>Ga0318552_10000035_pt1 | contig 32654 bp, 29 predicted proteins | sample GRESIP082b2f20_FD_203516 | JGI IMG/M metagenome (GOLD analysis project Ga0318552, IMG submission 203516) | Tropical soil microbial communities from Luquillo Experimental Forest, Puerto Rico - GRE.SIPMG.082b2f20 | ecosystem: Environmental > Terrestrial > Soil > Tropical forest > Bulk soil...
CGCGCATCCGCCCTGCGGGCGCTAATCTCGGGAAACCCCCGATGCTGCCGGACTTGTTTCAGCCGACCCTGTTCGACCCGCCGGAGCCGGCCGGATCGCGGCGCGTCGCGCTGGATGCGAGCTCCTGGATCGAGCTCCTCCCGGGCTGGCTCGAACGGCCGGCCGAGCTCTTCGCCCGCCTGCGCGGCGCCGCGCCATGGGAGCAGCGCGAGCGAATGATGTACGACCGCGAGGTGACCGAGCCGCGGCTCACGGCCGAGTTTGCCGAGCTCGGAGCCGCGCCGCCCGAGCTGCGCAGTGCGGCCGAGCGGCTCTCGACACAGTACGGTGTCCGCTACGACGGCCTGTGGCTGAACTTCTACCGCGACGGCCGCGACAGCACGGCGTGGCACGGCGACCGGATCTCGCTCCGCCGCGAGTGCACCGTGCCGGTGCTGACGCTCGGCGCGACTCGGCGTTTCCTGATCAAGCCCAGCGACGGCGGGTCGTCGCTCGCGCTGTGGCCGGCGTCGGGCGACCTGGTGGTGATGGGCGGGCGTTGCCAGCGCGACTACGTGCACTCCGTGCCGAAGTCGACGAGTGCGGTCGGCCCGCGGATCAGCGTGAACTTCCAGAGCTCGGAGCAGGCCGGCCCGCGGCCGCCGCTGCGCGCGTGAAGATCGCGGGCGGCTGCGCCTGCGGGGCGATCCGCTACGAATGCGCAGCGGAGCCGCTGGCGATGGTCACCTGCCATTGCCGCGATTGCCAGCGGGCGGGCGGATCGGCCCACGCGCCCACGCTGGTGGTCGCCCGCAGCGCCCTCCGCCTCCTGTGCGGCGCTCCCGCCGTGTACGAGCGCCGCGCCGACAGCGGCAGCTTCGCGCGGCGCGAGTTCTGCCGCGACTGCGGCTCGCCCCTGTTCGCTTCGAGCTCCGCCCGGCCGGAGCGGGTGGGGATCCGGGCAGGTAGCCTGGACGACCCCGGCGGCTTTCGGTCTGCCCGCGCGGTCTTCACCGGCAGCGCACAGCCCTGGGATGCTGCCGCAAAACGGCACTGAGGCGCGCCGGCTCCGCCTCCTGCGCCCGGGGATCTCGCGATTGAATACGGGGCGCCCGAGCGCGATCTGAGCGCGCCGGGGAACGCGCACTCTGAACACGCGGGGATTCCTGAGAGCTGAATTAGAGACAGGCAAGAAGCTCGCGCTTGCCCGGCGGTTCTCCGTCTGCGCACTGACTGCCCTGACCGCGTTCGCAGGCTGCAAGACCAAGCATCCCTTCGAGGCGCCGCCCCCGGCCAAGGTCGAGCAAAACACGATCGAGTTCGCGAGTCACTCGCCGGAGCTCGGGTACCTGACGGTCGAGCCGGCAGAACAGCGGAAAGTCGTGGCGCTCGGTCTCTCGGGCCGCCTGGCCTGGGACGACGACGTGACGGTGCGGGTGTTCTCGCCCGTCTCCGGCCGTGTCGCCGAGGTGAGCGCCAAGACGAACTCGCAGGTGCAGAAGGGCGACGTGCTCGCCAGCTTGCGCTCGCCGGACTACGGCCAGGCCCAGTCGGATGCGCAGAAGGCACGCAGCGACCTCGCGCTGGCGGAGCATTCGCGCGCCCGCCTGCGCGACCTGCTCGAGCACGGCGCAGCCGCGGAGAAGGACGTCGAGGCCGCGGACGCCGACTACGCCAAGGCGCGTTCCGAATACCGGCGCGCGGAGGCGCAGCTGCAGGCGCTGTCGCTCGGGCACGACGACGACGCGCCGGGAACGTACGAGCTGCGCAGCCCCGTCGACGGGACGGTGGTCGAGCGCAACGTCTCCTCGGGCCAGCAGATCCGCCCCGACCAGATGCTCGCCAACGCCCCGCAGTTCGTGAACCCGCTGTTCGTGATCACCGACCCGACCAAGCTGTGGCTCTTCCTCGACGTCACCGAGGCCGACGTCGCCTCGCTGGCGCCCGGGCAGGACGTGACGGTCCGCGCGCGTGCGCTGCCGGACAAGGTCTTCCACGCGCGCATCGAGACCATCGGCGGCGGACTCGACCCCACCACCCGCACGATCAAGGTGCGCTGCCTGCTCGACAACTCCGCGGCGCTGCTGCGCGCGGAGATGTACGTGAGCGCCGACGTCGCGGCGCCGACGGCCGCGAACGTCGACGTCTCGACCAAGGCGGTGTTCCTGAAAGAGAGCGAGCACTACGTGTTCGTGGAGACGGCCCCCGGCCAGTTCCAGCGCCGCCCGGTCAAGCTCGGGCTCGAGACCAACGGGCGCTCGGTGATCGTCGCGGGGCTCTCCGCCGGTGAGCAGGTCGTCACCGACGGCTGCCTGTTGCTGGAGGCGATGCTCGAAGACACCGCCTCATGACGGGGACGATCGCGAAGTACGCGCTGCGCCACCGGGCGATCGTGCTGGCGCTGACGCTCCTGTTCGTGGTCGCGGGCGTGAACGCGTTCGAGCACCTGCCGGTCGAGGCGTATCCGGACGTCACCAACGTCTCGTTCCAGATCATCTCGCTCTTCCCCGGCCACGCGGCGGAAGAGGTCGAGCGGCTCGTCACGATCCCGATCGAGAACCAGATGAACGGGATCCCGGACCGCACTTCGATCCGCTCCGTGTCCATCTTCGGGCTCTCACAGGTGACGATCACCTTCGAGGACGGCGCCGACGTCAACTTCGTGCGCAACCAGGCGGCGCAGCTGCTCGCCGCGGTGACGCTGCCCGACGGCGTGCAGGCGGGCCTCTCGCCGAACGCGACGCCGATCGGCGAGATCTACCGCTACACGCTGAAGGCGCCGAAGGGCTTCCCGCTGGTCGAGCTGAAGGCGCTGGAGGACTGGGTGGTGGAGCGGCAGTTCCGCACCGTGCCCGGCGTGGTCGACGTGGTGGGCTTCGGCGGCCCGACCAAGCAGTACCAGGTGCTGATCGATCCCGCGAAGCTGCGCTCCTACGGCATCCCGCTGAAGCAGGTGTTCGACGCGCTCGCCAGCGGCAATCAAAACGCCGGCGGCTCGTACATCGAGCACGGGCCCGAGCTGTACATCGTGCGCGGGCTCGGCTTCATCCGCGACATCGACGACATCCGCAACATCGCGGTCGACACGCGTGCCGGCACGCCGATCCGCATCAGCGACCTGGGCGACGTGCGGATCGGCGAGCAGCTGCGGCTGGGCCGCGTGGGCAAGATCATCCGCGACGAGCCCGACCAGGACGACGTGGTCATGGGCATCGTGATCATGCGCCGCGGCGAGAACGCGCTCGAGGTGCTGAAGCGCGTGCGCGAGAAGGTCGGCGACATCAACCGCAACTACCTGCCGGCGGGCATCCGCATCGTGCCGCACTACGACCGCACCGACCTGACCCAGCGCACGCTGCACACCGCGCGCAAGAACATGACCGAGGGCATCAGCCTGGTGGGCGTGGTGCTGGTCCTGTTCCTGGGCCTGGGCAACTACCGCTCGGCGCTGATCGTCGCGGCGGTGGTGCCGCTCTCGCTGCTCGGCGCGTTCCTGCTGCTCGACCTGCGCGGCATCCCCGCCAACCTGATCTCGCTCGGCGCGATCGACTTCGGGATCATCGTCGACTCCGCGGTGATCGTGGTCGAAGACGTGCTGCACAAGCTCGAGCAGGACCGCGCGCGTCTCGGGCAGCTGCCCGAGACGATCGTCGCTTCGGTGCAGGAGATGGGCCGGCCGATCCTGTTCTCCAAGGCGATCCTGCTGACCGCCTTCATCCCCCTCTATACACTGCAGCGTGTCGAGGGGAAGATCTTCCGGCCGATGGCGCTCACGCTCACCTTCGCGCTGGTGACCGGCACGATCCTGGCCCTGACCTTGATTCCGGTGCTGGCGGCGTTCTCGTTCAAGGGGCGCTTCACCACCGAGGAATCGTGGCTGGTGCGGCGGCTGGTCCCGTTCTACCGCGGCCTGCTCGAGCGGGCGATGCGCAGCCGCGCGCTGGTGCTGGGCGGGGCGCTCGGCGCGCTGGCACTTGCGGGCGTGGTGCTCGCCAGCATCGGCAGCGAGTTCCTGCCCAAGCTCGACGAGGGGTCGCTCTGGGTGCGGGGCTTCATCCCGCAGACGATCGCACCCAGCGACGCCGACGCGCTGTCGCGGCACGTGCGCGCGATCCTGGTCTCGTTCCCCGAGGTGAAGACCGTGGTCACCCAGCTCGGACGGCCCGACGACGGCACCGACGTGAACGGCTGGGACATCATCGAGTGCGCGGTCGAGCTGCGCGACCGCTCGGAGTGGACGACCGCCTCGACCCGCGAGGAGCTGGTCGAGGCGATGAACGCCAAGCTGTCCGAGATCCCCGGCATGCCGTTCCAGTTCAGCCAGTACATCGAGGACAACGTCAACGAGGCGGTGTCCGGCATCAAGGCCGAGCTCAGCATCAAGATCTACGGCAGCGATCCGGGCAAGCTGCAGGAGCTCGCGGACCGCTCGGTGGAGATCCTTAAGGGGATTCCGGGCGCCGCCGACGTCGGCACCGACCGGCTGATCGGCCAGCCGCAAGTGCAGATCACGATCGACCGCACCGCGATCGCGCGCTACGGCCTGACGGTCGCCGACGTGCAGCAGATCATCGCCACGGCGCTCGGCGGAGGCGTCGCCACCCAGGTGCTCGAGGGCGAGCGCACCTTCGACCTGGTGGTGAAGGTCTCGCCCACGGCGATCTCAGACCTGGACGCGATCCGCAAGATCCCCATCTTCGGCTCGAACGGCGAACGGCTCACGCTGGGCGCGGTCACCACCGTCGACGTGCGCCCCGGCTTCGCGCGCATCTACCGCGAGGAGAACGCGCGCCGCACGGCGGTGAAGTTCTCGGTGCGCGGCCGCGACCTCGGCTCGCTGATCGCCGAGGCCAAGGAAGAGATCGCGAAGGGCGTGGAGCTTCCCGTCGGCTACCGCATGGAGTGGACCGGCGCGTTCGAGAACCAGCAGCGCGCGGTGAGGCGGCTGGCGGTGGTCGTGCCGATCACGCTGATCGCGATCTTCTTCCTGCTGTTCATCGCCTTCGACTCGGCGCGGCTCGCGTTCCTGATCCTGCTGGTCGTCCCGTTCGCGGCGGTGGGCGGCGTGCTCGCGCTACCGCTCGCCGGGCTGAACCTGTCCGTGTCCGCCCTGGTCGGATTCATGGCCCTGTTCGGCATCGCGATGCTGAACGGCGTGATCCTGGTCGAGCGCATCCGCGAGCTGCGCAGGGGAGGCAGCGGGCTCGCCGACGCGGTGCGCGAAGGCGCGCTGTCGCGCGTGCGGCCCGTGGTGATGACCGCGATGATGGCCGCGCTCGGGCTGCTGCCGATGGCGCTGTCGCGCGAGGTCGGCGCGGAGACCTCGCGCCCGTTCGCGGTGGTGATCATCGGGGGGCTGTTCACCGCCACCGTGGTGACGCTGCTGGTGCTCCCGCTCCTGTACCCGTGGTTCGAGGAGAAGAGCGCGCACAGCTGAGCCGCTAGGAGATCTCCTGGCTGCGCTCGACCTTGGAGAGGATCGCCGCCAGCCGGGCGAGGTCGGGGGGCTTCGCGAGATGCGCGTCGAAGCCCGCCTCGCGCGCCCGCCCGACGTCTTCGGGAGTCGCGTAGCCGGTGAGCGCGACGAGCAGCGGAGCGTTTCCGGTGCAGGCGCTGCGGATCTGCTTGGCCACCTCGTAGCCGTCGATCCCGGGCAGACCGACGTCGCACAGCACCACCTCGGGCGGATCGGACAGCGCCGCTTCGACGCCGGCAGGCCCGTCGGCCGCCGTGCGCACGGCGTGGCCGTCGAGCGCCAGCACGTCGCGCAGCGAGGAGGCCGCGTCCTCGTTGTCCTCGACCAGGAGGATGCGCAGGGGCTCGGGCTTGTCGGGCTTCCGACCGGGCGGACGGAGCGCGCCGTGCACCGCCAGCGGCAGCGCGACCTCGAATTCGGCGCCGCGGCCCACGCCGTCGCTCGAGGCGCGGATCGTACCGCCGTGCAGGTTCACCAGGCTCCTCGCCAGCGCGAGTCCGAGGCCCAGGCCGCCCTGCGTGCGCGCGAGCGTGTGCTCGGCCTGCATGAACGGCTGGAACAGCGTCTCCAGGGTGTGAGGGTCCATGCCGGCGCCGTCGTCGCGCACGGTCAGCACCGCGTCGCGCTCGTCGCCCGACAGACTCACCGTGACGTGGCCGCCCGCGTTGGTGAACTTCGCGGCGTTCTGCAGCAGGTTGCCGACGACCTGGGCGAGGCGGTTGGTGTCGGCCTCGACCCACAGCGGCTGCGAGCCGTGCGCGAATTCGAGCGAGATGGACTTCCGCAGGAACAGTCCCCGGTGGTCCTCGACCGTGCGGCGCACCGCCTCGCGCAAGCTGAACTGCGCCTTGGTGAGGCGGATCTTGCCCTCGCTGATGCGCGAGACGTCGAGCAGGTCGTCGACCAGACGCGTGAGCTGCGCCGCCTGGCGGTCGATCACGTCGCGCGCGCGCTGCGCCTGCTCGCCCGCCGGATCCACGCGCTGGAGCACCGTGACCGCGTTGCGGATCGGCGCCAGCGGATTGCGCAGCTCGTGGGACAGGATGCCGAGGAACGCATTCTTGCGCTGGTCCTGCTCCTTCAACAGCGCCGCGCGGCGCTCGAGCTCGCGCTCGGCCTCGCGGCGCTCCGCGACGTCGCGGAACACCAGCACCACTCCGACCATGCGGCCGTTGGCGTCGCGCACCGGCGCAGCGCTGTCGTCGATCGGCACCGTGCTGCCGTCGCGGCGGAGCGCGAAGGTGTGATGAGCGAGCCCGACCACCTTGCTCTCGCGCAGCACGATCTGGACCGGGCTCTCGACGGGGAGGCCGCTCTCCTCGTTCCGGATCGCGAACACCTCCTCGAGCGGCCGTCCCAGCGCGGACTCGTCCCAGCCGAGGATCCCGCAGGCAGTCGGGTTGATCATGGTGATCCGGCCTTCCACGTCGGTGACGATCACCGCATCGCCGATGCTCGACAGCGTCGTGCGGAAGCGCTCCTTCTGGTCCTGCAGCCGCGCCGCTGCGCCCTCGCGCTCGAGCGCGCGCGTGCGGAACGCCATCACCGCGGACACGAGGAGCAATGCGCTCGCGCCGAAGCCGAGCAGGCTCGTGGCGACGGCCGTACGCTGCGCGGCCGCGGCCTCGCGGCGCCGCGCCTCGAGCAGCGGGTCCTCGTGCGTGAAGATCTCGCCGATCTTCTGGCGCAGCGCGTCCATCAGCCGCCGGCCCTCGCCGCCCTGCACGATCGCGCGCGCGGCCTCCGCGCCTGCGGCACCGCTCTGGCGCAGCGCCACCGTGCGTCCCATCTCTTCGAGCTTCGCCAGCACCAGCGGGCGCATCGACTCGATCGTTTCCTGCTGCTCGGGGCTCTCGCGCGTGAGCCCCGCGAGCTCGCCGAGGTGCAGCTGCACCGCCTCGCGCCCCGTGTCGTAGGGACCGAGGTAGCTCGGGTCGCCGGTGAGCAGGAAGCCCCGCTGCCCGGTCTCGGCGTCCTGCAGGCTCGACAGCACCAGCTGCAGCTGCTCGAGCACGCGATGCGAGTGACCCACCGAGTCGCTCGCCTCTGCCATCCGGTGCACGTTGGACACGGCGAGCGCCGTGTTGAGCGCGAGCGCGAGCGCCGCGAAGGCGGCGAGCGCAATGGCGGTGGCCTGGCCGGGTACCTTGGGCATTCGAGGGGGAAACCGAGGGTGGGAGCAATCGTAGCAGGCGTGCCGTCGCTGCGGTCGGGTATCCTGGCGAGCCGATGGACGGAATCCACGACCTCGGCGGGATGAACGGCTTCGGCGCCGTCGAGGTCGAGCGCGACGAGCCCAGGTTCCACGAGCCTTGGGAGGCGCGCGCCTTCGCGCTGAACAGCCTGGGCCTGCGCCAGCTCGGCGCGTACAACGTGCACGAGTACCGCCACGCGGTCGAGCGCATGGACCCCGCGCATTATCTCGCTGCCTCCTACTACGAGCGCTGGTTCACGGCGATCGCGACGCTCTTGGTCGAGAAGGGCGTGGTGACCCTGAGCGAGCTCGAGGCGCGCGCGGGCGGCCGCTTCCCGCTGTCGCGGCCGGCTGCGGCGGTGAAGCCGGACTTCGCGACGCAGCCCCCGTCGCCGCGCTTCCGCCCGGGCGCGTGGGTGCGCGTGCGCGAGCGACATCCGGCGGGCCACACGCGGGCGCCGCGCTACGTGCGCGGAAAGCGCGGCGCGGTGGTGCGGGTCGCGCGCGCGGAAGAGCTGCCCGATCTCGCCGGGCACGCGCTGCCCGCGCACCACGAGACCACCTACCACGTCGAGTTTGCGGCGGGCGAGCTCTGGTCCGACGCCGCCGAGCCGCGCACCTCGGTCGTGGTCGACCTGTGGGAGAGCTACCTGGACGCGGCGCCGTGAGCGGTCGGGGGCAGCATCCGGCGGCGCCGATCGGCGAGCGCGTGCGCGCGCTCGAAGAGGCGCTGGCCGAGAAGGAGCTCGTTCCCGAGGGGTTCCTGGAGAAGCGCGTCGACCAGGCCGAGGAGAACTTCGACGCGAGGAACGGCGCCCGCGTCGTGGCGCGCGCGTGGATCGACCCCGCGTACCGCGCGCGCCTGCTCGCCGACGGCACCGCGGCCGCGGCCGAGCTCGGCTTCCGCGCGGCCGGCAGCGACCGCCTGGTGGTGCTCGAGGACAGCGAGACGGTGCACCACGCGATCGTCTGCACGCAGTGCTCCTGCACCGCCTGGTCGGTGATCGGCCTTCCGCCCGACTGGTACAAGAGTCCCGCCTACCGCGCGCGCCTGGTGCGCGAGCCGCGGGCGCTCCTGCGCGAGATGGGACTCGACCTCCCCGACGACGTCGCGGTGCGCGTCTGGGATACGAGCGGTGAGACCCGCTACATGGTGCTGCCGCTGCGCCCGATGGGCACGGAAGGCTGGAGCGAGGAGAGACTCGCCGCGATCGTCACTCGCGAGGCGCTGATTGGGGTCGCGCGCGTCACTCCGCCGTGATCTCGCGGCGCCCTGCGAAGCAAGACGACCTCGAGTTCCTGTACGCGCTGATGCGCGAGTCGCTCGGCCCGTACGTGATCGAGACCTTCGGGCCGTGGAACGAGGCCGAGCAGCGCGAGCGCTTCTTCCGCGACACCGTGGTCCAGCACCACCAGGTGGTCGAAGAGGACGGCGTCGCGATCGGCTGCGTGTGCAAGGCGGTGTTGCCCGAGGCGGTGAAGCTGTACCGGGTGTACCTGCGGCCGGGTGCACAGCGGCGAGGCATCGGCAGCGCCCTCGTGCGCGAGGAGATCTCGCTCGCGCGCTCGCTCCGCCGGCCGCTGCAGCTGAGCGTGCTGCGCGTGAACCCGGCGCGCCGGCTCTACGAACGGCTCGGCCTCCGGATCATCGGCGAGACGCCAACGCACTACGAGATGGAGCTGTCCTAGCTGCGCGCGGCCTGGATCGCCTCGCCCTCGGCCAGCGCGCGCATGCTCGCGAGACCCTGGTCGAACTGACGCCCGACCAGCTTGTCCATGTTCATCAAGAGGCCAATCGCCTTGCCCATGAAGGTGCTGTGGCCGGTCATGGTCCAGCTCACCCGCGTGCCCGCGCTGTCGGGCACCAGGGTGAACGTGGCCACGTTGTGGGCGGGGAAGGGCTTCAGGAACTGCAGGTCGACCGCGACCAGTTCGTTGGGCTTCGACTGCGTGATCGCCATCCGCCCCTCGCCCACGTTCTTGTCGCCGATCCAGGAGTACTGCGCGCCGACCCCCGAGGCCGGGCCGTCGTACTGCACGCGCATGGTCGGGTCGAGCTTGGCCCACGGGGACCAGCCCTCCCACTTGTGGAAGTCGTTCACCAGGCCGAAGACGATGTCCGGCGGCGCGGCCATCGAGACCGAGCGCTCGATCTTGAACTCGTCGGGGCGGCTGGCGATCACGGCCACCAGGGCGGCGAACCCGACGATCAGAACCCCCAGGATCCACAAGACGACGCGCATCGCCCGTTCTCCTTCGTTTTGCCCAAGTGTAGGCCGCCGTGACACCGGCCCGCCCGGCGGGGTATCGTAGTTTCATCATGCAACCAAACCCAGGACGGGGCGTGGCGCTGGTGGTGGGCGCGGGCGATTTCATCGGCGGCGCGATCGCCAGGCGCTTCGCCGCGGGCGGCTACCTGGCCGCGGTGGCGCGGCGGCACGGCGAGAAGCTCGCCCCGCTGGTGAAGGAGATCGAAGAGGCGGGCGGCCGCGCGCACGCGCTCGGCCTCGACGCGCGCGAGGAGGAGCAGGTGCAGGCCGCCTTCGCAGCGATCGAGCGCGACCTGGGCCCGATCGAGGTCGCGGTGTTCAACGTCGGCGCCAACGTCAACTTCCCGATCCGCGAGACCACGGCGCGCGTGTTCCGCAAGGTCTGGGAGATGGCCTGTTTCGGCGGGTTCCTCACCGGCCGCGAAGCCGCGAAGGTGATGGTGCCGCGCGGGCGCGGCTCGATCTTCTTCACCGGTGCCACCGCGAGCCTGCGAGGCGGCAAGGGCTACGCGGCGTTCGCCGCGGCCAAGTCCGGTCTGCGCGCGCTGGCGCAGAGCATGGCGCGCGAGCTCGGCCCGCATGGCATCCACGTCGCCCACCTGGTGATCGACGCGGGTGTCGACACCGCCTGGGTGCGCGAGCGCATCCGCGCCTCGGGACGCGATCCCGACGCGCTGCCCCCCGGCACGCTGATGGACCCGGCTTCCGTCGGCGAGACCTACTGGGCGCTGCACCGCCAGCCGCGCGACGCCTGGGCGTTCGAGCTCGAGATCCGCCCGCACGGCGAGACCTGGTGAGTGAGGGCGGTGCGATGGACGTGAACGCGGAATTCCACTTCGATTTCGGCTCGCCGAACGCCTATCTCGCGCACCTGGTGCTACCGTCGATCGAGCGCCGCACCGGCGTGCGCTTCGGCTACGTGCCAGTGCTGCTCGGCGGTGTGTTCAAGGCCACCGGGAACGTGTCGCCAGCCGTCTCGAACGCCGGGGTGAAGAACAAGGGCGAGTACGGCGCGCTCGAGATGCGGCGCTTCCTGGCCAGGCACGGCATCACGCGCTTCTCGATGAACCCGTTCTTCCCGGTGAACACGCTCGCGATCATGCGCGGCGCGGTGGCGGCGAAGCGCGTGGGCTGCTTCGAGCGCTACGTCGACGAGGTCTACCGGCACATGTGGGCCGACCCGAAGAAGATGGACGACCCCACCGTGATCCGCGCGGCGCTCGCCGAGTCGGGGCTGCCCGCCGACGCGCTGCTCGCGCTCACGGGCGACGCCGAGGTGAAGCAGGAGCTGCTCGCGAACACCGAGCGCTCGGTCGCGCGCGGCACCTTCGGCTCGCCGTCGTTCTACGTCGGCGACGAGCTGTTCTTCGGCAAGGACCGCCTGCGCGAGGTCGAGGAGGAGATCGAGGTGCAGAAGCGTGGCCGCTGAGAAGCGTCCGGGCCGGGTGCGCAGCGAGCGGCGCGAGCACGTGCTGGAGATCCGCATCGACAACGCCGAGCGCCGCAACGCGTTCACCCCAGAGATGATGCGCGAGCTCTCGGACGTGCTGACCGAGCTCGACCGCGACGACGCGCGCTGGGTCGGCGTGCTCTGCGCCGAGGGCGACCACTTCACCGCGGGCCTCGACATGCCGAAGTTCTTCGGCCCCGGGGCGACCGCGCAGCCGCTGCCTGCGGAGAACGTCGATCCGTTCGGCCTGGTGCGTTCCTGTCGCAAGCCGATCGTCAGCGCGGTGCAGGGCATCACCTTCACGGTCGGGATCGAGATGATGCTGGCCGGCGACCTCGCGGTGGCCGCGGACAACGTGCGCTTCTGCCAGATGGAGGCGAAGCGCGGCATCGCGCCGCTCGGCGGCGCGCACTTCCGCTTCCTCTCGCGCATGGGCTGGGGCGACGAGATGTACCACCTGTTGCTCTGCGACGAGTTCGGCGCCGCCGAGGCGCTGCGCATCGGCCTGGTGCAGGAGGTCGTGCCGCTCGGACGCCAGGTGGAGCGCGCGCACGAGCTGGCGCGCGCGATCGCGCAGAACGCGCCTCTCGGCATCCAGGCCACCAAGCGCGCGGCGCACGCGTTCGTGCTCGCCGCCGAGCGCGCGGGGATCGCCGCGATCGCGGACATCCGCGCGAGCGTGATGGACAGCGAAGACGCCCGCGAGGGCATCCGCTCGTTCGTCGAACGCCGCACCGCTGTGTTCCGCGGGCGCTAGCCCTCGTAGTCGACCGCGAGGATCTCGAGCATCTCGTCGCCCCGCGGCGCGCGCACGCGCACCTGGTCGCCGGGCGCGTGGCCCACCAGGACGCGAGCGAGCGGCGAAGTGAACGGGATCCGGCCCAGCGCGGGGTCGGCCTCGTCGACGCCCACGATCTGGTAGCGGCGTTCGCCGTCGCCGCCGGTCACGGTCACGACCGCGCCGAAGCGCACCGCCGCGCGCGCTTCGGGAGGCGGCGGCGCGACCACTTGTGCGCTCGCGATCCGCGCCTCGAGCTCGGCGCGGCGCTCGGTCAGCGAGGCGATGCGCTCGCCGCTCGAGGGCGCCGCAGACAATGCTGCGAGCTCCGCGCGGAGCTGCTCGAGGCCGCGCGGGGTCACGTAGTTGGGGACGCCGGCGGGCAGCGGCGCGCGCGGGCGCACGAGCTCGGGAGCGTCGGGTGTCTCCTCGCTCGTGAACGCCTTGCTCATCGCCGTTCCAGGATAGACTCGCCGCCTCCGGGAGGGACGATGGGCCGGGAGCAGGACGCGTCTTCGCGCTGGCTGGTGCTCGGGAACGTGTTCGCGATGAACTTCGTGGCGACCGGGATGGCGTGGACCTACGTGGTCGTGCTGGTCGCGCCGATCCTCGCCGACCACGGGCTCGCGCTGCGCGACTGGGGAGTGCTGTGGTCGGGACTCTCGATGGGCGCGCTGCTCGGCGCCTTGCCGGCCGGCGCGCTCGGCGACCGTTACGGCGTGCGGCGGGTGGTCGCGCTCGGCGCGCTGGCGATGGCGGCGACGCTCGGGCTGCGCGGCCTCGCACCGGGCTTTGGCTCGCTCCTGGGCGCGATGGTGCTGTACGGCGTCACGCTGTCACTCGTCGCCACCAACCTGCCCAAGGCGCTCGGGCTCTGGTTCCCCGCGGGCGAGCTCGGCCTCGCGAACGGGATCGCGCTGGGCGGGAACGGCGCGGGGCAGGGACTCGCGGCCTTTGCGGCGCCACTGGTGCTCGCGCACGTGGGTGGCTGGCGCGGGCTCACCTTCGCGCTCGCGGCGGGCGTCGCGGCGCTGGCGCTGTTGTGGAGCGCGCTGGTGCGCGACCGCGGCGATGCGGTCGCGCTGGACGGGTCGAGCGTGTTCGCGGGGCTCGGCGCGGCGCTGCGCGTCCGCGACGTGTGGCTCGTCGCCGCGAGCTACTTCTTCTTCCTCGCCGGCTATCTCGGCGTGGTGTCGTACCTGCCGACCTATCTGACGACGGTGCGCGGGCTGGCGCCCGCCGAGGCAGGCGGGATGCTCACCATCGTGCTGGGCGCGTACGTGATCGGCAGCCTCACGCTGCCCGGGCTGTCCGACCGCCTGGGCCTGCGTCGCGCGGTGTACGTGCCGGGAATCGCGCTCGCCGGCGCGATGGTGTTCGCGTCCAGCGCCGTGGTGGGTGCCCCGCTGGCGGGCGTGATGGTGGTCTGGGGCCTCGCGGCCGGCGTGATCGCGCTGGTGTTCGCGGTGCCGCTGGAGCTCGCCAGCGTCGGCCCCGCGCTCGCCGGCTCCGCGCTGGGCGCGACGCTGATGGCCGGCTTCCTGGGCGGCTTCCTCTCGCCCATCGTCGGCCTGGCGCTGGCGGAGCGCGAGCCGCTCTGGGCGTTCGCGTTCTGGGCCGCCTGCTACGCTCTCTCCGCGCTCGCGTTCCTGCTGCTGCCCGAGACCGGGCCGCGCGCCCGCGTCGCCCCGCGCTAGCCCTCGGTGAGCTTCCTGTACGCAGAATAGTGTCGGAGCGCGTCGGTCTTGCGGCCGAGCGTCTCGCACAGGCCCGCCAGGTTGTAGTGCGCGTCGGCGAAGTTCGGGTCGAGCGCGATCGCGCGCTCGTAGTGGCTCGCAGCGGGACCGGGGCCGCGCGAGTCCTCCAGCGCGAGCGCCAGGTTGAAGTGGATCACCGGGTCTTCGGGGCTGCGCTCCAGCGCGTGGTGGTAGAGCCGCACGGCTTCGCGCGCGTTGCCCGACTGGTGCGCGAGCCGGCCCAGGTTCACCCAGGCGTCGACCAGGTCGGGGTCGAGCTCGAGCGCCTTGCCGTAGGCGCTGCACGCGGCGGCGGGGTCGTCGTCCTCGAGGTCGAGGCCCCGCTCGAACTCCGCCTCGGCCTGCGTCTTCGGCTCGCTCCGGTCGCGGTTCGCGGCCGCCGAGCGCAGGTCGGCGACCCGCTCGGCGAGCTCGTCGACGCCGAAGTCGAGCAGCGTCTGGCCGGTCTCGGGCTCCCAGCTAGTGCCGCCCTCGCGCACCGCGACGCGCTTGCCGTCGGCGAAGATGCGCAGGCCCGAGAGCGGGCGCTCGGGCGGCAGCTCGCGCCCCAGCGCCTCGAGCGCGCGGCGCACCCGCGCGAGCGGCACGCTGCGGGCGAGCAGGCCCGCAGCCGTGCGCAGCGCGACCAGGTCCTGGAACGAGAACGCGTAGCTGCGGCCGTCCCGCGCCGGGCGGCACAGGCCCGAGCGAACCAGCTCGCGAATGCGACCCTCCGAGACCCGGAGGATGCGCGCTGCGTCTGCCGTCGACAGCTGCCGCCCCACGCCCCGGATTCTAGCTCGACGCGGCCTTCTTCCCCTTCGCCTTTGCCGCCTTGCGGCCGGCGGCGGAAGCTGCTGCCGCGGGTGTTGCGGCCTTGTCGGCGAGGCTCTTCTTCAGCGCGGCGACCAGGTCGATGATCTGCTCGCGCGCCTCCTCGGGGGGCGCCGCGACGATCTCTTCCCCCGCGACCTTGCGGTCGACGGCGGAGAGCAGCGCGCGCCGGTAGTCGTCCTCGTACTTCTCGGGCTGGAACTTCTCGTTCGAGAGCTGCTCGACCAGCTGCTTGGCGAGCTCGAGCTCCGCGTCCTTGATCGCGATCGTCTTGTCGATCTCGATGTCGGCGAAGTCGCGCACCTCGTCGGCGTAGAACAGCCCGTGCATCGCCAGCCCGTCGCCCATCGGGCGCAACAGCACCAGCTGCTGGCGGCCTCGCGTGGCGTAGCGGCCCACCGCCACGCGTTTGGTCTGGGTCATCGCGCGGTGCAGAAGCTGGTAGGCCTTGTGCCCGCCCTTGTCGGGCCCCAGCAGGTTCGACTTCTCGAAGTAGACCGGGTCGACCTGGGAGATCGGGACGAACTCCGAGATCTCGATGGTCTGGTCGGTCTTCTGCTGCAGCCCGGCGATCTCCTCGTCCGTGACGACCACGTACTGGTCGCGGGCGTACTCGTAGCCCTTCACGGTGTTCGTCCGCTCGACGATCTCGCCGCAGGTCGCGCAGACGTACTGCTGCTTCAGCCGCGACTTGTCCTTCGCGTGCAGCATGCTGAAGTGGACGTCCTTGCCGCTGGTCGCGGTGAAGACCTTGATCGGGATCGACACCAGGCCGAACGAGATCGTTCCGGACGAGATTGCGCGCGCTGCCATGCCGCTCCTTTGCGGCGCATCCGCGAGGATGGCCGGCCGGGGAGGGACCTACACCGTACGACAGCACCCGGCCGGTGCGCCAGCCGGCCACGCAGCGGGGCGCTGCCTCACTTCTTCAGCTCGACCTTCACCCCCGCGGCGCCCATGGTGAGGCTGACGCCCCGCGTCGTGGCGGTCATCCGGATCTCGACCCCGTGCTGGTTCTTCATCGCCAGCCCCTCGGGGCCGCCGCCTACGGTGGCGCCGGCCACAGCGGCGACGTAGTGGCCGTCGAGGTCCTCCAGCTTGCCGAGGTGGTACACGCGGCCCACTGCGGTGATTGCGTTGACCCCGACCGAGCCCACGGTGAGCCCGTCGACCACGACGTCGTAGTACTTCCCCTGGTAGTGCAGCTTGCTGGTGCCCCACGAAATGCCCACGCCCGCCGCCACGGATGTCGCCACCAGCTTCATCGTGGCGTCGGGCGAGGCCTTCTTGTTGGCCGCGCGCACGGGCGCTCCTGTCCATAGCAGGCACGAGGCACACGCCAGCGCCAGCGCAAGAGATCGCGACTGCATGGGCGCTCTTACTTCTTGATCGCCATCTTCACGCCGCCGGTGCCGATGGTGAGGTTCACGCCCTTGTTGGTCGAGGTCAGCCTCACGCTCACTCCGTTCTGGTTCTGCATCGCGACGCCGGTTGCGCCTCCGGCGATGGTCACTCCTGCGGCGGCGGCGGTGTAGTTGCCGTCGAAGTCGTCGATCTTGGTCAGACCGTAGACCTTGCCCGTCGCGGTGATCGAGGTCGCGCCGACCGAGCCGACCTCGAGACCGCTGACGTCGATGTCGTAGGTCTTCCCCTTGTAGGTCAGCTTGCCGCTGCCCCAGGAGATCCCGACGCCGGCCGCCACCGACTTCGACACCAGCTTGATCGTGGCGTCCGGCTTGGGCTTCTTGCTGTCGGCGGCGTGCGCAGTCGCCGCAGTGAGGGCGAAGGCGCAGACCAGACTCAGGGCCGCAAAGGCGAGCGAGCGAGACTTCATCGCGGATCTCCGTTTGGTTGAGTGACCGTTCGAGGCCCGGGGCGTCGCATTCGACACGGCTTCCCCCCGTAGCGTCTGCGCCGTTTTACCCTCTCGCTCCCCGGGCAGGCAAGCGGTTCGCGCTACCATCGCCGGCGATGGCGGACCTGCGGCGCTATCGCGAGAAACGCGATCCGAACGCGACGCCCGAGCCTTTCGGCGGCGAGGAAGAGGCGCGTGCCCTTCCACCCAACGCCGCGCGCGCATTCGTGGTCCAGCAGCACGCCGCGCGCTCGATGCACTGGGACTTTCGCATCGAGATCGACGGCGCGCTGGTCAGCTTCGCCATTCCGAAGGGTCCGACATTGGACCCTCGTGAGAAACGCTTCGCGGCTCGCACCGAAGACCACCCGCTCGAGTACGCCGACTTCGAAGGGGTGATTCCCGCGGGGAACTACGGAGCCGGCGCCATGATCGTCTGGGACCGCGGCAGCTATCACACCGTGGAAGGGCGATCGCCCGCCGAAGGACTCGCCGCCGGAAAGCTCGACCTGCTGCTGCGCGGCCACAAGCTGCGCGGCCGGTTCGGCCTGGTGCGGATGAAGGGCGAGGGCGGCAAGAGCTGGCTGTGGCTCTCCAAGTGGAAGGGCCGGGTGTCGGAGACCGAGCTGGTGCAGAGCGAGCCAGGGTCGGTGCTGTCGGGGCTGAGCGTCGCGGAGCTCGGCCAGGGCGTGACCCACACCGACCGGGTCGAGAAGCTGGCCCGCGAAGCGGGCGCCTCCGCGCGCGCGCTGCCGGCGGCCGCGCGCGAGCCGATGCTGGCCGAGACGACCGAGCACGCCTTCACCCGCGAGGGCTGGCTGTTCGAGCTGAAATACGACGGCGCGCGGGTGCTGGCGCAGAAGTCCAGCGGCGGCGAGGTACGGCTGCTGGCGCGCAGCGGCCGCGTCGCCACCGAGACCTATCCCGAGATCGCCCGCGCTGTGCGACACCTTCCGGTGTCGGAGTGCGCGATCGACGGCGAGGTGGTCGCCCTGGACGAGCGCGGCCGCGCCTCGTTCGAGCTGCTGCAGACCCGCTTCCGCGGCGCGGCGCGCCCGCGCGCCGAGATCGACACGCCGGTGGCGTACTACGCGTTCGACGCGCTCTCCGCGGCCGGCTACGACCTGCGCGCACTGCCGCTCTCCGCGCGCAAGCAGATCCTCGCCGAGCTGGTGCCGCGCAACGGCTTCGTGCGCTTCGCCGACCACGTGGCGGGCGCGGGCGAGGCGCTGCTCGAGGCGGCGCGCGCGAACGAGCTCGAGGGCATCGTCGCCAAGCGCGCCGACTCGAAGTACGAGAGCGGCCGGCGCTCGAAGAGCTGGCTGAAGATCAAGCTGCCGCGGACCGCGTACCTGCTGATCGTCGGCTACCAGGCCGGGAAGGGCGCGCGCGAGAAGCTGGGCTCGGTGCTGCTCGCCTGGCGCGCGGGGGGGAAGCTGGTCTACGCGGGCTCGGCGGGCTCCGGACTGGACGACGCGATGGTGACGAAGCTCCACGCGGAGCTCGACGCCCGGCGCAGCACCAGCCCCGCGTTCGAGAACCCGCCCGCGCTGCGCGGGCTGGTCTTCGCGCCGCCCGAGCTGGTGTGCGAGGTGCGCTACACCGAAGTCACCAGCGCCGGCATGATGCGCCACCCCGTGTTCGTGGGGCTGCGCCCCGAGGTGGCGCCCGAGCGCTGCGTCGCGCCCGCGGAGGTGAGCGCAGTCGACCTCGACGCCGCGCCGCCCGCGCCCGTGGCGCGCAAGACGGAGCCCGAGGAGCCGCGGCTCACGCGTCTCGACAAGATCTTCTGGCCGGTCGAGGGCTACACCAAGGGCGACCTGCTCGCGTACTACGAAGCGGTGTGGCCGTGGCTCGAGCCCTATCTGCGCGACCGGCCGCTCGTGCTCACGCGCTATCCCGACGGGATCGAGGGCAAGAGCTTCTACCAGAAGAATGCGCCCGACTTCACGCCCGACTGGGTGCGCCGCCACGAGATCGAAGGCACCGACTTCTTCGTCTGCAACGAGCTGCGCGCGCTGCTCTACGTGATCAACTCGGGCGCGATCCCGCTCCACGTGTGGAGCGCGCGCAGCGATGCGCTCGACCGGCCCGACTGGCTGATCCTCGACCTGGACCCGAAGCAGGCGCCGTTCGCGCACGTGGTCGAGATCGCGCGGCACATCCACGCTCTGCTCGACGAGCTCGGCGCCGCGCACTTCGCCAAGACGTCGGGTCAGGATGGGCTGCACGTGCTGGTGCCGCTGGGGCGCGCGCTCGACCACGACGACTGCCGCCGGCTGGCCGAGGTGCTGGCGCGCGTGGTGTGCGCCGACCTGGCCGAGATCGCCACGATCACGCGCCCTGTCGCGGCGCGCGGCGAGAAGGTCTACGTCGACTACCTGCAGAACGGGCGGGGGAAGCTGATCGCCTCACCGTTCTCGGTGCGGCCCCGCGCGGGCGCGCCGGTCTCGATGCCGCTCGAGTGGAAGCAGGTGAACGCGCGGCTCGATCCCGCCAGGTTCACGATCAAGACCGCGATCCCGCGCCTGACGAAGGGCGGTGATCCGCTCGCAGGCGTGCTCGGGCCGGGCGTCGACGCGGTCGCGCTGCTCGGCGCGCTGGCACAGAGACTCTCGTGAGCGAGCCGCTCGACGATCCGGTCTGGAGCGCGCTCGGCGGTCCGCACGCGCGCTTCGCGCTCTCGCTCGGGCGCGCGCGGCGCTATCCCGCGGATGTGAGCCTCTTCGCAGCGCTCGCCGCGCCCGACCCCGCCGCGCTCGCGGACCTGGCAGCGATCGTTTCCGTGGAGGACGCCGTGGCGCTCGCGGGCCCCGCGGGAGCGCTCGCGACCGCCCACGGCTGGCGCGCGCTCTTCGCGTTCGAGGTGATCCAGATGGTGTGCGACGCGAAGGTCGCTCCACCCGCGCACGCACCGCGCGAGCTCGGCAGCGCCGACGTCGAAGAGATGGCGGCGCTCGTACGCGCGACCGAGCCGGGACCGTTCGCACCGCGCACGATCGAGATGGGCCTGTACGTCGGCGTGCGCGAGGGCGGGCGGCTGCTCGCGATGGCGGGCGAACGCCTGCGCCCGCCCGGGTACACCGAACTGAGTGGCGTGTGCACCGCGCCCGAGGCGCGCGGCCGCGGGCTCGCCGAGGCTCTGGTGCGGGCCGTCGTCTCGGGGATCCAGGCGCGCGGGGAGACCCCGTTCCTGCACGTGCGCGCGGGCTCGCCCTCGGAGGGGACCGCGACCGCGCTCTACGGGAGGCTCGGCTTCCGCGAGCGCCGCCGGACACCGCTCACCATCCTGCAGCGGACGCGCTGAGCGCGTAGTCTCTCGCCCGACGGGAGGTGTCGATGGCGCTGTGGCAGGTCGAGCGGGACCCGCACGGGATCGCGGTCGCGACCTACTTGAACCCGCCGATGAACTACTTCTGCGCCGAGGGCACGCAGGAGCTGGGCGAGCGGATCCGCGAATGGAGCGACCCGGGCATCCGCGCCGTGATCCTGACCGGCGGGATGAACGGCAAGTTCATCACGCACTACAGCGTCGAAGAGCTGGCCGCGCTCGCAGCGAACCACGAGCTGATGCGCGCGCTCGGCCAGGGCCTGAACCACGGCTACCACGAGCTGCTGCGCTCGCTGCGCGATCTGCCCAAGCCGGTGATCGCCGCGATGAACGGCGACACCATGGGTGGTGGGTTCGAGCTCTCGCTCTCCTGCGACCTGCGCATCGCCGCGGCCGGTGACCACCGCATCGGCCTGCCCGAGGCGACGCTCGGCATCCTGCCGGGCGGCAGCGGCACGCAGCGGCTGTCGCGGCTGCTCGGTGCCGGGCGCGCGCTCGACTTCATCCTGCGCGGCCGCATCTGCCGCCCCGAAGAGGCGCTCGAGCTGGGCCTGGTGCACGAGGTGGCGCCCGACGCGCTGGCGCGCGCGCGTGCGATCGCCGCGGGCTTCGTCCAGCTGTCGCCGGTGGCGCTCGCGGAGATCAAGCGCGCGGTCTACCGCGGCTCGGACGCGCCGCTCGACGCCGGTCTCGCGATCGAGAGCGAGTCGTTCATGGCGACGATGTTCTCCAAGGAGGGCCTCGAGGCGATGCGCGCCTACGTCGCGCTGCCGCTCTCCGAGCGCCGGGGCTGGCTGGAGCGGCACACGGCGCTCATCCACCCCAAGCGCAGCCGCTAGGCGAGGCGCGCGGCGGGCGCCCACTCGCCGCGCCAGGGCAGCGCCTCTTCGAGCTGGCGAGAGATCTGCAGCACCAGCGCGTCGTCGCCCACGCGTCCGATCAGATGCACGCCCATCGGCCAGCGGCCCGCCATGCGGCCCATCGGCAGGTTCGCGGAGGGAGCGCCCGTGATGTTGCTCGTGGCGGTGTAGACGCCGAGCAGCGCCGCGCGCGCGAACGCCTCCGGCGCCGGCAGGTCGCGGAACTCGCCCACGCGCGGCGTCTCGATCGGCACCGTGGGCGTGAGGCAGAGGTCGAACGGCTCGAGCGTCGCCAGGATGCGCCGGGTGAGGTCGCGCTGGATCTCGCGCGCGCGCTCGGCGCTGACCCGCTTCCCGGCAGTGCGCAGCCAGCGGGGCACCGGCTGAAGCCGCCAGGGCAGGAACGCCGGCGCGCCGGCCAGCTGGCGCTGGTAGACGGGGAGGAACTCTTCGACGCTTCCCTCCGGTGCGCGCAGCTCGTCGAGCGCATGCCCCATCGCCTCGAGCTGCTTTGCCACCGCGCGCACGCCCTCGGCGATCTCGGGGTGAGTCGGCGCGAGCTGGGAGTGAGTCAGGACCCCGATGCGAAGCTGGCGCCGCGGCGCAGGCGCGCGGACGGCGCGCAGCAGCTCGTCGCTTCGCGACAGCACGTCGAGCAGCGCGGCTGCATCCTCCACCGTGCGCGCCAGCGGGCCGCACGAATACAGGATGTCCGGGTCGCGCAGACCGTACGCGTTCGCCACCCGGCCGCGGCTGGCCTTGAAGCCGTACAGCCCGCACAGCGCGGCGGGAATCCGCACCGACCCCGCGCCGTCGGAGCCGTGCGCGATCGGCAGCAGCGCCGCGGCGACGGCCGCGCCCGCGCCGCCGCTCGAGCCGCCCGAGCTGCGCTCGAGGTCCCAGGGATTGCGAGTCGGCGGGTGGAGGTCGGGCTCGGTGACGGGCATGGCGCCGAGCTCGGAGGTGGCGGTCTTGCCGACGATCACGAAGCCGCCGCGCCGCACCGAGGCCGTCGAGTGGCAGTCGACCGGCGAGGGGATCCAGACCCCGCGCGAGCCGAAGCGCGCGACCGAGCCACGCACCAGGTTCAGATCCTTCATCGCGGTGGGGACGCCGTGGAAGACGGGCAGGTCGGCGCGGCCGGAACGCGTCTCCCCGTCCTTGCGCCGCGCCTGGGCGAGCGCGCGCCGCCGGTGCACGCGCACGAAGGCGTTGAGCTCCGGATCGAGCGCGGCGATCCGCTCCAGGTAGCCGCGCACGAGCTCCTCGCTCGAGATCTCGCGCGCGCGCAGCAGCGCCGCCTGCTCCAGCGCGGACGCGTCCAGCACTTCGCGGATCACACCGCGAAGTGTATCGGACTAGCGCGTGCGCAGCGCCTGCGCGGCCGCGCGCAGCTCGCCGCGGATCCACTCCGAGGCGCTGCGGCGCAGCTCGTCCGCGGGGCGCCGCCGCAGCGCGGGGCCGAACGAGAGCACCGCGCGGACCCGCGGCTTGCCGAAGGTGCGCAGGAAGTGGCCGACGAACGGGTCGTCGTCGACCCAGGCGTCCGCGCGGTCCTCGTACTCGATCGCGAACGGCACGACCGCGAAGTCGTATTCCTCGGCGACCCGGAACAGGCCCGGGTAGAAGGGGAGGATCCCGGGCCCGCGGCAGGTGGTCCCTTCAGGGAAGGCCGCGAAGGGCAGCCCGCGCTGCAGGATCGCGAGCGCGCCCTCGCGCGCGCGCTTGCGGCTGTCGCGGTCCTCGCGGTGCACGAACACCGTGGGATGCAGCCGCGCGGCGGCGCCGAACAGCGGCCAGCTGCCGATCTCCGCCTTCGCCAGGAAGCCACAGGGCGCAGCGGCGAGCACGGCGAGGATGTCGATGTAGGAGCGGTGGTTGCCGAGCAAGAGATGCGGCCCGGGCAGCGGCGCGCCGCGTACCTCGATCTCGACTCCGAGCGCGCGGACCAGTCTCCGCGCCCAGGCGTGGCCGTGGCGTGACGCGGCGTGCACGCAGTCGCCGCTGCGCGCGCGCTCGAGCTTCAGGGCAGTGAGTGCGCGCGTGGTCTCTCCCGCCATGCGCAGCAGCCGGACCGCCGCGCGGGAGCTTCGGTGCTTCTCCATGGGCGTCTTCCCTCTCGTGTGTCTGCACGGGAAGCTCGGCTCTACGTGTGACGGCCCGGTGACGTTTCCCGCACGAACACGGTGCTCGCCGTTTCTTCGCTGGCGCGAGCGCGCTTCGTCACCTGCGTTGCCGAAGTTCCCGGGCAATGAGCGATGACGCAGTTCGGTGTGACGCCGTTTCGTGTCGGGCGGCGCAGCTGGAAGTCGAGGTCGCGAATCTCCCCGCGGAGGCGCGGCTGTTCGAGAGCGAACGCATGCTGGTGGCGCACGCGCGCGCGCCGCAGATCCCGGCGCTGCTGCGCGAGATCGGCCGGCTGCGCGAGCTCGCGTTCCGCGCGGTGGGCGAGGGCACCGGATCGGACCTGGACCTCGACCGCTTCGATTCGCGCTACGGGCACCTGTTCGTCTGGGACCGCGAGCAGCACGCGCTCGCCGGCGCCTATCGCGTCGCGTCGACCGAGGACTTCGCGGACCACGAGCTGCCGCAGGCGCTCTACACCCATACGCTGTTCGACTACGGACCCGCGCTGCTGGCGAGGTTGGGGCCCGCGCTCGAGCTCGGCCGCGCGTTCGTGACGCCCGAGTACCAGCGCTGCTCGCGCGTGCTGGCGCTGTTGTGGAAGGGCATCCACTGCGCGCTGGAGCGGACCGGCGTGCGCACGCTGTTCGGCGCCGTCAGCGTCTCCTCCAGCTACACGCGCCGCTCGCGCGGTCTGATCGCGGCGGCGCTGTTGCGCCACCACCGCCACGTCGAGAGCGAGGGCTTGGTGCGGGCGCGCACGCCGTTCGCGCTCGAGCCGGCCGACTTCTCCGCGGCGGCGGGGCTCGCCGACCCGCGCGAGCTGTCGGCACAGGTCGCGGAGCTCGAGCCGGGCGGCGCCGGTCTGCCCGTGCTGGTGCGGCGCTACCTCGAGCTGGGCGGCGAGTTCGCGGCCTGGCACGTCGACCGCGCCTTCGGCGACTCGCTCGACGGGCTGATGGTGCTCTCGCTCGACCGGGCCGACCCGGTGCGGGTCGCGCGCTACAGCCGCAGCCGCTCGATCGCGCCGCGCACGTCGTCGGCAGTCTCGTAGAAGATCGGAAAGTCGACCTTCCGCCAGGCGATCTTCCCGTCCCGGCCCACCAGCACGAGTGCCCGCTTGGTCATCCCCAGGATGCCGCGCGCGCCGTAGTCGCGCGTGACCTTTCCGCCCGCGTCCGCGGCGACCGGGAAGGGGAAGCGATGCTTCTCGGCGAACTTCGCGTGCGACGCCTCGCTCTGTGGGTTCAGCGCCACCACCTGCACGCCCAGCTTGTCGAACACCGCGAGGTTGTCGCGGTAGTCGCACAGCTGCCTGGTACACACCGGCGTGTCGTCGCCCGGGTAGAACACCAGCAGCACCGGACCCTTGGCGAGCAGCGCGCGCAGCTCGACGGGCCCTCGACTGGAGGAGAGTGAGAAGTCCGGTGCGGGATCGCCGACGTCGGGTGTCGCCATCGGCTCGCACCTTATCACGGGCGGCCAGGCCGGCGAGCGTTTCTGTCAGAATCGATCCATGTCGCTCGAACGCCTGCGCGAGCTGCACGCGATGCTCCGGCTTCCCGCTCCCGATCCCGGGCGTGTCTCGATCCGCGGCGCGGACCCGCTGCTCGCGACACGCTTCCGCGTCGGCGAGGCCGCGTCCGCGGCGCTGGCCGCCTGCGCGCTCGCGGCCGCCGAGCTCTGGCGCCAGCGGGGCGGGCGCGAGCAGTCCGTGGCGGTCGATCTGGTGGGCGCAGCGGCGTCTCTGCTCGGCTTCGCCTGGCAGCGGCTCGAGGAGCCTTCCGCCGCGACGAGCTGGGAGCCGCGCGGCCAGCTCACCGATTTCTATCCGACTCGCGACGGACAGTGGTTCCTGCTCCACCAGAGCTTCCCGGAAACGCAGGCACGCGCGCTCGCGCGGCTCGGCTGCAGCGCCGAGCGCGAGTCGCTGGCCCGCGCGATCGCGGGCTGGGATGCGCAGGCGCTCGAGGACGCGATCGCGGAGATCGGCTGCTGCGGCGCGCGCGTGCGCAGCGCAGAAGAGTGGGCCGCGCATCCGCAGGGCCGCGCGCTCGCACCGCTGCCCGTCGTCGAAGTGATCCGCGCCGCCGATTCGCCGCCGGAGCCACTGTCCCGGTCCAGCGACCGTCCGCTCTCCGGCGTGCGCGCGCTCGACTTGACGCGGGTGCTGGCGGGCCCCACCTGCGGCCGGACGCTCGCGGCGCACGGCGCCGAGGTGCTGCGGATCGGCTCGCCCAAGCTTCCCTCGGTGCTGCCCTTCGTCATGGACACGAGTCACGGCAAGCGCTCCGCATTTCTCGACCTGCGCGAGCGCGCCGACGGCGAGCGCCTGCGCGACCTCGTCCGCGGCGCGGACGTGTTCACCCAGGGCTATCGCAGTGGTGCGCTGGCGCGGCTGGGCTTCGGCCCCGAGGAGCTGTTCGCGCTGCGTCCCGGCCTCGTGTACACGGCGATCAACTGCTACGGACACGAGGGCCCGTGGAGCGGCCGCCCGGGCTGGGAGCAGCTGGCGCAGACAGTGACAGGGATCGCGCACGAGCACGGCGTGCCCGAGCGACCGCGTCTCCTGCCCGCCGCAGCCACCGACTACAACACCGGGCACCTGGCCGCGCTCGGCACGATGATCGCGCTCGCCCGGCGCGCCCGCGAGGGCGGCAGCTATCTCGTGCGCGCCTCACTCGCGCAGACGGGCATGTGGATCGCGCGCATGCCGCGCAGCGGATCACCCGGAGCCGGCCTCTCTCCGGAGCAGGTCCGCCCCTTTCTCACCCGGAGCGACACGCCGTTCGGGAAGCTCACCCATCTGGGTCCGATCGTGGAGATGTCCGAGACGCCGGCGCGCTGGGCCACGCCGACCGTGCCGCTCGGCACGCATCCGCCCGAGTGGCTGGGCTCGCCGGCGCGCTAGATCCGCTCGACGATCGTCGAGATCCCCATGCCCGCGCCGATGCACTGCGTGGCGAGGCCGTAGCGGCCGCCGCTGCGGCGCAGCTCGCGCGCAACCGTCGTCACCAGCCGGGCGCCGGTGGCGCCCAGCGGGTGGCCGATCGCGATCGAGCCGCCGTTCACGTTGGTGCGGTCGGCCGAGATCCCCAGGTCGCGCAGCGAGGGGATCACCTGCGCGGCGAACGCCTCGTTGAACTCGACCCGGTCGATCTGCGCGGCGCCGATGCCCGCGTGGCGCAGGGCCTTCCGGGTCGAGGGAATCGGGCCGAGCCCCATCACCTGCGGCTTCACGCCGGCGACGCCGAGCCCGACGATGCGCGCGATCGGCTCGAGCCGCAGCTCGCGCGCCTTGTCCTCGCTCATCAGCAGGGCGGCGCTGATGCCGTCGTTGGTCGGGCAGGAATTTCCTGCAGTGATCACCAGCTCGTTCTTGCCGAAGCTCACGATTCCCTTCACCGGCTGCAGGCCGGCGAGCTTGTCCGCGGTGGTGTCGGCGCGCAGGCACTCGTCGCGGTCGAACAGCAGCGTCTTGCCGGTCTCGCCCTCGACCCAGTTGCCCTCGGCGTCGAACACCGGCTCCTCCACCTCGAGCGGCACGATCTCGTCCTTGTAGATGCCGGCCTCGTAGGCACGCGCACACTTGCGGTGGCTCTCGGCGGCGAACGCGTCGAGCTCGGCGCGCGAGAGGCCGTAGCACTCGGCGACGTTCTGTGCGGTCTGGGTCATCGACTGCAGCGGCGGCGAGTCGAGGATGTAGTCGGGGAACTTCACCGAGAAGGTCTGGTCGTGGTCCGGCGCCATGTTGCGCTGCTCGGGCGTCTGCTTGAACAGCCGCGGGTTCAGCTTGGTGACGCGCGTCTGCGGCGCGCGCGGCCCGCCGCCTCCGAGCTGGCGGCCCATGCGCTCGATCCCGAGCGCGATCCCGCACTCCGTGGCGCCGACCATGATCGAGGTCGCGACGCGGTGGAGGGTCTCCATGCTCGAGCCGCATTGGCGGTTGGTGACGAAGTTGCACGCCTCCATCGGCAGGCCCGCGAGGCGCGCGACCGTGCCCAGGCCGACGAACTCGCCGGAGCCCGCGACGTTGCCGAGCCCGATGTCCTCGATCGCGCCGGGGCGGACCTTCGGATTGCGCGACAAGAGCGCGCGCACGACCTGCGCGCCGGCCTCGTCGAGCCGCGTCGCCACCAGCTTGCCGCGCCCGCCGCGCGCGAACGCCGAGCGAACGCCGTCTACCAGCACCACCTTGCGAAGCTCCATGGGGATCGCCCTCCTGCTTCCCTCGGGAAGCGCCGTGTTCTACCACGTCCGGGGCGGGAGGGGTGAGCCGAGTGGACGAGCCGGAGAGCGCCAGCGTCGACCGCGTCGCGGAGCTCTTCCTGCGCGGGCTGGGCGGGATCTACCTCTGTGCGTTCGTCTCGCTCGGAGTGCAGGTCGTCGGGCTGGTGGGCGCGCAGGGCATCGCGCCCGCCGCCGAGCTGCTGGCGTTCGCGCGCGACCGCCTGGGCGGCCCGGGAGCGGTGTTCGCGCTCCCGACACTGTTGTGGATCACCGGCGCGAGTGACTGGATGCTGTTGGGAATGTGCGCACTGGGCATCGCCGCGGCGCTCTCGCTCGTGCTCGGTCGCGCGCGGCTCATCGCCGCGTTCATCGCCTGGGCGAGCTACCTGTCGCTCTCCTGCGTGGGCGACGTCTTCCTCTCCTTCCAGTGGGACGCGCTGCTGCTCGAGAGCGGTGTGGTCGCGTGGTTCGCAGCGTCGCGCGAGCCGCGGCTGGGCGTGTGGCTCGCCCGGGCGCTGCTGTTCAAGCTGATGATCCTGTCGGGTGCGGTGAAGCTCGCGTCGGGAGACCCGACCTGGCGCGACCTCACGGCGCTCACCTACCACTACTGGACCCAGCCGCTGCCCTGGGAGGCGAGCTTCTTCGCCGCTCAGCTGCCCGACGGCGTGCAGAAGCTCTCCGCCTTCCTCGTCTTCGTGGTCGAGCTGGGAGCGCCATGGGGCATGTTCGGACCGCGCCGCATGCGCTTCGCCAGCGCGGCGCTGCTGGTGTCGCTGCAGCTCCTGATCGCGGCGACCGGGAACTACGGCTTCTTCAACCTGCTCACGCTCCTGCTCTGCGCGACGCTCGTGGACGACCGCCGGCTCGCGCAGCGCGCCTGGCTCGCGCGACCGCCGCGACCGCCGCGCTGGGTCGTCGCGCGGCGGGTCGGCGCCGGCGCGCTGCTCTGCGCGAGTGCGGTGGTCGGGCTCGAGCGGCTGGTGCCGCGCGTGGCGTTTCCCCGGCCGGTGCGGGCGGCGATCGCGCTGATCGAGCCGCTGCGCAGCGTGAGCGCGTACGGGCTGTTCGCGGTCATGACGACGGAGCGGCCCGAGATCGAGATCGAAGGCAGCGCCGACGGCCAGGAGTGGCGCAGCTACGTGTTCCGCTGGAAGCCCGGCGCGCTGGATCGCCGCCCGGGCTTCGCGGGCCCGCACATGCCGCGGCTCGACTGGCAGATGTGGTTCGCGGCGCTGTCGAGCTGCCGCGACGAGGCGTGGTTCCAGTCGTTCCTGGTGCGCCTGCTCGAGGGCTCGCCGGCCGTGCTGCCGCTGCTCGACGGGAACCCGTTCCCCGACGCGCCGCCCCGTTTCGTGCGCACGACGCTGTTCCACTACCGCTTCGCGTCGCTCGCGGAGTGGCGCGCGGGCGCGTGGTGGACGCGCGAGGAGTTCGGGCCGTACTGCCCGACGGTGGAGCTGCGCGACGGACATCTCTCGCTGGCCGAGCCCTGAGCGCGGCCGAGTTGCCGGCACGTGCGCGTGCAGCGCCGGCGCCCGGCTCGAGCCGCGCTGCTTCAGGGCCGCGCGCAGAACGCCGATCCAGAACACGAGGAAGAGCGTCATGCCCCCCGTCGTCGCCTCGATCAAGGGCTCCGTCTTCGTCCACCTCGTGGAGGACACCCAGAAGCTGCTCGCGAGCGGTCGGGTGAAGAAGGAGGAGCTCTCGCGCTGGCTCAAGCCGAAGGACCAGGAGTTCCTCGGCACCACGATCCACGCCCACGAGTGGTACGACATCCGCTGCTACGCGCACTTCAGCACCCTGCTGCGCGACGTCGAAGGCGGAGGCAGCAACGAGTACCTGCGCAAGCGCGGCGCCCGGAATGCGAAGCGCCTGCTCGAGGCCGGCCTCTACCAGCAGCTCGAGTACACCCACCGCGCGACCTTCACGCGCGAGAGCGACAAGGAGGCGCGCTTCCTCGCCTTCGGCCGCGATCTCACCCGGCTCACCACCATCAGCGCGAGCATCCTGAATTTCGGCCGCACCGCGCACAAGCCCGACCCCGACCGCAAGATGCGCTGGCTGATCGAGGTGACTCAGGCGCGCGACTACCCAGAGACGCTGATCTGGGCGTCGGACGGCTTCACCAACGAGATGGCGCGGCAGCACAACTCGCCCGACCTGTGGACCTGGGAGCGCCCGGAGCCGGACCGGATCGTCTGGCACATGACGCGCGAGATCTGATCCCCGGGAGCGCGCCCATGGCGAAGCTGAGTCGGGAGCCGGCGTGGCTGCGCCTCGCGCTCTGGTTCATCCCCGAGTCCCTGCGGGCGGACCCGGACACCTTCCGGCGCGCGCGCACGACCGTCTACTCGTGCTGCGTGCCGGTGCTGCTCTCTCCGCTCTTCGCCTTCTGCTACGCGACCAGCCTGGCGCGCGACACCGCGCCGTTCGCGATCTCGCTCGTGCTCGGCTCGAACGCGGCGGCGGTCGGGGCGCTGGTGATCCTGCGCAAGAGCGGCCGCATCGCGCGCGCCGCCAATCTCCTGTTGGGCTACGTGTTCGTGCAGCTCACCGTGCTGGCCTCGCTCTTCGGCGGTCCGTTCTCGTCGTCGATCTACTGGACGATCCTCTTGCCGCTGGTCGCGATGCTCACCGGCGGCCCGCAGCTCGCGCTGCCGTGGCTGGCGCTCTGCCTCGCGGAGTACGCCCTGGTGTACGCGCTGGGGCTGCGCGGGATCGAGTTCCACAATCGGCTGCCGCTCGAGAGCCGCGCGCCGCTCTGGGCGAGCAGCTTCTTCAGCATCACGCTGCTCTCGCTGCTCTTCGTGCTGATCTACGAGCGCGCGAAGGACCAGACGCTGCGCACGCTCTGCGCCGCCAACCTCGAGCTCGAGCGCGCGCGCGACGCGGCGGAGGCCGCGAACCGCAGCAAGAGCGACTTCCTCGCCAACGTGAGCCACGAGATCCGCGCGCCGCTGACGGCGATCCTCGGCTATGCAGAGCTGTTGCTGCGCGACGGCGAGGCCGGCGCGATCCCCGGCCGCTACGTGCAGACGCTGGGCACGATCCGCCGCAACGGCGAGCACCTGCTCGCGATCATCAACGACATCCTGGACTTCTCGAAGATCGCCGCGGGCCAGTTCGACCTGGAGCCGACGCCGATCTCGCCGGTGGAGCTGGTGACGCAGGTCGTGGGCCTGATGGGCATCCGCGCCGAAGCGAAGGGCCTTTCGCTCTCCGTAGAGTGCGCAGCGGAGCTCCCCGACGTGATCACCACCGATCCGCGCAGGCTGCACCAGGTGCTGGTGAACCTGCTCGGCAACGCGCTGAAGTTCACCGACGCGGGCCGCGTGGTGCTGCGTGTCGTCCCCGCCGGGAGCGCGGAGCAGCCGCGGCTGCGTTTCGAGGTACGCGACAGCGGCATCGGCATCTCGTCCGAGCAGATGGCGCGGCTGTTCCAGCCGTTCGCCCAGGCCGACGCCTCGACCGCCCGCCGCTACGGCGGCACCGGGCTGGGGCTGTCGATCAGCAAGCGCCTGGTCGAGCTCCTGGGCGGGACGATCGGCGCAGAGAGCCAGCTCGGCGTCGGCAGCGCGTTCTGGGTCGAGCTGCCGCTCGGCTCGGAGAAGGACGCCGATGCCTAGGCGCCACTTCGTTCGGATGCGCGCGTTCGAGCGCTGGATCGAGGCGGCGTTCGTGCCGCCGCGCCTGCGCGGGGACCCCGCCGCCTCGCGCACGGCGATGCTGGTGGCCGAGTTCTCGCTCGTGCCGCTCGGGTTCGTGCCGATCCTGGCGGTCCTGGAGTGGATCTCGTTTCCGCGCGACGTCGCGGCGCGGCTCGCCCTGCTGGTGCTGGCCTCGCTGCCGAGCTGCGTCGCCGTGCCGGTCGTCCTGCGCTACACGGGCTCGACGCGCCTCGCGGGCAACTGGATGCTCGCGCACGGCTTCGCAGTGATGTCGATCGTGACCTACTACAGCGGCGGACCGATCTCGCCGCCGAGCTTCTGGAACGTGCTGCTGCCGATGGCGGCCGTGCCGGTGGTGGGCCGACGCTGGGCGATCTTCTGGGCCGGGCTGGTGGTGAGCGAGGCGTTCGCGCTCGCCTGGCTCGAGCGCCACGGGCTGGCGCTGCAGAACCAGATCCTGCCCGAGCGCCGCGGCCTGTACTGGCTGGTGAGCATCGGCTTCCTCGCGTCGCTGGTGACGCTGGCGGGACTGGTGTTCGAGCGCACCAAGGACCTCGCGCTCCACCACGTGGAGGCGGCGAACGCGGCGCTCGCGCGTGCGCGCGACGCGGCGGAGCGCGCCAGCGCCTCGAAGAGCGACTTCCTCGCGACGCTCACCCACGAGGTGCGCACGCCGATGACCGCGATCCTCGGCTTTGCGGACGTGCTGCAGGACGAGTGGCGCGAGCGCGGCTTCGAGGCGCGGCAGCTCGACGCGCTCGCGGCGATCCAGCGCAGCGGACGACAGCTGCTGGAGACGATCAACGACCTGCTCGACCTGTCGAAGATCGAAGCAGGCAAGCTCGAGCTCGAGCGCATCGCGTTCTCGCCCTCCGAGCTGATCGCCGGGCTGGTCGAGCCGCTTCGCGCGCAGGCTGCGGGGCGCGGCGTCGCGCTCGAGTTCGAGCGCTGTCCGCCGCTCCCGGGCGTGGTGCGCGGCGATCCCGCGCGGCTGCGCCAGGTCGTGGGGCGGCTGGTGGAGAACGCGCTGCGCTTCACCGCGCGCGGCGAGGTGCGCGTCTCGCTGGGCGTGGCGGACGAGAACGGAGTGCCGTGCCTCGACCTGCGGGTGCGGGACACCGGGCGCGGCATCGAGCCCGAGCGGCTCGAGTCGCTCTTCCACCCCGGGGCGCGCGACGGCGAGCGCATGGGCCTGGGCCTCACCATGTGCAAGCGCCTGGTCGAGCTGCTCGGCGGCCGGATCGAGGTGGAGAGCCGGCTCGGCGCCGGCAGCGCGTTCCGCGTGCTGGTTCCCTTCGCGCCGAGCGACGAGGCCGCGGCGCCACCGGGCGACGCCGAGCCGCGGGAGCTTCGCGCGCGCGTGCTCGTGGTCGACGACGGTCCCGACAACCTGCGGCTGATCGCGCACCTGTTGCGCCGGGCGGGCTGCACCGTGGGGACCGCGACGGACGGCCAGGGGGCGCTCGACTCGATCGCCGAGGCGGAGCGCAAGGAGGAGCCGTTCGACGTGGTGCTGATGGACATGCAGATGCCTGGGATCGACGGCTACGCCGCCACCGCGGAGCTGCGGCGGCGCGGGTTCACGCGCCCGGTCATCGCGCTGACCGCGCACGCCGTCGAAGGGACGCGCGAGAGCTGCCTCGCGGCCGGCTGCGACGACTTCGCCACCAAGCCGGTCGACCGGCGCGAGCTGTTCGAGCGCATCCGTCGACTCTGCCCCCAGCTGGACTAGACTCGGCCGGAGAGGGAGTGTGAAGCCGTTCAGCGCGGTCCCGAAGCTCGGGTTCCTGCAGGGCATGCGCGTGGTGCTCGCCAGCGGCGGCGGCCGCGTCGACATGCTCTCGGGCCTCGAGCAGCAGTACGCGCGGC
>Ga0318552_10000036_pt1 | contig 32477 bp, 32 predicted proteins | sample GRESIP082b2f20_FD_203516 | JGI IMG/M metagenome (GOLD analysis project Ga0318552, IMG submission 203516) | Tropical soil microbial communities from Luquillo Experimental Forest, Puerto Rico - GRE.SIPMG.082b2f20 | ecosystem: Environmental > Terrestrial > Soil > Tropical forest > Bulk soil...
AGGCCGCACTCTTGCTCGGGCTCGCCGGCCGCGTGCCCGCGCCCGTCGCCAGCGTGTTCCGCGCAGCGGGCTGGGCGATGTTGGCGCTGTTCACCGGGGTCGCCCTGTTCGCGATCCGCGGCTACCGCCTCGAGAACGGCGAGCTGCTGGTGCGCCGGCCGCTCTGGTCGACGCGCTATTCGCTCGCCGGCCTCGCCAGCGCCGAGCGGGATCCGCGCGCGCTCCGGCCGACGCTTTTCGGTGTGGGCAACAACGGCTTCTTCGCGGTCGACGGCTGGCGGCGCGTCGACCCCTACGGCTGGTGCCGCGCGCTCGCCACGAACGCGGCGAACGCGGTGGTGCTGCGCACGGCCGGTCGCACGCTGATCGTCACGCCCGAGCGCCCCGACGAGTTCGTGGCCGAGGCGCGGGCCTGGGGGCCGCGCGGCTAGTTCGGTGCGCCCTGCGCGTCTCCGAGCTTCACCTCGTCGACCGAGGCGTTGGCCTGCGAACGGCACACGCCGACCCGGCCGTCGGCGAGCTTGAAGTCGACCATGAAGCGGCCGTCCTGCCCCTTGTACTTGCCCCGTACCTTCACGCTCCCGGGATCCACGCCCGCCTTCGCGCCCGCCGCCTTCTGACACTGCCCGACGAAGTCGGGCGCCTGTGACTGCGCCCGGGCCGCGAAGGCTGGAGCCAATGCGAGCAGGAGAGTGAGTGCCGCCGCGAAGAGCGACAGCTCCGCCGGCTCGGGCACGGGGAAGAGCTGAGTCGCGAAGGTGGAGTAGTACGAATTCGCGACCACGTACCAGTCGCCGGCGAGCACTTGCGCCGCCTCGCCGGGGCCCAGCGTGTAGACGCCGCTCCGCGAGTAGTAGGTCAGCCCGTCGCTGGTGAAGGTCTGCTGGGAGAAGCCGCCGCCGAGCGCGAGCTGGTTGTAGCCGGAGTCCGCGAAGAAGAAATCGAACCAGGGCGTACCCGGATCGACGACCTGGGTGATCGTGTAGTCGATCGTCCCGGTGTCGGTGTCGTAGTGGATCGAGCCAGCGAACGAGTCGGGTGGCTGGAATGCGTCGATCGACTGCACCACGAACCAGTCGCGCGCCAGATTGATCGATTCCGCGCGCGCACTCGCCGGCACGACCAGGCTACACCACGACAGAGCACAGGCAGCTGCGAGCGACCTCAACTCCACATCCTCCACTGAATTGTCTCACGGGGAGGTCTCGGCGCAAACCCTCAGTGGCCCGAAAATCGCGGGCGGCGCTTCTCGGCGAACGCCCGCTGCCCCTCTTTGTAATCTTGGGAACGGAAGCACTCCTCCACCAGCGCGGCGACGCGCGCCGCATCGCGCTTGGCGGGCTCGCGGCGCGCCTCGCGGATCGCGGCCTTGCACGCCGCCACTGTGAGCGGCGCGTTGTCGCGGATCGCCTGTGCGAGCGCGGCGACCTCGGCCTCGAGCCGATCGGCGTCGACCACCCGGTTCACCAGCCCGATCCGCTCGGCGAGCCGCGCGTCGAGCCGGCGCGCCGAGAACAGGATCTCGGCGGTCCACGCCGCGCCCACGACGTCGAGCAGCGCCTCGACTCCCGCCAGGCCGTAGCCCAGGCCGAGACGCGCAGCGGGTACGCCGAACTGCGCGTCCTCCGAAGCGATGCGGATGTCGGCCTGCAGCGCGGTCAAGAGCCCGCCGCCCATGCAGAAGCCGCGGATCATCGCGATCACGGGCTTCTCGAGCGCGAGCCACGCGCGGCCAGCGTCGGCGGCTGCGCGGTCGAACTCCGCGCGCGCCTCGGGCGCGGTGCGGCGTTCGCTGAACTCCGAGATGTCGGCGCCCGAGATGAACGCCTCCCTCCCCGCGCCGGTCAGGACGACGACTCGCACTTCCGCGTCGAGCTGCAGCGCCGCCAGCACCCGAGGCAGCGCCGTGCGCATCTCGACCGAGAGAGCATTGCGCTTCTCGGGCTGGTTGAACGTGATCCGCGCCACGCCGTCGTCGACGTCGACCAGCAGCTTCTCCGTGCCCGAGTCACGCCGGCTCACACCACTCCCTTGGCGCGGAGCCCGGCGATCTCCGCGGCGCCGAAGCCGAGCTCGGCCAGGATCGCGTCCGTGTGCTGGCCCGCCTCCGGGGTGGGCGTGCGCACGCTCGGCGCGCCGCCGCGCATGCGCGCTGCGTTGCGGATCAGCGCGAGCCGGCCGAGCGCCGGGTGCTCCACCGGCGCCGCCATCTCGAGCGCCTGCACCTGCGGATCGGCGAACACCTCGTCGACGCGGTAGACCGGGCCGCAGGGCACGCCGACTTCGTTCAGCGCGTCGACCCACTCGCGCGTCGTGCGCTCGCGCAGCCGCGCGGCGACGATCTCGTTCAACGCGGCGCGGTTGTGGAAGCGCTTCGCGGGCGAGTCGAAGCGCGGGTCGGCGGGCAGCTCGGGCAGACCGATCGCCTTGCAGAAGTTGCGCAGCAGCCGCCCGCTCGGCCCCGCCACGTTGACGAAGCCGTCGGCCGTGCGAAAGCAGCCCATCGGCAGGAACTGCGGGTGGTGGTTGCCCTCCTGCGCGGGAACCACGCCGTCGATCGTGAAGCGCGCCGCCTGCAGGTCCATCATCCCGATCATCGCTTCGAGCAGCGAGGTCGTGACCCAGCGGCCCTCGCCACTGCGCTCGCGCTCATGCAGCGCCGCGAGGATGCCCACGGCGAGGAACATCCCGGCAGCGAGGTCGGACACCGGAATGCCGACGCGCGTGGGCTCGGTGCCGGGCAGGCCCGTGACGCTCATCAGGCCGCCCATGCCCTGCGCGATCTGGTCCACGCCTCCGCGCTCGGCGTAGGGACCTTCCTGGCCGAAGCCCGAGATCGAGCCGTAGACGAGCCGCGGGTTGCGCGCGCGCAGCGTGTCGTAGTCGAAGCCGAGCCGGTGCTTCACGGGCGGGCGCATGTTCTCGACCAGCACGTCGGCGCGGTCGACCAGGCGCAGCAGCACCTCGCGGCCCTCGGGCTGCTTCAGGTCGAGCGACAGCGCCCGCTTGTTGCGGTGCAGGTTCTGGAAGTCGGAGCCGTGCCGCCGCTCGCCGACGATGTCCGGCTCGGTGCCGCGCGGCGGCGGCTCGATCCGGATCACCTGCGCGCCCCAGTCCGCGAGCTGGCGCACGCAGGTCGGACCCGCGCGCGCGACGGTCAGGTCGATCACGCGCAGGTCGTCGAGCGGCAGCCGGGCCACGCTACGCCTCGCGCGGCAGGCCGAGCAGCTGCCGCGCGATCACCAGTCGCTGCACCTGCTGCGTGCCCTCGCCGATGTCGAGGATCTTCACGTCGCGGTAGAGCTTCTCGAGGTGCGCGTCGCTGCGCACGCCCGCCTCGCCCACGATGTCGAGCGCCGCGGCGATCGCGCGGAACACCAGCGGCGGCGCGTAGAGCTTGGCGTACGAGGCCTCGAGCGCGTTGTCGCGCTGGCGGCGCGCGAGCCAGACCGCGTGCATGCAGATCAGCCGCGCGGTCGCGAGCCCGCGGCGGATCTCGGCCAGGCGCTCGAGCGCGCGCCGGCGCCGCGCGCCGTGCGCGGGGTACTCCGCGCGCACGAACGCCAGCGCGTGGTCGTGCGCGGCGCGGCCCATGCCGATGCCCTGCGCGGCGTGCAGCGGGCGGGTGAGGTTGAACGTGGCCATTGCGCCGTGGAATCCCTTCCGGCCCGAGCTGCCGGCCTCGCCGCCGAGCAGGTTCTCGGCGGGGACGCACACGCCGTCGAGCGCGAAGCTCGCCGTCTCGTAGCCGCGCGAGCCCATCTTGTGCTCGATCTTGAGCAGCTCGAAGCCCGGCGTGCCGCGCTCCACCACGAACGCGCGGTGGCCGTCGCGGCCGAGCGCCGGGTCCAGCGTCGCCCACACCACGACCCAGTCGGCGCGCGCGCCGTTGGAGCAGAACATCTTCGCGCCGGAGAGCACCCAGCCTGCGCCGTCCTGCTTGGCGCGGGTCTGGATGCGCGCCACGTCGCTGCCGGCGCCGGGCTCGGTGAGCGCCATGGCGCCCCAGTGCGCGCGCGAGTGGTCGGCGAACGGCGCGAGGAAGCGCTCGCGCTGCTCGGGCGTCGCGAGGCTGCGCAGCGCGGCGCCGCCGAGCCCCGGGCCCGGGAGCGAGAGCGCCACGCCTCGGTCCCAGTACGCGCTCTCCTCGGCCTGGAGCAACGCGCGCAGCGGCTTCCACTGCAGCGACTCGGGAGTGTCTCCCTCGCCCTCCCCGATCACCCGACTCACCAACCCGCCGCGCCGCGAGCACAGCCGGTAGAACGGGTGATCGGCGGGCGGAGGATCGCCCGTGCGGTCGCTCTCCAGCCCCATCGGCCGCATGTAGCGGCGGCCGAGGTCGCGCACCTCGTCGAGCATCGCGCGCGTGCCCGGGTCGAGGGGAATCATTGCAGCGCTCCCTCGGCTCCGAACAAGGGGTCGGGCACGTCGAGCACGAGCTCCGCCACGTCCGCCTCGGCGGCGTCGCGCCCGCCGGCGAGGAGCGCCAGCATGCGCACCTCGCGGAAGCGCTTCTCGGCCAGGTGGTCGACCAGGAAGCCGTGACCGCCGAGCAGCTGCACGCCGAGGTCGGTGACGGCGACCGCGGCGTCGATCGCGCCGAGCCACGCCTGCGTGGCCCAGAAGCCGGCGTCGGGGTCGCCGCGGTCGAACCCCCGCGCGGCGTCGTGCACCAGCAGCCGCGCGCCGTGCAGGTTGGTCGCGGCCACGGCGAGCTCGAAGGCGTTGCCCTGGTGGTGCGCAACCGGCTTGCCAAACACGATCCGCTCGCGGGTGTAGGCCACGGTCGCGTCGAACGCGGCCTGCGCCACGCCGAGCGCCACGGCCGCCGTCCACAGCCGCGCGCGTCCGCGCACGGCGACACTCTCCAGTGTCGGAAGCCGCCACTCGCCGAGCCGCCGCGCGCCGGCGAGGGACGCAGTGACTCCGCCCGAGGCGTGGAACGCCAGCGCGTTCACCGGCTCGGCCGCGGCGGCGAGCTCGAGCAGCGCGAGCTCCGCGCCTGCGCTCGACCACACGAAGCGCAGCGGCGGCCGCGACGGCGCCCAGGGGACGCGCAGCGGCGGCGCTGCGTCCGGATCGGCGACCAGCAGCACGGAGCGGCCCTCGCGCGCGAGCGCCAGTCCGGCGAGCTCGCGCGCGCGAGCGCGGTCCGGACAGCCGGCGTGCGCGCCGAGCGCCGGGCCGAGCGGATCCGCGGCGAACAGCCCGCCGGCGTCGCCCGAAGCCAGGGCTTCGAGCAGCCCCGCTTTCGTCTCCGCGCCGGGCCCCAGCCCACCGAGCGCCTCGGGCAGGTCGAGCTCGGGCAGCCCGAACTTCTCCAGGACGGCGAGCGCATGGTCCGGCCAATTTCCGCCGCGCTCGGCGGCACGTGCCGCGGGCGCGAGCTCCGCGGCGGCGAAGCGCGAGGCCTCCGCGCGCAGCTGCTCGAGCTCTTCGGGATGCGCGAACTCACTCACGGCCGCACGATCATACGCTCGCGCCGGATTTCTGAGTCGGGCGGCCGCGTCGCGACGTACCATGAGCCGATGAACGCGAAGCTTCCGGCCACCGCAGCTCTGTGGATCGCCTTCGCCCTGCCGCTCTCCGCCGCAGCCCAGACCGTCGTCACGACGTCGGGCACGGTTCAGGGTGTCTCGGGGGGAGGCGTGGACAAGTTCCTGGGTATCCCGTACGCGCAGCCGCCGATCGGCAGCCTGCGCTGGGCACGCCCGGTGCCCTTCCCGCCCTCGCCGACCACGATCGACGGAACCACGGCGAAGGCCGCCTGCACCCAGGTCTTGAACACGACCTCCGCGAACGACTGCCGCGACAACAGCTCGCAGACCAACGGCACGCTGGTGGGCAGTGAAGACTGCTTGACGCTCTCGGTCTGGCGCCCGACCGCGGCGGCGGCGCATGGGCCGCGCCCGGTGATGGTGTGGATCCACGGCGGCGCGCTGGTGACCGGCTGCGCCAAGGACGGGCTCAGCGAGGGCACCGACCTCGCGCTGCAGGGCACGTCGAGCGGTGGCGACGGGCAGATCGTCGTGGCGGTGCAGTACCGGCTCGGGCCGATGGGCTTCTTCGCGCTGCCCGAGCTGCAGAGCGAGGACGCGCACGGCTCGGTCGGCAACTACGGCCTGCTCGACGACATGCTCGCGCTGCAGTGGGTCCACGACAACATCGCGGCCTTCGGCGGCGATCCCAACGACGTGACCACCTTCGGTGAGTCCGCCGGCGGCTTCTCGACCTACATCCTCGAGGCGTCGCCGCCCGCGCAGGGCCTGTTCAACCGCAACATCAGCGAGAGCGGACTCTACGGCCAGGCGCTGCCGCTGCAGCCGGGCGTCGGCGCGCCGTCCAGCGACTTCGGGCCGACCGCCACCGCGTTCCCGCGCGGCATCGCGCTGGCGAACGACTCGTCGCTCGGTTGCACCGACCCCGGCACGCGGCTCTCCTGCATGCGCGGCAAGACCGCGGCGCAGATCTTCTCCGCATACACCGCGCAGAGCGGGAGCGGCAGCTCGAGCCTCACGGCGTCCTCCCCCGCGATCGACGGTTACGTGCTGAGCGAGCAGCCTTCGCAGATGATCCTCGAAGGAGACGTCGCGCCGCGGCCGCTGCTGGTGGGCTCGAACGCGAACGAGCTCACCGTGTTCACGCTGACGAGCCCGGTGCTGAACACCGCCGCGGACTACGAGAACGCGGTGCGCGCTGCGCTCGGCACCACCGCGGGGAACATCGTGCTCGGCGTGTACCCCGCGTCGGCCTTCCCGACGCCGATCGCGGCGTACCGGCGGGTGTTCGAGGACATCCTGTTCGTCTGTCCCACCTTTACGAGCGGGAAGCTCCTGCACGACGTCGGCGGCGAGTCGCACGTGTACCACTTCGAGTACGCGCCCAGCAGCTTCCTCGGCTCGTTCCACAGCGCGGAGCTCTACTACGTGTTCGGGAACGTCTCGCGGCTCACCAGCATCGGCGTGACTCCGGACGCCGGCGACACGCTGCTCTCCGACGCGATGCAGACCGCGTGGACCAGCTTCGCGAAGAACGGCGCGCCGGTGGCGACGCCGCCGTGGCCGCCGTTCGACCCGGGGGCGGGGGACCTGGCCGCGAACGGCGGCGTGTACGTGTGGAACCTCGACCCCAACAACGTGCTGATCAACCAGTTCACCGCCTCGCAGAACCTGCGCGACGGCCGCTGCGCCCAGCTCGCCTCGCTGTCGGGGACGCTGAACGGCGACTTCGACGCGTTCACCAACGACGTCGACAACTGCCCGTTCACCACCAACAGCGACCAGGCCGACTCGGGCGGCGTCGCCGGCGGCGGGCCGGACGGCATCGGCAACGCCTGCCAGTGCGGCGACACCAGCGACGACGGCGCGGTCGACGCGACCGACGTGACGGTGCTGCGCAACGCGTTGGCCGGCATCGCCCCGCTCGGCAAGCACGGCGAGGCGAAGTGCCGGGTCGAGAGCCAGAGCCCAGGCTGCGACGTGGTGGACCTCACGGTGCTGCGCCGGCGGCTTGCGACGCCTGCGCTTCCGCCGGGGATCTCGCAGAGCTGCGCCGCCGCGAACCCGGCCTGACGTAAGCCGAGCGGTCAAGCGCAGCGCCGCGCACACCGATCAGTGTCCCATGCGCAACCACCGCTGCGTCCGAACGGCCGTTCTTTCGCTTCTCGCCGCCTGCGCCTTCGCGCGACTCGCGCCGGCGCAGACCTACGTCTGGACCGACGAGCACGGCGTCGTGCACGCCGCCGCCGATCCAGCGGAAGTGCCCGCGCAGTACCGCCAGAAGGCGGTCGAGAACGCGCAGGTGCAGCGGCCGTCGATGACCGTCGTGCCCGAAGAGCCGAAGCCGCCCGCCGCCGCGTCGCCGGGCCTGCTCGAGGCGCCCCCGTTGCCCGCGCACCCGACGCGCGCGTCCAAGGCGGCGAGCCCCGACACGCCGCCGCCGGCGCCGAATCCGGACGATCCCGACCCGCGCACGCGCAAGCTCGGCAAGCCCGATCCCGGCTTCGAGTGGCACTGCCTGACCGACCCCGAGGGCGGCCCGCCCAAGTGCACGCAGGAAGAGAAGAAGTACGACAAGCGCCAGCGCCGCGCCGAAGCGCGCGACAAGGCCGAGAAGGAGCTCGGGGTCACGCCCGAGGAAGAGGCCTCGGACCCGGACGTCGCGAAGAAGGTGAACCAGCGCGCGGAGGAGGAGTTCAAGCGCACGACTCCGGCACCGACGCGCGGTGCGCCGCCGAAGACGCCCGACGACGTCGACGCCGAGGACCAGGACTGAGCCGCTACAGGTAGCGGCCGCTCGGCACCGGCAGGCGCAGCGTCGCCCGCTTGAAGCGGTCGACCTCCGCCAGCGCGTCCTCCGTCGTCACCTCGCCCGGCTGCTCGGACGCCGCGTCGCAGCGCGCCTTGCGCCGCAGCACCGCGTGCATCAGCTGCACCCAGCTGCCGATCGAGGCCTCCCGGTTCTGCTCGATCACGCGCTGCCAGTCGATCCTGGCGAACAGCTTGCGGCCGGCGCGCTTCTCCGCGGCCACCGAGTGGATCTCGAGCGCCGCGATCACGTCGCCCGGGAAGACCGGATTCACCGCCACGATGCGCTCGAAGCGGCCCGGCTTGAAGTAGATCGGCGAGAGCGTGTCCGGGCGGCTGGTGCCGCCGACGGTGAGTGACTGGCTGATGCCGATGGTGACGTCGATCAGCTCGAGCAGGAAGTCCGAGAGCTGCGAGATCGGCAGGTCGGCGCGCGGCGCCCCGAGCGCCGGGTCGTGCGCGAAGTCGAGCTCGTCGAAGTAGACGGTGAGCTTCTTGATCTCGGCCAGCGTCTCCTGCCAGCCCTGCAGGAGCTCCCCCGCCTTGCCGCCGGAGTGGATCAGCTGCAGCGCGAGCCGCGCCACCCCGATGCGCAGGAACGGTGTCTCGGTGCGCGCCGCGAGCGCGCCCGCGAGCAGCGACTTGCCGGACGCGTCGGGTCCGATCAGCAGCAGCCCGGAAGGCGAGAAGGTGCCCCAGCGCTCGTAGATCTCGGGCTCGGTCGCCGCGCAGGCGTAGGTGAGCAGCTCGTCCTTCGCGTCTTCGAGCCCGCCCACGTCCGCGAACGAGACGGCCGGCATCGCCACGAAGCTGCAGGCCTTCGCGACCGGCGGGAACTTCCGCGCGAAGGGCTCCCACAGATTTGCCGCGCGCTTGCGCTCGACCTCGTTCATGGCGCTCCGGTCATTGTAAGGCTTGTGCGCGCGAACGGGCTTCGGCACGGTCCCGGCGATGGCGGAAGGGTCGGACCCGGCGCTGGCGCTGCTGGTGGGCGGCGGCCCGGCGCCCGGCATCAACGGGGTGATCTCGGCCGCGACGATCGAGGCGCGCAACCGCGGCGCGCGGGTGATCGGCGTGCTCGACGGCTTCGAGTGGCTCTCCCGCGGCGACACCGGGCACGTGATGCCGCTCGAGATCCGCGACGTGTCGCGGATCCACTTCCGCGGCGGATCGATCCTGCGCACCTCGCGCACCAACCCGACCAAGGACGCCGCGAAGCTCGAGAACGTGGTGCGCGCGCTGCGCGAGCTCGGCGTGCGCTGGCTCGTCACGATCGGCGGCGACGACACCGCCTTCTCGGCCAGCCGCGTGGCCGCGCAGGCGGGCGGCGCGCTCTCGGTGGTGCACGTGCCCAAGACGATCGACAACGACCTGCCGCTGCCGGGTGGGATCGTCACTTTCGGCTTCGAGACGGCGCGACACGTCGGCGTGTCGCTGGTCGAGACGATCATGGAGGACGCCCGCGCCACCAGCCGCTGGTACCTGCTGGTGGCGATGGGCCGCAAGGCCGGGCACCTGGCGCTGGGCATCGGCAAGGCGGCAGGCGCGACGCTGACGCTGATCCCCGAGGAGTTCGCGGGCGAGAAGCTGCGCCTCACTCGGCTCGCCGACGTGATCGAGGGCTCGATCATCAAGCGCCGCGCGACCGGCGACGAGAACGGCACGGTGGTGCTCGCCGAGGGCATCGCCGAGCTGCTCGATCCCGCCGACCTCGAGGGCATCGAGCAGGCCGAGCGCGACGATCACGGCCACGTGCGGCTGTCCGAGCTGCCGCTCGGCGACGTGCTCCGGCGCGAGCTGAAGCAGCGCTTCGCGCGGCGCGGGATCGCGGTCAAGCTGGTGGCCAAGGACATCGGCTACGAGCTGCGCTGCGCGCATCCGATCCCGTTCGACGCCGAGTACACCCGCGACCTCGGCTACGGCGCCGCGCGTGCGGCGCTCGAGGGTGCGGGCGACTGCATGATCACCCGCCAGAACGGCTCGATCGTCGCGATGCCCTTCGCCGAGCTGATGGATCCCAAGACCGGCCGCACGCGGGTCCGGCTGGTCGACGTGCACTCCGAGTCGTACGAGGTCGCGCGCAAGTACATGATCCGGCTGGGCCCGGCGGACGTCGCCGACCCGCTCTGGCTGCAGACGCTCGCCGAGGCGGGCCGGACCACCGCCGCGGACCTGCGCACGCGCTTCGCGCGCTGAGTCCGGCGTGCGGCCCCACCTGCTCGGGATCGACGAGGGGCCGTTCAGCAAGGGACAGCGCGAGCCGGTGCCGCTCGTCGCCGCGCTGTGCGAGGGGCCGGATCTGGTCGAGGCCGTGGCGACCAGCGCGTTTCCCGTCGACGGCGACGGTGCCACCGAGTTCCTGGCGCGCTGGCTCGGCGGCCTGCGCGCGACCGCCGGGGCTCAGGCCATTGCGCTGGGCGGGATCACGCTCGCCGGGCTCGGTCTGGTCGACGTGCACGCGCTCGCGGACTCACTCGCGATCCCCGTCCTGGTCGTGACCCGGCGTCCGCCCGACAACGCGCGCCTGCGCGAGGCCCTGCTCGCGGCAGGCCTGGGCGAACGCTTCCCGATCGCCGAGCGCTCGCCAGAGGCAGTCGCGACCGACGACGGTCTCTGGCTCGCACACGCCGGTCTCTCGCACGCCGAGGCGCTGGCGCTGCTGCACGCCGCACGCGGCAAGGCCAAGCTACCCGAGGCGCTGCGCATCGCGCATCTCTTCGCCACCGCGCTGGTGCGCGGGGAGTCACACGGACGCGTGTAGGCCGTCGCCGCTCGCGTAGTAGCGACCCGGCGTCGAGCCCAGCACCTGGCGGAAGCGCGCGACGAATGCGCTGGGACTGGCGTAGCCGACGGAGAGCGCCACGTCCGTGACCGAGCTCCCGGCCGCGAGCAGCTCGAGCGCGCGCATCAGCCGCACCTGCTCGCGGAACGCACCCAGGCTCATGCCCGTCTCGCGCAAGAACAGGCGCTCGAGCGTGCGCTTGCTGGCACCTGCGCGCCGCGCAACCTGGGCGAGGCCCGCGCCGTCCTCCGGGTTCCGGCGCAGCCACTCCGCCGCGCGCTGCGCGCGCGGGTCGCGCGGCGCCGGCACCCGCAGCGGCACGACGGGAAGTGACTCGATCTCGTCGACCAGCACCCCGATCAGCCGCGCATGCGACGGCTCGGTGTCGTAGAGCGGCGCGCGCTCGACGGCGCGCAGGACCAGCTCGCGCAGGAGCGGGGAGACGTTCACGACCGTACACCGATCGGGGGCTGCGCTCGCGAGCGAAGGGGCGAGGTAGAGCGTGCGCATCGCGACGGAACCCGACATCGAGATGCGGTGGGCGACGCCCGCCGGTACCCACACCGCGCGGTGCGCCGGCACGACCCAGGCTCCAGCCGGGCTGTGGACGCTCATCACGCCGCGCGAGGCGTAGATCAGCTGCGGCCAATCGTGGTCGTGGAGCGGCAGCTCGTACCCGTGCGGATAGTTCACGGCCATCGCCCGCACGCGAATCGCCGACTCCGGTTGTCGCACCGTCGACATGAACTGGCACGATAGCGTAAGCGCGGCAGCCGCCGCGCGGGCTACGTTGCGCCCATGCCCAACAACATCGTCCACTTCCAGGTGCTCGCCGACGACCTGGGCCGCTGCCGCCGCTTCTACGAACGAGTCTTCGGCTGGCGGTTCAGCCCCTGGGGACCGCCGGACTTCTACATGATCCAGACCGGCCCGGACGACTCCCCTGGCATCCACGGGTCGCTCGCGAAGCGCCACCACCCGCTCCACGCGAGCGGCGCGTTCGGCTTCGAGTGCACAATCTCGGTCGACGACGTCGACGCAATCGCGCGCGCCGTCGAGGCGAACGGCGGCAAGCTCGTCTTCCCCAAAACCGAGATCCCCACCGTCGGCGAGCTGATCCAGTTCCAGGACACCGAAGGAAACGCCGTGTCGGCGATGCGGTACTTCGACTCTTAGAGTCTCAGCGCAGCTGGTCGACGAGCTTCGGGCCGAGCACCCAGCGAGGGCTGCAAAAAGTCACTCCTTGTTGCTCTTCGGCTGCAACAGGTCCCACAGGTTCCCGTACGGGTCGCGGAACACGGCGACGGTGCCGTAGCTCTCTTCTTTGGGCTCGCGCACGAACTCGACGCCCCTTGCGCGGTAGCGCGCGTAGTCGCGCTGGAAGTCGTCGGTGTGGAGGAACAGGAAGACGCGGCCGCCGGTCTGGTCGCCGACGCGCGAGAGCTGCTCGGCGCCGACGGCGCGCGCGAGCAGGAGTTGGCAGCCGCGCGAGCCCGCGGGCGCGACCACCACCCAGCGTTTGTCCTGCGCGGGGATCGGCGTGTCCTCGACCAGCGTGAAGCCGAGCGTGCCGACGTAGAAGGCGAGCGCCTCGTCGTAGTCGCGGACCACGAGCGAGACCAGCGCGATCTCCTGGCGGGTCACTCGCTAGCGCGCGGCGATCGCCGCGCGCAGCCGGTCCCACTCGGCGAGGTAGCGCTCCAGGTGGCGCTTTCCGCCCGCGATCTCGCGCGCGACGAGCGCGCGCACGCGGGCCTGCTCCTCGGCGTAGCCGGCGTCGTTGAAGTGGCCGGTGAAGTGCGCGAGCCGCAGCCAGACCAGGTAGGTGGTGAGCGCGTCCATCTCGTTGTAGGCCACGATCTCGTCGAGCCGACCCTCGAGCCAGAGCCCGGCCACGTCGTTGCCGTCGACGTCGAGCTTGCCGGGGATGCCGCTCTGCACCGCGATCTCGTGCAGCGACGGCACCGACTTGCCCCAGCCGCCCAGGATCTCCTTCAGGTCGACGTTGCAGTCGGCGCCGCGCGCGAAGTAGTCGATGCCCTCCCACGGCTTCTCGGGCCGGCGGCTGAACTCGGCCGCCTGCACGCCCAGCACCACCGCGCGCTGGATCAGGATCTTGAGGTCGGAGTCGCGCGAGTTGAAGCCGACCAGCTGCGGCTGGTGCTTGCCCAGCGCCTCGAGGAAGGTCGCGACCACGGCCGACTCGCGCGACTCTTCGGCGCTCCGGGGCGAGCGCGGCAGCGAGAGCAGGTTCAGCGTTGGCTCTTCGCCCTTTCCGTGCGCGCGGCGTTCGACCACCGCGATCGAGACGATTCGACACACGGCGGTCTTGAGGAACGGCGTCGGGTCGAGCTCCGTCGCGCCGCCCGCCCGCCACATCGCGGCGAGGACGTCGCCGTCGGGCACCGACGCGGGCAGCCCGTGCAGCAGGCGGCCGGCGAGCGGATCGGGGACCCACTCCAGGTCGAACGCCCAGACCCGCTCCATGACCTCGCGGATCAAGCGAGCGCGGCCTCGAGCTCGGCGATGAAGGCGCGCAGGTCGCTCGACATCACCCCCACGCCGTGGAGCCAGCCGGCGGCGTGCGCCACGTCGCGCGCGCGCGCAATGACGTCGGCGCGCAGCGCCTGGAACTCCGCCGCGGGCAGCTTCTCGCGCAGCGCCTTCACGTACGCGACCCAGGCGGCGTGCAGCGACGCGTGCGGGCGGTGGTCGAGCCAGGCGTCGATCAGCGTCCATTGGGGCGTGCCGGGCTGGATCCCGCGCTCCTCGGCGGCGCGCAGGATGGCGTTGCGCTCGGCGGGCTGGACCACGCCCTTGCGCCAGGCCATCAGGATGATCGGCGCGAGCGTCAGCGCGGTCATCGCGTTGGGCTCCACCCCGTCGATCGCCAGCGCCTCGAGCAGCGCCTCGTCGCGGATGCCCGTCGCGGCCGAGAGCTCCCGCTTCTTGCGCGCCGCGGCTTCCTGCGCGCGCAGCTTGGCCAGGAGCTCCTCGTTCTGCTTGGTGAAGAACGCCTCCTCGAGCGCGCGTCCCCGTTTGTGCAACTCGTCCGTCATCAGGCCCCTCCGGGATGTGGCGCGGAATATGGCGGCTCGCAGCACGCGTCGCGAGGCCCCGGGGCGTCCACTATCGTCCGGCGGCGGACGATGAGGTAACCGGTGGGACTTCTGAGCGGAATGGAGCTGCGCGCGCGCGACGCGCTAGCCGAGCGGCGCGTCCGCCTGGCCGAGCGGGTGCCCTACCTGGCCGCCGTGGTCGCCCCGAACGATCCCCACCCCGAGGCCGGGCCGCGGGGCGTGCTCGAGGTCGCCACCTACAACGTCCACCGCTTCTCGGGACCCGGCGGCGGCCGTCGCTGGGCGCCGGAGCTGGCGACCGCGGTGATCGGCGAGCTCGCCACCGACGTGATCGCGCTGCAGGAGGTGCTGCGGCCGTTCGAGCAGGACGACCCGCTGCCAGGGATCGCGAACGCGCTGGGGCTCTACCTGGCGTTCGTCTCGACGCGCGTCCACCGCCGCGGCGAGCTCGGGAACGCGATCCTGTCGCGCTGGCCGCTGACGTCGGTGTTCGCGCTCGACCTGTCGTTCTCGCGGCTCGAGCAGCGCTCGGCGATCGCGGCGCAGTTCGCGCGCGACGCCAGCCGGGTGTCGATCGTCGCCACGCACCTCGCGCTGATGGACCGCACCCGGCAGCGCCAGGTGCACGAGCTGCTCGACCACCCGCAGCTGCAGGGCCCCACAGTGCTGCTCGGCGACATGAACGCGTGGCGCCGCTGCCCGGCCACCCGACGGCTCGAGGACGAGCTCACCCAGCTGCACCACAACACCGCGTGGCCGCCGACCTGGCCGGCCGCGCGCCCCGTGCTCGCGCTCGACCGCGTGTACGCGCGCGGCGCCCGGGTGGCACGGGTGCGTACCCACCACACGAACGCCGCGCGACGCGCCTCGGACCACCTGCCGGTGGTCGCGACCGTGGACCTGGCGCCCCAGAGTCACTAGCAACGGAGTAGACTCCCGGTCCGTGCAGCGGATCCTGTGCGCCACGGACTTCTCGCCCCACGCCGACCGGGCGCTCGAGCACGCGCTCGAGCTCACCCGCCAGTTCGACGCGGAGCTCACCGTGTTCACGTCGGCCTACCTCGAGCCGCAGGCCCTGGCCGCGGTCGCCACAGGGATGGCGCCCGCGCTGGTCGACGAGTCGCGCGCCGACGCCCGCCAGCGGATCGACACGCTCGCTGGCCACCTGCGCGCCGGTGGCCTGCGCGTGCAGAGCGCCTTCTCGACGCAGGAGCCCTCGGGTGCGATCTGCGAGCGCGCGAAGGAGCTCGGCGCGGACCTGATCGCGCTGGGCACGCGCGGCCTCTCGGCGCTCGGCCATGTGCTGTCGGGCAGCGTGGCCGAGCGCGTGTCGCGGCTGGCCGCGATGCCGGTGCTCACCGCCCACGCGGACTCGCCGGGGCCCGGCCCCTACCGCTGCGTACTGGTGCCCACGGACTTCTCGGCCGACTCCGACGCGGCGCTCGCGCTCGCGCGCAAGCTCGTCGGCCGCACCGGCGGCAAGCTGGTACTGCTGCACGCCTACGACCTGCCGCACATGATGACGATCGGCGCCGGGCTCGCGGCGGCGAACATCGAGAAGACCCTGGCCGACGACGCGCACGCGCGGCTCGCGCAGCTGCGGTCGACACTATCCGGTGTAGAGGTCGACACGATCGTGTCCGCGGTCCAGCCCGACCCCGCGATCACCGAGGCCGCGCTGCGCGCCCACGCCGACCTGATCGTGATGGGCACGCGCGGGCGGACCGGGCTCGCGCACGTGCTGCTGGGCAGCACCGCCGAGCGCGTGCTGCGCCGCGCACAGGTGCCGGTGATCACCGTGAAGGCCGCGCGCAGCTAGGGGGCAAGCGCCGCGCGCCAGGCCAGCGCGACCGCGGCGAGCGCGGCTGCCGCCCAGCCGAGCTGCGCCGCGGGCGCGAGCGGGCGCGGGAACATCCGCGCGGCCCAGACGCCTGCGGCGAGCCCCGCCACCAGCCCGAACACGTGGGCCGTCTGGTCGCTGCCGCGCCCGGTGCCCAGCATGGCCAGCAGGCCCAGCGCGCCCGCGATCGGCAGCCAGGACTGCCCCCAGCGGATGCGCAGGCGCCGGCGGCGCACGAGCTCGGTCGCGGCGAGCACGCCGATCGCGCCGAACAGCGCGGTCGACGCGCCCACCGAGTGGTAGCGCGCGCCGTGCCAGGCGGCGGCGAGCGCGTTCCCCGCGGCGCCCGAGACCACGAGCAAGAGCAGCCCGACGCCGGCGCCGTGGCGGCGCATCAACAGGCTGCCGAACACGGCACAGGAGAACGCGTTGCCCAGCACGTGCACGACGTCGGCGTGCAGGGTCAGCGCGGTGACCGGTCGCCACCACTCGCCGGCCAGCACCGCGCGCGAGTCGTTGTCGGCGCGCGCGAACAGTGCCGGCGACTCGTCCCAGCCGCCCGTGACCGCGAACGCGGCCACCAGCGCGACCGCGAGCCAGATGCCCGCGCGCGTGTCGACCGTCGGCTCGGGCTCGGCGGAGGCGTCCGACTCCGGTGCGTTCTCGCGCGCGTAGCTGGCCAGCGCGGCCTCGGCCCGCCGGAGGTCTGCGGGGTCGAGCCGGACCGACATCCGCCCCTCGTCGTTCACGACGCGGTGAGGGATCGCCTCCGACGCCAGCACCAGCGCGATGCTCTCCGCCTCGCGGCGCGTCCCTGCCGCGATCCGGACCTCGCCTTCGCCGCTAGCGGGCTCCGCCATCGCGCTCCGCGGCGGCGAACTCCTCGCGCAGCACCGCCATCGCCACCATGTCGAGCGGCTGTCCATAGCGCAGCCGGTGGGCGCGCAGCAGTCCTTCGTGGCGGAAGCCGCAGCGCTCGTAGCAGCGGATGCCGCGCGCGTTGTCCGCGTCGGCGACCAGCGTCACCCGCCGCAACCCGAGCTCGCCGAAGCCGAAGCGCAGCAGCGTGCGGATGGCGTCGCTGCCGTAGCCGCGCCCCCAACAGCTCGGCTCCCCGATCGCGATCGAGAGCTCGGCGCGGCCGGCGCGATGGATCCCGAGCAGGCCCACGTCGCCGACCAGCGCCCCCGAGTCGATCTCGATCACGAAGCGGATCTCGCCCGGGTCGGCGATCACCTCGCGGATGCGCAGCTCCACCGCCTCGCGCGAGAGCAGCTCGAGCGGATCCTCGGAGCGGTGCAGCCAGTGACGCACTTCTGCGTCGGCATGCCAGCGCGCGAGCAGCAGCGCGTGCTCCAGCCGCTCGGGGAGCAGCCGCAGCTTGCAGCCGACCAGCGCCCGCGTGGCGATCATCTGCGCAGGATACTCTCTGGCCGTGACGACGCTGCTCCCGCCGCAGGCCGCGCGCACCCTCCTGCTCTCGGGCCAGGGCCTCCTCGACGACCCCGGGCGCCGGGTCTCGAGCGCGAGCGTGGAGCGGTTGATCCAGAAGCTCGGCTTCGTGCAGCTCGACTCGATCCACCGCGTGGAGCGAGCGCACCACCTGATCCTCGGCGCGCGGCTCGACGGCTACCGGCCAGAGCTGCTCGACCGGCTGGCGTTCCGCCAGCGCGCGCTGTTCGAGCACTGGACGCACGCGGCCGCCTACATCCCGATCGCGCTCTTCCCGCACTGGAAGCCGCGCTTCGAAGCGCGCGCACGGCAGATGCGCAAGCGCCCCTGGTTCAAGCGCCGGCTGGGCGCGCGGCCCGACAGGATCCTGGGGCGCGTGCTCGCGCGCGTGACCCGCGAGGGGCCGCTGCGCGCGACCGACTTCGAGCGCCGCCGCGAGCGCAAGTCCACCGGCTGGTGGGATTGGACGCCCGAGAAGACGGCGCTCGAGGTGCTCTGGTTCGGCGGGAGACTCGCGATCGCGGGGCGCGACGGCTTCGAGAAGATCTACGACCTGGTCGAGCGCGTGCTGCCCGACGCGCACGCGGCCGACCCGCCGTCGGCGGAGGCGCAGGTCGAGTGGGCGGTGAGCTCGGCGCTCGAGCGCCTGGGCTCCGGCACGGCGCGCGAGCTCGCGGGCTTCTGGCGCGCGGTCACGCCCGCGGAGGCCGCTGCCTGGTGCCGGCGCGCGGTGGCGCAGGGGCGCGCGGTCGCGGTCGAGCTCGGCTCGGCGCGCGGCGGGAAGCCGCTCGCGGGCTTCGCGCTTCCTGGCTGGGAGGAGCTGGCGCGACGCGCGCCCGATCCGCCCGACGAGCTGCGGCTGCTCGCGCCCTTCGACCCGGTCGTGCGCGACCGCGAGCGCGCGGCCCGCGACTTCGCCTTCGACTACGTGTTCGAGGCCTACGTGCCCGCGCCGAAGCGCCGCTACGGCTACTACGTGCTGCCCGTGCTGGAGCGCGACCGCTTCGTGGCGCGGCTCGACCCCCGCCACGACCGCGAGCGCGGAGCGCTGGTGGTCGAAGGCCTGTGGTGGGAGCCAGGCACGCGCGCGACCGCAGCGCGCCGGCGTGCGCTGGAGCGCGCTCTGGAGAAGCTCGCCGTGCGGATCGGCGCGCGGATGGTCGAGCTCAGCTCCCGATCCGCTTCGTCATGAGCGCGCGCTCGTGGCGCACGAAGCCGGTGCGCTCGTACAGCGCACGCGCGCGCGGGTTCACGTGGTCGACCTCGAGGTGCAGGTAGCCGACGCCGAGCTCCGCGCATTGCGCCTCGGCGTGTGCGAGCGCGCGCATGCCGAGGCCGCGGCTGCGGTGCGCCTCGCGCACGTACACCTCGTCCACGAATGCGTCGCGGCCGAAGAACTCGAGGCTGTAGCCGAGCGTGAGCGCGTAGTAGCCGATCGCCTCGCCCGCGAGCTCGATCAGCACGATCCGTCCGAAGCTCTCGTCGCCGAGGATGCCCGCGAGCGCCCGCCGCACGCCGGGCTCGACGAACTCGATGCGCTCGATCGCCCAGAACTCGCGCACCAGCGGCACGAGCGCCTCGAGATCGCGCGGGCCGGCCACGCGGAAGGACGCCTCCATCCGTGGCATCATGCCCGACACGGGAGAGCGTCGCGATGGAGAGCGCAGTGCACGGCAGCTGTCTCTGCGGCGGCGTGCGCTGGCGCTACGAGGGCAAGCCCTTCCTGTTCAACCACTGCCACTGCGTGCAGTGCCGCAAGGCGCACGGCGCCGCGTTCGCGAGCAACCTGCACCTGCGGCCGGAGCAGTTCCGTTGGCTCGCCGGCGAGGCCCAGGTCGCCCGCTACGAGTCGAGCCCGGGCGTGCGGCGCAGCTTCTGCTCGGTCTGCGGCGGCAACGTGGCGGTGGTGCTGCCCGACCAGGTGGTGATCCCCGCGGCGACGGTCGACGACCCGATCGACGACCGGCCGATGCTGCACCTCTTCACCGGCGAGAAGGTGCCCTGGGTCGAGCTCGCCGACGGGATCCCCGCATTCGAAACCTGGCCCCCGGGCCGAGGAGGAGCGAAGTCATGAATCGTCTGCAAGGCAAGGTCGCGCTGATCACCGGCGCAGCGCGTGGTCTGGGGCTCGCGATCGCGCGGCGCTTCGTCGAAGAAGGCGCGCACGTGATCGTGAACGACGTCGACGAGGTCGCCGCGGAGAAGGCCGCTGCGCCGCTGGGCGGCGTGGGCATCGGCGCGGACGTCTCCAACTCGGCCGCGGTGCGGCGCATGTTCGCCACCGTCGCCAAGCGCTTCGGGCGGCTCGACGTGCTGGTGAACAACGCCGGCATCAGCGGGGTCGAGAACGACCCCGAGCTGCGCTCCAAGTTCCGCGACAAGCAGCTGCAGCAGGCCGCCGAGCTCGCGGCGGGGGGCCCGATCCGCACCCATCTCGACGCGGCGGTCGAAGTCACCGACGAGGCCTGGCACCGCATGATCGCGGTCCACCTCGACGGCACGTTCTTCTGCTCGCGCGAAGCGCTCGTGCTGATGAACCCGCAGCTGTCGGGCTCGATCATCAACATGGGCTCGATCATGGGAACGGCGGGCGGCGCCGGCGCGGTGGCGTACTGCGCGGCCAAGGCGGGCATCCTCGGCTTCACCCGTTCGCTCGCGCGCGAGGTGGTGACGCGCAACATCCGCGTGAACGCGATCGCGCCCGGCTGGATCGACACCGACATGACGGCGTTCCTCGACCAGCTGAAGGCGATCATCGAGGCGAGCACGCCGATGCACCGGCTGGGCGAGCCCGACGACATCGCCTGGGCGGCCGTCTACCTCGCCAGCGAGGAGGCCAAGTTCGTGACCGGACAGGTGCTCTCTCCCAACGGCGGCTGGCACATGAGTCAGTGACTCCTGCGCGGAAGCCGCGATTGGCAGGATTCGCGGGGTGCACGTCAGCGCTGCCATCCGCCCCGCCCGCTAGCCTCGGGTCATGCGAAAACGATGGATCGCGTTCGGAGTGCTCCTCGGGCTGTGCGCTGCGGCGCTGATCGCGCTCGTGCTCTGGCTGCCGTCCGCACGGCCCCGGGTCGGACCGGTGGCGGCGGTCCCGGCGTCCGAGCGCGCTGCGCTGCTGGCGCAGCTGCGGCCGCCGAAGCGCGCGCGGCCGCTGGTCGCGGTGCTGGCGAACAACTCGGGCACCGAGACCACCGACTTCACCGTGCCGCTGGGCGTGCTGCGGGAGTCCGGCGTCGCCGACGTGGTGGCGGTCGCGCCGCGCGCCGAGCCGGTGGTGCTGATGCCCGCCCTGCGGGTCAGGCCCGACCAGGACTTCGCGCAGTTCGACGCCGCGCACCCGGACGGCGCGGACTACGTGGTCGTGCCCGCGCTGCACCACAGCGACGACCCCGCGGTGCTCGACTGGCTGCGCGCTCAGGCGCGCTCCGGCGCAATCGCGGTGGGCATCTGCGACGGCGCCTGGGTGCTGGCGTCCGCCGGCCTGCTCGACGGCCACGGCGCGACCGCCCATTGGTTCTCGCGTGCGCGGCTGGCGAGGTCCGTCCCCGGCATGCGCTGGGTGCCCGACCGCCGCTACGTCGCCGACGGACGGGTGGTCACGACCACGGGCGTGAGCGCGTCGCTGCCCGCCTCGTTCACGCTGGTGGAGGCGATCGCGGGCCGCGCGCGGGCCGAGGAGCTCGCCGCGGAGTTCGGCGTGCCCAGCTTCGGGGCCGAGCACGAGAGCCGGGCGTTCACCCTCGACCGGCCGGCGTTCTGGACCGCGACCGGCAACTGGCTCGCCCGCTGGCGCCACGAGACCGTCGAGCTGCCGCTGCGCGACGGCGTGGACGAGGTCGCCCTCGCGCTCACCGCGGACGCCTGGGCGCGCACCTGGCTCGCCTCGGTGCGCGCGGTCGGACCGGAGCAGGTCACCTCGGCCCGGGGCCTCGTGCTCCTGGCCGACGGCCCGGGCGCGCCCCAGCCGGCCGAGCCCCCGGTCGAGCTGCCCGGCCCCGAGGGCTCGTCGATCGACCGAGCCCTCGCCGCCATCGACGCCCGCTACGGCCCCCGCACCGCGGACTTCGTGGCGCTGCAGCTCGAATACGATCGGCCGTGAATCGCGCCGTCCGCTGAGATAGGCTGATGGCCCCATGGGCCGAACGAGCGACGCGCGCGAGCGCCTGATCGACGAGGCGGCGCGGCTGTTCCACTCCCGGAGCTACGAGAGCGTCGGCGTCCAGGAGCTCTGCGACGCCGCGGACGTGCACAAGGGCAGCTTCTACCACTTCTTCCCCTCGAAGGAGGATCTGGCCGGAGCGGTGATCGAGGCGCAGTGGGAGGCGACCTGCGAGACCGTGCTCGACCCGGCGCTCGCCGAGGACGTGCCGCCCCTGGCGCGGATCGAGCGGATGTTCGCCGCACTGACCCGGGCCCAGCGCAGCGCGAAGCGCAGCGGCGGCCGCACCCCGGGCTGCCCGCTGGCGAACCTGGCCGGCGAAGTGTGCAACTACGAGCCGAAGCTCCGCCGCAAGCTGGAGCGCGTGTACGACGAGATGCAGAAGCGCTTCGAGAGCACCCTCGCCGCCGCAGTCGCCGCCCGCGAGCTGCCGCCCGGCACCGACGTCGTGGCCAAGGCCGAAGCCCTCGTCGCCCTGGTCGACGGAGCCATGCTCCTCTCCGCCGTCCACGACGACCCCAACACCGCCGCCCGCCTCGGAGCCCTCGCCCTGACCCTGCTGAAGGGCTGAGAGCCAGAGCGCCTGAAGCGCTTCGCTCCCCGGCGCAGAGCCCGCCGGTCGCGGTCGCGAGTACACTGCACGCTCCCTCTGGGCTCAGCGCCGGCGAGCTCGCGAACCTCAGCTCGCCAGCACCCACTAAAACCCAGCCGCGCCGACCATCAATCCGATTCCGCCTCCTCGTCCGCGCCCGATGGCTTTGCGAGCGCGGACGAGAAGAGCGCGCGGTTGAGATGGGTCGCCGCGGCCCCACCTACTGCCGCAGCGGAGAGGCTCCATTCGCGCGCGCGGCCGGAGGGAGCGTTGCGCGTCTTCGCGCACAGCGACCGCGGGTTCTGCGCGGAGCGCGCTGCGCATCGGTGTTCTTGTCCGACTCCTGTGAAGCCCTTCACAGCCTCGAAACCGACCAGTCAACTATTCATCGGATCGCTCGAAAGGAGCTTCCCGATGAACTTCATGATCGCCTACCGCCTGATCCGGTTCGCCATCCTCACCGTTGCCGTGTCCGCGCCGCTCCTGCTCGCGCTGGCCGCCCGCGCCCGCGCCGACGTGTACGTGCTCGACGTCGTCGCCAGCAAGACCGGCGTCTCGCTCCACGACGCCGGCGTCTACAACGGCGTGCTCGAGCTGATCGCGCGGCGACACGGCGGCGTACGAGTGTCGAGCTTCCACGAGACCAGCGTTGCCGGCGAAGCCGGCGATCGGCTGGTGATGCTGTGGCGTTTCCCGAACGAACGAGCGGTCCAGGCGCTCCGCGCCGACCCGAACTACGCCTACGTCGAGAAGCTGCGCGAGGCGCGCTTCGACCACGACGGCAGCGCGCCGCTGCAGCTCGTCTCGGAGCGCCCGGACGTCGCGTCCCGGACACGCTAAGCTGCCCGCACCCCTGGCCGCCGGTCCCGTAGCGCGGGTGAGGTGCATTTGCAGCTCGGGCTCGGGACCCGGTGACCGTCGCGGTCGTCGCGGAGAAGCCGTCGGTGGCGCGCGACATCGCGCGCGTACTCGGCGCGGCTGAGCGCGCGGACGGTCTGCTGCGCGGCGGCCGCTGGGTCGTGACCTGGGCGATCGGCCACCTGGCCGCGCTCGCCGAGCCGCACGAGATCCGGCCCGAGTGGCGTGCCTGGCGCCAGACGCTCCTGCCGATGATTCCCGAGCGCTGGCCGCTGGTGGTGTACGAGAAGACGCGCGCGCAGTTCGAAGTGGTGAAGCGCGTGCTGCACGACCCCGCGGTGGAGCGCGTGGTGTGCGCCACCGACGCCGGCCGCGAGGGCGAGCTGATCTTCCGCTACATCTGCGAGGCCGCCGGCGCGGCGAAGCCGGTCGAGCGGCTGTGGATCTCGTCGCTCACTCCCGACGCGATCCGCGCGGGCTTCGCGCAGCTGCGGCCGCAGCGCGAGCTCGACGGGCTGGCCGACGCCGCGCGCGGGCGCAGCCGCGCGGACTGGCTGGTCGGCATGAACCTGTCGCGCGCCTACACGCTGGCGCGCCGCTCGGCCTCGCGCGGCGAGCTGCTCTCGGTCGGCCGCGTGCAGACGCCGACCCTGGCGATCCTGGTCGAGCGCGAGCTCGCGATCCGCCGCTTCGTGCCGGAAGACTACTTCGAGGTCGCGGCGGACTTCCGGCCGGCGAGCGCGCCCGAGGACGCGCCGACGTTCCGCGGCACCTGGTTCCGGCCGACGCCGCCCGGCGCCGACGCCGAGGCCCAGGAGAAGGCGCGCCGCCTCCCTGCCGACGGCGAAGAGGCCGAGCGGATCGCGGCGCGGGTGCGCTCGGGCCGCGCTGCGATCGAGTCGGTCGAGGCGCAGACGCGGCGGCTGGCTCCCCCGCTGCTCCACGACCTCACCGACCTCCAGCGCAGCGCCAATCGCCGCTTCGGCTGGAGCGCGGCGAAGACGCTCGAGCTGGCGCAGAGCCTGTACGAGTCGAAGAAGCTGCTCTCCTACCCGCGCACCGACGCGCGCGTCCTGTCGCGCTCGGTCGCGGCGACGCTGCCGCGCATCGTGCGCGCGATCCGCGCGCCGTACGAGGGCAAGCTCGCGGAGGGAACCGGCGAGCGCCCGCTCGGCCCGCGCTTCGTCGACGACGCCCGCGTGGGCGACCACCACGCGATCATCCCGACCGGCGCCTCCCCCGACGGCGCGCGCCTCTCCGGCGACGAAGCGAGCTTGTTCGATCTCGTCTGCCGCCGGCTGCTCGCCGCCTGGCACGAGGACCAGGTGACCGCGTCGACGTCGGTGGTGACGGCGGTCGAGAGCGGCGCGGATGAGAGCGCGGCCGTGGACCGCTTCGCCAGCCGCGGCAGTGCGGTGGTGCGAGTCGGCTGGCGCGCGCTCGAGCCCGATCCCGCGCCGCCCGAGGTGGAGCTCCCTCCGGGCCTCGCGCGCGGCCAGCCGCAGCGCGTGGTCGACGCGCGCGCGGAACGCAAGCGCACGCGCCCGCCGCGCCGGCTCAGCGACGCCACGCTGCTCACCGCGATGGAGACCGCGGGCCGCGACCTGGAGGACCGGGAGCTGGTCCAGGCGATGCGCGAGACGGGGCTCGGCACGCCCGCCACGCGCGCGGCGATCATCGAGACGCTGCTCGCCCGCAAGTACGCCGAACGCGACGGCAAGTCGCTCGCCGCCACCGACAAGGGCATCGAGCTGATCGAGATCGTGCACCCCGACGTGAAGAGCCCCGCGATGACCGGGAGCTGGGAGGCGCGGCTCGCGAAGATCGAGCGCGGAGATGACTCGCTCGACGCCTTCCTGCGCGACATCGAGGCGTACGTGGTCGACGTCGTGAAGCGGGTGCGCACCGAGCGGCCCGCGCCGCCCGCCGCACCGCCGCCGCAGCTCGCGCTCGACCTGGGCCCGCGGCCCCCGCCGCAGCCCACGCCGCCCGACGGACTGCTCGGGCTGCTGCAGGAGCGCTTCGGCCACCCGAGCTTCCGCCCCTTCCAGGAGGCGGTCTGCCGCGCCGTGACCGCGGGCGAGGACGGGCTCTTGGTGATGCCGACCGGCGCAGGGAAGTCGCTCTGCTACCAGCTGCCGGGGCTCGCGCGCGGCGGCACGACGCTGGTGATCTCGCCGCTGATCGCGCTGATGGACGACCAGGTCGCGCAGCTGCGCGCGCGGGGTCTGCGCGCGGAGCGGATCCACTCCGGCCGCGCGCGCGCGGAGTCACAGGCCGTACTGCGCGCCTATCTCGGCGGGCAGCTCGACTATCTCTTCGTGGCTCCGGAGCGGCTGGCGGTGCCCGGCTTTCCAGAGAAGCTGGCCGAGCGCAAGCCGGTGCTGGTCGCCGTCGACGAAGCGCACTGCATCTCGCACTGGGGCCACGACTTCCGGCCCGAGTACCGGATGCTGCGCGAGCGGCTGCCGCAGCTGCGCCCGGTGCCGGTGATCGCGCTGACCGCGACCGCGACGCCGCTGGTGCAGCGCGACGTCGCCGAGCAGCTCGGGATCGAGAAGGCCGGCCGCTACATCCACGGCTTCCGGCGCACCAACCTGGCGATCGAGCTGGTCGAGGCGCCGCCTTCGGCGCGCGACTCCGCGGCGGAGAAGCTCTTGCGCGAGCCCGAGCGCCGGCCGGCGATCGTGTACGCGCCCACGCGCAAGAAGGCCGAGGCGCTCGCGCGCCGGCTGGCGCGTCACTTCCCCGCGGCGGCGTACCACGCGGGCATGGCCGCCCGCGAGCGCGACGAGACCCAGGCCGCGTTCCTGCGCGGCTCGCTCGACGCGATCGTCGCGACCATCGCGTTCGGCATGGGCATCGACAAGGCCGACGTGCGCACCGTGGTGCATACCGCGCTGCCGTCGAGCGTCGAGAGCTACTACCAGGAGATAGGCCGCGCGGGCCGCGACGGCCAGGCCTCGCGCGCGGTGCTGTTCCACGGCTTCGTGGACCTGCGCACGCACGAGCACTTCCTCGGCCGCGACTACCCGGACGTCGCCGTGCTGGAGCGCGTGTTCGGGGCGCTCTCCACGCGCTTCGAGCCGCGCGCCGAGCTGCAGCGCGAGCTGCGCATGGACCCCGACCAGCTCGAGAAGGCGCTCGAGAAGCTCTGGATCCACGGTGGCGCCCAGCTCGACGCCGACGACCGCAGCGCGCGCGGGAAGAGCGGCTGGCGCGAGCCCTACGAGGCGCAGCTGCGCCACAAGCGCGCCCAGCTCGGGCAGATCCGCCGCTTCGCGGAGAGCCGCGGCTGCCGCATGGCGCACCTGGTGCGCCACTTCGGCGACGAGGACGATCCGGGCACGCCGTGCGGGCTGTGCGACATCTGCGATCCGGGCGGGACGCGCGCGCTGGCGCTGCTTCCGCCCGACGCCGCGCAGCGCGAGCAGCTGGCGCAGCTCGTGGCCCGGCTGCGCGAGCGCAACGGCCAGGCCGCAGGGAAGCTCCATCGCGAGCTCTTCGGCGACGCGCTGCCGCGCGGCGAGTTCGAGGCGCTGGTGGCCGGGCTGGTGCGCGCGGGGCTCGCGGCGGAGGAGTCGGACGCGTTCGAGAAGGACGGCGAGACGATCGCCTTCTCGCGCGTGCGGCTCACCCGCAGCGGGCTGGAAGGCGACGCCGCAGCGCTCGACGCCGTGCGGGTCGCGCGCGCGGTGGAGCCGGAGCGGGCGCCCCGCAAGAAGCGGCGCAGCCGCAGCCGTCCCGGCCCGGCCCGCCCGACACCGATTGGTGTCACCGCCGCCGCCGGCGCGGGCGGCGCGCTGCTGGCCGCGCTGCAGCGCTGGCGCAGCACCGAGGCGAAACGCCGGCGCATCCCCGCGTTCCGGGTGCTGACCAACGCCGCGCTCGAGGGCATCGCCGCGAGCCGGCCCGGCGACGAGCGCGAGCTGCTGGCGGTGAAGGGGATCGGGCCGACGCTGGCCGCGAAGTTCGGCGCGGCGCTGCTCGAGCTGGTGGCGAGCCTGCGCCGCTAGGCGGCGCGGGCCTTCTGCACGTGCGCCGAGATCGCCTCGACCAGCTTCCCGAACAGCGGGCGCGGCAGGTCGTGGCCCATTCCGGGCACGATCAGGAGCTCCGCGCCGGAGATCGACTCGGCGGTGTGGCGGCCGCCGTCGAGCGGGACCAGCGGATCGTCCGCGCCGTGGATCACCAGCGTGGGCGCGCGCACGGCTCCAAGCCGCGGGCTGCGGTCACCGTGCGCGAGGATCGCCGCGAGCTGGCGCGCCTGCCCCTCGGGGTGGTTCGAGCGGTCGTACATGATCCCGGTGCGCTCGCGCACCATCGCCTCGTCGAACGGGTAACCCGTGCCGCTGATCATCCGCCAGGTCTCGACGGCGGCGTCGATCGTCGCCTGGCGGCCGACCGGCGCGGGCCCCGCGAGCCGGGCGATCAGCTCGGGCTTCGCCTGCGGCAGCTGCGGCGCGCCGGTCGACGACATGATCGAGACCAGCGACTTCACCCGCGCCGGATGCCGGTAGGCGATGGTCTGCGCGATCATGCCGCCCATCGATGCGCCCACCACGTGCACGCGCTCGAGCTGGAGCGCGTCGCAGAGCCCGATCGCGTCGTCGGCCATGTCGTCGAGCGTGTAGGGCACCGAGAGCGGCTTCCCGCCGGCGGAGTCCATCATCAGCTGCGGCAGGTTCGGCAGGCCGTGCGCGTCGAAGTGCGTGGACAGCCCGACGTCGCGGTTGTCGTAGCGCACCACGAAGTGGCCGCGGTCGGCCAGCCGCTGACAGAACTCCTCGTCCCACAGCAGCATCTGGCCGCCCAGGCCCATCACGAGCAGCAGCGGCTCTCCGCTGCGCTGGCCGAAGTGGTCGTACTCGATCTTGATTCCGTTCGCGCTTGCGTTGGGCATGGCCCGATCATCCGCCCGGCCCGGCGCGGGCGTCAAGCGAGGCCGAGCCTGCGGGCGGGTTCTGCGCGAGATCCGCGGCCACCTGCGCGCGCAGCGCCGGCAGGTTGTCCTCGAGCATCTGCCGCACGCCCTGGCTCCAGCTCGAGTCGGCCTCCGAGTAGCGCGTGAACTCGGTGTAGGCGACGTCGGGCGGCTCGCGCTCGACGATGCGCGCGTAGAGCGCCAGCGCCGCGGCGGAGCGCCGGTGACCATACTGGCAGTGCACCAGCACGCGATCGCCGCGCTGGCGCGCGCGCTCGATCTCCGCGACCGCGCGCGCGAGGTTCGCGAGCACCGCCTCCTTCGGCTGTGCGACCGGCAGGTGCAGGTAGCGCACGCCGAGCTTCTCGGCCGCGGCGCGCTCGGTGCCCGAGCCGGCGTCATGATCGGCGTCGGTCAGGTCGAGCACGGTGCCGATCCGCTCGCTGCGCAGCACGTTGGCGGCGTCGGCCGCGGGAATCTCGCCACTGCGGAAGAGCCAGCCCTTGCGCGCCTCGGTCCAGTTGTCGGGCAGCCGCGGCACGCCGAGCCAGCGCTCGATCCGCGGGACCGCAAAGGGACCGGCGACGAGCAGGAAGAGCGCGGTGGCGAGGGCCAGAGAGCGTTTCATGCGGCCGGAACGGTAGTGCCCGGCGGATCAGAAGTCGCGCTCCATCACGGTGCGGCGCCCTTCGCGGCGGGCGTTCTGGATCGCGCGGTCGCACAGCCGGCGCAGCTCGGCGGAGAGCACTTCGGCGACCGCATCCGAGGTGTTCATGCCGGAGCGGTCGCGCACGTAGGCCTTCAGCTTCGACACTACGACCAGGATCTCCGCCGGCAGCGCGGGCGCGGGCGGCGGCGGCGGCGCAGGCCTCGCCGGCGCGGGGGGAGGCTGCGGCGCGCTGGCGGCCGCGGTCTGCTCGCGCAGATGCGCCTCGCGCGTAGGCGCGCGGCGCTCCTCGGCCCAGGCCTCGCGGTGGTTCATCAGCGGCAGGTGCGCGTCCCAGCACGAGGTGCTGCAGAAGGCGAGGCCGGTGCGCTTGCGGTTGCAGGTGGAGACGCTGCAGACCCAATACGTCGCGCCGAATGCGATCTCGCGCTTGCAGCTGCTGCAGCGCCGCCAGGCGCTCCCGTCCGCGACCGTCATCCCCCCTCCTTCGCGCCCTTCATGGTACCTCCGCGTGCAGCTGTGACGCAGCTGCGCGGCTTCGCCATCGGACTCGCCGTGACTTTCGGCGCATTCTGCGCACGGCACCGGAAATCAAGCGCCAGGCCCGCCGGGCCGATAGCGACTCGACATGATCGGCGTCACGTTGGGCAGCTACGAGATCACCGAGAAGATCGGTTCAGGCGGGGTCGGCGACGTCTACAAGGCCGTCGACCACCTGCTCGGCCGCAACGTGGCCCTGAAGTTCCTGCGCCCGAGCCTCGCCGACTGCGCCGAGGTGGTGCAGCGCTTCCACGCGGAGGCGCGCACGCTGGCCCAGCTGATCCACCCGAACATCGCGGTGCTCTACTGCATGATGCGCGAGGAGGAGCAGCTGGCGATGGTGATGGAGTACGTCGAGGGCCGCACCTTCGGCCAGCTCCTCGATGGCGGGGCGCTCGCACCCGAGCGCGCGCTGCCGCTCTTGTTCCAGGCGCTCGAGGGCATCGGCCATGCGCACGCCGCGGGCGTGATCCACCGCGACATCAAGCCGTCGAACCTGATGCTGGCCGGGAACGGCTGCGTGAAGGTGATGGACTTCGGCGTCGCGCGCTGCCTGGGCACGGTGCGCCAGACGCGCGACGGCCACATGATCGGCACCGCGCAGTACATGTCGCCCGAGCAGGTGCGCGGGCTCGAGAGCGACGCGCGCTCCGACGTCTACGCGCTCGGCGTGCTGGGGTACGAGATGCTGACCGGCGCGGTGCCGTTCGACTCCGAGAGCGAGTACGAGCTGTGCCGCGCGCAGATCGAGGAGACGCCGCGGCCCCCGCGCGAGCGCGCGCCGCGCATCTCGGCCGAGCTCGAGGCGGTGGTGCTGCGCGCGCTGGAGAAGGACCCCGGCGACCGGTTCCAGAGCGCCCAGGCGCTGCGCGAAGCGCTGCAGGCCGCCGCGCCGAGCGCCGCCACCTCGGGCGAGTCCGGCGGCGCCAGCGCCGCCGACACCGTGTTCTGTGCGACACCGCTCCGTGTCGAGCTGATGCCGACCGAGCCGCGCGGGACTCCTGCGACGGTGACGCGCGTGCGCCGCAACGGCGCGCTGCGCCGCGCGAGCGTGCTGCTGCCGGCGGGCGCGCTGGCGCTCGCCGCGCTGCTGCTCGGGGCGAAGCTGGTGCGCGGGACACCCGCCCCGTCCATGCGCACGCCGGTCGCTGCCGTCGCACCGCTGGCGCCCGCTGCGCCGGCTCCGGTGCTCCACGCCGCACCCGCGGCGCCGCATCCCTCCCACCGCGTGGCGAGCGCGCATCCGCGCGAGCTACGATCGCCCGCTGCGCCGAAGCCGGAGCCTGCCGCTCCCGGCGAGCTCCCGAAGAGCGCGGCGAACGCCGGTGGGGGGAATGGTTGGGTGATCCGCAGGCAATAGCCGGGCGCGCACTCGCGCTCGCGCTCGCCGGGCTGCTCCTCGCCTGCGCCTACATGCCGGCGGCGCTGGAGCGGCCCTTCCGCAAGCCCGGCGTGCGTCTGGTGGACTTCCCCGAGCAGGTGAACGAGGAGTTCAACTGCTCGAGCCAGAAGCTGCCGTGGTTCAAGCTCGAGTCGCTCGAGGTCTGGCCCAAGCGCCTCGACGCGGGCACCGACCTCGGCCACCGCATGATCTACGTCCTCTGCACCGACGGCCCGACCGACGTGGTCACCGGCAAGCTCGAGACCCGGATCATGTTCCGCGGGCAGGCGATCCTGCGCGAGACCAATCCCGCCTACGACCTGCGCGCGGGACGCTGGTCGATCGACGTGTTCGTGACCGTGCCGCCCAGCGCGCAGGAGGGGCTCTACGCGCTCGAGCTCGACTTCAAGAGCCCGACGGTGAAGTTCAACCGCAGCGAGACGTTCGCGGTCGAAGCCGCAAAGACCCCCTAGCCGGGCCGCGACGCACTCGCGTCGTGGCCGTTCGCCCCGACCGCCGGGCGCAGGTGCACCAGCTGCTGCAGCGCGCGGAACGAGCTCTCGATCGCGGTCACGAACTCGCGCAGGTCTGGCACCAGGTCGTAGTCCGCGCTGAAGCCCCAGCACAGCTTGCCGTTCGAGCTCATCAGCGCGACGCCGAGCCCGAGCCGGTCGGTGAGCGGCACGTGCGGGAACACCTCGGTCATCTCGGCGCCGAGCATGTACATCGGGGCCTGCGGGCCGGGGACATTGGTCACCACCAGGTTGAAGGGTAAGAGCCGCGCGATGTTCCGCGCGCCCAGCGCGAGCAGCGTCGACGGCGTGTACTCGGCGGCCTGCGTCAGCACCTCGGCGCCGACGGCGCTGTTGCTGACCTTGAGCCGGGTCGTCTTCTCGACGATGCGCGCGAGCTGCGCGCGGGGATCCGGCTCGTCGATCGGCAGCGGCACGATCCAGGCCGAGACGCGGTTGCCGAGCTCGCCGCGCTGGTCGTCGGCGCGCACGGAGACCGGCGCCATCACGCGGAAGTCCAGCCGGTCGGGGTTCACGTGGCGGCCGCGCAGGAACGAGCGCACCGCGCCGGTCACGACCGTCAGCACCAGGTCGTTCAGCGATCCGCCCAGCGCCTTGCGCATCTGCTTCAGCTCGCCCAGCTCCATGGTCAGCCAGTCGAAGCGCCGGTGCGGCCCGATCTCGCGGTTGAGCGGCGTCTCCGAGGGCAGCCGCAGGCTGCCGCCGAGCGTCTCCTGGATCGCGCGCAGCCGCGTCATCAGGTCGAAGCGCACGTCCTCGGCCTGGCGCACCAGGCTCACCGCGCCGCGCATGACTTCGAGCGGCAGCCAGGCCCGCCGCACCCACTCGTGGCGCCACAGCTCGAACGGAGAGGGCGCGGGCCGCGGCACCCAGGGCGGCTCGTCGGGGATGATCTCGTCGGGCTCCGGCGACATCAAGACGCGCATGATGTCCACGCCGGAGATGCCGTCGATCATGCAGTGGTGGGTCTTGGAGATGATCGCGAAGCGGTCGTCCTCGAGCCCCTCCACCACCCACATCTCCCAGAGCGGGCGATCGCGGTCGAGATGCTGCTGCATGATGCGCGCGGACAGCCGCTTCAGCTGCTCGTCGTTTCCGGGCCGCGGCAGCGCGGTGTGTCGCAGGTGGTAGTCGAGGTTGAAGTTCTCGTCGTCGACCCAGACCGGGTGGTTCTCGAACGGGATCCAGGCGAGCTTCTGGCGATAGCGCGGGATCCGGTGCAGCAGCGCCGAGACCAGCTTGCGGATGCGGTCGGCGTCGACGCCACCGCCCTCCATGCACAGCGGGCCGGTCTTGAAGACCTGCGTCGCCGCGACGTGCATGTAGCTGTTGGGCTTCTCGAGCAACAAGAACGAGTTGT
>Ga0318552_10000040_pt1 | contig 31169 bp, 24 predicted proteins | sample GRESIP082b2f20_FD_203516 | JGI IMG/M metagenome (GOLD analysis project Ga0318552, IMG submission 203516) | Tropical soil microbial communities from Luquillo Experimental Forest, Puerto Rico - GRE.SIPMG.082b2f20 | ecosystem: Environmental > Terrestrial > Soil > Tropical forest > Bulk soil...
GCACCATCACCGACGCGGCGCTCTCGCGCAAGCTCGAGCTCGCGCCGTCGCGCTACGAAGGTCCGACGGGAATCGTCGGCGTGCTGGCGGAGACGATCGCGCGCGCGGGCACTCCCACGCTCTCGCTCTGGGCGCGCCTGCCGCACTACGTCCAGGCGTCGCCGAACTCGCGCGCCGCGCTCGCGCTGCTGCAGCGCGTCGAGGCCGCGACCGGCCTGCCGATCGACAAGAAATCGCTCGAGAGCGCCGCCGCGAGCTTCGACCAGGAGGTCTCCGAGGCGATCGCCGCCGACCCGCAGCTCTCGGCCTACGTGCGGGAATTGAAGCGCCGCGCGTTTTCCCAATGAACGCTCGAAACGGCGAGGCCGAGCGAAGGCCGTCCTGAGCGAGGCCGCAAGCGGCGCCGCCGCGCGCAGCGAGCCGCAGGCGAGCGAAGTCAGAGAGACTGGAAGATCCGGCGCGTCGCTGGCGAGCGGTTCAGCGTGTAGAAGTGCAGGCCCGGGGCGCCGCGGGCGAGGAGCTCGCGGCACTGCGCGGTGGCCCAGGCGACGCCGACCTCGAGGGTGCACTCGTCGTCGTCGCCGGCGCGGTCGAGCTCGCGCTCGAGCTCGGCGGGGATGCGCGCGCCGCAGAGCGCCGTCATGCGCCGGATCGACGCGGTGCTCACGATCGGCATGATCCCCGGCACGATCGGCTGCGACAGCCCGGCCGCCCGCGCGCGCGACACGAAGCGGAAGTAGTCGGCGTTGTCGAAGAAGAGATTGGTGATCAGGAAGTCGACGCCGGCGCGCACCTTCTGCACCAGCATCGCCAGGTCCGACTCGGCGCTCGGGGCACGGGGATGGGTCTCGGGGTAGCAGGCGCCGCCCACGCAGAACTCGAAGCGCGAGCGCACCAGCGCCACCAGTTCGTTCGCATAGGAGAACGCGCCCGCGGGCTTCACGTAGTCGGGCGGCGCGTCGCCGCCGAGCGCCAGCACGTTCTCGATGCCCAGCCCGCGCAGCTGTGCGAGCGTCGCGCCGAGCTCGTCGGCGGTCGAGCCGATGCAGGTCAGGTGCGACATCGCCGTGATCCCGACCTCGTCCTGGATCCGCGCCGTGAGCTCGACGGTCTTGGTGCGCGTGGAGCCTCCCGCGCCCCAGGTCACCGAGACGAACGACGGCGAGAGCTCCTTGAGCTTCGCGATCGCGCGGAAGAGCGACTCGAAGCCCGCCTCGGTCTTCGGCGGGAAGAACTCGAAGGAGATCACGGGTCGACCGCGTGTGAATGCGTCACTGATGCGCATCAGATTGCCTTCGCTCGCCTGCGGCTCGCTGCGCGCCGCTGCGCGGCTTGCGGCTCGGCTCGGGGCGGCCCTCGCCTCGCCCTCCCATCTTCCGCGTTGCCGTTGACTCGCGCGCCATCGAACCTCAAGGCAGCTCGTGCCGGCTCCGATTCTACCGGCGTGGACGCTTCTGCGCGCGCGCGCCGCCGGGTGCTGACTTCGCGGATCCCGATCCGGTTCATGGCGGAAGGCGCGGAAGGAGTCGGGCACGTGAAGAACGTTTCGCGCGCGGGCATGTTCGTGCGCTCGAACGACCTGCCGCGACCCGAGGCGCCGATCACGCTGCAGTTCGAGATGCCGCACAGCGGCACCACGATCAACCTGCGCGGTGAGGTGCGCTGGGCGAGCGACGGCCAGGGCTCGGTCGACCCGTCGCCCGGCTTCGGCGTGCAGCTGCACGAGCCGCCGCGCGAGTTCCAGGAGTTCTTCCGCTGGGCGGTCGAGCAGTTCGAGAAGAAGGACGAGCCCGACTAGCCGCGCCTGTGCTACACAGACGCGCATGGCGGCGAGCGGGCGCGAGCGGATCATCTTCCCGCTGGACGTCGCGGCGCTCGACGCCGCCCTTCCCTGGGTCGAGCGGCTCGCCGGCGCGGTCGGCGTGTTCAAGCTGGGCCTCGAGCTGTGGTCGGCGGCCGGTCCGGAAGCGGCGCGCCGCGTGCGCGCGGCGACGCGCGCCGGGATCTTCCTCGACCTGAAGCTCCACGACATTCCCGCGACGGTCGAGGGCGCGGCGCGCGCGCTGCGGCCGCTGGCGCCCGCCATGCTGACCGTGCACACGGCGGGCGGCAAGGCGATGGTCGAGGCCGCGGTGCGCGGCGCCGGACCCGAGATCTGCGTGCTGGGAGTCACTCGGCTCACCAGCCTCGAGGCGTCGATCGAGGAGGTCACCGAACTCGCGCGCCTCGCGCGCGAAGCCGGCTGCGGTGGCGTGGTCTGCTCGGGCGCCGAGGCACGCGCGGTGCGCCAGGCGGTGGGCCCCGAGCTGCGCGTGGTCTGTCCCGGCGTGCGGCCCGCCGGCGCCGAAGCCGCAGATCAGGTGCGCGTGGTGACTCCCGCAGGCGCGATCCGCGCGGGCGCCGACTACATCGTGGTCGGCCGCCCGATCCGCGACGCCGCCGACCCAGTGGCTGCGTCGAAGGCGATCGCCGCCGAGGTCGCCGAGGCGCTCGACGGCTGACGCCCGGAGGTCGCTCTGCGCGGCCCCCGGGCGTCGCCTGTCACTCCCCGCTCTGGCTCAGAAGTCCTGGCGCCAGAAGATCATGTCCACCGGGTCGAACCCGCTGGGCAGACCGTCCAGGTGCTGCAGCTCGCCGGTCGAGGTCTGGACCATCGGGTCCACCTTCACCGCGCCGTTCTGATCGATCGAGATCGTCACGCGCGGGTTGGTGGGCGCGCCGTCGCCCTTCGCCTCGGAGCGGATGCCCGTCTCGGTGACGCCGCTCCCGTTCGGCGTACCGCTCCCGCCGGAGCCCCCGCTCGACGAGTCGCTGCCCATCAGCACGCCGACGCCGTTCTGCAGCTCCCAGGCGAACTCGAAGGTCGTGCCGCCGAGAGCGCAGTCGTTGTTGGAACCGCTGCCTGCGATGTCGGGCTGGTACGCGAGCGTCGCCGCGACGCCACCGAAGATGATCTGGTCGGTGATGAACTTCTCGCCCTCGGGAACGCGGAAGAAGTAGCCCGCGTCGTTCGGGTCGCCGTCGCGCATCGTGTTGGTGATGTCGGTCAGCCCCTGGTGACCCGCCGCGGCCGGCTCTTCCTCGATCGGGAGCGAGGTCGGGAAGGCGCCGACACCGGTCGGATGCAGGTCCTCCATGACCCACAGGCGGTTGTTGTCGTCGTACTGGCCCTCGATCGCGTTCGGGTCGGTGGCGTTGGGGGCCCCCGTGTATCCCAGGTCCATGCGCTCACCGCTGCCGAACGACAGCCACAGGTTGTTCCCTTCGAAGGCGGCAGCCGCGGCCTGGAAGATGCTGTGGTAGTGCTTCGTGCCGGAGGCGATGGTGGCCACGGGCGCCTGGAACATCATCCCGACGGGCCAGACCGAGGTCGGCACCGTGCCCGCCGTGAGCGAGCCGACGGCGTGGATGTCCCACTTCCACATCTGGCCACCGGCATCGCCGATGTAGATCACGTCGGCGAAGCCGTCGTTGTTCAGGTCGATCACCGCCGGCTCGGCCGCGATCGCGTACTGCATGTTCTGCAGCACCGGGTCGGTCGGCGTCTGCACCACGTGGGCCAGCACCGAGCCGTCCGCGATGCGCACGATGAAGATGCCGCGGCCCTTCTTGGTGTAGCTCGGGTTGTTCGGGTCGCTGGTGAACACGCCGAAGTTCGGATTGGCGATGTCCTCGTAGCCAGCGCCGAAGATCGCGACCCACTGCTCCTTGCAGTCGCCGTCGCCGTCATTGGCGCCGCAATGGTCGCCCGAGCCGAGCGCGCCCTTCATCTTCACGCGCGTGATGATCGGCTGGGACCAGGTCTGGCCCAGGTCGGCGTTCGTGAACTCCCACATCAGCCGCGGATACGGCCCGTGGTTGCCCGTGCTCGCCTGCGGATTGGTGACGTCGAGGGCGAGCAGGCCCTCGCCGCCCTGGCGCATCGGCGTGATCAGCGCCGTGGTCCAGTCGTCGGGGTCCTTCACGCCGTTGTTGTTGTAGTCGACCCACACGTCGGCGGCCGACGGCGGACCGTCCACGTAGTACTGCTTCGCGATGAAGCTCCGGGGCAGGTACTTCATCTTGGGCAGCAGGAACCCAGGCACGTAGCCGAAGATCTCGTGGCCCGTGCCGTTCGAGTAGTACTCGTCGCCGGTGACCGCGGGGTTGGGATCGACGAAGCTGCCCGCGTTCACCGCGTGCAGGAAGCCGTCGTTCGCACCGACGTACAGGATGCGGTCGCGGTGCCCGTACTTCGACAGGAACGAGTTCGGGTCGCTCGCAGGACCGTAGCCGGTCTCGAAGCGCAGGAAGTTCAGCGCCGGACCGACGAGCACCGGGCTCGAGTGGAACACGTCGCCGAAGACGAACGGCCGCGCGTTGGTGATGCTTCCGTCGCCGTCCTCGTCGAACGAGTCGAAGCCCAGCGTCCAGTTGACGATCGACTGGCCGAGCCGCACGAACGAGGCAGGGAAGTTCGGGTCCGTGACCGTCGTGCTGGTCGCCGGCTGCGGGTACTGCCCGGTGTCGGCGGCGGAGAGCGCGAAGTCGTTGGTGTCGAGCTTCGGCGAGGTCGCGTTCGGGTCAAACAGGTTCGACGCCGCGTACGAGACGCGCGCGCCGCCCTTGGTGGTGTAGGTCGTGCGTGCGTTGTACTGCGCCAGCAGCTGCGCGCCGAACTCCCAGTGCGGGTGGCGCGGCTCGAAGAACACGTTGGTGACCGGATCGATCGCGGGCTGGTTGTTGTCGTCGAGCACGACCAGGTCGGAGCTCAAGGTGTAGGCCTCGAGCTTGCCCGGCCAGACCGGCTTCGTACCGCTGGGGACGAAGTAGGCGGTGTAGAAGCCGTTGCCGAAGGCGGTGCGCGTGGACGGCACCGTCGCGGACGACAGCGTGGTGTTCTTCGCGATGATGTCCTGGATCGCGCCGACCAGCGCGTTCTCCAGCTCGGTCGCGTTGTTGGTCTGGAAGTAGGCGCCGTTGCCACGCGTGGCCGCATTCTGCAGCAGAGGAGAGTCGACCGTGAAGCCGACGGTGTAGGTGATCAGGTTTTGGTTGCCCGACAGGGTCTTGCGCAGGTCGGTCGCGTAGACGCCGGCCGCCACGTCGTCCAGGAAGTCGCTGCACGCAGACACCTGGGCGGGCGTGTCGGTCAGGTACTTGCTGAAGGTGGTGTTGAAGTCCGTGCCGTAGTGGTTGTTGCAGTCACTGGTCGGCAGACCGTCGGTCATCAGCACCGTGAATAGCTTCTCGCACGAGCTCGTGACCGGGCTCTGCGGCGCTGACGAGGCCGCGACGGTCGCGCCGGTCGTGCTGTAGCTGTACTGCGGATAGGTGCCAAACTTGTCGGCGCCCGCGAAGTAGCGGGCGATGTCGACCAGCGTCTCGGACAGCGGCGTGCCGCCGCTGGCCGGGACGTTCGCGATCGCAGCGAGCAGCGCCGTCTTGTTGTTGAGATCGGGCGGAATGAGCACGTAGCCGCCGTTGCCGCTGGGCTGATAGCGCGCCAGCCCGAACTTCACGCGCGGCGGCATGCCGTCGACGTTGATCGCGTTCACGAGGTTGGTGAGCGCCTGCTTGGCACCGCCGTTGCGGTCCTGGCCCATGTACAGCGTGATTCCGGTGTTGCCGTTGTAGATCTGCTGCATCATCCACCACATGTAGTTGGGCGTGACCAGCGTGTTGGGCGTGAACGACACGTTGGGGAACGTGATCACCGTGTACGGCTGGGTGGTCGTGGTGGTCGACGTCTTCTTGCGCGCGCGCGAGGCGGTGGTGCAGGTGAGCCCCGCGGGCACGCTGGCGCAGCCGCCCGGCACGTTCCAGCAGCGGATCGTCGCGCCGGTAGCGTTGCCGGTGGGGTTGCTGTAGTCCGCGTCGTCGTTGGCGATGGTCGTGCCGCCGTTCTTGCAGGTCGTGTTGCCGGGAGTCGGCACCGGGGTGCAGACCGAGAGGTTGCCGGTCGTCGAGGTGTTGTTGGCGAAGAGCTGGCAGGTCGGGCGGTAGTCCTCGACGGTCGCCGTGTTGACCTTCACCGCGTTGCAGCCGGAGCTGCTGCCGCAGTACCAGGTCGTGAGGGGCGCGATGTACGACGCCGGGTAGTTCGGGTCGAGCACCGAGGTGGTGGTGCTGGCCGACGACTTGTTGAACCAGTTCATGCTGGTCGGGTAGGTCAGCCCGCCGGCCACGCGGTCGGTCAGGTACTGCGGGGGCATGAGCAGGTTGCTCATCGATCCCGACGAGTCGAGCATCAGCATCACGTCGGGGGGAACCGTCCGCGACAAGATGTCGAGGTCACCCGCCTGCGCGAACGCGTCGCGCGCGGCCAGGAGGCCGGCGAGCAGCAGAAGAGTGAGTGTGATTCTGCGCGAGATCATCAGTAACCTCCGCCCCCCGTTGAGTCGAGAACAGTGAATTGCGCCTGCAGATGGACCATGCCGTTGGCGACGTCGAGCGCCGTCACGTCGGCGCGGACGGGACGGAAGGTCGAAGAGTTCGGGCTGCCCTGGTTCACCATGAAGCCCTGCTGCGGCTGACTGGGCTGATTCGGATCGGGCGCGACCGCCTCGGGAGTCGCGGGCATGGTGCCGTTCTGCGGGGCCCCCGAGCGGATCGGGATCGGGTTGCCGAAGCCGTCCTTGATCAGCGTCGGCTGGTCGAGCGTCACCGGGTTGGCGCTCGAGGTGGCGACGTTGTTCAGCAGGCTCACCTGGATCATCTTGATGCCCGAGTCGGCGGCGTAGAGCGTGGCGTCCTTGCGCCGCGCCTGGCCGCTGCCCGACGCCTCGTCGCCCGCGTGCTGCAGCGCCGCCAGGCCGAGCGCGCTCATCAAGAGCAGCACGACCACGGCGATCAAGAGCGCCATGCCGTCCTCGGCGCGCGCGCTGCGAGTGAGTCGATCGAATCTCTTCTGAGTCATGAAGCGAGTCCTCGAGCTAGAGGATGTTGCGCGGCGCGATGCTCGCGCTGAAGGTGCGGCGGCGGAATTGATCGACCGCAGCCCCGGCGGCGTGGTTCGCAAGCGCGGGCCGGCCATAGGTCAGCTTGCCGGTCGCCGAGTCCGCCTGGTCCTCCTGGACCGTCCGCGCGGTCACGCTGATGCGCACGCGGCGCACCTCGTCGTTCGCGGACGGGATGCTGCCGGCGCCGGCGGGTGGATCCGGGTTGTTCAGGTCGTTCACCGGGAACTCCTGGTTCCCGTCCTCGACGCCGTTCGGAGTGCCGGCCGTGTCGAGCCAGTACTCGACCTCGAAATCCTCGATCTGCGACGCCAGCAAGAGGTTGTTCCGGCGCAGCTGCAAGGCGTTGGTGTCGATCTCGTACACGTTCGCCGGGACTGCGCGCATGTCCGAGGTCGGGGTGGTCCCGCCCAGGGCGACGGTCGCGTCCTCGGGGTTCGCGAAGTCGATGGTGGCGGTCGCGCCGTTGACGTTGATCGCCGAGATGCGCGCGCAGTAGGTCCGGGTCTCGGACGCGACGATCACGCCGCTCTGCACCACGAAATCGGCGATGCCGTCGCCGTCGAGGTCGAGGTCCGTCGTGTTCACGGTGACGCTGTTGGCGGTGATGTTGTTGACCAGGGTGGCGCCGTTGAAGCGGGCGACCATCGTCGGCACGGTGCCGCCCGAGCCTGCGCTGCCCGGCGCGGAGGCGCAGAAGCGGTCGGCGCCGTTGGCGCCGCCGTCCACGCTCGAGACCGCGGTGTACTTCGGCACCATGAAGCCGGCCATGCGCGTGTCGAACGAGATCAGGTCGAGCGTGAGCCGCGCGGCCTCCTGCACGTCCAGGGCGCGGTCGTTGCTGGTGAACACCTTCTTCTGGTTGGCGAACACCACGAACAGCTGGGCGGTGACGATGCCCATGATCGCGACCGCGACCATCAGCTCGATCAGCGAGAAGCCCGCGGAGCTCTGCTTCCGGCTCCGCACGGCTAGTTCATCCTCTTGATGCCGGTCAGGCTGACCTGGTTGTTGCCGGTGGTGGCCGCGTTCGCCCACACGACCGTGACCGTGACCTGCGCCAGGTTGGTCGAGGGCGTGTTCGGCGTGACCTGCATCTGGCGGTTGAAGCGCGTGCCGTCCTGCGGATCGTTGCCGACCTGGATCGGGTTGGCGGGATCGGCGATCGTGGCGGCGGCCTGCAGCACCGCCGAGCCCGGCGGCAGCGCGTCGAGGTCGTCGAGCTGCTCGCGCGCCAGGAACATCGCCTGCTGCAGGTTCTTGCTCTTCGACGCGACCTTGATCGCGGTGATCTGCGCGACGGCGATCGACAGCAGCCCGACGCCCAGGATGGCCATCGCCATCATCACTTCGATCAAAGTGAAGCCCGAGTCACTCTTCCGGACGGATCGGATCAGTGGCGTCTTCATGGCTACTTCCACGACTCCGAGCCCGTGTCCCAGGCCAGCGTGTGAACGTCGCCGAGCGGCAGCACGACCACGGCGATCAGCATGTCGTTGTTGTCGGTGAGGTAGATGCCGCCGGCGCCGGTGCCCCAGTTGGTCGGGGTGGCCATCGCCACGGGCGAGCCCTGCGGCGAGTACGCGATCACCGGCACGCCGAGCGTCGGGTCGATCGGCGCGGTCGTGCCGTCGGTGAGGTTGGTCATGTTTCCCGCCACGACCGCCTGTGACTCGTCGTCCGAGGGGATCGGGGTGTTCTTCAGCTTGGTCTGACCCTCGACGCCGTAGATGGTCACGTCGGTGTTGATGCCGTTCGGCAGGAACAGCGGCGTGATGGCGTCGCCGGCGCTGATCTGCCCGTCGCCGTCCTCGTCGATCACCATCGCGCCGTACTGACCCGGATCGAACGGCACGGTGCCGTTGGTCGGCTGCGCGAACACCACGAAGGTCATCCGCCCGCCGGCCATCGCTTCGGAGCGCGCCTTGCTGAGCCAGCCGGCGACGCTGCTCGCCGCGCGGCGCGTGTCCTCGTGCTTGCTGTAGGAGCGCAGCGAGGCGATGCCCCAGATCGAGATGAACCCGGCGATCGCGACCACCGTCATCAGCTCGAGCAGCGAGAATCCCGGCTGCGCGCGAAAACTCTGCATGGTGCTCCTCTCCGGGGGCAGGGAGGGAGCAACGCGCATGCCCGGCGCCGGACGCGCGCGGCGGGCTCCGCGGGGCGGCGGATCGCGCACTGTTTGCGGGGTCGGAAAAGCTTGCGCGGGCCGCGGGGTTCCTGCACAACTGGTCCCTGTCTCATTGAGTACCGCCAGCAAGGAGCCACTCCCGTGCCGAACCCCCTAGGCATCGATCGCACCCGCAAGGCGCTCTCGGAGCTCGCCGCGCCGATCGCGCGCGCAATTGCCGGCGCACGCACGCGCGACATCGACGAGCAACAGGTCGCCGTCGCTCGGCTCGCCGACGTCGCAACGAAGCTGCGCGCGGCCGGGGACCTGGCCAGCTGGGCCGAGTCCGCCGGCGAGCTCTACCGCGAGCAGGCCGCGGTGTTCGCGGCGGCGGTGGCGTCCGAGGTGTCGCGTCTGGTGCGCGACCACGGCGCCGAGCACGGCCTGTCGGCCTCCGACCTGCCCGGCGAGGAGACGCTCGCCTTCGCGCGCGAGGGTCTCGCCGAGGAGCGCGTGCGCGCGATCGGCCGGGCCGTGGCCGCGCAGCGCGGGCGCAACGACTGCCCGCTCGACGAGACGCTGGTGTTGACCCGCGACGCGGCGCGCTCGTTCGCGGAGTCCGAGGTGGCGCCGCACGCCGAGCGCATCCACCGCGAAGACGAGATCGTGCCCGAGGCCTTCATCCGCAAGATGGCGGAGCTGGGCTACTTCGGGCTGTCGATCCCGGAGGAGTACGGCGGCGTCGAGATGGGCAACGTGCCGATGGTGATCACCACCGAGGAGCTGTCGCGCGCCTCGCTCGCTGCGGCCGGGTCGCTGATCACGCGGCCCGAGATCCTGTCCAAGGCGCTGCTCGCCGGCGGCACCGAGGAGCAGAAGCGTCACTGGCTGCCGCGGATCGCCTCGGGCGAGCTGATGGTGGGGATCAGCGTCACCGAGCCCGACGTGGGCAGCGACGTCGCCAGCGTGAAGTGCCGCGCCGAGCGTGCGACACAGAACGGTGTCGAAGGTTGGACGATCACCGGGCCCAAGGCCTGGTGCACCTTCGCCGGACGCGCGGACATCCTGGCCGTGCTGTGCCGCACCGACCCGGACCTGGCCAAGGGCAATCGCGGCCTCTCGCTCTTCATCGTGCCGAAGACGCGCTCGCTCGGGCACGAGTTCGAGTGCGTGCAGCCCGGCGGCGGGCGGCTGGTCGGCAAGGCCGACGCGACGCCCGGGTACCGCGGGATGCACTCCTTCACGCTCGCGTTCGAGCGCTGGTTCGTGCCGGCCGACCACGTCGTCGGTGGCGAGGCGGGCATCGGCAAGGGCTTCTTCCTGCAGATGGGCGGCTTCGCGGCGGGCCGGCTGCAGACGGGCGGGCGCGCCTGCGGGCTGGCGCAAGCGGCGCTGGAGAAGACCGCCGAGTACGTGGTCGACCGCAAGCAGTTCGGCAAAGCGCTCATCGACTTCCAGCTGACCCAGTACAAGCTCGGCTGGATGGCCACGCAGCTCGCCGCAGCGCGCGCGATCACCTACGCCGCAGCGGCCGCGATGGACGAGGACGAGCGCCGCGCTGCGCCCTACGCCTCGCAGGCCAAGCTGCTCGCCTGCGACGTGGCGGTGGCGGTGTCGCAGGAGGGCCAGCTCCTGCACGGCGGCTGGGGCTACGCCGAGGAGTATGCGATCAGCCGCTACGTGGTCGACGCGCAGGTGCTGCCGATCTTCGAAGGCGTGAAGCCCATCCTGCAGCTGAAGGTGATCGGCCGGGCGCTCCTGGGGGGCTAGCGCTCCGGCTCGGGCGAGGCTGCGGCGTCGCCGGCGAGAGTCACGCGCACCAGCAGAATCGAGTCACTCGACTCGGAGTGAGCTCCAGCGCCGTCGAGCGCAGCGCGTGCGCCCGCCCCCGCATCATCGATCGCCGCGATCGCGAGCGTCTCGCCGGGCCGTACGCGCACACGCGTCGAGCCTCCCGTCTCGCGGATCGCATTCGAGCCCCGCAGCTCCGACACCACCGGCTCGATCTCGAGCTCGATCTCGCCGCTGCCCAGGCCGTGGGGGCGGACGCGGAAGCCGCTCCGCGCCGGCACCAGCGCCGGGCCGAGGGCGGTGGCAACCGCCCGGCTCTCGCCCGTCCAGACTTCGGCGGAGCCGCCCTCCAGCACCACCAGCTCCGCGCCGAACCGGCGCTCGCGCCGGTCGGCGCCCGCCCCCGCCGCGAGCCGCGCCAGCCGCATCCCGCCCGCATCGACCCAGCCCCTCGCCGAGAAGCCGACGCCTTCCAAGGCCGCGCGGGTCGTGACCTGGGACTCCACCCGGTACTGGCGCAGCGGGGCGTCGAGCTCGCGCAGCGCTTCCAGCGCCGCGGCGATCGCCGCCGGGTCGCCCTGCAGGATCAGCTTGCCGCCGTGCGGGTCGGGGATCGCGGCGCCCTCGGGCCCGAGCAGGGGTGCCACCAGGCCTGCGAGCTCCTCCGCCGTGCGGCTCCTCGGCTCGTACACGCGGAAAGCCGCCTGGGCGCCGGCGACTGCGGCCGCGAGCGCAATCCAGAGCGACAGCATTCCCAGCAGCCGGCGCATGGCCCACCGATCGGATCCCCCCGCGTGGACTTGACACTCCGGGTCCTCCCCTTACGATGCGGCCCGCCGTCTACACCCCCGGGCACCCGCCCGCGCGAGGATCGAGAGGAGAAAGCCATGGCCGCCAAGGTCCGCCCGCTTCACAACCGGATCATCGTCCAGCGGATCCAGAACGAGGAGAAGACCTCCGGGGGGATCATCATCCCGGACACCGCCAAGGAGAAGCCGACCGAAGGCAAGGTGATCGCGGCCGGCCCCGGCAAGCGCGACGACAAGGGCAACCTGATCGCCATGGACGTGAAGAAGGGCGACCGGGTGTTGTTCTCGAAGTACTCCGGGAACGAAGTCACTCTCGACGGCGAAGAGACGCTGATCATCTCCGAGGACGACGTCCTCGCGATCCTGGAGTAGCGCGATGGCGAGCAAGGAGCTGCGCTTCGAAGAGGCCGCCCGCCGCGCGCTGCAGCGCGGCGTCGACGTGCTGGCCGACGCCGTGAAGGTCACCATGGGCCCGCGCGGCCGCAACGTGCTGATCGAGAAGAGCTGGGGCGCGCCGACCTCGACCAAGGACGGCGTCACCGTCGCGAAGGCGGTCGAGCTCGAGGACAAGTTCCAGAACCTGGGCGCGCAGATGGTGAAGGAGGTCGCCTCGAAGACCTCCGACGTCGCAGGCGACGGCACCACCACCGCCACCGTGCTGGCGCAGGCGATCTTCAGCGCCGGCTTGAAGCTGGTCGCCGCCGGGGCCGCGCCGATGTCGCTCAAGCGGGGCATCGACAAGGCCGTGGCCGCGATCGTCGAGCAGCTCGCCAAGGGCTCGCGGCGGGTGCGCGGCAAGGACGAGATCGCCCAGGTCGGCACCGTGTCGTCGAACGGCGACGCCTCGATCGGCGGAATGATCGCCGAGGCGATGGAGAAGGTCGGCAAGGAGGGCGTGATCACGGTCGAGGAAGCCAAGACGATGGAGACCGAGCTCGACGTCGTCGAAGGCATGCAGTTCGACCGCGGCTACCTCTCGCCCTACTTCGTGACCGACCCCGAGCGCATGGAGGGCGTCTACGCCGACCCGTACCTGTTGATCTTCGAGAAGAAGATCTCGTCCATGCGCGACCTGGTGCCGCTGCTCGAGGCGGTGGCGCGCTCGGGCAAGGCGCTGGTAATCGTCGCGGAAGACATCGAGGGCGAGGCGCTCGCCACGCTGGTGGTGAACAAGATCCGCGGCACGCTCAACGTCGCCGCGTGCAAGGCGCCCGGCTTCGGCGACCGCCGCAAGGCCATGCTCGACGACATCGCGATCCTCACCGGCGGCAAGGCGATCAGCGAAGACCTCGGCATCAAGCTCGAGAGCGTGACGCTCGCCGATCTGGGCCGCGCCAAGCGCGTGGTGCTCGACCGCGAGAACACCACCATCATCGGCGGGGCCGGCAAGAAGTCGGACATCGAGGGCCGCGTCAACCAGATCCGCGCGCAGATCGAGGAGACCGACTCCGACTACGACCGCGAGAAGCTGCAGGAGCGGCTGGCCAAGCTCGCGGGCGGCGTCGCGGTGATCCGCGTGGGCGCGGCGACCGAGGCGGAGCTCAAGGAGAAGAAGGCCCGCGTCGAGGATGCGCTCCACGCCACGCGCGCCGCGGTCGAGGAGGGCATCGTCGCGGGCGGCGGCGTCGCGCTGGTGCGCGCGGAGAAGGCGCTCGCCGACCTCGCGCTCGAAGGCGACGAGGCGCTGGGCGCCGACATCGTGCGCCAGGCGATCACCGCTCCGCTCCGCCAGATCGCACTGAACTGCGGCCACGACGGGTCCGTCGTGCTCTCGCGCGTGCGCGAGAAGAGCGGCGACTTCGGCTTCAACGCCGCGAGCGAGGAGTACGGGGACCTGGTGAAGGACGGCATCATCGATCCCACCAAGGTGGTGCGCAGCGCGCTGCAGAACGCCGCGAGCGTCGCGGGCCTGCTCGTGACCACCGAGTGCGCCGTGGTCGACAGGCCGCAGCCGCCGGCCCCGATGCCGGGCGGCGCCCCCGGCATGGGCGGCATGGGCGACATGGGAGGAATGGGCGGCATGGGAGGCATGGACTTCTGAGCCGTCCCGGGCCCTGGCCCGGCTAGAACACCACCGTGCGCCGGCCCAGCGCGACGATCCGGTCGCCGAGGTGCGCGCGCACGGCGCTGGCCAGCACCATGCGCTCGACGTCGCGGCCCTTGCGCACCAGGTCGTCGACCGTGTCGCGATGCGAGCAGGCGACCACGTCCTGGGCGATGATCGGGCCCTCGTCGAGGTCGGTGGTGGCGTAGTGCGCGGTGGCGCCGATCAGCTTCACGCCGCGCTCGTGCGCCTGGTGGTACGGGCGCGCGCCCACGAAGGCGGGCAGGGTGCTGTGGTGGATGTTGATGATCCGCTCGGGGAAGCGCTCGATGAAGCCGCTCGACAGCACCTGCATGTAGCGCGCGAGCACGACCAGATCGATGCGCTCGCGTTCCAGCAGCTCGATCTCGCGCGCCTCCTGGGCCGCCTTGGTCTCCTTGTCGATCGGGAAGACGTGGTATTCGACACCGAACTGTGTCGCGACCGGGCGCAGGTCCGGGTGGTTCGAGACCACTAGCGGGATCTCGCAGCCGAGCTCGCCCAGCCGGTGGCGGATCAACAGGTCGTACAGGCAGTGCTCGAAGCGCGAGACGAAGATCGCCACGCGCTTCTTGCGGTCGCTGTAGCTGATGCGCCAGCGCATCTGGTAGCGCCCGCACTCGATGCGCAACAGCTCCTCGAGCTGCGCGCGCGGCAGGTCGAGGTCGGCCAGGTCGAAGTGGATGCGCTGGCTGAAGACGCGCTCCACCGGGTCCAGGTGCTGCTGCGCCTCGCGGATGTTGGCGCCGTGATCGGAGAGCAGCGAGGACAGCGCCGCGACCAGGCCCTTGCGGTCGGGACACGAGACCACCAGCGTCGCGGTCTCGCTCACGGCTCGTCCCCGGCGAGCGACTGCGCCACCGCGATGCAGGCCTGACGCGCGGTGCGCCCGCTGCGCGTGCCGCGTTCGAGCGCGAAGCGCAGCACGCGCGCGTCGAAGTCGGCGGGCGCGCGGGAGTCCAGCCCGAGCGCGCGCGCGTGGTGTCGGGCGATGCGCAGGTAGGTCTCCTGGTCGAAGGCGAAGAAGGGCAACAAGAGCCCGAAGCGGTCGGAGAGCGAGACCTTCTCTTCGGCCGTCTCGCCCGGGTGCAGGAGCCCGTCGCGGTCGAGCACCGCCTCGCGGTTCTCCGACATGCGCTCGGGCACGAGGTGTCGGCGGTTCGAGGTCGCCAGCACCAGCGCGTTGGCCGGGCGCGCCTCGAGCCCGCCGTCGAGCTCGGCCTTGAGCTGCTTCCAGCTCGCGTCGCCCTCCTCGAACGAGAGGTCGTCGCAGAACACCGCGAAGCGCTCCGGCCGCCGCCGCAGCACAGGCCAGAGCCGCGCGAGCTCGAGCAGGTCGTCGCGCCGCACCTCGACCAGCCGGAAGCCGCGCTCGCCGAACTCGCCCAGGAGCCCGCGCACCGCCGACGACTTGCCTGTGCCGCGCTCGCCGTAGAGCAGCGCGTCGAGCGCCGGCTGCCCCGCGCTGAAGGCGGCGATGTTCGCGCGCAGCTTCGCGACCGAGCGCTCCACCCCGATCAGTGCGTCCAGCGGATAGACGTCCGGGTGCTCGATCGGCTCGAGCCGACCCGCGCGCCAGCGCCAGGCGAGCGGCGAGTTTCGCGCTCGCGCGCGGGGGCGCGACTTCCTGCCCGCTCCGCGCGCGGCCATCGCGCTACAGCTTGAGGCGGCTGCGCTGCCCCGAACCGCGCGGCGCGACGAGCCCGATCAGGATGCCCACGAGCGTGATCGCCGCGCCGGTCGCCAGCGTCTTCCAGCGCGCCGTCGCGCTCGCGCTCGCCGCGTCGTCCTCGAGCACGCGGTTGCGCTCGCGCAGGTTGCCGAGCTCCTCGAGCTGGGTGCCCTGCTCCTTCAGCTTCTGCTCGAGCTCGGCGACGCGCGCGTCCGAGGCATTCAGCTTCTCGCGCACGCGCGGCAGCGCGAGCGTCGCGGGCTCTTCGGAGGTGAGGTTGTCGCGCGGGATCCAGCCCTCGAGCTCCATCGTGCGCACCTGGACCCACTCCCCGTCGCCGCCGACCCGCTGCGCCGGCGTCCCCGCGGTGAGGATCTTCAGGATGCGGAACTCGAGCCCCGGCCCGGCGCGCAGGTTCACGCGCACCTCGCCGCCGATGTAGTCGGCACGCGCCGCGGACGGCGCCACCGCCATGAACGAGAGGGCGGCGAGGCCGATCAGGAGCGCCCTCGATTTCCCCTTCACGGACAGACTCTCTACCACCTCGCGCCCCCCGCTTCCACCTCAGAAGAACACACGGCTCGCCGCGAGCGCGCCCGCGAGGCCGGCGAGATCGCCTGCCAGGCACGCGATCACGGTGTGCCGTGAGGCACGCACGCCGACACTGCCGAGGTACAGCGCCAGCACGTAGAAGGTCGTCTCGCTCGAGCCGTTGATCACGCAGACCAGGAACCCGGGGAAGGAGTCGGGGCCGTAGTGCTGCATGGTCTCGGTCATCACCGCCAGGGCGCCGCTGCCGGAGAGCGGGCGGATCAGCGCCATCGGCAGCGCCTCGGCGGGAAAACCCACGAGCCCGGTCACGGGCGCGAGCGCCGTCGTGAGCGCGTCGAGCGCCCCGGAAGCACGGAACAGGCCCACCGCGACCAGGATCGCGAGCATGAACGGCAGGATCGTGAGCGCGATGCCCAGACCTTCCCGCGCGCCGGCGATGAACGCGTCGTAGACCGGCACGCGGCGCGCGAAGCCGGCGAGCGAGATCGCGGCCATCAGCGCGGGAAGGAGCCACGAGGACAAGAGCGACTTTGCGGTGTCGAGCGAGGGCGCGAGGGCGAAGGTGCGCGCCAGCGCCGCTGAGAGGGCGAGCGCGAATGCGAGCGCGAGCCAGCGCCGCCGCGGATCTGCGCGCGGCTGTGGCGCGGCGAGCCGGCGCGCCTCGTCGAGGCCGGCCAGCTCGCCGAACGGCGCGGTCCAGCCGGGCTCGCCCTCCCGCGGCTGCGCCCTCTCCACGGCGAAGCGCCCGCGCCGCTCCAGCCACTTCGCGGCGCCGATCGCGGCGAGCGTCGCGCAGGCGCTGGCGAAGAGCGATGGCGCCACGATTCCCGCCGCGTTCGCCGAGCCCAGGCTCGCGCGCACGGCGATCGCGCCCAGCGGCAGCACGGCGATGCCCGCGGTGTTCACCGCGAGGAACAGCGCCATCGCGTTGGTCGCAACCCCCGGCCGCGGGTTCAGCCGCTCGAGCTCGCGCATGGCGGCGAGGCCGAACGGCGTCGCCGCGTTGCCCAGCCCGAGGACGTTCGCGGCGAGGTTCAGCACGATCGCGCCCATGGCTGGATGCTCCGGCGGCACGTCGGGGAACAGCCGCTCGAGCAGCGGCCGGAGCCCGCGCGCCAGCGCCGCGAGGAATCCCGCCTCGCGCAGCACGCGCATGAAGCCGAGCCACAGCGCCATCACGCCGACCAGGCCGATGGTGACGTCGACCGCGCTCTTCGCCGCGGCGAGCGCGGCGTCGTTCGCCGCGGGCATCCGCCCCGCGAACGCGGCGACGAGCACCGCGGCCGCGACCAGCACGACGAAGATGCCGTTCAGCAAGCTGCGAGCTCCATCCGGGGGGACGGAATCCGACTAGCGGGGAAACGCCTCGGGAAGCCCGCCGTCCACCGGCAGCACCGCGCCGGTGGTCGGCGTGTCCTGGCGCGCGAAGAACACCACCGCGCGGCCGACATGCTCCGGTGTCACGCGCGCGTGCAACAGGTTGCGCCCGCGGTAGAACTCCTCGAGCTGCGCCGGGTCGAGCCCCCGGGCGGCCGCGCGCGCGGGGCCGACCTCGCGCCACAGTCCCGAGGGATTCTCCGCCGCCCCGAAGACCGCGTCGGCGTTCACCAGGTTCACGCGCACGCCGAGCGGCGCGCCCTCGAGCGCGGCGACGCGGCCGAGCTGGTGCGCGCCCGCCTTCGACGCGCTGTAGGCGCCGAACTCGGCGCCGGGCGCGAACACGTTCTTGGTCGAGACGACCACCACGTTGCCGCCCGTGCCCTGCAGCGCGAGCTGCTCGAACGCCTCGCGCAGCGTGAGGAACGCGCCGGTCAGGTTGACGTCGACGGCGGCGCGGAAGTCGTCGAGCTCGAGCTTCGCGAGCGCGCCCGCGCGGGCGATCCCCGCGTTCACCACCACCACGTCGACGCCGCCGAACAGCGCCGCGGCGCAGCGGAAGGCGTCGCGCAGCTCGCCTTCGTCCGTGACGTCGGCGCAGAACACCTCGCAGTCGCGGCTGCCGAGCCGCTCGCGCGTCGCAGCGAGCCGCGCCTCGTCGCGGTCGACCAGCAGCACCACTGCCCCGGCGCGCAGCAGCTCGCGCGCCACGCCCTCGCCGATCGCTCCTGCGCCGCCGGTGACGAGCGCCACCTGACCCGCCAACGCAGGTGCGGCACCGCGGCCGAGCTTGGCCTGCTCGAGGCTCCAGTACTCGACGTCGAACAGGTCGAGCTCCGACAGACCCTCGTACTGGCCCAGCGCGGTCGCCCAGATCTTGGTGCGCACGGTGTGCTCGGCGATGTCGGCCGCGATCCGCGCCGCTGCGCGGGACTCGCCCGCGGCGACGAGTCCGATTCCGGGCAGCACCAGCACGCGCGGAGTCGGGTCGAGCAGCGTGCGCTCGACGCCGCGGGCGGCGCAGCAGCGTGCGAAGTACTCAGCGTAGCGCCGGCGGTACGCGCCGATCTCGTCGTCGAGTCTCTCGCGCAGCGCCCCCGGGTTGGCGTAGGGCGGCCGCTCGAGAAAGAGATAGGGACCCTTGGTGCGGATCACGTGGTCGGGCGTGATCGGCGGCGCGGCCGCGAGCTGCGGGCCCTGCTCGGCCGCGGCGAAGTGGAGGATCTCGTCGGAGCTGCGCCGTTCGAGCACCACCCGATGCCAGGGCCGATCGGGATCGCCGCTCGGCCGCGCCAGCGCGCCGCGCACGATCGGCGCGACCTCCTCCCACTCGCGCATCGCCACCACCGGGCGCGCGTCGAGCGGACGTCGGCCCTCGACCCGCGCGGCGATCGCCTGTCGCGAGCGGTCGATCAGCGCCGCATGGCGCTCGTAGCTCGTCCGCGCGTCGTCGGCGAAGGTGAACAGCCCGTGCTTCTCCAGCACCAGGCCTTCGACCGCCGGGTTCTTCTCGAAGATCTCGGCTGCGCGCTTGGCCAGAGCGAAGCCGGGCATCACGTAGGGGACCCAGCCCACGCGGTCGCCGAAGAGCGACCGCACCACGCGCTCGCCGTCCGGCTGGTTGGTGAGCGCGAGGATCGCGTCGGCGTGCGAGTGGTCGACGAAGCGCGCGGGCAGGAAGGCGTGGAGCAGCGTCTCGATGCTCGGGTTCGGCGCGGCCGGGTCGAGCAGGGCGCGCCGCTGCTCGGCCACCATGTCCTCGTCCGAGAGCGCGTCGAGCCCGCGCAGCGCCAGCAGCGGCTCGAGCCGGAGCGCCGGCAGCCCCGCGGGCTCGATCGAGGCGAGGTCCCAGCCGCTGCCCTTCACGTGGAGGACGTCGATCTCGCGCCCGAAGAGGTCGCGCGCGCGCGCCTTCACCGAGGTGTTGCCGCCCCCGTGGAGCACCCAGTCGGGCTCGGCACCGATCAGCCGCGAGGTGTAGACGCGCAGCGCGAGGGCGTCGCCGAAGCTCCGGTAGCGGGTGCGAAACTCGCTCGCGTCCGCGTCGCTCCAGCGGCTCTCCATCGCGACCAACTTAGCCTAGGGCATGAGCCCAAGCGAAAAGGAGCCCGCGAAATCCGGCGGAACGCCGAGGGCCGCGGCGTCGATGCCTAGTGTTGCTGCCGGGGTCGCCCGCCGATACTCTCGCCCGCGTCGGTTTCGGCCGCCGCTCGAGCGGTGGTCGATCCGGTCCTGCCGTCGACGGGCGGACGGCGACCGGAGCGGGAGCTGGGTCCCGCGCGACTCGGTTCGCCGCGGAAGGAGGTGGTCCAGAAGTGTCTCATTCGAACACAGTGACGGTAGAGGTGGTTTCCAGCTAGGCCGGCCTGGCAACTGGTGGCTGGCCTGGCTTGGCCCAGGCACCACCCAAACCCCGAGGGTCCGCTTGGTCACTGAGCGGGCGACCGTTCGCGGTCGCAGCACCTTCGGGGTTTTTCTCGTCTTGTTTGTCGGTCTCGCAGCGAGGAGCGACCGTGGAGTTCGAGAGCCGTTGTCGAGAGCTTCTGCCTTCGTTCGCCCGGAGCGCGGACGGGCTCGCGTTTCACGTCGACTCGCGCAGCGGGCCGGACGTGCTGTCGAGCTGGACCTCGGCGCACGCGGCGCTGGTCCTTTCCGCGCTCGACCCCGGCGCAGCGACGGCGGAGCTGCGCGCGCTCTACCGCGCCTGCCAGCGCAGCGACGGCCTGGTCGCGGGCGAACGCGTCGGCGATGCGAAGGCGCGCGCGCGGCGCCAGGCCGAGGTGGGACCGCTGTTCGGCGAGGACGACCGCTCGATCCTGATCGCCCCGCCGGTCGCGGCCTTCGCCGCCGCGCGGCTGGCGGGCATCCAGGGCACGCCCGCGCGCGACCTGCTCGAGTGCGCCACGCGCGAGCTCGATGCGATCTGGGGCCACCGCCTTCCGCCCGACACGCCGCTGCCCGTGATCCTGCACCCGCTCGAGTCGGGCTGGGCGCGCTCGGCGCTGTTCGACGAGCTGGTCGAGCAGGACAGCGACGAGGCCTGGCGGGACGAGAGCGCGACGCTGCTGCGCTCGGCGAGCGCCTGCCAGCTCGACCCGGAGCGCGCGCTCCGCGCGGGGCACGCCTTCGTGATCGAAGACCCGCTGTTCTGCGGCTGGCTGCTGCTCGCGCTCGAAGCCTGCTCGCAGGCGTGGGAGAAGCTGGGTGACACCACCGTGTGTCTCAAGCTCCGCATCCGCTCGGAGATGATCGCGGAGGGCGTCGCGAGCCGGCTGTGGTGGGACGAGCAGGACGTGTACGCGGCCTGGAACCGCGGCAGGCAGAGCGCGCTGCGCGCGGTCACGGCGGGTGGTCTCCTGCCCGCCGCGGCGAAGAGCCTGATCGAGGAGGGCACTCCCAAACGCGCGGTCGACCGCCACCTGCGCCCCGGAGTCTCTCCGCTGTGGGTCGCACAGGGTCTGTCTCAGCGCCCGGTGCAGCGCGACGAGCGCCAGCCACGCGCTGCGAGCGCGGCTGCGATTTCGCCGCTCGCGCACTTCTGGGCGCATCTGGTGCTGGTGCGCGCGGACCGGCTGGCCGACGCGCGCGTCGCGCGCACCGCGCTCGAGTCGCTCGCGCTCGCGCGTGGCTTTCACGCCGAGTACGCGGCTTCGGACGAGGATCCGGGCGCGGGCGGACCTGACGACTCGCTCTGGCCCGCGCTTGCCCTCGAGATGCGCGCCCGCGAGGCGGAGCCGGGCTAAAACCCGCTTGCCTCGCGGCTTGCCGCCGGATAGCATCGTCCCACCATCAGGAACGACGTTCCGGATAATGGGACATTGTGGATGACCGCACCCGGCGAGCTGGCAGGAACCATCGACAAGGCGCTCGAGCTGCTCTTCCACCTGCACGAGCGCGGCGGCGCAGCGCGAGGCGTGACGGAGCTCGGCCGCGCGCTCGAGCTCCCCAAGTCCACCGCCCACCGGCTGCTGGCCTCGCTGGCGCGGCGCGGACTGGTAGAGCAGGACGCGCGCGGCCGCTACCAGCCGGGCATCGCGCTCCTGGCGCTCGGTCTCGGCGTGCTCGAGCGCGAGCCGCTCGTGGCCGCTGCGCGCGCGCTGGTCGAGCGCGCCGCCGAGGAGCTGGGCGAGACGATCTTCCTCTCCAGCGCGCGGGCAGGCCGGCTGTACGTGCTGGACAAGCAGGAGGGCACCGGCTTCCTGCGCGCGGCACCGCGGATCGGCGCCGAGATCCCGGCGCACGCGACCGCGATCGGGAAGCTGTACCTGGCCTACGCGCCCGAGTCACTCCGGCCGCTCGAGTCACCGCTCCCGCGCTACACGCCGTCCACGATCTGCGACGAGACGGCGCTCGCGCGCGACGTCGAGCGGGTGCGCGCGCGCGGCTGGGCGGCGATGCGCGACGAGTGGATCCCGGACCTCGCGGGCGTCGCCGTTCCGATTCGCATGAACGGACGGCTGTTCGGTGCGCTCGCCGCGGCGGGTCCGAGCTCCCGCTTCCACGGCGATCACGAGGACGTGTTCCGCGCGGCGCTGATCGACGCCGCGCGCTCGATCGAGGCGCGGCTCGGCGGCGCCTCCGGAGGAGCGCCATGAGCGCGATGAAGGTCTGGATCGAAGGCAGGATCGTCGACGGCGCGGACGCGCGCATTCCGGTGACGGACCACGGCCTGCTCTACGGCGACGGCGTGTTCGAGGGCATCCGGCTCTACGGCGGCCGCGTGTTCCGGCTCGACGCGCACCTGGAGCGGCTGCGCCACTCCGCGCGCGCGATCGGGCTCGAGCTGCCAGGCGGCGCCGCGGCGGTGCGCGAGATCGTGATCGCGACCGCGCGCGCCTACGCGCGGGCCGACGGCTACGTGCGCCTGCTGGTGACGCGCGGCGACGGCGCGATGGGCGTCGACCCGACCCGCTGCCCGAGCCCGCGCATCGTGTGCATCGCCTGCGAGATCGAGCTCTACCCCGAGGAGAAGCTGCGCGCGGGCATCGACATGGTCACAGTGAGCGTGCGTCGCCCGCCGGCGGACGTGCTCGACCCGCGCGTGAAGAGCTTGAACTACCTGAACAGCGTCATGGCCAAGCGCGAGGCGCGGCTGCGCGGGGCCGACGAGGCGCTGATCCTGAACATGGCCGGAATGGTGGCCGAGGCCGCCGTCGCCAACGTCTTCGCGTTCCGCCGCGGGGCGCTGCTCACCCCGCCCGCGACGGACGGCGCGCTCGAGGGCATCACCCGCGCGACGGTGCTCGAGCTCGCCTCCGGCCTCGGCATCCCCGCGCGCGCCGAGACGCTCTCGCGCATGGACCTGATCTCCGCCGACGAGGTGTTCCTGACCGGAGCCGGCGCGCGGGTGGTCGGGGTCCGCAGCCTCGACGGGATCGCGATCGGCGCGCGTGCGCCGGGGCCGGTCACCGAGAAGGTGGCCGCGGAGTTCGCAGCGTTCACCCGTCGCGACGGGCCGGTGTTCCTGGACTGACTCCGCGGATCTTCATGTGGTGGGCGAGCTGCGCCGCGGAGTAGGCGTGCTCGGGGCCCACGACGCAGGCGCTGCGCGCGGCGCAGGCGCCGGCGCAGGCGGGGACGCCGAGGCGCGTGTCGTAGCACTTGCGCGCGTCGAGCCCGCTCGGCCCGACAGCGGCACCGACGCAGGCGCTCGCGCACGGGGCGGGACAGCCCGTGCACGGGTCGAAGCGGAGTGGGTCGGTCTCGACCAGGGGCACGCCCACCAGCATCACCGCGCGGATCGCGATCCAGGGCCCGAACTCGGGATGGATCAGCACGCCGATCCGGCCCGGCGTTCCGAAGCCGGCGCGCTGCGCGAGGGCGACGAGCGGGAGATAGACGCCCTCGCGCCGGTCTGCGTAGAAGCCGACCGCGGCGGGCGGATCGAACAGGCGCGCCGCCTCGCCGAGCATGCGGCGGGTGTAGGCGTCGAGCGGATCGTCGCGCAGCTCGCGCTCGCGCGATGCGAGGAACCGCTCGAACAGCGCGCGGCCCGCGTTGCCGACCACGAGCGCGCCTCGGGCGTGCGGCGCCCACGCCGCCGAGCGCCACGGCGCGGGAGCCAGGGCGTCGTAGCTCGCGAGCGCGAGCGCTCCGTGGAGCCCGAGCCCCGCGCGCTCGAGCAGACGTCGTGCGCGCGCAGCGCTCAAGCTCCGCTCTCGAGCCGCCCGCCCGCGCCGAGGCCCGCGCGCTCGGCGAAGGCCTGCGCCGGCTCCTTGGCCTGGTCGGCGCGCACCCGGCCCACGCGCAGCGCTCCCCCGCGCAGCGCGACGACCAGGCCCGCCGCGTCGCAGCGCACGACACTTCCCGGTGTCAGATCGAGCGCCGGCAGGAGCTCGGCGTCGAAGAGCCGCACCGGCTTGCCCTCGAGACGCAGGAACGCGCCGGGCTGCGGGTCGCAGCCGCGCACCAGGCGGTCGATCTCGACCGCGCTCTTGCGGAGGTCGACTGCGGCGACCGCGTCGTCGACGAGCCCCTGGAAGCTGGCCCGCGCTTCGTCCTGTGCGCGGGGCCGCGCGCGCCCCGAGGCCACCTGCTCGACCGCCTCGACCAGCGCCTCCACGCCGAGCGGCTGGAGCTTCTCGAAGAACAGGCTGGTCACCGTCTCGCGCGGGCCGATCGGCACCGGTCCCTTCTGCAGCACGATCGGGCCGGTGTCGGCTCCCTCGTCGGGAACGAAGATCGACACGCCAGTCTCGGGCTCGCCCAGGATGATCTGCCACTGCAGCGCTGCGCCGCCGCGGAAGCGCGGCAGGAGCGATGGATGGAAGCACAGGCTCTTGTGCTTCGGGGCATCGGTGAGCTCGCGCGGCAGGAACACCTGCACCGAGGCCAGCACGTTCAGCTCGGCGCCGAGCGCGGCGTGCTCGGCGAGCGCGGCCGGAATCGCCTCGCCCGTCTTCTTGCGGTAGAAGCGCCGGCGGACGAGCGGCAGGCCGAGCTCCTGCGCGCGCGTCGCAAGCGGGTCGGGCCGGCCCGCGTCGGGCGGCGCGAACACGCCCACGATCTCGTGGCCGTTCGCGCTCAGCCGCTCCAGCGTCTCGCGCCCGAACGCGGCCTGACCGAAGAGCGCGATGCGCAGGCTCATCCAGCCAGCCTGGCGCGCGGCCCGATCGGGCGGACGGGAACCGCGGGAACGCCCAGCGCGAGCACGCGCGGCGGCAGGTCGCGCGTCACGAGCGAGCGAGCGCCCACCACCACGTCGTCGCCGATCGTCACTCCCGCGAGCACGGTCACGTCGGACGCGATCCACACCCGCTCGCCGATCCGCACCGGCGCACTGCGCTCGGGCGTATTCACGTCGAGGTCGTGGAAGTCCGAATCGAGCACGCGGGAGCCGAAGCCGATCATCGAGTCGTCGCCCAGCGAGATGCCGACGTTCGCGTGCAGCATCGCGCCGTTCACCAGGCAGCGCGCGCCGATCTCCACCTCGGCGCCCTCGGCCGCAGTGATCCGGTTCTCGCCGCACTCGGTGCGCAGCCACGCGCGCGGACCGAGCGACACGCGCCCGCCCGCCTGGATCCAGATGAAGTTCCCGCGCCGCCGCTCCGCAGCGAACCCGGCGCCGACCTCCAGCACACCGCCCGGCTCGATGCGCAGCTCCGCGAAGCGGAGGTTGGGCGACACCCCGGGATCCGCGCGCAGCCGGTCGCCGAAGCGCGCCGCGAACAGCGCGAAGCGCAGGCGGTCCCAGCGGTAGATCGCGCGCAGCAACGCGGCATTCATGGCGGCCGAGTCTATCCCACCCGAGTCGGGGTTCGGCGGCAGAGCCGCCTGCCGCCACGGCAACGCTGCGCGTTGCCTCCGGACGCGACTTCCTGACGCGCCTGTCGCATCACCCGCCGATCGCGGGACGCCGATACGAGGCGCGGCGATGGAAGCGAAGGAGGACGCGCTCTACGCGCTGGTGCGCGCGGAGCTCGAAGGGGCGCTGGACCCCGCGGAGCGCGCGCGCCGCGGCGCCGACGCGCTTCACGAGATCGCCCTCGACGGAGCTGCGTTCGCGGCGCAGCGCCTTCCCGAAGAGATCCGCGTGCGGGTGGAGAATCCCGGCGGACACCGCGCGGGCCGCACCACGGTCGAGATCGCGCTCGCGGATCAGCCGTTCATCGTCGACTCGGTGCGTCTGGGCCTGCGCCGGCTCGGCCACCGCGAGCTCCTGCTCGTGCACCCGCTGCTGGCGCTCGAGCGCGAGGCCGACGGCAGCGTGGCGCGGCTCGGGCGCGACGCGGTGCGCACGCGCGAGTCGTTCGTCTACGCGGAGCTGCGCCAGCTGGCGTCCGAGGAAGAGCGCCGCAAGCTGCAGCTCGAGCTCGAGCGGGCGCTCGCCGACGCGCGCTGCATCGTCGCCGACCACGCGGTCATGCTCGCGCGGCTGCACGAGCACGTGGCGAACCTGGAGGGCTGCGCCGCCGCGCTTCCGGGCGGCCCCGAGCGCGCGCGCGAGCTCGCCGCGATGCTGCGCTGGCTCGAGGCGAAGAACTTCCTGTTCATGGGCTACCGGCGCTACCAGGCGCGGCGCGGGCGGCGCGGCTGGGAGGTGGAGCTCGAGCCGGGCAGCGGGCTGGGGCTGCTGCGCGGCGCGGCGGACTCGCGCTTCGCCGAAGCGGGCAGCGACGCGCCGCCGCCGCCACTCGTGGGCGAGCGGCTCGACGACGGGCGGGTGATCTTCTTCGACAAGACGCGGAGCGACTCGACCGTGCACCGGCGCGGCCGACTCGATTCGGTGTCGCTGAAGCTGCTCGACCGCGACGCGCGCCCCACCGGCTTCGGCCGCTTCGTCGGGCTGCTGACGCATCGCGCGCTGCGCATGCGGCCCTCCGACATCCCCATCCTCGCGGCGCGTCGCGCGCGGGTGGTCGCGAGCCTGGGTGCGGAGCCCGGCTCGCACACGTACAAGACCGCGCTCGAGGCCTACGACTGCCTGCCGGTCGAGTTCCTGTTCCCCGCCGACCAGGCGGACGCCGCGCGCGTTGTGGCGCGCATCGTCGCGGCGGCGGAGCGGCGCAAGCTCGAGGTCTCGACCGTCGCCGACGCCACCAACCGCTCGTTCTTCGTCGCGGTCGCACTGCCGCGCCAGCTCTACGAGGAGCGGATCCGCGAGGAGCTGGACGCCCTGCTCGAGCGCGAGCACGGCGCGCGCCACATCGACCAGCGCAGCTCGTTCCTCGACGACGACCTGGCGCTGCTGCACTTCTTCTGTGGCAGCGACCGCGAGCTCGACCTGCCGCGGCTCGAGCAGCTCGAAGGCGAGATCGCGGCGATCGTCGAGCGCTGGGAGGACCGCTTCGAGGCCGCACTGGTGGCCGACGAGCCGTCCGATCGCGCGCTGCGGCTGGCCGATGCGTACGCCGACGCGTTCCCCGAGTCGTACCGCGTGGTCACCTCCGCCGCGGAGGCGGTGCTCGACGTGCGCCACCTCGAGCGGCTGCACGGCGGCGATGCGGCGGTCGAGCTCGGGCTCGACTTCGCCACCGCCTACGGCGATCCGCGCACGCACCGGCTCAAGATCTACCTGCGCGAGCGCCCGTACCTGACCGCGCTGCTCTCGGTAGTCCACCAGTTCGGCATCCGGGTGATCGACGCGACCTCGACCGAGCTGCGCGCGCTGGCCCGGCCGTCGCTCTGGATCGTCTCGTTCCGCATCGAGCCGATGGCGCCAGGCGCGAGCTCCGCGGGCGCGGTCGAGGCGCGCGTGCTCGACGGGCTGCGCGCGGCCCTGTGCGGCCGCGTCGACAGCGACGACTTGAACCGGCTCATTCTCGGAGCCGACCTCGACTGGCGCGCGGTCGACGTGCTGCGCGCCTATTTGGAGTACGCGCGGCAGATCGGCCAGGCGCAGCGCGGCGCGGCGGCGCGCGACGCGCTGGTCCGCCACCCGGAGGCCGCGCGCGCCTGTGTGCGCTCGTTCCGCGCGCTGTTCGATCCCGCGCTCGGCGCGGGGCGCGACACCGAGCTGGCGGAGGCCGAGCGCGCCCTCGCTGCCGCGCGCGAGCCGATCCAGAGCGCGGCGGACGACCGCGTGTTCGCACTGCTCGAGAACCTGATGCAGGCCACACTGCGCACGGCGTTCTTCTCGCCCGCGCCGCCGGGAGGGCCGCACGAGGTCGCGTTCAAGTTCGACTCGGCGCGCGTGCGCGGCCTGCCGGCCCCCGCGCCCTGGGTGGAGATCTTCGTGCACTCGTGCGAGCTGGTGGGCGTCCACCTGCGCGGCGGCCCGATCGCACGCGGCGGCCTGCGCTGGAGCGACCGCAGCGAAGACGTCCGCTCCGAAGTGCTGGCGCTGTGGCGCACCCAGATGGTGAAGAACGGCTTGATCGTGCCCGCCGGAGCCAAGGGCGGCTTCGCGCTGCGGCGCGCGCCCGAAGATCCCGCCGTGGCGCGCGCCGAGGCCGACCGGCTGTACGCGCGATTCGTCTCGGCGCTCCTGCGCCTCACCGACGACGTGCGCGAGGGCTGCGCGGTCGCACCCGCCGGCGTGGTGCGGCGCGACGGCGACGATCCCTATCTCGTGGTCGCCGCCGACAAGGGCACCGCGCACCTCTCCGACGTCGCCAACCGCAGGGCTGCGGAGCACGGCTTCTGGCTGGGCGACGCATTCGCGAGCGGCGGCAGCAACGGCTACGACCACAAGCGCGAGGCGATCACCGCCCGCGGCGCCTGGCTGTGCGCGCGCCGGCACTTCGCCGAGCTCGGGCGCGATCCGGATGCGGAGAGCTTCACCGCGGTCGGCATCGGCGACATGTCCGGCGACGTGTTCGGCAACGGGCTGCTGCTGATGCCGCGGGCAAAGCTGGTCGCGGCCTTCGATCACCGCCACGTCTTCGTCGACCCCGATCCAGATCCGGAGCGCGCCTTCGAGGAACGCCGGCGGCTGTTCGCGCTGCCGCGCTCCTCGTGGGCCGACTACGCGCGCGACGCGCTCTCCAGCGGCGGCGGCGTCTACGAGCGCGGCGCAAAGCGCATCGCCTTGTCGCCCGAGGCGCGCTCCGCGCTCGGGACCAGCGCCGAGACGCTCTCGGGCGAGGAGCTGGTGCGCGCGGTGCTGCGCGCGCCCGTGGACCTGCTCTGGAACGGCGGCATCGGCACCTACGTGAAGTCCTGCGAAGAGACGCACGCGGACGCCGGCAACCGCGCGAACGACGCGGTGCGGATCGACGCGCGCGAAGTGCGCGCGCGCATTGTCGCGGAGGGCGGGAACGTAGGCTTCACCCAGCTGGCGCGCGTCGAGCTCGCGCTGGGCGGCGGCCGCATCGACACCGACGCGATCCACAACGCGGGCGGCGTCGCGCTCTCGGACCACGAGGTGAACTTCAAGATCCTGCTCGCGCCGCGCGCCGCCGACGGCTCGCTCGCACCCGAGGCGCGCAGCGCCGTCCTGCGCGAGTGCGCGGAGGCGGCCGACACCGCCGTGCTCGAGGCGTGTGTCAGCCAGAGCCGCTGCCTGTCGCTCGACCTCGGTCGCGCCGCCCGCGACCCGCAGCGCTTCGCAGACGCGGCCGACCAGCTGGTGCTCTGCGCCGGGCTCGACCCCGCGCTCGAGCACCTGCCCGCGCGCGAGTCGCTGCGCGCGCGCGGCTGGACCCGGCCCGAGCTCGCGGTCCTGCTCGGCTACACCAAGCGGCTGTGCAAGCGCGAGCTGTCCGCGTCCGGTCTGCCGCAGCATCCGCTGCTCGCTTCACTGCTGCGCGGCTACTTCCCGCCGGCGTTGCTCGCGCGCTTCGCGCACGAGGTGGAGACGCACCAGCTGCGCGACGCGATCACCGCGACGTGTCTCTCCAACTACGTGGTCGACCGGGCGGGAGTCACCCTGCTCCCCGAACTGACTCGCGCGCTCGGCGCTCCGCTCGCCGACGTGCTCTGCGCCTGGTACGCGGCGGACCAGCTGCTCGAGGCGGCGCCGGCGCGCGCGGCGGCGGCGAGCCTCGAGGCGCAGATCGCGCTCGAGGACGCGCTCGGCCAGGCCGCGGCGCTCGCGCTCGGGCTCGAAGGTCGCGCGCTTCTGGACCCCGCGCACGGGCGCCGGCGGCACGCCGCGCTGGCCGAGCTGCGCTCGCGGCTCTCTGCGGACTCGCTGCCCGCGCTGGTGCGCGCGTCGCCCGTGCCGTGGATCGCGGAGCGCAGCGAGGTACCGCTCGCGCGCGCGCTCGACGTCTGGCGCGACCTGGGCGAGCGCACGCGCATCCACTTCCTGCTCGACCGGCTGGGCCAGGTCGAGCTCGGCGACGGTTGGAGCCGGGTCGGCGCCGCGGCGCTCGGGCTCGAGATGCAGCGCGTGCTGGCCGAGCTCTGCCAGCGCGAGCTGGCGTCGGGCTCGGGACGCCGCGGCTCGCGGGGCCGCGCCGAGCTGGAGCGCGCGCTCGCCGCCGTCGACGAGATCGCCGCCCAGCTGGACGCGGGTCCGCGCAGCTTCGCTCCGCTCCTGGTGCTGTCGCAGCGCATTCGGCGCCTGTGCTAGGGTCCGCGCCGGAGAGGTGCCAGAGCGGTTGAACGGGGCGGTCTCGAAAACCGTTGTGCCCTTACGGGTACCGGGGGTTCGAATCCCCCCCTCTCCGCCAGATTGATCTTCGTTCGCCTGCGGCTCACTGCGCGCGGCTGCGCCGCTTGCGGGCCTCGCTCGGGGCGGCCCTCGCTCGGCCGTCTTCGTCTCGGGCGTCTCGCTTGAGAAGAGCCGGATCGCTCGCCTGCGGCGAGCTGCGCCTGACGGCGCTTGAGTGACGGGGCGCCTTATTGCTGCCAGCGGCCTTCGAAGCGGAGGCCGGTGGGGGTGGTGCGGAGGATCATTCGCTCTTCGTCCTGGGTGCGGAAGCGGCCGGTGGCGTCGCGGAAGGCGTAGCTGACGACGAGGCGGAGGTAGACGAGGTCGGCGGAGGAGCGCTCCTCGTCGACGGAGGCGGCGACGAGCTTGTAGGCGTCGCGCGTGGTCCAGGTGCCGGCGAGGTCGGTGGGCAGGTCGCGGAAGCCGAGCGAGTTGTAGAGGGCGGAGTCGTGCGTGGCCTGGGCGCGCAGCCAGTCCTCGACGAAGTGACGCACCGGCGGTGCGAGCTCGAAGCCGTCGGCGCTCGGCAATGGTGCCGAGGCGCTCGGGTCCGGAGCCGCGGGCACCGCGGACGCGGGCGGAGCGCTGCCGGGTCGGACGATCACGACGGTGGTCGGCTGAGCCGGAACGCCGGTGACCGGGATCGGCGCGCGCGATGGCGCGGGGGCGGCGGCGGCCGCCTGCGGCGTCGGAGACGGCGCGGGAGTCACTGCCGGCGCCGCGCGCGCTGGCACGGGTTCAGGAGCGCGGCTCGCCTCGGCGTGCGCCGGCTCCGGCGCAGGAACGGGGGCGGGCAGTGGCGCTGCAGCCGGAGCTGGCTCCGGCGCGCGCACCGCCGCGGCCGGCGGAGTCGGCTCGGGTCGCGCCCTCGGCGCGCGCGCGGCGGCTTCGCGCGCGGGTCCGACCGGGACGCGCGGCGGGGGCGGCGTCTCGTCGTGACGCATTCCGGTGTAGAGCCAGGCGCCCGCCGCGAGCGCGACCACGAGTGCACCCGCGCCGAGCCCGGCGAGCAGCGACGGCGCGTGAAGCCCGCGCCGCGCGCGCACCGGCGTCATCAGCGGGATGTGGATCGGGCGGGGCGGTGTCGGCGCGATCAGCGACGCCGACTGCGGGTCGGGCGACGCGAGGGCCGCGCCCGCCCCGAACTCGGCTGGAGCGCGCGTCGCACGAGGCGGCGGCTGCGCGGGGCGCGGCGGCTCTTCCGCGGGAGGATCGTCGCCGAGCAGGTCGGCGAACGAGTCCTCGGGCAGCGCCGCGGAGCTCGGGGTCGGCGACGCGAGCTCCGCGGCGCTGCCCGAG
>Ga0318552_10000044_pt1 | contig 30748 bp, 33 predicted proteins | sample GRESIP082b2f20_FD_203516 | JGI IMG/M metagenome (GOLD analysis project Ga0318552, IMG submission 203516) | Tropical soil microbial communities from Luquillo Experimental Forest, Puerto Rico - GRE.SIPMG.082b2f20 | ecosystem: Environmental > Terrestrial > Soil > Tropical forest > Bulk soil...
CATCTTCGGCTCGCTGATCCCGAGCGCCCTCCCGTAGGCGATCAGCCCCTCGGGCGACAGGACCGGCGTCGCCACCGGCAGCACCAGCGCTCCCGCGGCGGCGATCGCGACCCCGAGCAGGGCGGACGCGCGCCGCCAGCCGCGCTCGGCGAAGAAGCCGGTGACTCCGACGGCGCCGGCCGCGAACAGCAGCGGATAGACCGGGCCGAGGTAATAGACCTTGGCCTGCTGCGCGATCATCAGCACCAGCAGCGCGAGGTAGGCGACGCCGAGCGCGCGCACCCGCGCCAGGCGCTGCGCGAACAAGAGCTCCGCCAGCCCCAGCACCCAGATCGGCGCGTACAGCGGATTCAACAGCAGGAGCTGTCCGCCGAGGAAGCCGAGCGGCGTCACCGGCGCGTTCTTCAGCGTCGCCGCGTTGTGCATGAACTCGAGCGTGGGCGCGCCGTTCGCGGCCTCCCAGGCCAGGTGCGGCGCGAACAGCAGCCCCGCGAGCGCGCCGCCGATCCAGATCTCGCGCGACAGGAGCTGCCGGCGCGCGCCGGTCGCGAGCAGCCCCACCACCAGGCCGAAGGCGAGGAACGCCACGCTGTACTTGTTCTCGAGCCCGAGCCCGGCGAGCGCGCCGAACCAGAGCCACAGCCGCCGCTCGTCGCGCCAGAGGATGCGCACGGCCAGCCACAGCAACGCGCTCCAGAACAGCACGTCGAACGCGTTCATCGAGTAGAAGTGCGCGATCGCGAGGTAGAACGGCGCGAACCACGCCAGGAGCGCGGCGAGCAGCTGCGCGCTCCGGCCGCCGCCGAGCTCGCGCGCGATCAGCCCGGTGACGAAGACGGTCGCCGCACCGGCGAGCCCCGGCAGCAGCCGGAGCGCGACGAGTGAGTCGCCGAAGGCGGCGCGCCACAGCCACAGGATCCCGATCGACAGCGGCGGATGGTCGACGTAGCCCCACGCCAGGTGGTCGGCACACGCCAGGTAGTAGAGCTCGTCGCCGAAGATGCCGTAGCGGGTCGCGGTCGCGAGATGGAAGGCGAAGCGCAGCGCGGCGAGCGCGCCGAGCCAGGCGAGGTCGCGCCGTGCTGCCCCCGTCGCTACTTCGCCTTCTTCTTCGCCGGCGACTTCGCTGCCGGCACAGGGGCCGGGGTCGGAGCCGGCGCCTCGGGCGGCTTGATCTCGAGCAGCTCCACCTCGAAGGTCAGCGCGGCGCCGGGCCGGATCGCGGGCGGCGATCCGCGGTCGCCGTAGGCGATGTCCGACGGGCAGGTGAGCTTGTACTTGCCCCCGACCTTCATCTTCTGCAGCGCGTCGGTCCAGCACGGGATCACGTGGCCGAGCGGGAACTCCGCCGGCTCGCCGCGCTGCACCGAGCTGTCGAACACGGTGCCGTCGCGCAGCGTGCCGTGGTAGTTGACCTTCACGACGTCGTTGGGGGACGGGTTCGGCCCGGTGCCGTCGGTGATGGTCTTCAGCACGTAGCCCTCGGGCGCCTTGGTGGCGCCGGGCTCGGCGGCCATCTGGTCGACGTACGCGGCCGACTCCTTCTTCTCCGTCTCGGCGGCCGCCATCTGGCGCGCCTTGGCGAAGGCCTGCATCTGCTGGCCGAGCGTCTTCGGGTCGACCTTCTTCTCGCGCTTCATCACGCCGTCGGAGAGGCCTTCCTCGAACACGGCGAGCTCCGACTCGCTCAGCTGGAACTGGTCGATGCGCTCTGCGATGAGCAGGCCGAGGGCGTAGATCGCCTTCGCGTCATCGGTGTCGAGCTTGGGCTGCTCCGGCGCCTTCGCCGGCGGCGGGCAGCCCGTGGCGAGCAGCAGCGCGGCCAGCGCGAACCCGAGCGAGCGTCGCATCCCCATGGTCCCCCCTCCAACGCCGGGACGATTCCGGCGCGCGGAGGATATCACGCGTCCTCGCCCGCGCCTTCCGGAAACAACAGCGCCCCGCTCTCCACCAGCGCGCGAATCCGCTCAGCGTCGAAGCCGAGCAGCTCGCGCAGCAGCTCCACGCCGTGCTCGCCGGGCCGCGGTGCGGGCCCCCGCACCTCGTTCCGCGACGCCGAGAACCGGGCGGGCGGGCGCACCACGGGACGCGTCCCGCCCTTCCCGTCGTCCACGGGCACGAGCAGACCGCGCTCGCGCGCGAGCGGCCCGAGCAGCGCCTCCTTCGGCGTGATCACCGGCGCCGCCGCGAGCTTCGCGCGCGCCAGGACGTCGAGCGCGGCGTCCTGCGACGGCTGCCCGGCGAGGAAGCCCGCCACTGCCTGGTGTCGCGCCGCCGCCTTCTGCTCGAGCGCGGCGCCCTTGGGCGCGGGATCCGGAAGCTCGCGCGGGAACTCCTTGGAGAGCGACACCCACACGTGCTGCGCGGCGCCGCCGACCGCGATCCAGCCGTGCGCGCCTGCGTCGAAGATCGGATTCATCACGCGGTCGTCGGGAGGATCGATCAAGACGTTGCCCGCCTCGCTGTGACTCGCGAGGGTGGCGTCGAACATGGGCACCTCGACGTGCTGCCCGCGGCCGGTCGCCTCGGCCATGCGCAGCGCGGCGAGCAGCGCCACCGCGGCGTGCAGCGCGGTGAGCACGTCGGAGTAGGCGATGCGCGGCTGCGCGGGGGTCTGCGAGCCCTGCCCTCGGTCGCGCAGCAGTCCCGTGATCGCGTGCACGATCGGCGCGTAGGCGCGCCGGTCGCTCCAGGCCGAGCCCGCGCCGAAGCCGTTCACCGACAGCAGCACCGCGCGCGGGTTCCGCGCGCGGATCGCCTCCCAGCCGATGCCGAGCCGCTCGGCCACGCCGGGCCGGAAGTTCTCGATCACCGCGTCGGAGATCGCCGCGAAGGCGAGCAGCACCTCGGCCGCGCGCGGCTTGCCCAGGTCGAGCGCGATCGAGCGCTTGCCCACGTTCGAGAAGTGGAGCAACCACGACTGGCCGCGGTCGTGGCGCGGGGCGATCCGGCGCGCGTCGTCGCCCTCGGGCGGCTCGACCTTGATCACCTCGGCGCCGAGATCGGCGAAGAGCCGCCCCACGTACGGCCCCGCGATCACCCGCGACAGGTCGAGCACGCGCACTCCGTCGAGCGGCCCGTTCGCGAAGTCGGTCGGCATCGGGGCGATGCTATCACGGAGTCAGAGAGCACAGGCGTTCGCTGGAGATGCCGCTGATGAAGAGGCGTTCCTTGGCGTTGCTGAGCAGCTTCGCGCTCCAGTCGACGGCGCCGCCGTCGCCGAGCTCGAGCCACTCGCCGGAGCCCCGGCGCGCGTGGATCTTGAAACACACTTCTGTGTAGTATCCGCGGCCGGACGTGCGGGACTGGTCGAACTCGAACGCGACGCCGGGCAGCTCGCGCCGCCACGATTCCCGCGGCTCGCTCGAGGTCAGGTCGGTGAGCGCGACGCGCACCGCGAACTCGGGGCCCAGCAACTCCCGGGTGATGCGCGCGTAGAAGCCGAGGTGCGCGTCGAGCGCGCGCCGGGCGAACGCGCCCTCGCGGCCGTCGCGTCCGGCGCTGCACAGCACGAACAGCCGGAAGTGCGCGAAGAAGAGCGGCCCCGGCAGAGCCTGCGTGCGCAGGTGGCGGTGACTCGCCGCGAGGTGCACCGCGGCGGTCGACTTCGGATCGGCGCGCAAGAGCGCGCGCCGGCGCGCCGCGCACTCCAGCGCCAGCACGTTGGTCGCGTCTGAGAGCACCTCGACCGAGCGGATCGACGCGAGCGCCTTGTCCTGGTGCACCGTCGCGAGCACCGAGCTGGTGCCCAGCGGGCAGACGGGAGAGAGCTCGAGCGCTGCGAAGCCGGCGGGAAGCGCAGCGAACGCGGCCGCGTCGAAGCGGGCCAGCACCCGCGGATCGGCGCTCGAGGGATGCACGAAGCGGTTCGCGCCCCAGTCGGCCAGCAGCTCGGCCGGCGTGCGCGCCTCGGCGCGGCGGTGGAAGAGCTCGAGCAGGAGCGAGTGCAGGTCGGCCTGTTGGATCCGCTCGGCCAGCCGCTCGACCAGCCCGGGGAGTTCGAGCTCGCGCTCGATGCGCTCGAGGATCTCGCGTTTCACCGCGAAGCGCCTAGCCGTCCCACGGCGTCGCGCGCGGCACCACGCGCGGCACGTTCGCGCAGTAGTGGCGGTAGGCGTCGCCGAAGCGCCGCTCCAGCTGGGGCTCCTCGACCAGCGGGATGTACACCAGGTTCAGCACGGTGAAGAACAGCGCCCAGACCAGGTGCGGCACGGAGCGCAGCACCAGCGCCTCGCCGACCAGCACACCGATCACTCCGGAGATCATCGGGTTGCGCACGTAGCGGTAGGGCCCACGCACCACCAGCGCGCGCGGTGGATCCCAGGGCGCGAGCGTGCCCTCGCCTTCGCCCGCGAAGCGGCGCAGCGACGCCGCGAACAGAGTCACTCCCACGCCCAGCGCCGCGAGCCCCATCGCCACCCCCAGCGAGCCGAGGAACGAGTCGGGAAACGCCGCCGACACCGCAAAGCGTCGCGCGATCCAGATCGGCACCAGGACCGCGACCGTGAACGGCAGTGCCAGGATTGCGAGCGCGTGGCGAAGCGCGGATGACGACACGGTTCGGCTCCCGGGCTGGAGATTCTACAAGGCGCGCCGAGAGCCGCCCTCCCGGCGCTGCAGGGCGTGCCGCACCCGGCTGGCCCATGGCTTGCTCCCTTGGGGAGCGAAAGGAGCCTGGCCATGCGAAACCTGATCTGCGCTGCGCTTCTGGCGGTGGGGCTGGGCGGGGTTGCGTGCTTCCCGGTGCCGGTGCCCGTCCCCGTGCACAACGACTACGTCGCGGAGCACCGCGATCCGGACATCGTCATCTACGACCACAATCCGAACGACGGCCGGGAGTGCTGGCCGCACGACGACCACTGGCACTGCCGCCGCTGAGTCAGAAGTAGCCGCGCATGAGCCGGCCCACCCACTCCGGCACGCGCGCGTCGCGCGCCGAGTCGAACTCCGGGAAGTAGGGCTTCAGGTCGACGATGGGAGTGCCGTCGATCGCGTCGAGCCCGCGCACCCGGATGCCGTCGGGCTCGACCGCGACGAGCTCGACCACCGTGACGCCGAGCGGGTTCGGCCGGTTCTTGGCGCGCTGCGCGAAGATGCCGAGCTCGGGCATGTCGGCCTGACCGCGCGGCCGCCGCACCAGATGCCGCGCCGGCTCGAAGCTCGCCCCATGCAGCCAGGCGATCACCAGCACGTGCGAGAAGTCGGCCAGGCCGCGCAGCCCGGCGCGGTACTCCGGAGCGAGCTCGATCTTCGCCTCGACCCGGCCCCAGTCCTCGTCGACTTTCTCGGTCGCCGGCGAGCGCACGGTGCCGATCGGACGCAGCAGCCACTCCACGGGGGCCGCTCAGCCCGCGAGCAGCTTCAGCACGTCGCCGTAGAGCAGGCGCTTGTGCGTCTGCATCACCACCCGGTTCTTGCCCGCGAGCGGCGCAGCGAGCGCGATCGCCTTGGGCAGGAGGTCGATCTCGGCGGTGGCGTAGTCGACGATCCCGCGCGCGGCGGCCTCGTCTCCGCCGTAGCGGCGGCCGGTGACGATGGCCTCGTGCGCGGCGAGCTTGGGCAGCCGCGCCTGGATCAGCGCGGACATCCCCGGGTGGAGCGGCAGGCCGAGGTCGATCTCGGGAATGCAGAAGAAGCCGCGGTCGGTGCGCATCACGCGGAAGTCGCAAGCGAGTGCCAGCATCGCGCCGCCTGCGAAGGCGTGGCCGTTCAGCGCGGCCACCGAGGGGATCGGCGAGCCGAGGATGCGCGCGAAAATGCCGAGCATGCCCGAGAGCACCTCGCCCGCGCGCTCGCGGCCCTCGCCCGACATCCAAGCCAGGTCGAGCCCGTTCGAGAAGAACCGGCCCTCGCCGGTGAGCACGAGCGCAGTGGGCTCGTCGGCGTGCTCGGCCTCGTCGAGCGCGCCCATCAGCTCGGAGATGAACGTGGGATTGAAGCGGTTCTCTCCGCTGCGCATCTGCACGATCGCGACGGAGCCCTCGCGGCGGAGCTCGATCATTTCTTGGCGGGCTCGAAGTCGAAGTCGCGCACGTAGTGACAGGAGTAGCCGCCGGGATGCTTCTCCAGGTAGTCCTGGTGGTACTCCTCGGCGCGCCACCACGGCCCCGCCGGCACGATCTCCGTCGTGATCGGCTTGCGCCACTTGCCCGACGCCTCGACCTCCGCCTTCACCTCCTCTGCGACCTTCTTCTGCTCGTCGTCGCTATAGAAGATCGCGGAGCGGTAGGACGTGCCGATGTCGTTGCCCTGGCGGTTCTTCGTGGTGGGGTCGTGGATGCGGAAGAAGAAGCGCAGCAGCTCGTCGTAGGAGATGCGCGCCGGGTCGAACTCGATCTTCACCGCCTCGGCGTGGCCCTCGTGGTTCTCGTAGGTGGCGTTCGGGACCTTGCCGCCGGTGTAGCCCACCTCGATCTTGGTGACGCCCGGCTCCTTGCGCAGCAGGTCCTCCATCCCCCAGAAGCAGCCGCCCGCGAGGATCGCCGTCTCGCGCTTGTCGCTCGCCGCCCGCACCTTGATGCCCGCCTTCTCGAACGCCGGCAGGAGCTGGCCGTAGCCCTCTTCCTCGAGCTTCTCGACCGGAATGAAGCGGAGCGAGGCGGAGTTCATGCAGTAGCGCTGGCCGGTCGGCGCCGGGCCGTCGTCGAAGACGTGGCCGAGGTGCGAGTCGGCGTGCTTCGAGCGGACCTCGGTCCGGGTCGCGAACAGCCGCCGGTCGACCTTGGTGGTGACGGAGTTCGGATCGAGCGGCCGGGTGAAGCTGGGCCAGCCGGTGCCCGAATCGTACTTGTCGAGCGACGAGAACAGCGGCTCGCCCGAGACTACGTCGACGTAGATGCCGGGCTGGTGGTTGTTCCAGTACTCGTTGTGGAACGCTCGCTCGGTGCCTTCGCGCTGCGTCACGTCGTACTGCAGCGGCGTGAGGCGCGCCGCGAGCTCTTTGTCGGAGGGCTTCTTGTAGTCCACGAATCGATCTCCTTCGGACTGTGCATGCGCGGAGCTTGCCAGCCCCATCCCGATCGAGAGTAGGACGGCGGCGAGCCCTCGCTTCATCATCGGATCGTACCTCGAAACCCCGCCAGCGCACGGTCCATCCCAGAGGGGGATCGCGCGCCGTGTCGAGTTCTTCTTCGACTGCCTGAGCCCGTATTCATGTCTTGCGAATACGCAGCTTCCTGCGCTCGCGGAGCGCACCGGCGCCGAGGTCGTCTACCGCCCGACCTTGCTCCACGGCGTGCTGACCGGCAGCGGCAACACCCCGCCTCCCACCGTGCCGGCGCGGGCGAAGCACATGCCCCGTGATCTGGCGCGTTGGGCCCGGCGCTACGGCGTCGAGCTCGCCTGGAACCCCGCCTTCGCCATGAGCACAGTGCAGGCCCTGCGCTCGGCGCTCGCCGCGCAGGACGGCGGCTCTTTTGCGGCGCTCCACCGGGCACTCTTTCGCGCGGTCTGGGTCGATCGCAAGAACGTGTCCGACCCGGCGGTGATCGCCGACGTGGTCGCCAAGGCGGGCGTCGACTCCGCTGCGCTGCTCGCGGAAGCCTCGAGCGAGCCGTACAAGGCGCGCCTCAAGGCGAAGGTAGACGAGGCGCTGGCGCGCGGCGCATTCGGCCTGCCCAGCTTCTTCGTGGGCGACGAGCTCTTCTTCGGCAACGACTGGCTCCAGTTCGTGGAGGAGGCCCTCTCCCGGAGCTGAGCTACGATCTCGCGCCATGGTCGCCGAACCGATTCCGCCGCACACGCCGCTGCTCGAGTACTACGACGAGGCGCGCGATCCGGTACGCGTGCAGTTCGTGCGCGAGCTCTTCGACAAGACCGCGAAGCACTACAACACGGTCGAGGCGCTGTTCCTGAACGGCGGGATCTGGTACCGGCGCTTCTCGCTCGCGCGCGCGGGGCTGCGTCCCGGCATGAAGGTGCTCGACATGGCCACCGGCACCGGCGCGGTCGCGCGCGGCGCGGTGAAGATCGTGGGACCGAGCGGCCGCGTGTTCGGCTGCGACCCGAGCCGCGGCATGCTGCGCGAGGCGCGCAAGGTGTTCAGCGGACCGCTCACGCGCGGCATCGCCGAGCAGCTGCCGTTCAGGAGCGAGCTGTTCGATTTCGTCACCATGGGCATCGCGCTGCGCCACGTGGCGGACCTGGTCGGCGCGTTCCGCGAGTACCGCCGCATGCTGAAGCCGGGCGGCAGGCTGTGGCTGCTCGAAGGCCACGTGCCCAAGTCGCGCATCGGCCACTCGCTCACGCGGCTGGTGTGGAAGCGCGTGATTCCCGGCATGACGCTGCTCTCGACCGGCAGCCGCGACGCCAAGCTGCTGATGGACTACTACTGGGACACCGTCGAGAAGTGCGTGCCGCCCGAGATCATCCTCTCGGCGCTGCGCGAGGCCGGCTTCGCAGACCCGAAGTTCACGGTGGTGATCCCCGGCGCGTTCTGCGAGTACACCGCAACGCGCTAGTCGAGAATCGCGACCACCCGCTCGGCCACGGCCTCGGAGTCGAGCCCGGTCGTGTCGATCTTCGCAGTCGGCAGCGCTTCGATCTGGCGCAGCTTCTGCTGCACGTACGCCCAGGGACGACTGCGGTCGGGCTGGCGCTGGCAGCGGGCCTCGAGCGCGGCAGGCGAGGCCACCAGGTGCACGAGCAGATGAGAGCCGTACAGCCCCTCGAGCCCCTTCAGGATGCGCTCGACCAGCTGCGGATCGGCGAGCACCCAGGTGAGGATCACCAGCGGGAAGCCGGCTTCGAGATAGCCGCGCAGGACCGCGATCACGTTCTGCACGCCCATCGCGCCCGCGCGCTCGTCGAGCAGCGACGGATGGAAGCGCCGCACGTCGTCCGCGTCGAGGCACGCGCTCTGCGTGAGCTTGCGTTCCAGGCAGGCGAGGAGCGAGGTCTTGCCGATGCCGGGCGGTCCCCCGATCAGGACCAGCCGCGGCAGCTCTTGGCCGGCGTTCACGGAATCAGCACGACCCGTCCGAACGCGGCCCGGCTCTCGATGTAGGCGTGGGCGGCTGCGGCCTCGGAGAGCGGGAAGCGCCGGTCGACCACGACGGAGAGCTCACCTTTCGCCAGGTCCGCGAGGATCTGGTCGAGCATCGCGCGCACGCGGGCGGTGGCGAGCGCCACCTCGGCGCCGAAGAACACGCCGGTCAGCGAGCGGTTGCCGGGGGCGAGCGGCGACGGGTCGATCTTCATGTCGGAGCGGCTGGCGTTGCCGACCGTGATTGCGCGCCCGCGGTACCCGAGGCAGAGCAAGCTCCGCTGCAACGTGTCTCCGACCGCGTCGACCACCAGGTTCACCCCGCGATTCTGCGTCAGCTTCTGCACTGCCTCGACGAAGTCCACCTCGCGGTAGCAGATGCCGTGGTCGACGCCGAGCGCGGCGAGACGCTCGAGCTTGTCCTTGGAGCCCGCGGTCGCGAACACGGTGGCGCCAGCGCGCTTGGCGAGCTGCACGCAGGCGAGCCCCACCCCGCTGCCGCCGGCCTGGACCAGGACCGATTCGCCGGGGCGCAGCCGGCCGAACTCGAACAGGCAGTCGTGCGCCGTCCCCCAAGCCACGGGGACGCAGGCCGCATGCTCGAGCGAGAGCGCCTCGGGCACCAGCCAGGTCTGCGCGACCGCCACGGCGGCGCGCTCGGCGTGCGATCCGTGCATCATCAACGCGGTGACCCGATCGCCCGGCTTGCGGTCGGTCACCTGCGCGCCGACCTCGCGCACCACGCCCGCGCAGTTGTAGCCGACCACGTGCGGGCGGCCGGCCATCATACCGCGCGCCCGGTTGCCGACGTCGCCGCCCTCGATCCCGATCGCCTTCACGTCGAAGACCACGCCGTTCGGCGGACACACCGGATCCGGCACGTCCTCGTAGCGGAGAACCTCGGGTTTGCCCGTCTCGTAGTAGACCGCAGCTTTCATGCCGCCATTGTCGCACGGCTAGAAGGCGAGCCAGGCCTCGAGGAACAGGGTGTTGTTGTCGTGCGCGTCGCGACCGTTGCCGTCGAAGTTCGAGGTGGAGCCGTCGAAGCTGGTGTAGAGCGTGTACTGCAGCGAGAACTTCACGTTGCTGTAGGGCCAGAAGCTCGGCCCGCCCGCTGCGTTCCACGGCAGCCAGTTGAGCTGGAAGATCCAGCCGGCGCTGCCTGGCCGCCCCGTGCGGGTGCCGTAGAGCACCGCGTCGCGCGAGCCCTGCGTGTCGAAGAACTGCACGTCGAGCCCGTACTTGTGCTCGTACAGGTACGAGCCGGTGCACGAGGCGCTCCACAGCCGGCCGTGCTGGTGCAGCGCACCGCCGAGCAGCTGCGTGGCGTGCAGCTGCTGGTTCTGGTTCAGCCAGTTCACCAGCAGCGTGAAGTTGTGCTCGCCGTTGAGGAACTGGTACTGCGAATCGACGCCCTGGTTGTAGATGGTGTCGTGACCGACGTCTCTCACCCCGCTCGGCAGGACGCGCGACTGCATGCCGTAGGTCCCGATCTCGACCGTGTGCTCGCCGAAGCTCTTCTCCAGCGCGAGCCGCCAGTAGGGCGCGAAGTCCTCGATCTTCGACTGGCCCGCGATGTCGTTTCCGAACGCTTCCTGCGTGCCGGCGGCCACCTGGTGGTACGCACCTGCGTCCACGTACACGAGGTCGTCGACCATGGTGTAGGCGCCGAGCCCGACCACCTGCTGGGCGAGGCCACCCGCGAGCAGCGGCGAGGCGCCCGGCGTCGGCGCCAGCGGCGAGCTCGCAAACGGGAAGCCCCACGCCGGCGTGGTGTTCCACAGGTCCTGCAGAGTGGGGTTGTTGTTGAGGTACGCGCCGACGACGACGGGGGTGTCCTCGACGGTCGTCGCATTCGCGACGCGCAGCTCCATGTTGTCCCAGGCCCAGGTGCCCGCCACGCCGTCCCAGGTGCCCTGCGCGAAGATGCCGATCTTGTCGAGGACGTTGCTGACATTCTCGCTCGCGAGCTTGTCGGCGTAGGGACCGAACAGCCGCCCCGCATAGAACAGGCTGAGCTGATCGACGGACACGTTGTTGTTCTCGTGAAACCCGGGCGGGATGTCCGCCTCGGGCTGCGCCTTCTGCGTGTGGGTGAAACCGGGCAGCCCCTCCACCATCACCGCGAACGGCGGCAGCTCGGTCATGTTCGCGGAGAGCGTGTAGCCGTTCAGCTTGAACTGGCGGCCGAACGGAGTGAGCTGCGGGAACTCGGTGTGGCAGACGTTGCACGGCAGCGCGGTCTGGCGCGCGAAGCTGGGAACCGCCTGGGCCCCTCCAGGGGGCAGTGTGACCAGGAGCACCAGCCCGAGGGTCGAGATCGCCCAGACCCAGCCAAACTGTCCCACTCGCCGCGCTCTTCTCATGCCGTCGTCTCCTCCGGCACGGGCGCTGTGCAGACTCCGTTCCAGCGCGATCAGCTACGCCGAACGGTGTAGACGATGCGGTCGGGCGTGGGGCGCGCGCTCGAGATCTTCACCGGAGCGCCATCGGACATCAGGGTCGCGGCGTACTTCACGAAGCCCTGGGCGGTGTAGCGGCACTCGTCGGCGAAGTCCTTGGCGTCGTCCACGTGAATCTGGAAGCCCGCGGGATTGGCCGCGTCCTCGACGTTCCAGCGCGTGAAGTTGTAGAGCAGCCCGGAGATCGCGGAGACCAGCGCCGAGACACGCACGCCCCAGCTCTTGCCCTTCGACTCCTCGGCGCCGAGCTGGCGGTAGATGCCGGCCTCCTTCAGCCGGTCGGCCGCCCGCCAGCCGCGCTCGATCAGGTAGTCCTCGGCGCGCCCCTTCGTGTCCTTCTCCGCCACCAGCGCCAGCATCTTCCGGTAGGTCTCGATCGGGTACCAGCGCGTGGCGAGCACTTTGGAGTCGAGCATGTCGAGCTCCTCCGGCGACATGCGCGCCTCGAGCTCGCTCTGCTTGACGCGCCCGTTGGCGATCATCTTCTGCAGATCGTCGTGGACCGAGTTGTATGCGGTGCCCTTGATCGACGGGGTGGTCATGCGGGAGCGCCTCCTCCAGCGGACGCTTCGGCGGCTGGCCCGACCTGCTTGACCTTCAGCGCGCGAGCACGCGGGCGAGCTCGCTGGCCCAACGTCGCGCGGGACTGCTGCCCGACATCACCGCAGCGCGGGCGAAGGTCCACAGCCGCACGCGCTCGTGACTCAGCTCGAGCAGGTCGGCGAAGCTCTTGATCGTCTCGTCGGGGTCGGCGAGCAGGCTGGCGCGCGAGTCGAACAGGAGGTGCTGGGTCGCGTCGTAGGCGGCGTCACCGACGAACGGCTTCGGGTCGATCGCGAGCCACGGCTCGCGCTCTGCGGCGAGCACGTTGCCCGCGTGCAGGTCGGTCGCGAGCAGCACGCGGCTCGACGCGCTCCGCGGCAGCTCCTCGAACAGTCGCAGTCCCTCGTTCATGAGGCCAGCGTCGGCCCAGCCGCTGCGCCGCGCCACCGCCTCGTTGCACCAGCGTTCCGCCATGGACGCGAGCGAGCGGAACGGCTGCGCCGGCACGCGTGCTCGCCGCAGCCGCAGCAGCAGGCCCGCGAGCACCGCGTCCTGCTCCACACGAGGGCGCTCCGCAAGGGGCGTTCCCGGTCGCAGCCGCTCGAGCAGCAGCGCGTGGTGCGCTGGCTCCGACGCCAGCAGGCGCACCGTCCCATCGCCGTTCCACACGCGCAGCCCGCCGGGCTCGTGCTCTGCCTCGAAGTGCGGCAGACCGAGCTTGAGCACGGCGGCGCTGCCGTCGGCGCGCTCGGCGGGCGCGACCCAGGCGTGGGCGGCGGCGAAGGGCGCGCCGAGCCTCAGCGACCAGCGGCGAGCGAGCTCGGCGATGACTTCGGGCAAGGCCGCCAGCCAGACTGTCGCGGCGTCGTTCTGAGCGCAGGTCTCGCGCAGCAGGAGCGGAACCTCCGGCGCGCGCGCTGCTCCCACGTTGGAGCTAGGAGTTCGCGGGCTTGGCGGGCGTAGTCAGCTTCGCGCGGAGATCCTCGCGCAGGGCGACGACCTCTGGCCGTGGCGGCGAGGTCGGCGCGACGTCGACGCCGATGCGGTCCGAGAGCAGGAGCGCGAGCAGGCCTTCGAGCACGCTGGAGCCACCGAGGCCGGGGGCGCCACCGTCTCCGTTGGCGCCGTTGCTGTGCCCGCCGATCACGATCTTGGGCACGACGTCGACGCGCGCCTGCTCGATCGCCTCGGCGAAGCGAGCCATCACTTGCTGCGTGAGCTGGTAGCGCGGACCGCCGTAGGCGCGGACCTGCTCTTCGACGGCCAGCGCCTGAGCGACGCCCACGCGCGCTGCCCGCTCCGCCTCCGCGCCCGCGAGCGCCGCGATGCGGCGCGCCTCGCCTTCGCCGAGCAAGCGCACCTTCTCGGCCTCGGCCTGTGCGAGCGTCTGGATCTGAGCCGCCTGCTGCTGTGCGCGCGCGAGATCGGCCTTGCCCTGGTTCGATTGCACCGCGATCGAGATGTCGGACTCGGTGAGCGCCGTCTGCTGCTTCGCGCGGGCCTCCGCCTCGCGCAGCTCCCGCTCCTTCACCGACGCGCTCTGCTGGCGCGAGTAGGTCTCGACCTGCTCGAGCGCAATCTGGCGCTGCCGCAGCTGCTGGAGGATGTCCTCGATTCCCGCGCCGGGCTTGGTCGCTTTCGGGGTGCCGATCAGCACCTCGAGCAGCTCGAGGTTGTAGCGCGCGAACTTCTCGCGCATCTCCACGCCCGATTGCTGCTGGATCGCACTGCGGTCCTGCAGCAGGCTGATCACCGTGCGGGTCTGCGCGATGTTCTTGAAGTAGGCCGAGACCATCGGGTCGAGCGTTTGCTCGACGAGTCGCTTGATGTCGCCAAAGCGCTGCACGACGAGCGGCGCCTTGCGGTAGTCGATGTGGACGACCACTGACAGCGGCAGCGAGGGCTCGAAGGCATCCTTGGTGATCAGGTCGACCTCGGCCAGGTTCTCGTCGAACTTGTGCGCCCCGCTCTCGCCGCGCGTCCACTTCAGGATGAAGTTCGTGGTCGGGACCATCAGCACGCGGCCCGCGTAGGTGTTGAACGCGTACTTCCCTGGAAGCAGCGGAGCGGCCCACACGCCCCGCTTGCTCTCGACCACCAGTTCCCCGTGCCCGTAGTCGCTGCCCGAGACGTCCTGGCCGACCTCTCCGGTGTAAGACACCACCACGCCCACGTTGCCAACTTCGACGACCGTCTTCGGGATCGTCTCCACCGTCGCGAACAGCCGGTTCACGTAGTAGGTGCCCTCGACCAGGACCTGGAGCTGGCGACCGCGGCGACCGCCGGCGCGCAGGAACCTCTCTGGATCCTGGAAGCAGTTGTGATACGCGTCGGGGACGTTCGGGTCGCTGCCGACCGTCGGAGCGATGATCTCGCCCGGCGGCAGCGAGGGGCCGTCGTGCACGGTGACGACGCCGATCTTGTCCTCGGACGACGCGATCACGATCGGCGTGAAGCCGTCGCGGGCGCCGATCTCTTCCGCCATCCCCGCGAGCACGCCTTCTTCAGCGCGCTCGAGCGCCAGGCAGAACACGCGTTCGGCCGTCAGCACCACGAACTGCGCGAGGTTGATCGCGTATGTGCCCTCGCGCAGGATCGCGCGCTGCGGCCCGCGCTCGCCTCCGTTCTTGAGGAACGCGGCAGCGTCGCCGAAGTCGAGGTTCTCGGGGGAGCTCGCCAGCGTCTGCGTCGGCGGGAGCGGACGGCCGTCTCGCGCGAACACGTAGCCCATCTGGCCCTGTGGGATCGTCACCAGCGGAACGCTGTGAAGCCGGTACTGGAACGGCATCATGAAGTGCAGCCCGCCGCGCAGCACGTTGGGCTGTACCCGGCTTCTCCGCCGAGCGCGATCAGGCCCGACGGCACCGAGCCCCGCACACTGAAGAGCTTCTCTGCCACCCCCACGCGGCTGTTGCGGATGTAGCGGATTGCTCCGGTGATCCACCCCAGCGCCACGAGCGACACGAGGACGAGAAGCAGCTCCAGAGGAAACCTGAGCCCCCAGGGCAGCATTTCGGCGGCACCCTGCAGGTCCGACATGATCCCTCCATTGGCGGCAGCAAGGCGAGAGTCACTCGAGGGTAGCGCATGGCGTAGATTGGCGGCATGGGAACCGATCTGCGCGGGAAGGTGGTGGTCGTGACCGGAGGGAACTCCGGGATCGGCCTGGGCATGGCGGAGGGCTGCGCGAAGGCGGGCGCCGACGTGGCGGTCTGGAGCCGGCGCGCCGACCGCAACGCAGAGGCGTGCGAGCGATTGACGAAGCACGGCGTGCGCGCCCACGGCTTCGTCTGCGACGTGGGAGAGGAGGCGCAGATCGTCGCTGCGACGCGCGCCACGCTCGCCGAGCTCGGGCGCATCGACGCCTGCGTGGCCTCGGCCGGCGCGCCCGGATACCAGAAGACGCTCCCTGAGGTGACGCTCGACGACTGGCGCCGAGTCACGCGCGTGAGCCTCGACGGTCTGTTCCTCACCTTCCGCGAGGTCGCGCGGCACATGATCGAGCGGGGCGACGGCGGGGCGCTGGTCGCGGTGTCGTCGACCTCGGCGATCCACGGCGCGCAGCGCAACCACGCCTACGCGAGCGCGAAGACGGGCGTGCTCGGGCTGGTGCGCGCGCTCGCGGTCGAGCTCGCGCGCCACAAGATCCGCGTGAACGCGATCCTGCCGGGCTGGACGATCACCGAGATGGCGGCCGCCGGCTACGAGAACGAGCGCTTCCGCACCGTCATCACCGGCCGCACGCCGGTGCGGCGCTGGGCCGAGCCGAGCGAGTTCCAGGCCGTGGGCGCCTATCTGTGCGATCCGTCGCTCACCTTCCACACCGGCGACCAGCTGGTCGTCGACGGCGGCTACACCATCTTCTAGCGACGGGCCACCGCGTCCCGCTTGACCGCGCGCCTCGCATGCCGTCTATTCGACGCCCGCCCATGCCGTGGTTCCCCCGCCCCCGCTACCTGGTTCCGATGATCGTCGCCTGCGCGCTGTTCATGGAGAACATGGACGCGACGGTGATCGCGACGGCGCTGCCGACGATCGCGCACGGCTTCGGCGAGAGCCCGCTGCGGCTCAACCTTGCGATCACCTGCTACCTGCTCTCGCTGGGCATCTTCCTGCCGCTCTCGGGCTGGCTCGCCGACCGCTTCGGGGCGCGCATCGTGTTCACCTCGGCGATCGTCGTGTTCACGCTCGGCTCGATCGGCTGCTCGACGGTGGAGTCGCTGCCGCAGCTGGTGCTGGCGCGCATCGTCCAGGGCATGGGCGGGGCGATGATGGTGCCGGTCGGCCGGCTGGTGGTGCTGCGCTCGATCCCGAAGGCCGAGCTCGTCGCCGCGATGGCGTACCTGACCGTGCCCGCGCTGATCGGCCCGGTGATCGGCCCGCCGCTCGGCGGCTTCATCGTCACCTATTTCTCGTGGCGCTGGATCTTCTGGATCAACATCCCGATCGGCCTGCTCGGCATCGCGCTCGCGCTGCGCTTCGTGCCGAACATCCGCGAGGCGCGCGACGAGGCGCTGGACGGCGCGGGCTTCGGCATGGTGAGCCTGGGGCTCGCGGGGACGATGTTCGGCTTCGAGAACGTGGGCCGCGGCATCCTGTCGAACGACTCGGTGACGGCGCTGCTCGTCGGCGGGCTCGCGTTCCTCGCCGCCTACGGCTGGCACGCGCGGCGCGTCGACGCGCCGATCATCGATGTCACGCTGCTGCGCATCCGCACTTTTCGCGCCTCGGTGCTGGGCGGCTTCCTCTTCCGCAACGCGATCGGCGCGCTGCCCTTCCTGACGCCGCTGATGCTGCAGCTCGGCTTCGGCCTCACGCCGTTCGCCTCGGGCATGATCACCTTCTCGGGCGCCGCCGGCGCGCTGTTCATGAAGATCACCGCGCCAGCGATCTTGCGCGCGCTGGGCTTCCGGCGCGTGCTGCTGCTCAACACCGTGGTGTGCGCGGTCTCGATCGCCTGCTACGGGCTGTTCCGGCCGTCGACCCCGCACGCAGTGATCATCGGCGTGCTGCTCGTCGGCGGCTTCTTCCGCTCGCTCCAGTTCACCAGCCTGAACACGCTCGCCTATGCCGACGTCGAGCAGCCGAAGATGAGCCGCGCTACGACGCTGGCGAGCGTCGGCCAGCAGCTGTCGCTCTCGTTCGGCGTCGGACTCGGCGCCCTGCTCCTGCACACCACGCTGGCCGTGCGCGGGCGCGACGCGCTCGGCGCCGCCGACTTCTCGCCGGCCTACTTCACCATCTCGGCCATCAGCCTGCTCTCGCTCTTGTTCTTCGCGCGCCTGCGCGACGACGCCGGCGCGGAGATCAGCGGCAATGCCGCGGCGGCGGCCGCGCAAGCTGCGGCGGAGGCCGAGCCGAGCGAGTGAGCCGCGGGCCGGCCGCGCTTGCCCGGGCGCAGCTCGATATCGTAAAGTAGACGAATGTCTACTATGATGGACGAGGTCGCGGATCGGGGCAGCGAGCTCGACCCCACCCCGCGGATCGCGCGGCGGCTGCGCGACGAGCGCGAGGCGCGCGGCTGGTCGCTCGGAGACCTCGCCGCGCGCGCGGGCGTCTCGAAGGCGATGATCAGCAAGGTGGAGCGTGGCGAGGCCAGCCCCACCGCGGCGCTGCTGGGCCGGCTGTCGGCCGCATTCCAGCTCACCGTCGCCACGCTGCTCGCGCGCGCCGAGAGCGGCGACGGGCGGCTGCTGCGCGCGGCCGACCAGCCGCGCTGGCGCGACCCCGAGACGCGCTACCTGCGCCGGCAGGTCTTCGCGCGGCCGCGGAGCCCGCTCGAGCTGGTCGAAGTCGAGCTGCCCGCGGGCGCGGTCGTCGCGTACCCCGCAGCGTCGTACGCGTTCATCCGCCAGCTGGTCTGGGTCACGCAGGGGCGGCTGGTGATCCAGGAAGGGGGCGAGCGCCACGAGCTGCGCACGGGCGATTGCCTCGAGTTCGGTGCGCCTGCCGACTGCGCCTACCGGAACGAGTCGAAGGCGAGCTGCCGCTACCTCGTCGTGCTGGTGCGGCAATGATCGAACGGCTCACACCATCGTCAGAGACGATCGGCGGCCTCGTGTCGCTCTTGATCGAGGTGACGGCGCACGGCTCGTCGGTGGGCTTCATGCACCCGCTGTCGGTGGAGAAGGCCGAGGCGTTCTGGCGCAAGGCAATGGCCGACGGGCGCGTAGTGCTGGGGGTCCGCGACGGCAGCCGTCTGGTCGGCACGGTGAGCGTGGTGCTCGGCCTGCCCGAGAACCAGCCGCACCGCGCCGAGATCCAGAAGGTGCTCGTTGCGGTCTCGCACCGACGCCGCGGGATCGCGCGCGTGCTCATGCTCGCGGCCGAGCGCGAGGCGGCGAAGCGCGGTCGCACGCTGCTGGTGCTCGACGCCGTGACCGGCGACCCGGGCTCGCGGCTGTACGAGTCGCTCGACTGGAACCGCGTGGGAGAGATCCCCGACTTCGCGCTCTACCCCGACGGCCGCTTCTGTCCGACCACGTACTACTGGAAGCGGGTCGACGCGCGCGCGGCGTCGTTGAGCGGACGGCCGACGAGCCCCGACTGACTCAGCGTAACCTGGTAGCGGGCGCCCTGCACCATCGGCAGGTAGATCGCGTTGCCGTAGACCGCGTCGACGAACGGGAGCCAGCGCGGATAAGCCTCGGCCAGCGCCCAGAGATCGATGGGCGAGCTCTCGCCTAGCTCGAAGACGCTGCGCGGCCCGTAACGCTCCTGCTCGATGCGGCGATAGCGGCCCGAGAAGCGCTCCAGCCGGTAGCGCGCGTCGAGGCCGAGCAGGTTCGCGTAGCCGCGCCACTTGAGCACGCGCGCGTCGAGCTGCCAGTCGTCGCCGGCGAGGACGAAGCTCTCGCGCTCGCCGCTCGGGAGGCGGGTCAGCGTGGCCTCGTACTGCTGCGGCCCGCGCGCCGCGAACTCGAGTTCGGCCACGGGCTGCTCGAAGGTCAGCCGCTCGTAGCTGCGCAGGCCGAGCGCGAGGAAGCCGGCCGCCGCTCCCAGCGCGACCAGCGCGAGCGCGAACAGAGCGGCGCAGGCTCGCACCAGCGCTTTCACGCGCCCCCTCCCGCGCGCGCCGTGCGCACGCCGGCATGGGCGCGCGGCTCGATGCCCGTGAGCGCGGTGATCCCCCGCTCGAGCCCGCGGAAGAAGCCGCACGCGCCGAGCGCGCGGTTGCACCAGCCCGTCGCGATGCAGTAGTGCGACGTGTGCGGCGCGCGGTGGTGACGCGCGTGGGCCGTGTGCGAGAGGATCGCGCCGCGCCGCTGCAGCCACGCGACGAGCCGCGGCGGGTCGGTCCGGTGCGCCCACTGGTGCACCTGGTTCGTCGGCAGCGACACCGCACCGAGCGCGAACAGGAACGCCGCCAGCGGCGGCGGCGCCGCGAACGCACCCGCCAGCGGTAGACAGGCGAGCAGCGCCACGTCGCCGTTGCAGTCGACGAAGTCGCGCTCGAGCAGGTCTTCGGGGTTCGCGTGGTGCACGCGGAACGGGCGCACCAGGCGCCGACCGAGCAGCGGCATCGAGTCACTTCCCCAGGTGTCCGCGAACCAGTGCACCAGCCCGGAGGCGAGGTCGGCCGTCACGGCGCCAGCGGCGAGCGCGAGCGGCAGCCACCAGGCGAGCTCGACGCCGCCGACCGCGGCGCGCAGGACGTGCGTGAGAAGAAGCGCACCCGCGAGCGCGAGCGAGCCCGCTTCGAGCGCGCGCGTCCCTCGGCCCATGACGTCGTGCTTGGGCAGCGACACCGACACCATGCCCTCCCCATCGGCTTCGTGGCACCAAGTATGATGGGGCCTCGGGCCACGCGCAGGGAGGGCCGAGATGCGCTTCGGGATCTTCTACGAGCACCAGCTTCCGCGTCCGTGGGCAGCGGACGACGAGTATCGCCTGTTGCAGAACGCGCTCGAGCAGATCGAGCTCGCCGACAAGCTGGGCATCGAGTACGTGTGGGAGGTCGAGCACCACTTCCTCGAGGAGTACTCGCACTCGAGTGCCCCCGAAGTGTTCCTCGCCGCGGCGAGCCAGCGCACGAAGAACATCCGGCTGGGCCACGGGATCATCCAGACCTCGCCGCTCTACAACCACCCCGCGCGCACGGCGGAGCGCGTGGCGACGCTCGACCTGATCTCCGGCGGGCGGCTCGAGTTCGGCTCCGGCGAGTCGGCGACCACCGGCGAGATGGGCGGCTTCAACGTCGACCCGTTCCTGAAGCGCGAGCAGTGGCGCGAGGGGCTCGAGGTCGCGGTGCGCTGCCTGACCGAGACGCCCTTCGGCGGCGTCGACGGCAAGTGGGTGAAGATGCCGCCGCGCAACGTGGTGCCCAAGCCGTTCCAGCGGCCGCATCCGCCGCTCTGGGTCGCGTGCTCGCGGCGGGACACGATCATGCTCGCCGCCGAGCTCGGGCTCGGCTCGCTCACCTTCGCGTTCATCGATCCCGAGGAGGCGCACGGCTGGACCGAGGCGCACGAGAAACGCCTGGCGAAGTGCACGCCGATCGGCGAGCTCGTGAACACCGACGTCGCGTGCGTGACGCCGATGATGGTGCACCGCGACGAGCGCGAGGCGATCCGCCGCGGGCTCGAGGGCGGCAACTTCTTCGGCTACTCGCTCGCGTTCTACGCCGCGTTCGGCAACCACGTGCCCGGCACCACCGACCTGTGGAGGGACTTCCAGTCCAAGCGCCGCGAGCGCGGCTACGACTCCGAGGTTGCGATCACCGAGCGCCAGGAGCTCGGCGCGAAGGTCGCAGAGGGCCAGAGCTCCGCGCTGCGCGGCGCGGTCGGCACTCCCGAGCAGCTGCGCAACTACCTGCGCCGCTTCGAAGCGGCGGGCGTCGACCAGCTGATCTTCGTGTTGCAGGCGGGCCGGAACCGCCACGAGCACATCATGGAGGCGATCGAGCTGTTCGGCCGCGAGATCCTGCCCGAGTTCAAGGACCGCGACGAGAAGCAGCGCGCCGAGAAGGCCGCGCGGCTGGCGCCCGTGGTCGACGCTGCGCTCGCGCGCAAGCTGCGCAACGCGCCGAGGATGCCGGAAGGCTACGACGTCCCCGCGGTGATGAAGCAGCTGTTCAAGGCCGCGGGCGGTGACGCGCTGCTCGAGCGCATCGCCGAGGAGTCCGCCGTCGGGGGCGAAGGCCTGCGCGACCTCGGCCCGCGCGAGGTGCCGCCAAGCGAGTGATTGCATTTCTCCCGGTTCCGGGGAAGAATGCCGCTCGCATCGGGGGTCGCGTCTGATGTTGACGGAAAACCAATTCGCCGCTGGCTTCGCCGGCTGAACCTCGCCGGCTGAACCGTGCCTGGCCGCCTCCGGCCGGGCGTCCGTCACATCCAGACTCGAGGCGACTCCAATGGCATTCCTGCGCAATCGCGCCGTCAACTGGGTCAATCTGCACTCCGGCATCCAGTCCCTGGCAGAGGGCATGGGCGGAGTGTTCGTGCTCGTCTTCCTGCTCCGCGCCGGTGTCTCCGTGCCGGCGAGCCTCTGCGCGATGGCGCTGATCTTCGCCGCGCGCTTCGCGTTCCGACCGGCAGTGCTCGTCGCTGCCAAGCGCTTCGGCCTGAAGCCGCTGGTCGTGGGAGGCACGCTCGCGGTCGCCGTGCGCTATCCGCTGCTCGCCAACGTGCACGGCGTGGACGGGACGCTGCTCGGCTACTGTCTGCTCGTCGCGCTGGGAGGCACGTTCTACTGGACCTCCTACCACGCGTACTTCACGTTGCTCGGCGACACCGAGCACCGCGGCCACCAGATCAGCGCACAGGTTGCGTTGTCCGCCGTCGTCGGCATCGTGGCGCCGCTCTGCGGCGCGTGGGCGCTGGTCCACCTCGGCGCCGGGCGTGCGTTCGGCGCGGTGGGGGTGATTCAGGCGCTCGCGGCAGTTCCGCTGCTCGCCACCCCGAACCTGCAGGTCCCGCAGACCGCCCCGGGCGCGTTCCGCGCCGCGCTCCCCGGCGTGGGGATGTTCATGGCCGACGGCTGGTTCGACGTGAACTACATGTTCGTGTGGCAGATCGGGCTGTTCTTCGCACTCGGACAGAGCCTCTCCGCCTACGGCGGCGCGATGGCGCTGTCCGCGCTCGTGGCGGCCGTCAGCGGGCTCCTACTCGGTCGCCACATCGACGCCGGCCACGGACGTCAGGCGGTGATCATCGCGTTCTCGGTGGTCTCGGCGACGCTGCTGCTGCGGGCGCTCAGCCTCGGCACGCCGTGGCTCGCCGTCGGCGCGAACGCGCTCGGCGCCTTCGCCTCGTGCCTGCTCGGCCCCGCGCAGATGGTGCCGGTCTACAACCTCGCGAAGAAATCGCCGTGCGCGCTGCGCTTCCACGTCGCGGCCGAAGGTGGCTGGGACATCGGCTGCGGCTCGGGCTGTCTCCTCTCCGCGCTGCTGATCTCGTGCGGAGTCCCGCTGCCGGCGGTGATCCTGTGCGCGTTCCTGGCCGTGGCCGCCCAGTCGTTCCTGCTGCGGCGCTACTACGTGCGGCTCGGAGGCTGGTGAGGGGGAATCAGAAGTCGAACACGCGCGCGCCCGGAGCGTCGCCGAGCAGCTCGGCGGGGCTGCGCTTGTCGATGTGGCCGATGATCCCGCGGTAGAGGCCGAAGCCGGCGAGCTGGCGCAGGCGGGGAGAGAAGCGGCGCGCGGTCTCGAGCGGGATGCCGAGCTGCTGGTTCTCCTGCTGGCGCACCCAGCCCGCGCAGTAGTTCATGGCGATGCCCACGCGCGCCGCGCGGCTCTTGTTCGCGCCCCCGCCGTGCCACAGGCTGCCGTGCCAGACGAGCACGCTGCCGCGCGGCATCTCGGCCGGGACGGACGCGTGCTGCGAGCCGTAGACGGGGCTCGAATCGCGCTTGTGCGAGCCCGGGATGATCCGGGTCGCGCCGTTCTGCTCGGTGAAGTCGGTCAGCGCCCACATCGAGTTGCATACGGTGGCGACGTGGGGCTTGGGCAGCGGCAGGATCTGGTCGTCGGCGTGGATCGGCTGCGCGCTCTCGCCCGGGTGGATCGCGATCGAGGAGAGCGACGAGACTAGACACTCTGAATCGAGCACTCCCTCGACGATCGGCAGCACGCGCGGGTGCAGTGGAATCGCCTCGAAGCGCGGGCCGTGAGCCAGGAGGTTGTAGACGCGCTTGGTGTGCTGACCCTCGAACGTGTTGGGCCCGAAGCCGATCCCGAGCTCGCGCTCGAGCCGGGCCAGCTCGGCCAGCAGCGCATCGGCCTCGTCCGCGCCGAAGGCGCTCTCGACGATGGTGTAGCCATCGCGCTCGATGCGCTCGAGGTGGTCCTGGACCGAGGCGGTGCCCACGCGCGCTGTCTACCACGAGCGCGGTGCCGCGGTCGAGCTGGTAGTCTCGCGGGGCGTTGGAGAAGTCGGGGAGGCCATCCCGCCCGCGATTGCGCGGCGCCTCGCGGCGGCCGCCGGTGGGCGCGTCGCCCGGAGCGCTCGCGCCGGGCTCCGGCGCGACGCGGCTGAACGTGATCGCGTATCGCGGCGACGAGCTGGTCGAGCGGACGGGCGTCCGAGTGGACGAGCTGGCGGCGCTGGCCCGGCCGGGCTGGGTGCTATGGCTCGAGGTCGAGGGGCTCGGCGACGAGCCTCTGCTGCGCGAGCTCGCCGCTCGGCTGCACGTCCATCCGCTCGCGCTCGCGGACATCGTAAACGTCGGCCAGCGGCCCAAGGCCGAGGCCTATCCCGAATTCGAGCTGATCATCTGCCGCGCCGCCTGTCCGCGCGGCCCCGCGGAGCTCGAGCTCGAGCAGGTGAGCCTGGTGCTCGCGCGCGACCTGGTGGTGAGCTTCCACGAGGGCGCGCGCGACCTGTTCGAGCCCGTGCGCGAGCGGATCCGGCGCGGGGCCGGCCTCGTGCGCACGGCGGGTGCGGACTATCTGGCCTATGCGCTGGTCGACGTGCTGGTCGACGGCTACTTCCCGTTCGTCGACGCGCTCTCTGAGCGGCTCGAGACGCTCGAGGAGAAGCTGGTCAGCCAGCCCACGCAGGCGCTGCTCTCCGACATCCACCGGGGGAGGCGAGAGATCCTCTCGCTGGTGCGGATCGTGCACCAGCAGCGCGACGCGGTGTCAGCGATGATGCGCGCGGACCACCCGTTGATCTCCGACGCGACCCGCGTCTACCTGCGCGACTCACTCGACCACGCGCTCCAGGTGAGCGACGTGCTCGACACCCTGCGCGAGATGGCGCTGGGGCTGCTCGACGTCTACCACTCGAGCATCAGCCAGCGCACCAACGAGATCATCAAGGTGCTCACCATTCTGTCGACGATCTTCATTCCGCTCACCTTCATCGTCGGGGTGTACGGGATGAACTTCGAGCACATGCCCGAGCTCCACTGGCGCTACGGCTACGCGGTGGCGTGGACGCTGATGCTGGCGGTGGCGCTCGGGCTCCTGTGGCTGTTCCGCCGGGTGGGCTGGATCGGCGGCGAGCGGCCGCCACCGGACTAGTCAGTCGTCCTCGGCTCCGCCTTTGCCTTGCCCGTGTCCCCTGCCATGCCCGTGGCCGTGTCCATGGTCCTCGCCGCTCTCGCTGCCGTAATGGAGGTCGCCGCGCTTCAGCGCGTGGAACTCCGGCGAGCCGGGCTTGATCCCGAGCTCCTTCGCCAGCGCGCCCCAGCCCTTCGACTTGTGGCTCTGGTAGACGGGAACGACGCGCTCGACCGGCTGGCCACTCATCTGCCCGAGCTGGAACACCATGAACGCGTCGGCCGGGCGCTGGACCTGACCGAGCACGGCCTGAACCTGCACCTCGGGCACGCCGAACTGCGTGCTCACCGTCGCTTGGAACCGCGCCATGTCGGCCTTCGCCTGCGCGTCGACGTGGCGCATGAACGCGAGCGCGGGATCCTCGGCGCGGGCCTCGAGCGCGCCGAGCGACAGCACCGCCAATGCGACCAATGCCCTCCGGATCATCTCTTCCACCCCTGCGCGAGCTCGCGCAGCCTCTCATCGGCTTCGCGCGCGAGCTCCTGGACGATTTCGCCGGCCGGGCGGATCCGCTCGACTGCGCCAACGGACTGACCCGCGAGCAGGCTCATCGAGTCGAAATCGCCGCTCGCGTCGAGATTGGGTGGAAGGCTCGAGAAGCGCCGGATCGGCGCGGCGTGACCGAAGAACCGGCTGTTCCCGACGATCTCCTCGTCGGGCCGCGACTCCTGGCCCCGCGCCTCCTTCCCCAGCCATGCGTCGACGAACGCCGTGCGCAGCGTGCGGTGGGGCGCGTTCGGCCAGCCCCAGCCGAAGAGCGTGGTGTGCACGGTGTCCTCCTCGCTCGCGCGCACCAGCCGCCGCTTGTACTCCGGGTGCGCACGCGACTCGTCGCTGGCGAGGAAGCGCGTACCCAGGACGGCGGCCTGCGCGCCGAGCGCGAGCACCGCGGCGACGCCGCGCGCGTCGGCGATGCCGCCCGCCGCCGCCACTGGCATGGGGGCCAGCGCGTCCACCACGCGCGGCACCAGCACCAGGGTCGAGACCGTGCCGCGCACGTGGCCGCCCGCCTCGAGTCCCTGCGCGATGATGACGTCGGTGCCCGCGTCCGCGGAGCGCTTCGCCTCGTCCACCGAGCCGACCTGGTGGAACACCTTCGCGCCCGCGGCGTGCACGCGCTCGACGTACGGAGTCACCTCGCCCCAGAAGAACGAGACCGCGGGCACGCGCTCCTCCAGACAGACCGCGAGCAGCTCCTCGATCGGGAAGTGCAGCAGCAGGTTCACGCCGAACGGCTTCGCAGTGAGCGCACGCACGCGGCGGATCTCCTCGCGAAAGCGCGGGGGCGGCGCGAGCTGCGCCTGCAGGATGCCGAAGCCGCCGGCGTTCGAGACGGCCGCGACGAGCTCGGCACCCGAGATGTCGGGACCCATCGGCGCCGAGATAATCGGGTGCTCGATCCCGAGCGACTCGCACAGCGCCGTGCGCATCGCTAGCCGAGCCTCGGGAACCACTCGTTCGCGAAGCGCTCGAGCGCGTCGGCGGGCGGCATGCCGAGCGCCATCACCGGCACGATCAGCCGCGAGACACCGAGGTCGCGGTACTGCTTCGCGGAGTCGAGCCCGGCCTGCGGCGTCCACATCACCGAGACCTCCACGGTCTTCGGGTCGCGGCCGATCTTCCTGCACTCTTGCGCGAGCTCCTTCAGCCGCGGCTCCAGGTTCGCCGCGCTCGAGCTCGGCGCGAACCAGCCGTCGCCGTACTTCGCCACGCGCGCGAGCGCCTTGCCCAGCACTCCGCCCACCACGATCGGCACGCCGGGCCGCTGCACCGGCAGCGGATGGCTCTTGAAGCCATGCCAGTGCACGAACTCGCTCTCGTGCTCCACCACCTCGCCCGACCACGCCTTGCGCATGGCGACCACGTAGTCGTCGAAGCGCGCGCCGCGCCGCTCGAAGGGGACGCCGACAGCCTCGAACTCCTCGCGCAGCCAGCCGACCCCCAGGCCCAACATGAAGCGCCCGTTCGAGACGAAGTCCAGGCTCGCAGCCTGCTTGGCAAGGTAGAGCGGGTTCGCCTGGGAGAGGATGTTCACGCCCGTGCCCAGGCGCACCTTCTTGGTGCGCGCTGCGATCGCCGTCAGCGCGACCAGCGGGTCGACGAAGTTCGTCTCCGGCGTGACCGCCATCTTGCCGTCGGCGCTGTAGGGGTACTTCGACTTGTAGTCGACCGGGACCACCACGTGCTCGAACGTCCAGAGCGATTCGTAGCCCAGCTGCTCGGCCTTCTCGGCCAGCGCGAGCATTGGCTCCACCCGCGGCACCCCGATGTTCACGGGAACCAGACCCACCTTCATCGCGCCACCTCCTGCAGCGAGTCTACTCTACGGCTCGAGCTCGATTCCGATCCGCCAGCGGCGTCGCGCCGCGGGAGCGATTCGGGCGGCCGTGCCGCGCGCGAGCGCCTCGTCGAGCCCGTCGGCGTCGCCGATCGAGGGCTCCAGCGCCAGGTTGCGATAGGGCGGGGTTCCGGCGCCGGACCAGCGGCCGTGGTTGAGCCAGATGCCGACGAACGGCACTTCGAGCGGATCGAAGCGCAGGCGCAGCGCCTCGCCGCCGGCGGAGGAGCGCAGCGTCACCTCGCCATGCGCGAGCGGCCCGGCAAAGAGCTTGGCGGCGAACGGGCGGGAGCTCGCCGGGGGGACGGTCAGCAGATCGTGCCCGGCGCGGCCGTAGGCCGTGGCGACACGGAGCGGTGTCGGCTCGGGCAGCTCGATGCGCATTCCGGGCTCGCTGGCGAAGAGCGCGTGCAAACACCAGACGAACGGCAGCTCGCTCGCAGTCCGGTTCTCCACCTCGTACTCGAGCTGGAGCCGCGCCCCGTGCGAATCCAGCTGAATGCGCCGGCGGAAGCTCCAGCTCTCGCTCCCGGCGCCCGTCGCCAGCGAGACCTCGCGCTCGCTCCGCACGTCGACCTTCCACGCGCGCGCGAACAGCTCGCCATGCACGCTCGGGAAGCACTCGTCGATGCCGCCGGTGTCGTGCTCCGCGACGTACGACTCACCGGGGCGCGCGGGGCGGCGCGCGAGATACGGGTTGGTCCACAGCCACTCCCGCCCCGTGGCCAGGTTCACCAGACTCGTGACCTTGCCGCCGAGGCCGGGCGCGACCGCGCACGCGAGCGCGCCGTTCGCGAGCGTCAGCTCGGCGAGAGGCCGCTCACCCAGCGGCGGTTCGGGGCTCGAGCTTGAAGAACCAGACCGGTCCGCCGCGGCTGCGCGCGGCCTCGGGATACTTGGCGAGCGCGACCTTGCCGAGACTCTGGATCGTGGTCTCGTCCTTGACACGGGAGAGTGTCACGCCGTAGCGCTTGCCCCCGATCCGCACGATCGCCGCACCGTCGGCATCGGCGGCCTTGTACCAGCGCTTGCCCGGCGGGAAGTCGAGGCTGCAGGGGATGTAGGCGACGCCCTGGTCGACCAGGATCCAGGTGGTGCGCGAGTCGTTCTCGTAGGCGAGCTGCATCTCTACCTGCTTCACGTCCGCGGCGAAGCTCCAGTCCGCGGGCGGCTGTCCGACCAGCTCGCCGGCCTGCAGCGGGCCGCCGGGGATCGGGCCGAGCGGACCGTCGTGCAGGCGCGCGATCGCAAAGAGCGCGCCGACGGCCACTGCGAGCACGACGATCAGGATCACGATGCCGCGAACGATGCGTCCGATCATTGCAAGCCTCCCAGCGCTTTGTACGTCGCGACCACGATCATCGCGCCGCGCAGGTCGCCCATCACTTCGGGCGCCATCTTGTTCATCGCGTAGGCGATCGAGAGCCGCGCGTCGAGGTCGATGACCGCGAGCGAGCCGCCCCAGCCGCCCCAGAACATCACGTTCGGGTTCGGGCTGAGCGGGAAGCTGGGGTGCGGCAGGCCGAAGCCCATGCCGAAGCGCATCGGCACGCCCATCACCTTGTCGGTGCCGTTGGTCTGCTCGACCAGGATGCGCCGCACCGTGGGCTCGGACAGCAGCCGCACGCCGTCGACCGCGCCGCCGCACGCGAGCGCGGAGTGCACGCGTGCGATCGAGCGCGCGTTGCCCACGCCGCCGCCCGCGGGAATCTCGGCGCGCCGCCAGGCGCTGGTCCGAGGCTCGGTGCCGTCCAGCGACACGCCGCGGAAGGTGCGCGCCGCGATCGAGTCGGGATCGGCCTGCTGCACCGCGCCCAGCGCCTTGGGCGGCGGCACCAGCTCGGCGACGCGGGCGTCGTGCTCCGGCGGCAGGCCGATGTGGAAGTCGGCCCCGAGCGGTCCGGCGACCTCGTCGCGGAAGAAGCGCCCGATGCTCAGGCCGCTCACGCGCCGCACGATCTCGCCCTGCAGGTAGCCCTGGGTGATGGCGTGGTAGCCCGAGCCGTCGCCCGGCGTCCACCACGGCTTCTGCGCCTCCAGGCGCCGGACGCAGGCGTCCCAGTCGTAGAGCTCGCGCACGTCCGCGATGGGCGGATCGAATGCGCACAGACCCGCGCTGTGACTCATCACGTGCCGGACGAGCACGCCCTCCTTGCCGTTCCGGGCGAACTCCGGCCAGTAGCGCGCGACCGGCGCATCGAGGTCGACCGCGCCGCGGTCGGCGAGCATCAGCACGCAGAGCGCGGCCATGGTCTTGGTGGTGGAGTAGACGTTCACGATCGTGTCGCGCTGCCAGGGAGCGCCCCCGCGCACGGCTTCACCTGCCCACAGGTCCACCACGGGGACACCGTTCCGTGTCACCGCGACGCTGGCACCGACCTCTTCGCCGCCCTTGAAGTTGTCTGCGAACGCGTCGCGCACGGGCTCGAACCCGGGCGCGCAGTGACCCTGGGGTGTCATGGCGTGAGTCTACCCCGTCCCGGGCATCTCGGGGGCGCTGGCTAAGGCCTGACGTATTCGAAATCGATCGGGCGTCCGTCGATCCGGTGGCTGGGGGCGGCGATCCAGCTCGCGCACTCACCGCGCGCGAGCACCGCGCCGTCCTGAAGCGCCTCGAGCCAGGCGAAGTCCTCGGCCGTGGGGAGCTCCCCGGCGACCTCGTGCGGGCTCGCGGCAGGAGTCCCGTCGGGCCGCCAGGCCGACTCGCCGAAGGGGCCGATCTTGCGGTTGAACCTGGGGCTGGGCAGCGACAGCCGCTGTGACAGCCCCGCGCTCGCGAGCACCTGGTTCCAGTGCGCGAGAGACTTCTCGCACTCCCGCATGTAGGCGTCCTGCAACATCGCGTTGGTCGCGCGCCGCAGCGGCGTCTCGCGCCGCTCGACCGTTCCATCCAGCCCGGGCGCCTCGATCGCGTAGACGCCGTCCAGCAGTGCGTGGTCCGCATAGGTGCCGGGCTTCGATTCCTGGTAGCGGCCCTTCAGCCCCGCTGCGAAGTAGCTCGCCGCGTTCGAGGAGTCGGGGCTGCCGAACAGGTCGAGGCTCTCGCTGTACCAGTGGTTGATGAAGCGCTGCAAGAGCGCGAGGTCGATCCCACCCAGGGCGCGCGCGTCCTCGTTCGGATCGCGCTTCATCAGCTCGGCGGTGCGCGCCACGATGCGCCGGATCCCGCCCTCGCCGACGGACAGGTGGTGCGCCTCCTCGGTGAGCATGAAACGGCAGGTGCGCGCGAGCGGGTCGAACCCGGACTCGGCCAGGGACGCCAGCTGGTACTTCCCGTCGCGGTCGGTGAAGGTCGCGAAGCAGAAGAAGTCGAGCCAGGTCCCGATCGGCCGGTTGAACGCGCCGAGGATGCGCGGGTGATCGGGCTCGCCGCTCTCTCGCGCGAGCAGTGACTCGGCCTCCTCGCGCCCGTCGCGGCCGAAGTGGCTGAAGAGCAGATACACCATCGCCCACAGGTGGCGCGCCTCCTCCACGTTCACCTGCAGCAGGTTGCGCAGGTCGTAGAGCGAAGGCGCGCGGGCGCCGAGCTTGCGCTGCTGCTCGACGCTCGCCGGCTCGGTGTCGCCCTGGGTGACGATCAGCCGCCGCAGCGCGGCGCGGTGCTCGCCGGGCACCTGCTGCCAGGCCGGGCGACCCGCGGCGTCGCCGAAGGAGATCGCGCGCTCCGCTTCCGCGGGCGCGAGGAAGATGCCCCAGCGGTACTCGGGCATGCGCACGTAGTCGTAGTGCGCCCAGCCCTGGCGGTCGACGCCGACCGCGGTGCGCAGGTAGATCTGATCGCGCTGCAGGCCGTCCGGGCCGCGCTCCTCCCACCAGCGCAGGAATGCGGGCTGCCACGACTCCAGCGCGCGCCGCAGCCGCGCATCGCCCGCCAGCTCGACGTTGTTCGGGATGCGCGCGTCCAGATCGACGCTCATGTC
>Ga0318552_10000049_pt1 | contig 29418 bp, 56 predicted proteins | sample GRESIP082b2f20_FD_203516 | JGI IMG/M metagenome (GOLD analysis project Ga0318552, IMG submission 203516) | Tropical soil microbial communities from Luquillo Experimental Forest, Puerto Rico - GRE.SIPMG.082b2f20 | ecosystem: Environmental > Terrestrial > Soil > Tropical forest > Bulk soil...
GCCGTGGCGCCCTCGGCGGCGTGCTTCTCGATCGCGGCCGCAGCCGCTGCGGGATCGACGGGATCGCTCTTGGCGAGCGGCTCGTCGGTGGTCGCCGGCAACGCAGAGCGCTTGGCGATGCACTTGATCGCGTCGGCCTTGGCGCGGTGCTGGTGTGCGGCGTCGCCACATGCCCAAATCTGCACCGGCGCATGAGGTGCGGCAGAACCTGCCGCTTGGGGTTCTGCCATGGTCGCTTTCCAACAATCAAAAATCGCTTCGGGATTGGCCGGCCGGTCGACCAGTGAGATCTCGTTGAGGACGAGGCCAGTGATCATCTTGGGATTGCCCGCTTCGCGCTTGGTCACGCGACCGCCGATGCTGAACCCCCTGTAGACCTGGTTCTTGACCTTGCTGACCGCGGTCGGGTCGACGATGTGCGCAACGATGCGCGTGATGTTGTCGTCGCCGACCTCGGCCTCGAGCGCGGTCCCAGCGGCCTGCAACTGGTGCATCTCGCGGACCGCGGGGAATTTCATGTAGTCGGGCAAAGCCTCGCGCATCGCTTCGGCTTTGACGACTTCCCCCTGGTCGTCGGTCGACTCCGTGCTGGCGATGCCGTGCACGCGCACGGTCCCGTCAGCTTGCGCCTCGACCTTTTCGATGGCACCGTATAGACGCATGGTAATGAACTCGTGCAAATGAGTTGAACAAATGGACGAACAGACACTCGATGCGATTAAGGATCAGATCCTCGCGTCATTTCCGTTGGAGAGCCGGTGGTACGACTGCCGGAACGACACGGTCGGCACCGTGGTTCTGCACTTCAAACCGCGCGGGATTGTTCTGCGCGAGACCTGCGGCGACTTGGTGCGCTACCGCTACGATCAGTTGCTCGCTGGTCGCCTCACCGAGCGAACCGCTAAACCGCACGAGGCCTTTGACGCCTATCGCGAGGGTTTGAAGCGCATCGACCAGCAATACACAGCGGCGCTGGCTGCTGCCGGCCTCAACCCCACGGTCTGGGACGATGCCTAAAGCGATGAGTGCCGACGAGAGGCGGCCCACCCCGGAAGCGCTGAGCCGGGCCGAGCACGCCTACAACCTGTGGCTCGCTGGCACTGGCACACCCGAGGATTTTTTGCGACCGGCGCAGCGGATCGCGCTGATCTGTGAGATCGCCGAGGCGCTCGATGACTTCAGACGAGCAAATGAGTGATAAGAGGTTTCGAGTTCGCGAACTGCCGGAGCTCGGCTTTGACGAAATCAAAATCACCACCGACGCCCGATGATGGACCGAAGAACCTGCTCGAAGAGTGGATGAACCCGCCGCCCTCGATATTCTGGCGGCTCGACGAGAACCACACGCCGGTCAGGTGCGAGACCTTTGAGGAATATTTCGCGTGGGGTCGGGAGTGCGGCGAGAGCGGTGCGGGCTTTCCGCCGCACATCGGCTACACGCACATCGGCAATGGTGAAGGCGTTCTGATCTCGACGGTCTTTCTGGTGTCGCCAGCTGGCGTTGGCATCATCGAAAATCCGCTGTTCTTCGAAACGATGGTGTTTGGCGGTCCGCTCGACCAGCTCCAGACGCGCTACCCGACCTGGGACGAGGCGGCCGCCGGTCACCAGCGGATATGCGAGGAGGTCCGCAAGCTCTTGGCGCTGTCGCCCGAGGAGTTGAAGGCGCAGATGGATCAGCGCGCCAAAGGCCGCTTTCGTTTTATTCGCGAGCAAGCGCTGGCCATTGGCCTGCCGGAACACATCGCCGATCAGCTTGGGCGCGTGGTTTCACTCAGCCGCTACCGCAAGCGGCGGAAGCGTTGACGTGGTCGCGTATAGCTTCAAGCCCCGCTTTGCCGAGCCGATCCTAGCCGGCACCAAGGGCGGCACTATCCGCGCCGATCGCCGGCGCCATGCGCGGCCGGGCGAGGAGATGCAGCTCTATGTCGGCATGCGAACCAAGCAATGCCGATTGATCACACGCACGACCTGCATCGCGATCGAGCCGATTGAGCTCGATTTCGAGTTTCACTTTATCCGGTGGCCACAGGCGCGGGTGATCGTTTCCACGACCGATCTCGATGCCCTGGCGGTGTTCGACGGGTTCCAATCCTTCGAGGCGATGGAGGATTTTTGGTTGACGACGCACCACGCCCCGCAGTTCCAGGGCTGGCACATCCGCTGGTTGCCCCGTGAAAATCTTTAAGATTGCCGTCGAAGTGCACGGCAAGCGGCGGATCTGGCGCGTGCACACGACCGATGCGGAAACGGCGCAAACGGTCGCTCAAGATTTCTTGCCGATGCTGGACCCGGCGGCAAAATTCGGCACGCCCGAGGAGGAGGTCGATGGATTATTCTCTCGACTGAAAGCCCTCTCAGGCCGCCTCCTCAATCGGCTGAGTCGCCGCCAGTAGATTTTTGGCCGCCTGGCGCTGCAGCTCCACCGCCATTTGCCATGCACCATCTTCAGTCGCCGGGTTTAGCACCTTGGCGGCGCCGTAGAGGTCGTTGATCTGCGGCCGGCAGTTGCGGATCTCGACCCGCACGACATGACTTTTGTCGACGCCGCTGCGTGCCGCATACTCGGGGTAACTCAAGCCCAATTTGCGCCGCTGCTCGCGCAGCAGTCGCGCGATCTCGCGATCGAACAGATGTGACAGCTGGGGACGCTGGCGGGCAGCCGCGGCGAGCAGCTTGAGCGGATCGGGCTTCACTAAGCTGCGGTCCCTGTGATGTCGACCCAGCCGGTCGAGCTGCGCTGGTTGCCGACGAAGTAGACTTCCTTTGCAAGTGTCGAGTCGTGAAACGGCAAAGCCAGTCGGGGAAATGGTGCGAGGTTGTTGATTGCCCCGGTCAGCGCCGTCGCCGGCTGCGTCGCCGGCCGATCGGTTGTCGCACCGCTCGCCCCGACGAGACGAACCTCGGCATTAACGCCTTGCAGAGACTGTGCATCGGCCGGTGTGACGCCGGTGATGATGCCGGCGGCATTGGGGGTGTAGCTGACACCCGCGGCACTAACCGCATTGGCGCTCGCCGGGATCACCAGGAACACATAAGTAAGAGCCATGACTAGGAAACCTCCGTCAGTTCGGGAAAGCTGAAATCATCCAAGGCGCCATGCAGTTCGAGGTCGCGGACACGGTTGCACACGAGTTGGCGCAATTGCGCACAGGGCTCGGACCAGTCGCCTGGTGCCGCTTGACGCAATAGCCGCATGGTCGGATACCAAGGCGTTCGATCGGTATGAAAGCCCCAGCGCCAGCACGGCACGTAGGGCAACAGGCCGACGCAGGGGCGACCCAAGGCGCCGGCCAAATGCAATGGTGCGCTGTCGACCGAGACGATCAGATCGAGGGCTTGCATGTAGGCGGCGGTGTCGTGCCAATTGCGCAGTTGGCGTGACAGATCCCGGACGAGCACACCTGGGCCGGCTTCAAGCTCGCGCGCCGCAGCGCCGACTTGCAGGCTATAAAGTGCTGCGCCCGGGATTGCCGCCAGCTCGAGGAGCATGCCGAGCGGCACGATCCTGCGGGCCGAAACCTCGCCGAGCGGCCGCGGCGCCCAGACCAGCCCGATCGTGAGTTTGGTCCCCGAAGGGGGTGTCGTGAACCAGGTCGGCGGCGAGTCGAAATAGCGCCGAAAACGCGTCGTTTCCGGCGGCAATTCGACACCGAGATGGCGCACATAGGAGCAGATCGGCGAGTGGTAATCGGCCTCCGGCAGGTCGCCCTCGATGTCGAGGGTCCGCCAGCGACCGCGCGCGGCCGCCCGCATCAGTGACATCAGATCACTCGGTACAGCCAAGCTGATCCTGGCACCGCGCTCGACGAGATCGGGCAGAAACCGGGCGAGTTGAATATCGTCGCCGATACCCTGGTCGTGGTGCACCAGGATGTGCTTGCCGGCGAGGTCCTCGCCTTGCCATTCGGGGATCCCGAGCTCCCAGACCTGGGTGCGGCCGATCTCGGCAAAGCGGTGTTCGTAAAGCGCCAGGCCACGCTGGTAGTCGCCCGAGGCGAGCACCGGATAGGCCATCTGCGTGAGGGCCCGGGCATGCTGTACCTCAGAAGGTGCGGAGCAGACCGCCTCGATAAACCAGCGCTCGGACGCCGCCAGGTCGCCCAAGGCGTAGCAGGCAGCACCGAGGTTGAAGGCGATCTCGTGGTCGCCGGGCCGCGCGGCGATCGCCGCCTCGAGCCAGCCCCAGGCCTCGTCGTAGCGCTGCATCCGGTAAAGGACGCAGCCCAAGTTCTTCAGCGCGTCGGGGTGCCCGGGGTCGGCGTCGAGCGCCTTTCGAGCACACACCAGCGCTGCCTCGTGCTGCCCGCGATCGGACAGCAGCGAGGCCACCGAAAACCACGACTCGGGCTGCCCTGGAGCAGCCCGAAGCCCTTTGGTGTAGTAGGGTAACGCGCCGGCGAGATCACCGGCGACGTGGCGGCTATGAGCCGCCTTGAGCGCGGACGAGGTCAGGGGGAGACCGTCGCGTACCCCACGGAAAACGTGTGCGTTCCGTTGGGTGCGGTATGCGGCGTCCAGATCCCGGCGGTGGTCAGCGTGCCGAGATTGGCCGAGGTGTCAGCGCTGTCGGTGATCTCCTTGAGGATCGTCACGTCGGCCGGAGCCACCGGAACGGGAACCGCGAGTGCCGCAGTCGTATCGATCTGGATCTTCGGGCTGGCGCCGCCGGCGGCTGCGGTGACCACGGCAGAGGCGACGGTCATTGCACCCTTGGTGAAGGGCACGGTCAGCAACGTCGAGGCCGCGGTGACGAGCGAGAGTGCGTCGACCTGGGCGGCGGTGCCGTCATTGGCGGCATAGGTGACGGTGCAGATGCCGGCGGTGATCGCACTGGTGCCGGGATCGACCCGCACCTGGCATTTGCGCATCACGTCGGGGTTGGCGGCGATGGTCAGCGAGGTGTTGGTCAGCGCCACCGATGCGACAATCGTACCGACAGCTCCGGCGGCTGGCGCAAATCCCGGTGTAAACTGGACGGTCTGGCGCCGCACCGGAATATAACCGGCCGACAGTGCAAAGCCCTGGTCGCGCGGATCGATCGTAAAGGTGCCGTCTGAATTGGCATTGACGGAGCCCGAGAACGGGCCCTGAAACGCACCGGCCGGGGTAACGCCGACGGCGCCGATCACATTAACAGTCATGGGAACATCTACTCCATCGAGGGAAAAGACCCGCGCCGTCGCGGCGTTGGTCGGGGGGAACCTGGTGTTAAATTTAGGGGTTAAAAATCGCGGCTATGCTTCGGCGAGGTCGAAGACCTCCCACCAGCAACGGCAGTTGAAATGCGGCCAGTCGCCCTTCGGAAACTCCTCGTCAATGCCGATCAGCCCGGCGTTGGCGTTTTCTAGGCAGTCGTCCTCGACGAACTCGTCCTCTTGGGTGAACCACTTCTTGCCCCGCGCGACGTTGGTGCCGCGCATTGCCGTCTTGAGGCCGTCGCGCTCGGCCATGGTGGTCTCGTTGTAGGCGATGGTCTTGGCGCGCGCGCTGTTGAAGGCCGCGGCGCCGGCGATCGCGTCGACGAGCTGCTTGGCCGTCACGCTGGCGGTCAGTGCGTCGACGAGGGTCGTCAGCAGCATGCCGGGCGTGCGCTCTTTGAGCCCAGGGATCAGGTCGGCGGCTTGGCTCCGGGCCCATCGCGCAGCAAGCTCCGGCATCTCGGCCAAGATGGCTGGGACCTCCTCACCACCCTCCTCGAGCGGCGGCAGCCCGAGGTTGGCGCGCGCGTCGTTCCGAGTTTCCGGCACATCTCCAGTAAAGCCAACATTGCGCAGACCGTCTGCGTAGACGGGTGCCAGATCGGCGGCGATGTCGTCCTCGAGGACCGACCAGTCGCCGAGGTCCACCTGCGCGAGCAATTCGGCGGCGCGGCGCCGGCGTTGTTCCTCGGCATCGGCCATCGAGACCCCGCATGGTGATGGGTAAAGTCTTGGTGTGGTTGATCGGCGGCCGGCGGCTGATGCTGAGCGGCTTCGTCTTTGTGCTGTTGTGCCTTGGTGCCGCGGCGGGCGTTGCCGCGATCGGCCTACTCGTCGGCTCCGCTTTGCAGTAGCTCCTCGACCCGCAGCTCGCTGGCACCCTCGTCGAGCGCGCCCTCGGCGATCTGCGCCAGGTCAATCGAATAGAGGATCGAGGTTGGCCTGTGGGATTTCGACCGTTGAATTGAGCGCGAGGATCCGGCCGTCGCTCAGCGTAACCTGCGCCTCGAGGACATAGGTGCCGCCCAATGCGGTGTCGGGAAATGTCCCGATCGAGGCGATCGAAAACGCGCCGGTGCGGGTTTCGATGCGGCCATCCGCCCAGCGTACCTGGATTGTGTCGGTGGCAATGACCGACAGGATGCGCGATGCCGGGTTGGAATCGGTTGCCGTCTGGAACGGCGCCAATGCGCATGACCAGGCCGTCGAAACGATCGTGGCCGCGCCGACATCCGCGGTGAAATCAAAGCAGAAGTTGTCGGTCTCGCCGATCTCGATCGGCGAAAACTGCCCGAGGATGTGCATTGGCCGCTACCAGGTCGTAAGCGCCGCGCGCACCCACGTGTTGGTGGCGATGCAGACGTAGAAGAAAGACGCGTCCCACGCGATCTGCCCGGCGGTGCCGACATCGTCCGATGCGGCCGGGGTGTGCGTGGCTACCGCGAGGCTGGCGCAGTAGACGAGGCCGGCGTGGTTGTCGACCTCGAGGGTCGCCGCCCCGCTGACGGGGCCGACCGCGAACCCCTCCCCGCTGCCGCTGCCGGTCGCGAGCGAGATGGTGATGGGCTCGGACAGAAAGACGAAGGAGGCGAGCGCGCCCGTGTGCAGGCCGATGCGCCAGTTGGCGTCGGTCGGGCCGTTGAACCTGAGGTCCTTGCCGTTGTCCAGGGAGAGGTTGGCGTTGACGACCTGGACGTAGTTGTTCACCAGGCCCTGCAGCCAGGCCGAGCCGTTCGCCCCTATCACCGCCTGGCCGGTGCCTAGCGTCGGCTGCATGTTCTGGCCGATGACGGTCGAGCCGTTGTTGCTGTTGTCGGTCGCGTTCTGCCCGATGACGAGCGAGGTGTCGCCCTGGGCTATCGCGGACTGCCCGATGGCTATGGAGGCCCCGCCGAAGGCCCTGGCGTACTCCCCGACGGCGACGTTGTCGTCGCCCACGGACTGGGCCCACCCGCCGAAGCACGCGTTGTTCCGGCCGCCGTCCGTCGGGCCCGCCAGGTCGCCGAAGCCCGCGTTGAAGCTGCCCGTGGCGTTGAGCCCGGCGTCGTAGCCGAAGTACGCGTTGCTGTTCCCGACGTCGACCTGGCCGGCGTTCGTGCCGAAGTAGGTGCTGTAGCGGTTGCCGTTGGTCCCGCCGTTGGCCGCGCCCGCGTTGAGGCCGACGCCGAGGTCGTTGGAGTTGTTGAAGTAGGGGACGGTGAAGCCGGTCGACAGCGCCGCAATCGCGCCAGTGGTCGTTTTCGCATTGGCGCCGCTTTGGACAACGCGGACGAGCTCGCTGCCGTTGAGCGTGCCGGCGGCAGGTTCCTGGCTGGTTTTCAGATTGGCCATTATTCTCGCTCCTCCAGACCGCCGTCCTCGCGCAGTTCAAACCCGCCGTCTTCGCGCAGTTCGAGATTGTCGCCCGGTGAAAGCCCGCCCGGCGGCTGCCCGGCACCCAAAGGCGAGAGCACGCGCACGCGCCCGGGCGAGGTGAGAATGCGGCCGAGCCCGACCGAGATCATGATTAGCTGCGCAGATCGACGAGCATCTGATCAGTCGCCGCCTTCAGCGCTTTCTTTTTGCCGCTGGTGTCGACTGACATGTCTGCCTGCACGGCCGCCTGGCGGCGGTCCATCGGTTTGCCGGGGTCGTGCAAGCCGCCATCGTCGGCGCGCACGATGTGGCCGCCCATCCGCTTGATGGTGGCCGCTTCGACCGGAGACCGTACCCCGTCGACCACAACCGATTTTCCGGCCGCAAGCCGCTTTTGCACGCGGCGCTGCAACACGACACTCGTCGCATTGGGTGCCGCACTGTGCGTGGCGTCGCCGACGGCTTCCATCAGATCGCGCGGCGCCGCACCGCCCAGGCGCAGCGTCGGGTTGTCGCGCAATTTGCCCTCGGTCTGCGCCTTGTTCAGACCGGCGAGCGTGCGCACGGCCTTCTTGACGGGCGCGCCGGCATGCAGCCGGGTGAACCCATGCGCTGTGCAGAGGTGCTTGCAGACGTCGGTCTTGCGCGCACCGGAATGCCCGGTGATGCCGATCAGCATGATATGCTCCGAATAGAAAGGGGGGTCGCCCGATGCGTGAATTTGTTCAATCGGCCCAGCGCGAGCTGACGCGCCTCGACCAAGAGATCGACCGTCTTGGGAAGGAAGCCCAAGAAAACTACGGGCGCCGGGCGCTGCTCAGATCATTGCTGGCCCTATACGCGTGCGATGCGCGCCAGCCAGTGTCGGGATCGCCGCTTGCGCTGGACTCGACCATCCCGTTGCCGCCGATCCGCCGTTCGGTGACCATCCGCGCCGCTGCACGAACCCCAGTGACTCTGACCCTGCCTCAGCAGCGGAAGGCCGCTCATCATAAGCCGCGGCAGCAGCCCCCGCCGCGCCAGAAGGTGACCCGCGAGGAGGTCATCGAGGCGGTGCGCTCGTTATCGACGGATCATTCCGAAGGGGTCGGTCCGACACAGATCATCGACAAGCTGAAGAAGCCTGACCAATACATCGACTATCCGCAGGTCCAGACGCTGATGGCGAACCTCGCCAGAGGCAACGAGATCCGCAAGCTCGGCGCCGGACGCTATCTGCCGCTCAGGTCTGCCGGATCTCGACGAGGATCGTCTGACCCCAGGGGTCCTGGATGAAGACCATCGGGTGCGGATTATTGGCGATACGCTGGCGCACCGGCGGCGGGCAGTGGTCGTAGCCCATCATGTTGCGCACCGAGTCGATCGCCGGATAGGGGTCGAGCCCGGTCAGCACGACCTCGTCACGCAGCGGCCGGCGGCGGATCATAGCTATCGAAAGTGCTGCTCGAGGATGCCGAGGGCCGCGATCAGGATCCCCGAGGCGGCTTCCTGGCTGACCCGGTGGCCGCTCCAGCCCTGCTCGAGCGCCCATTCCTTGACCGAGCGCTCCCAGCCGACGACGTGCCACAGGACGGAGCCGCCGGGTGAGCCGATGCCGCCGACGGCCAGGATGGCACCCCACACCCGCTCGCGCGCTGCCTCGATCCCGGTGCCGCGGCTGGAAGGCGCGGGACTGCCGCGGGAGGGTAATCTGGTCATGTCGCTGGCGCGCAGCGGATCGAGTTGCGCTAAGCGGAAATAGTTGCGGAAGATGTCGCCGGCGCGGCGCATCTCGGCAGTGATCGAGCCGCGCCGCTCCATCGTCTTGAGTGTGTCGATGGCGCGGCGACTGGTCATACTTTCGCCAGCCTTCGCCCAATCCGACTTTGCATCCGGTGCGAGCGTCGCGACACGCGGCCGAGCTCGTCGGGCTTGGTGATCTGTGTCCATTGGCCGTCGGGCAACTCGATCCCGAGGTAGCCGCCCGACAGCAACGCCGGCGCCGGCGCTCTCAGGCGGCGCATTGCGTCATAGGGGCCAGGCCCGCCGGTGAAGTAAGCCGGGTAGCAGAAATCGGTGAGCCGCACCGTCGGCCAGCGGTGTTTCGCATAGCCATTGCGGTCGGCCTCGACCGCGTCGCAGACTTCCTGCAGGCAGTGATATTCACTGTAGGGAGCCGGCAGCGGCAGGATCGTGTTGGCGTCGGAATCGGCGAGCATCTCGAGGAGCTCGTGCGTCAAGTCGATCGTCCACGCCTCGCCATATTGCATGGCGTCCGCGGCAAAGACCTTGCCCTCGGGTGTGCCGGTGTCGTCGTCGTGGTAGCCGCCAGCGCCGGGCACATCGGTGGTGTCGAGGATGTAGAGCGGCCAGCCGGCGGAACTCGGCACCGCAGCGCGAAGACCGGCGAAGTGCAGCGTCGCGCTGAACTGCCAGTGCGGTGCAAAATCCTCGAGGACCTGCGCTTGAAAGGCCGGGATGCAGGCCTTGATCTCCGCATCGGTGAGAACCGTGCAGCGGTTGACGATGACGATGTCGGTCATTGCGCGTCCTTACTGCGGGTAAACTGCGGTTACCGGCGGCATGGTCTTGACGAGCAGCACCAGCAGGTCGAGGACGGCGAGGCCGAGCGCGCCCATCAGCAGGTAAGGGTTGAGCTCGCCGGCGGCGCGGTCGAGACTGCGGGCCAATTTGCGCATCGCTAGCCTCGCATGGTCATGGACAAAGATCTTGGTCTGGCTGATCGGCGGCGCCCTGGTCGGCTTACTCGCTTGGCTTGCCGGTCAATACCTGGACCCGCATCTCGGTGGCACCGTCCTCGAGCGCCCCCTCGGCGTGGTGATGGCCGGCGAGGATGTAGTATTTGCCCTGGCGCTCAATGACGAACGGCGTCTCGTCGCCTTGCCCGTGCTGACGAAAATCGGCCGCGTCGTCCTCGACCCGCTTGTCGTCGACCACGCGTTGGGTCGCGACGAGATCAGCCATCGGTACAGTGCGGGTTTCAGTTTTCGGCAGCTCGCCCCGTGCCATGGCGTCACGAATCAGCTGCCAGGCTATGTGCTGAACGTCTGCCTCCGTGACGTCGGGGGCCAGCGGCAGCTCGGGCGGCTCCGCGTTCTCTGGGGCAACATGGCCACTGGTCTTCGCAGCGGCGTCTTCGAAGAACCGGCAGTGGCCATTGGGCGAGATCTCGCCGCGCACTAAGGTGCAGCGGTCGGGCTCGCGAAACATCGTGCAGCCGTCGCAGGCCTCGCCATCGACCGGGTGCGGGACGTAGTCCGCCTCGTCCTGGCTGATCGTGTCGCCGGCTTTGCTAACGATGCCGCTGATCAAGCGCCACGGCGGCGGCAGGTCTACAGCTTCTCCCAGCCCTCCAGCCGCAGCTCCTGCGCCAGTTGCTTGGCCACGTACTGCGCCCGCCCGGCGAAGAAGTGCTCGAGCCTCCTCTGCAATCGGGTCTTGGTCTGGTCCAGCAGGGCGATGTTGCGGCGGCTCTCCCGCCGCTTGGCGAAGAGGGTCGTCGGCGACTTTGCCTACCCCGTCCTGGTCGGCGATTTTCTTTGTGCCGGCGCGTTGTTTGCCGTTCGGTTTACCACCTGCTCCGCCGGCTTCGGCGCCGCCCTCGGGCTTCGGCGGTTTCTGCCGGTTTTTGCCGTTTGTCGCCGGCGGCGATTTTTCCGGCGATTTTTGGCCGGGGTTGGCGGCCGCCGGCGGGCTCGGCTTTTTACCCTGCTGCGTGCTCGAAGTTGGCGGTTTTCCTGGTCCCCCGGGTTGAACGTTTTGCCCATTTTGACCCGGCGCGCCGCGCGGTGGCGGCAGCATCGGCATGATCGGCTCGGGCGGGTTGAGGATCGAGTCGAGCGTCACCGGACCGGTGCCGGTCTTGAACAGGACCTCGTCGCCGCCTTCGACCGGGTCCATGCCGAGCTGGTCGCGCGCCTCGTTGAGCGTGTAGATGCCGCCGGCGGTCAGATTGACCAGCATGTTGGCCTGGTCGGTCGGATCGATCGGCTTAATATCGCTCCAAGCAAACTCGAGATCCGGGTGGCCCATGCGGCGCTGGATCACATGATCAACGAGCCGCTTGACCCAGCCCATCAGGGGTGCGAGGCCCTCTTCCAGCGCGGCTTCCTGCGCGGTCTCGGCGGTCGCTCGGTTGACCTGGCGGGTGAACGCGGTGGGCGGCAGCGAAAACGCAAAGCAGATGACCCGCGCGCGCCATTCGTCGTAATCGTCCTTTAAGGGCGGTTCCTTGATCGACTGGTACTTGGCGCCCTCGGGTCCCCATAAGAGCTTGGTGCGCTCGGCGGTGTTGCCGGCCAGTTTGGAATCGAACCAATCCTGGAACTGCGCGATCTGCTCACCGGTCCAGCCGTCCGGCGCATTGACCATGCCGGCGGGGATGTTGCCGACGGTGAAGTGCTGCAGCTGCATCACGCCGCGGCGGATGCTGGTGTTGATCGTCAGCACGATCTGCTCCACCGGGCTGTTGCCGCACCACGCCGGTTTGCCATTGCGGCGGACATAGACGATGCCGTTGGGGACCGTCACGCAATGAACCGTGCCGCTGTACCAGCTTTGCGATGCCCGCACCGACATCGCCGAGGAATACCGCACCGACACGACATAACTGTCGCGCACATTCGCGGGACGTCCGCAGATCATCGCCTTGCCCGCCGTGCGGCGGTGTCTCACCGAAGCCGACCACCCTAATTTCTGCGCCAGTTCGACGAGCTGATCGGCAAGGCGGCAAGAAGTCGTCGTAATCCGAGTGGCGGGCTGTCCGGCTCTGTTACCTCTGCCGCTCTTATTGGGCCGAGCTTCCAGGCAACCGTCGCCGAGCACGAAATGATCCCAGAACAGCCGGATCTGCCGCGGCGTTGCATCCATGATCTCAGTCGGCACGAACTTCTCGTGCGCGAGGCCGAACTGTCGAAAGTGCTGGGTCAGGCAGTACCGTGGAAACACGAACGCGCGGCCATCATGTTGCGCCGGCCCGCGCAATACTCGCGCCGCCAACCGAGAATAGGCTACGTAGCCCCTTGACCCTGGGTGCTGCGAAATTTCGATGCCGCCTTGTGCTCTAACGTTCCCCTCAGCGAGATAGGCACCCAGCAACGCGCAGTAGTCGTCGCCGCTGATCACAACCGGCTTTTCGCCGCCACGGTGGTGCAGATACTCAAGTGGCCTCGTCGTACCGTCAGCGTAGTGCCGCAACACGGCAACCATTGCGCGTGGCTCGGCAATCGCAAAACGCTTTTCGCCGACCTCGACACCTTGCCACTGCGAGGTCATCGGGATCTTGATTGCGCGATTGAGATGTGCGGCAAGATCTCCGGCTGAGACAATTGCCTCGCCGGCAATTCCACCGCGCTGGCCATTGCGATCGCCCTTGCCACCGCCGAGCGCTCGCGGCAGCGACGTCACCAGCATGCGGTGCTCGGGTGTCACCTGCAGATCGACCGCGCGCGAATGGAAGCGGTAGATCGGCCCATCGTGGGGCTTCGCGATAAGATGCGTCGGCCGCTGCCATTCGAATGCTTTGGTCGCCATATTGCGAGTGGCGACCTCGTCCGCCAGCGTCACCGCTGAAATCTTCAGCCAGCCGCGGCGGGTCAATACCTCCATATCGGGAGTGTAGCAGAAGCCGTAGAGGTGATCGGCGCGCGGATTGCGCGGGAAGTAGATCAGCTGTTGATCGGTAAACTGGTTGAAGACCTCGCCTTCTTCGGTATTGGTGCGGGTCCCGTCCTCAAGCAGCACCCATGGCCGCCCGTGGATGATCTGCTCGAAGGCCGGCGCTGGCGGCCGCGGCCGCCGGCCGGTGTCATCGATCAAAACCTTGATCGTGGCGCCATCAATGATGTCGAGGCCGATGATGTCACCACCGCGGTTGAGCCGCGGCTCGATCGCCGGTGCATCGGTGACCAGCACCTGATCGGTCAATTCGCGCAGCCAGGTGGCGAATGGCGTGATCCCATCCGGGTATTGCCAGAACGCGGTCAGCTGCTGGATGCGCTTGTCGGTGCCGGCCTTCTTTGGCGCGTCTTCGTCGCGCTGCTTGATGGCCCAACCAAGCTTCTCGACCTGGTCCTTGCGCGTCTCGATGCAAAGCCGGGTGATGTCGTCATTGGCCAACCACTTGAGCTCGGGAAAGCCGATCGGCTCAAACGAGCGTGGCGTATAGATGTAATTGATGCCGACCGGAAAGTTGTAACGGCGGGTGCGCTCGTAATCGACCGGCACCAGTGGATAACCCGGTGCAAACAATCCGCCCGATGGCTGAAAGACCGGCGCGAACTGGTTGATGTCGCCATTGGTCACCGGACGGGGGCTGCCAGCAGCACCACCGCCTTGGCTCCAGGCGTAGCTCGAGACCGGCGCGCCTTTGCCGCGACCGCGGAATGGCGCCATCAGTGTGTTGACCATGCCGACAAGCGAGGTCTGGGTTCCACCGCGCGGCATGTCAGGTCTCGGTATTGCGGCTGTTGATCATGTTGAACCACTCCACCGATCCTGGCTGCGGCACTGGCGCCGGCCGCGCCTGCTCGCGCTGTTGCGCTTCGCGTTTCGCCTGTTGCCGGTACAGTTCGAAAATTCCCTCGCCGGGCATTGGTGCGACGAGCAGATCGCTAAAGGCCCACACCAGCGCGTCGACGCGGTCGGGCGAATAGCCGAGCGCGACGCGGTCCAAATCGATCGTGAAGGCGCACATCTGGTCTTCGAGCGTCGGGAAGGTGCCGACGTGGTGCATGCGGCCCTGCTCGTAGAGTGCGGCCACTGGCTCGGCGCGCATCACCTTGCCGCGCGAGGCATGCACGGCCTTGAACGAGATATTCTTGTCGACCATGCGCAGCGTGGCTTCGACCATGTCGCCGCCGTTATTGACCTCGGCGACGATGCGGTCGGCCTTGTGCTTGCGGTACAAACCAATGGCCGTGTTGGCCCACTCGATCGGCGTGTAGCGGCCGGAACTGTCGTCGAGCACATAGCCGTGCCCCTCGGCGTCCTTGCCGGCGACGATGATGCCGGTCTCGTCGGAATCCTCGCCCGAGGTCACCGCCGGGTCGATCGCCACGACAATGCGGACGAGCTCGGGCACGCTCCTATAGGCGGGCCAGCGCAGCTCCTCGAGGCGCGCGCGGTTCCATAAGGCGCCGGGGACATCGTCGAGGACCTCGGCATCTAGTTCCTGACGGCCCAATCGCGTGCCCTCGTACTTGCTGATGATCTGTTGCAGAAAGGCTGGTGCTAGATTGTCCCGGTTGGCGTAAGTCGAGCCGCGGACCACGACCGTTGTCGGGTCGGCCAGCAGCTCGCGGATGATCTTGACGGGCTTTGGTGTCGTGGTGACGACGACGCGCGGATCATTGCCGAGACGAAGCCCGAACATCAGCATGTCCCAGGCCTCGGGATAGCGCCAGGTGGCGATCTCGTCGCACCAGGCGAGGTCGTGCTGCGGACCGCGCAGGCGCTCCGGCTCGTCGGCGCTGTAGGTCGTGGCGATCGCGCCGTTGGGCCAGGTCAGTCGCCGCTTTGACGGCTCGTAAACCGGCCGCTCGGTTTCGTGACCGACGGCGAGCAGACCGCTTTCACCCTCCACCATGACGTCACGGGCATCGGCCGCGGTTGCCGCGACCAGCGCGATGCGCCGGTGGCCGTGGCGATTGACTCGATCGTGGATGTACTCAGCGCCGGTGCGGGTTTTGCCAAAGCCGCGACCGGCCAACAGCAGCCAAGTACGCCACTCGCCAGGCGGCGGCAGCTGTTCTTCACGCGCCCAATATTTCCACCGGCGCGCCAGAAGTTGGCGTTGGACATCACTCAGTTTGTGGAGGAATTGCTTGCGCAGCGCTGGCGGCGAGTAGGCGATCGATTTTGCGATCGAGATCGTCTTCGGCATGTCTGATTTCGATTGGGTCCCCGCCCGCGAGCCCGGTGTGCGCATGGATGCTGACCTCGCGCAGGCCCATGCGGGTTTTGGCAAAGAAGATCAGCAGCGTTGCTTCTGTCCGCGGGTCTTTAATGCCGCCATCGCGTCCGAGCATGGTCGCGGCGATCCTTTTACCGGCCAGCAACTTCAGTTGGGTCGCACCCGCGGCGATCTCTTCCTTGAAATACTTGCGCAATGTCTTGGGGTCGATCGCCTTGCCGCTCTCAGGGTTTTTGATGATGCGGCAAATGTCGGTTTCCGGGATGCCAAAACCGATCAAGAGCTCGACGTTCTCGCTCTGCTCGGCGGTCGGCTCAAAGGCACGTCGAGGCATTGGCACTGCATAAGTTGTTGAAACAAAAAAGCCGACGGTCTTCCGGGCGCCGGCTGTCGTTCTCAGAGAAAGCGAGTTCGATCGATCGCTTCTGGGTGCTCGAGCAAGTAGAGCATCGCCAGCCTGACGACGTGCGGGATCTCGACGCCGGGCCTCTCGTAATTCTGTACACACCGCCACGTGCGATCCAACGCCGTGCCGGCCTCACGCTGTGTCAGACCGAGGCGCTCGCGCCACTCAAAAAAGGTCAGCTGCTGCTGCGCACGTTGCATGCCGCCGCGAAGAATAGCCGGTCATCCGCCGGGACGCAATATTTTCGTGCTAACACGCCGCGTTTACCATCTATACCAGTGGACGGAGACGAAATTTTTTCGTATGATGCGCGGCATCAGAAACCGGAGCACACCGATGAAAACGACAGACCGCGTTCTTGGATTTGAGGAGTTTCAGCGCACCCGCACGCCATGCGCCGATCTCGGTCAGGCACTCGCCGACGCCCGTTGGCCGGTCAAAGGCCCGCCGGGCAAGGGCTTTCTCTACTGCTGCGGCGAACCCGACAAGGACGGCTATCGCGGCGGCCTTTACATCGAGGAGATCGCCTGTCATCCGCCGACCTCGACGAATGGCGCGCGCCAATATCTCCTGATCATCGGCAACTATGAGAGGGTCAGCGAGGACCTCGCCGCGCTTGAACTCGACCTCTACGACTTCGCAGTCCGCGAGGGCTACTGCGACAAGCAGACCGGGGAGACCTCACCGCAAGCTGGCGATTTCACGATGAGGCCGATGACCGAGGTGTCGCAAGACCCGGTGCACGAGACGGATGTCGACGCCATGGTCGACGCCGCCTTTGCGGCGCTGGCAGCACTACACCCCGAGTGCACGAGCGGAGACATGAACCCAGAGGTTCTGCACCGCGTGCGCGAGGTTCTCCGGGCCGCCGCTGAACATTCGGTCGAGGTCAACCAGTGAGCCCACAGGACCATCCCGTCACCCTTGATTTTATCGCTGGGCAGCTACAGCGCGTGCTATCGGAGTTGCGCACGCTGCGCGACGATGTCGATGTGCTGAGCGAAATCGCCCGCCGGCACGACGCCAGCTTTGACCGGCTCGAAGAGCGGCTCGACACCGGCCTAGCGGGAGTGCGCAGTGAGATGCGCGAAATCCGCGCTGAATTGCGGGCGATGAACCGCCAGCAGCAGCGCACCGCTGCACGCGTGCGCGCCGTTGAAGAGCGGTCGACATGACACCGGCGCGATCGAGCCGGACGCCTAACGCGCACAACCGCGAATGCGGTCGAGGATCCATCGCATGACCGGCGCGGCCATGCTGTTGCCGATGGCGCGGTAACGCGGTCCATCGGCGGCCGGCTTGCCGCGGAATTCGATCGCCGTCCAGTCGGCAGGCAGTCCCTGCAGCCGCTCGCACTCGCGCGGCGTCAGCCGCCGCGGGGGCGCTACCGACAGTGGATCGGCGACCACGGCGTCTTCATTGCCCTTTTGTCGGTATTGGTGGACGCAGCCGCCGCCATGACCGCCGCTGAGCGGCGGGGCGACGTTGAGCGGTCTCGATTGCCGGTTGCCGCCAAAGGCAAGCAGCAGATCCTGGTCGCCCTTGTCGGCGTCGGCCGACAGCGGCGTCACGACAGCTGGTGCGCCATCCTTGCCGCGCGTGAAATGCGACGCCTTGAACACCAGAGGGGCGGCATCGCCCTTGCCCGAGAGTCCCGACTGCGCCTTCAGCGGCGCGCCGCAGCCGTTGCGGACAAAGCGGCTCTCAAACGCGATTGCCGGCGCGTGACCTGCGGCCGCCAAGGGATGGCATGGGCCACCGGGTTTTGGCTGGCTGCGGTTCTCGGGGTGCGTGATCTGCGTCGTATCGAAGGCGATTGCCTGCCCGTTTGCGCCAGTGTTGGCCGTTCGCAGAGCGTAGGCGATCGCCGGCGAGCCGTCCTGGTCGAGGCTCATCGCCGGATCGCCGGCGCGGCCGATGCCGCCACCGTGCGTGGTGCTGCTGCCGCTTGCGCGAAGAGGCACAGCCGCAAGGTTTCCGGCAATGTCTTGCCTCGCGTCTCGGCGCGGCGCAGGATCCCGGCGCAGGCTTTGGCGCTCAAATAGAACCGCTGCGGCAGCTCGCCAGTCTCCAACACATCCGACAATGAACAGGCGTCGGCGGCGCTGGGGCACTCCGAAGAACTGAGCGTCCAGAATTCGGTAGGCGAACCCATACCCGCATTTTGCCAGCGCCCCGAGGATGGCGCCAAAGTCGCGCCCCGCTCCCGACGACAACAGACCGGGGACGTTTTCGAAGACAACCCAGCGGGGTCGAATTCGGCCAATAAGGCCGAGGGCGACAAAGGCCAGGTTGCCACGCGGGTCATCCAGGCCTTGGCGCTTGCCGGCGACCGAGAACGATTGGCAGGGCGAGCCGAAGACGACGAGGTCGACCGGCTCAATGGCGGCAGGTTTGATTTTTCTGACATCACCAAGGTTGAGAAGGTGGGGAAAGCGCTCGGCCAGCACGGCTGACGCGAACGGGTCGATTTCGGCGCACCAGCGCCAGTCGATCTTGGGTGCTGCGGCTTCGGGCGCGCCGATGCCGCTGAACAACGTGCCGCCGGTGAGCTTGTGCAATTATCCCACTCGTTAAGGTTGTTTCCCAGTGGACGGAGACGAAATTTTTTCGTATCGTGCGCGGTACAGAAACCGGAGCACACCGATGAAAAGCGAGGGGGGCGGCAGCGTTTTTTTCGGGAGGTCTTCAATGGCTCTTCGCAACGACCCGACCCGCAAGGGTCAACTCGCCGCTCCCAAGCGGCTCTTTGGCGAGTACCACCGCTATGCGGTGGCGCCGGTTCACACGCGCTTCGGCGCGGTCGAGTGGATCGTGTGGGACGCCCACACCTGGGACGCCCACGGCGTCAACCCGGCCGTCATTCGGCAGGCCTCAACCGAGGCCGAAGCCGTTGCCGGCCTCGACGACATCATGCGTGTGATCGCGCCGAACCTGACGCTGGTCAGCCGCATTGGCATTGACAGCGCCCTGAATACCTAAAGACCGAACGGCCGCCCGGGGATCCCTAAGCGGCCGTTCAAAGTCCTCGGACCTTGAGGCGAAGCCGAGGGCGCCTTGATCTCCCGTTCCAAAGGAAATCGCCGCAGCCTACCCCTTCCCCCTTCACACGAGCAATCGCTATGAACGATATCCTCGACGACATCCTTACCAGCACCAGAAAGCTGCACCGCCTGCTGAGCTACGCCGATGCGCTCACGCACGGCATCCGGCGCATGGGGCACATCGACCCTTCCCCCTTCACAAGAGCAATCGCTATGAACGATATCCTCGACGACATCCTTACCAGCACCAGAAAGCTGCACCGCCTGCTGAGCTACGCCGATGCGCTCACGCACGGCATCCGGCGCATGGGGCACATCGAGGTCGACGGCCTGCGCTTTGAGCGGCAGGGCCACGAGCTGAATGCCGATGGCCGGCACACGCTGACCTATGAGCTCGCCGGCACCGGCAAGCTCTATCATGTGACGATCGAGCCGGTGGCGGAGACGCACCGATGAACGAGAACACATCGCTCAGCTGGTCGTGGCTCCGCGGCTATCGCTTCGAGGCGATCACGGTGCTGGTGGTCGTCATGTGTGTGGCGGCCGGCGGAGCCGGCGCCATCGGCACACTCGTCTACAGCCTATTCGAGCCGATCAACCACCTGCTCGGCCAAGTGCTTCCCTAACGCATTCCCGTTCCACGAGGAGACCTCAATGGCAACCGAAACCAATCCCTATCCCGACACCCGTCCCTACCGGAGCTTTGCGGAGATCGCTGCCGACGTCGAGAAAAAATACCAGGAGGCGCACGACCCAAAGCGCGCCGCAGCATCAGAAGACAGCATCATCCAGGGCGCCGGGATCACAGCCTTCCTCGTCCCGGTCGTCGGTTTTGTGCTCGGCGCGATCCTGACGACCCGGCAGCGTGAAATGCACGGGATCTGGGCCATGGTCGTATCCACGGTCATGGCGCTGGTGTGGGGGCTCGTGCTCCGCGCTGTGCTGTGACGAAACCGCGCGCCGGCGGTTCCCGGCGCAACTCCCGTTCCACAGGAGCAACCCATGAAGCTGATGAAACTGTTGAGGTACGCGACGATTGCGACAGCGCTCGCTCTGTCGGCGTGTGACACCGTTGATCTCAATGGTCTCGCCGACGTCGCCGACGGCCTGCTGCTGCTCGACGCCGCGATGCAACCCTCGAGACCGACCCGGACGTTCTGTCAGGGGTATGGAGTCAACCCACAGGGAGTGGTCTCGTATTCCTGTTGGTAGTATAGTTAACCGAGCGCCGGCGGCTCATCCGGCGCAACTCCCGTTCCACAGGACCAGCAATGAGCAATTTCCGAACGTTACGCGAGATCGTCTATGACGTGCTCGATGACGGCCGCCACAACGGCGACTTCCCGTTCGAGCGTGCCGCGGTCGACATCGCTCGCCTCAAAGAGGCGCTTGAGGAGCGGATCGAGTATCCGGTCCCGGGCGACTGGTTCGACCTCGACGAGCTCGCCGACATGGTCGACGACTGGTTCGACTCGCGGAGCGTCGCATGCATGATGCGCAACTGAAGGACAGTTTTTGCGGCAGTGGCCAGAGGGGCCACAGGTGACACCGACCGGCTGCGCGCCGAAACCGGCACTCTGGCAGCTGCGATTAGAGTAGCCCCGAGGGATGGCGGCAGCATGAGCAAGGTCGTCGAGGGCGAGCTCTACGAGATGGTCAACATCTATCCGGCGGACAGCGGCCTGCCGATGACCGTGTGGGCCGGACCCCGCGGCAATGCTCGGCACGATGTTCGGGTCAAGGTCAACATGGCGCACGGCAATCGGATGTCGATCGCCAACACCGCAATCGTCGCGGTTCGTCCGGTGCCGCGCCTGATCGCCGGCCGGTTGTCCGCGGCTGATCTGCAAGCGGTCAGTGACTGGTTGCGGCTCAACGAAGCGGCGCTCGTGGCGCATTGGGACGGCCAGATTTCCGGTGTCGAGCTCGGCCGGCGACTGCAGCGCCGGCTATGAACGACTTGTTCTGGTCTTTCCTGCGTGGCCACCGCTTTTGTTGTTTCGCGTCGCGACGAAGATCGGCGGTGTCGGATGAGAGCCATGAGATATCACGTTTACCCGATCGCCAATGCCTATGAAACGCTGCGGAGGAGCGCGCAATGAGCGAAGCCGAGGACCTGACGCTGATGACCAACCTCTACCCGCGCACCACCGGGCTGCCGATGGTCGTGTGGGTCGGCCCCAGCTATGGCGCGCCGCATGATGCGCGGATCAAGGTGATGCAAGTGCACGGCACCCGCATGGATCCGGGCAACCTCGCCGTCGTGGCACTCAGGCCGTTGCCGCATGTCGTCGCCGGCCGCCTGACCGCCGGCGATATGCAAGCGGTCGACCGATGGATCACGCTCAACGAGACGGCGATCATCGACCACTGGAACGGATTGACAGACGGCGCTGAGCTCGCTCGGCAGTTGCGGCGGCTGCCATGATGAGTGAACGAATGAGCGACATCGCGCAATTCAGCGCCCTGGCTGCCCTGATCATCGGCGGCTTTGGGCTGTTCGCGTTTATGTTCACGCGCCTAGAAAAGCGCATGGATCGTTTCGAAGAGAAACTCGACAGACTTCATCTAACGGACTTGCCGCAGTTGCGTCGCGATCTTGCCGAGGAATTTCGCGCGCAACGCGCCGAGGTTGCCGCGCAAGTGTCGGCGATCGCCAATGCGATCAACGCGGCACGGCGGCAGTGATGAGGAGACTGCCGAATGACTGATCGCCTCACTCTCGCGCATGCGCTGGAGCAAGGTGGTATCGCTCGCGACGCGGCGGAAAGCATCGCGACCGAGATCTATGACGCAATCCGCACAAACGTCGCGACCAAGGCCGACATCGCCGCGCTGCAGGCCGACCTCGCGGCTCTCGAAAATCGGATGCTGTGGCGGCTCGGGCGAATGATTGCGGTCGCCACCACCGGCTTGGTCATCGCAGCGACCGCGACGGCAACCGGCGTTATCCTTCACTATCTGCCTCACGCTTGAGGAGACCGCATGAGCGAAGAACCCGACAATCTCGTCCTACGGCTCTTGCAGGAAATCCGAACCGAGCTCGCGAGCTTACGCGATGACGTGAACGTGCTGACCGCCATCGTGCAGCGCCTCGACAACAGCCACACCCGGCTGTTGGCCGAGATCCGCGCGACGCATAGCCAAGTCTCTCGTCACGGCGAGCGGCTACGCCGCCTTGAGGGATTGGCACCGAGCGCCCATGACCCAGTCAAAGATTGAGCCGGTCGCAAGCGTCGAGCCCGACTACACCCGATGTCGCGCCGTGGTGGTGTCGCAGGGCTTCAATGCCCAGCAATGTTCGCGCATTTAACTCACCGGGTCAGTGCGGACGACCGCAGCCCGACGATCCCGAGTTCGCGGTTGTCGTCGGCGACTGCCCGCTGTGGCCCGGTTGCGGCTGCGAGGTCGATCTGCCGTGGCCGCACGGCCGCAATGAACCGGTCGAGATGGAAGAAAGGTGTGACGACTTATGACGCTCTGAGGAAGGGACGGCCAAGCAATATGGGGGATAACAAATGGCCCACTACCAAGACCTAATCCGAAAACTCGCGCCCGCCGCCAACCCGCGGCATGTCGAAGCCTGGATGCGCACCCAGTTCGGCGCACTCGATGATCTGCCGGCGGACCGCTTTCGCCATGAGGTCGAGCGCGCGCTGACCTACATCGCCAAGTCCACACCCGAGCGCCTCGACGAGCTGGCCAGGAGCTATGGGCTGTGAACCATGAACCTTCTGGCTTGGGCAGCCTTCGGCGCGGACATCGTAGAGATCGCCTTGCTTGGCGTGGTGATCTGGTTCGGCGTTCGCGCAATGAAGCTCCATGCGGGGACGCAGCAACAGATCCGTCGCGCTCTTCACGCGATCGTCGAGGAGCTACGCAAAGGCCGGAAGAATGACTGAAAGAGGAGCCGCACCGATGAGCGATTTTTACGAAAGTCTGGATACAGCAGCGGCACGGGTGATCCAAGCGACCGCGCGCATACTCGACGACTCGGCGACGTCTTTCCCCGCCGATACTTTCCCCGCCGATAGCGGAAGACCCGAATTGGCAATCTTGACGCTGGTTCGCGCGGCCGGTTGGTTGATCGGCTTCACTGCCGCCAATCCCAATCCGGCGCACGTCAAAGCAATGATCGACGCGCACTGTAAAGCTCTGCGCACGGCTGCCACCGATCCCTTAAAGGGCAGGGAGGGCAAAGAACTTCAGCGCCAAGTGATCGCTTGGCTGCGGCGGAACCGAGGAAACTGATGGCTGACGACTGGCCGGGAAACTTCACCGCAACCGAATGGCTGCTGTTTGCGGCGCTAATCGCCTGGGTCATCACGACCCGCGGCAAGCAGGCTCCGGCCTGGACGCAGGCACCATGGGCTGTCGCGCTCTTTTTTGGCGCTTGGTTCGCGATCTGGATCTTGTCGTTGCGGTACGACCAAAAACCGCTGCTGGATCTGCCCTGATGCCAGCAACACTGTGGTGGGGGCCCGGCGACGACCCCGGCGACGATCTGCCCGCCGAGGTGCTGGCCGAGATCGAGGCTGACGTCGCGCGCTACCGCAACGGTCGCATCCGTGCCGCACGCAAGCGGCTGGCACCACCAGCCTTTGTCGACGTCACGCTTGCTGAGCTGGCGGAGATCGCACGGCGATGGCTGCGCGGTGAGTCGCTGCGCGCCATTGCCAAATCGCTCGATTGGGACCCGGTGTCGATCAGCAGCACGCTAGACGCATTTACCGTGGGGTTTCGGCCAGACTTCGATTTCGACCGCGGCACAAGCCGCCGGAACGAGGTTGCAGCAGCCCTCGCGAAATTCGATCGTGGTGAGCCACCCGAGCGCCGGCCAAAGTTCAGGCGGTTTTCACCCAGCCATCTCGAACAGCGCCGTGCAACCCGTCGCGCCACTGAGCGCGGGAGTCCATGATGCGGAATGACCTTGCCGAAAGAAGGCTATTTTTGCACCTCCGATTTTTTCCCGGGTAGCTCAGCTGGTAGAGCGACGCGCTGTTAACGCGTTGGTCGGGGGTTCGAGTCCCTCCCCGGGAGCCATCTAGCTGGTGCGAGAATCCGATCGTTTCCCTGGCCGCGAAATACTCTGAGGTACCTCAATGAGGTATGCCTAGCGTGATATCAAAAACCCAGGCCTATTGCTTGCTTGTTGCCAGCTATATCGTCACCGGCAAGCTGTCACTGCTGATGGCGGTACCGCCGGGTTATGCATCGCCGATCTTTCCGCCGGCCGGGATCGCCGTCGCGGCGATGCAGATCGCCGGCCCGGTGACGCTGCCCTGGACGTTTCTCGGCTCATTTCTGCTCAATCTGTGGGTCGGCGCCGGCCAGACCTCGGTCGTGGCAGTCGCGGCGGCGGCCGTCGTCATTGCCGCTTCCTCGACCTTGCAGGCTGCGATCTCTGGGATGGTCTTGCGAAGCGCAATCGGCTACCCCATGCCGCTCGCCCATGCGCGCGATCTGTGGCGCTTTTTACTCCTGTCGTCGGTTTGTTGTCTGACGAGCGCGACATTGTCGCTAGGCGGCCTGTCGGTTCTCGGTGCCGTGCCGCTGCCCCATCTTTTGACAAATTGGGTTTCATGGTGGATCGGCGACACTCTTGGCGTTCTCATCACGCTCCCCCTGGTGTTCGTCGCCGCCGGCGAACCAAGGCATGTGTGGCGCCACCGCGCCGTGCCGGTAGCGCTGCCGGTGCTTCTGTTTTTTGCGCTGTTCGATGCTCCGACCGCGTTCTACCTTGAGCAGCACTTCGCTCTCAAGTGGCAGACCTGGGGGGTTCTCGTCGCCGGGGTCATCAGCACCTGCGTGTTGGGCGCATCGTTGCTCCTCACCAGCGGCCATGCGCACCGGGTCGAGAGGGAGGTCGAGGACCGCACGCGAGAGCTGCAACAAGCCCAAGCCGCATTATTCCAAGCCCAGAAGATGGAAGCCATCGGCCACCTTACCGGCAGCATTGCGCATGATTTCAATAACCTCCTTACCGTGATGACTGGCAGCGCCACGCTGTTGCGCGATCGCGCGGCTGATGACGTCGTTGCGCGGCGTGCCTCGGCCATCATCCGCGCCGGCGAGCACGGCGAGAGACTGATCCGACAATTGCTCGCCTTCTCGCGACAGCAGACATTGCGGCCAGAGACCGTCGATTTGCGCCAACAACGTCATCAGCTCGGCGAACTGGCCTCGAGATCGCTGCGGGAGGATATCGAGATCGTTGTCGACCTCCCGGAAAACCTCTGGCCGGTGACGATTGATCCCGCCGAATTCGAACTCGCGCTGCTCAACCTCGGGGTCAATGCCCGCGATGCGATGCCGAATGGTGGCCAGTTGCGTATCGAAGCTCGTAATGTCTCACTCCCCTCCGGCGATGCTACGGGCTGTGGACTGACGGGCGACTTCGTCGCAGTGAAATTGTCGGACACCGGTACGGGGATGACACCCGAGGTCCTGGCGCATGCCTTCGAGCCCTATTTCACGACCAAGCCGGTCGGTCTGGGATCGGGGCTTGGCCTCTCTCAGGTTTACGGTTTTGCCAAGCAGAGCGGCGGTACCGCATTGATCGAAAGCGAATTTGGACGAGGCACATCGATCACCCTGTTGCTCCCCCGGGCGATGGATCTTCCGATACCTCCTCATTGCCCTCCCCGGGAGCCATCTAGCTGGTGTGGCCGCGAAATACTCAGCTAGTCTAGCTAGGGCCACAGCCAGCGCCAGACCATCTCGACCAAATCCACCAGCGCCATCCAGGCGACCACGAAGGCGAACGCGCAGAGCGCCACGATGGCGATCTCCGTCAGCTTCTCGATCAGCGTTTCAGGTTTTCGGCCGCGAATTGCCGGTCCGCTCGCGGCGCCAGGTGCGGTGCTTGACCCGCTCGATGCGGCGCTCGTCGATCTCGTCGAACACGATGTCGGGCTCGTGGAACGACTGGCCGTGCAGACGCCACTTGTTCAAGCGGCCGTCGGGCGAGCGACCCGCGATCCACTCGCCGATCCTCCAGCCCTCAAGCTCGCGCACCCAATAGAAACCAGGTTCACGCCCGGACATTGCGCCAGGACCGTGTGCGACCCCGGTCGATCTGGTGCTCGTCGATCTCCTGCAAGTCCCGGTCGCGGTGGGTAAAGAAGCAGCCGGGCAGCCGCCAGTTGGCGGTGTCGCCCTCGCGCGAGTGACCCTTGGTCCATTCGCCAATGGTCCACCCATCGGGGTGCTCGGAACTCCCGAGAAGCCGCACCCAATAGAAGCCTGGTTGGCGAGAGTTGGCGGGCACGATGGGCAAAGGGGGGCGGCCGACCGGCATGTCCAGCCGCCCCGCAGGTTGATGGGGGACAGGTCTCGGGGGCAGATCCCCGGACCTGCAGCGATCCTAGCACAAATGTTCATTCCGCAATGGTGTGCCGCCGCCGCTGGGCCGATATCAACCTGGTTACCACCCGGAACGAGCAGTCAAATGGACACCTTTTATTTTTCCCCCTACGAGCTGCACGTCCTCCTGGCCATCGAGACCGTGCAAGCTTGCGCGCTGGTCTGGGTCATTCGCGAACTTCGCCGCACCCGCTATGTCGGCGCTAATCAGCAAGCCGTGTTGCGCCGCACGCTGAACCGCATCGGGATTGGTCAGTCGGCTGAATAAGTCAGGCGGCGTCGCCCGGTCGCCGTCCCGCTGCCGAAGTTCGCGGGTATCATCCCAACCGCAACAGAGTGGAGCAGCACCTTGGCAACGCGTCCGACCGCTCTCGTGGTGATCTTCAGCGCCGCGACCCTGCACCTGGTCGAAGCCTTTATCATCGCCGGATCGGGCGCGGCCGATAACTCGATCCCGATCGCCTCGCTGCTGAACGCCTTTCAAGGTCAGCGCATCACTCTGGCCGCCACCATGCTGCTCGCAGCGTTGTTGGCGCTCAGCGTAGCCCGCCAGCGTCCCGGGCTTGTCGCCATCATCGTGCTGATCCCGCAGCAGAGCTTGCTGGTGATCACCGCGATCGGCGCGTTCGCTTACGCCTGCATGGGTCACTACGCCGACGGCTACGTGCCGGCGGGCGGCGGTCTGTTTATCTTCGCCGACCAGCTGCCGCGCGTGTTGTTCGCCATCACCCACCTGGTGGCCAGCTATCAATGGCTTTGGAGCGACGACGCCGCGCGCTCGCGCTGGAAGCGGAGCACGGTCGATAAGATCCTCTCCGAGGCGAATTGGGCGGCGCTGTCCGATGACCGCGAGGACGATGTGCTCGTGATCCCGGTCGACGACATGCGCGAGATCATCAAGGGCCGGCTGTAAGACGGTCGCGGGCCGCTTTGATAGACGGGAAAATCAGCCGGTTGGGGAGAGACGCCGATTACTATTTTTCAAATAGTAATAAACAAATTATGGGTACTCGTGCGGCCGGTGCCGGGCCCACTCATCGAATCTGACCTTCTGGAGACGTCGTCGCGGACTGTCACCGCCAGAGGTGACACCCCGCTTTGATAGACGGGAAAATGGCCGGCGCCGGGCGTATACACAGCGCCGCCGGCGTGCTCGAAGAGTGGCGGTTTGCCTGGGTTTCGGGTGTATTACGCGGCGCCGCCGCGGGCCGTGGATCGGCCCATTTTCCCGTTTGGGGTCGCAACGTAGCCCTAATTCAGGGCGCGCTCGCGGTTGAGGGCGCGCGCGGCGAGCCTGGCGCGGCGCTGCGCTTCCTCTTGAGTGGGGCCGTAGATGATGCCCCACAGCTCGTCAGCGCGACGGATTTCGCACACGCAGGCGGTGCGGCCGTCGGCGGCGGCCTCGAAGATGCGGCCAGGGACAAACATCAGGCGGCGGCCGCGAACTTGCGCAGCGGCCTGCAGGTCAGCCGCCACCCGGTCTGCACCGTGTGTGTGAAACGGGATGTGAATTCGGCCGCGGTGATCCCGAGGAACTTGAGGAGGCTCGCCTTGTCGGTGCGCTGCGAGCTCGAGGGCGGGCTCAGCACGACGCGGTAGGCCGCACCCTCGATGCGCAGCAGTTCGCGCCGGATCGCCTCGGCCTTGAGCGCCTCGATCGCGGTCTGGTGGTCGCCGATCTCGTCGGCGAGGGCGGCCGGCGACAGCCCATGCAGCCGCTTGGTTTCGGGGGCGAGCCGCTTGGTCATTCGGTCTCCGGGATGGCGACGGCGCGGACCGCGGCGTCCTTGGCTTCGAGCAGCTTGCGCAGGCTGACGGTGCGCTCCGGGCCCGCGGGAACCAGCGCCACGACCTGCTGGGCGAGCTCGGCGAAGGGGCGCGAGACCCCTTTCAGGTCCTCACGCAGGTGGTCGTAGGCGAAGAACTTCAGCATCCGCTCCATGCAGGCTCGCGCTCAAAGGGGGGGATTAGGTGGGTTCGCGTTCGCTCGCGTCGGTTCGCGTCGAAACCTCCGGGGAAACCTCCGGGGAAACCTCCGAACCCTGAAACCGTTCTGACCGGTTTCCCTGGAACCCTTCTGACCGGGTTCCCTGCCCGGTTTCGGGCAAGATCGCGCTGATCTGGCCATGGGCGGGCCGATCCCAGCGCTGGCTGTAGTCGAGGCGGATATAGACGGCATTGCCCTTGGCGCCCGAGCCGACCGGCATGTTGGGTCGCGGCCGATAGACCCGCCGGGCGATCATTCGATCCTCCAGATCCGCATCACGCCGGCCTGGTCGACGCCGGCGGTGAACGTGCGGAGATAGCCGACGACGGTCCCGACAGGCGCGCTCTGCGCCACCGAGACGCCAGTGATCATGATCGACATCAGAAGCTCCCGGTAGGCGTCGTCGCCGACAGCATCTCGCCGGCGATGAAGACGGCGTTAGGCTGCTGCGTGCGCCGACAGGCCGCCCCTTGCCAGGCGGCGATCAGATCGGGGTAGGGCCCGGAGATCACCGAGACGAGCGGCGGATCCCCATCGTGCAGCACGCGCATGACGTAAAAGCGCGGCTCCTTCGGCCGGTCTGGTCGGGACTGGAGTATTTTTTTTGCTCCAGTTGACTCTCAGCAGCTGCCGGCGCACCCGGCAACGAATTCCATTCGGATCAGACCGGCCAAGCGCTGCACGCCGGCGGTGTCGTTGTGCCCGATCAGCCAGTGAGTGCCGTTGCTCTCGACCAGCACACCGTCCGGGTGCCGCGACCATCCGAGCACGCGCGGCCAGTCGGGTAGACCCTCGAGCCTCCGCTCCTCGGCGATCGCCTGGGCGATCAACACAGCGACCTCGGGCTCGTCATCGTCATCGGCGCCGACGACGATCAGGTCTGGGCGTTTCATGTGAAACCTGTTGCCGTGCCTTGCGCAGGGCTGGCTCTTCGTGCCGTCGAACGGCGCAGCCGCGTCAGCACTGGCCGGAGATTGATGTCGCCGGCACCGTGTTTGAGCAGGATCGCATTGGTTAGCTCGTCATCCGTCCCGATTGCGCCCACGGCCCGTGCGTCTTTGAGCGCCATCGCCAGTCGGCCGTTGAACTCCGCCAGCTCGCGAGCAATCATGATGGCGGCCCTCATCGGCTATGACCTCGGCGAGTGT
>Ga0318552_10000056_pt1 | contig 28371 bp, 25 predicted proteins | sample GRESIP082b2f20_FD_203516 | JGI IMG/M metagenome (GOLD analysis project Ga0318552, IMG submission 203516) | Tropical soil microbial communities from Luquillo Experimental Forest, Puerto Rico - GRE.SIPMG.082b2f20 | ecosystem: Environmental > Terrestrial > Soil > Tropical forest > Bulk soil...
GGTGGCCAAGGACCGGGTGGGGACGGTAGCGCTCCTCCAGCCGCCGGGTCTCGTCGGCAGTGAGCTCGAGCTTCTCGGCGGCCAGCGCGTCCTCGAGGTGGGCGCGTTTGGTGGCGCCCACGATGGGGGCGGTGACCCCCGGACGCTGGAGCAGCCAGGCGAGCGCTATCTGGGCGGGTGGCACGCCGCGTTCGGCTGCTACCTCGCCGGCCGCGTCCACCACGTCAAAGTCAGTCGGCTGCTGGTAGAGGCTGTCGCCGAACGGGTCGGAGTTGGACCTGGTGGTCCGCCGCTCGCCGGCCCGGGTCCGGTTGCCCGCCAGCACGCCGCGGGCCAGCGGGCTCCACGGAATGACCGCGACCCCCTGGTCGATGCACTGCGGGATCATCTCCCGCTCTTCCTCCCGGTAGAGCAGGTTGTAATGGTTCTGCATGGACACGAACGGGGTCCACCCATGCCGGTCAGCGGCGTGCTGTGCCTTGGCGAACTGCCAGGCGAACATGCTGCTCGCGCCGATGTACCGGGCCTTGCCCGCGCGCACCACGTCGTGCAGGGCCGCCATCGTCTCCGCGATCGGGGTCCGGTTGTCCCACCGGTGGATCTGGTACAGGTCGACGTAGTCCATGCCCAGCCGCGCCAGCGAGGCGTCGATCGCCGACATGATGTGCTTGCGGGACAGGCCGCCCGAGTTCTCCCCCGGCTCGAACTTCATGAAGACCTTGGTGGCCACGACCACCTCATCCCGCCGGAACATCTTGGCCAGCAGCCGCCCGGTGGCCACCTCACTGGCTCCTGCCGAATACACGTCGGCGGTGTCGAAGAAGATCACCCCGCCGTCGGCGGCGGCGCGGACGATGGGCTCGGCCTGGTCCTCGGACAGCACCCAGGGCCGCTCACTGTTGTTGCCGAAGCTCATCATGCCGAGGCAGACCCGCGATACCCGCAGCCCGGTGGCGCCAAGGTTGACGTACTCCATGATCACCCTCTCGATCGCCGGTCCCCGCCCCGCTAACGACCCTACGTCGGCGGCCCCCCGGGCCGGCTACGGCCGGTAGACCACGACCTGGTCGGCCTGGTAGCCGAAGTGGAAGCCCACCTGGCGGAGATAGCGGTAGACCATCTGATAGTGGTAGTCGGGGTGATAGCGCCGGCCGGCCCGGCCCAGCTTGGCCATCCAGTGCGGCCCCCAGACCAGCACCCAGCCGACGTGCAGCGAACGGGCGTCCTGCCGGGCCGCCACGATCTGGGCGGGCGTGGGCAGGTGCCCATAACGGGCGCCGACCAGCCCGGCGTAGAAGGGGTGCCGGGCGATCCCGGTGAGCGTCTGCTGGATCGTCCAGGATGTGTAGGAGACAGCCCGCGGGTGCCCATCAGCGGTGGCGAGAACCAGCGCAAGCGGCGATGGGAGATTCCCGAACCCGGATGGTATCCCGGCGACGCCGAACGGCACATCCACCACCACCGAGCCGCTGTGGTCGGCGGCGATCGGGCGGTCTACCGCGGCGAGAGTGGTGGGCACGGTGACCGGATGCGGCCAGCCCGGCCAGCCCAGCTCCAGCACGCCGAGCAGCACCACCCCGATCAGCAGCGGCGGGGCATGCTGGCGCAGCCACTGCACTGCCGCCCCGGCCAGCAGGGCAGCGCCCACCAGCCCGAGCAGAGTGAACCGTTCCGCTTCCCGGAAGGACGACAGCACGGGCAGGTGGATCATCCAGGCATAGGGCATCAGCGCGGACAGCTGGTGCCCGCGCCAATCAATGCCCAGCGGCACGTACCGGTGGCCGCCGATAATCAGGATGGGGCCGAGCGCCAGCCAGGTGGCGCCCAGCCACAGCAGGGCCAGCAGCCAGGCGCTGCGCCGGCGCCAGCTGACCACCAGGCCGAGCACGGCGAGCAGGCTGAGCACCACCCCGTAGGTGGCGAGCCCCTCGCCGGGCGCGGTGGCCCGGTAGATGGAGCCGAGCCCGGTTGCCCCGTAGGAGGCCAGCCGTGGTGATGGTGCGAACATGGACGGCAACTGCCCGGCGTACCTGATGTAGTCGCTGACAAACGGGGTGTGGCCGCCGCCGGCCCGCAGCTGCTGCACCATCGCGATGAGCTGCGGGGCGGAGATCACCAGTGCGGTGACGGCAGCTGCCGCCATCGCCCGCAGCTGGGCGCGCCCATGGTGACGCACCAGCCAGGGCAGCAGTACCAGCACGGCCAGGACCACCGCCAGCACCGCGAACTCCTGGTCGATCAGCATCGTCGCGCCCAGCACGATGCCCAGGATCACCCCACGCCGGACGGCCGGGCCGCGCCGCAGCCGCACCGCCGCCTCCACGGTCAGCGGCAGCATCGCGACACCCACCGCGGTGTGCAGGTGCGACCAGGCCTGGAACGTCACCATGCCGGATAGCCCGAAAAAAGCGCCGGCGGCCAGCGGGCCGACCAGTCCCGGCACCCACAGCCGGGCCATCCGGTACATGGCATAACCCGCGAACCCGGGCGCCAGGATCACCAGCAGGCCATACGAGACCGATGGCCCGAGCACGAGTGTGACCGGGGCCATCACCAGCCCGAGCAGCGGGGTCAGGGTGTCGAAACCCAGCTGATCGCCGAGCGGGGCGGCGAGGTACGAGGTGAACCACGGATTGCCCAGGTGGATGAGCTGATGGGCCATCCACCACATGTTCCAGACATACTCGGCCTGGTCGTTGCCGGCGGGCAGGCTGCCGGTGAGGTAGCTCGCCCGCGGCCAGGTGGCTGCCACCCCGGCGGCCAGGAAGCCAACGATGATCAGTGCTTCCCGCAGCCACGGCCGGTCCCACCACCGCCGCCGCCCGGCCGGCCCGGCCAGCTGCCCGCCGCCCGGCTGGGCCGCGCCCGGCCGCGGCTCGCGGGCAGCCGCGTCCGTGCCCGGCTGGGCGGCCCCCCGGCCGGTGGCAGCCACCGCCGACTCGTCTTCCTGCTGCTGGCTCACGTGGAATCCCTCCGTGGCGCGGGCGCACGCCTGGCTGCCGCTGGTGGCGCACCGGCCAGCCCGGGCAGGAAAAGCCCAGGGATAACTAGACACGGCAGCTGGCCGTTAGTCCACCACAATGCGGATGTCCAAGATACCGAGGAGGAAATCGTTACTGAGCCACCACCCTGGCGGCGGCAGGCCCGGCACGGCCCGGGCTGCCGGGGCCGCCGGCCAGGCGGCCCGCCGCGACCCAGCTCCCCGTTCCCTGCATTTCAGCAAGGATTTCAAACTAGACTTCGGCCCGGTCAACCTAGTGGAAGTCAACATGAAGCTGTCGATCCTGATGCCCGCCTACAACGAGGCGGCGACCGTTGGCCTGGCGATCAAGCGGGTGCTCGACGTCCGTTACCCGTGCGAGATCGAGCTCGTGGCCGTCGACGACGGCAGCAAGGACAACACCCGCGAGGTGCTGGCGGGCATCGATGACCCGCGGCTGGTGATCGGTGAGCACCCGGTGAACCGCGGCAAGGGAGCGGCCGTGCGCACCGCCGCGGCCATGGCGACCGGCGACCACATGATCGTCTTCGACGCGGATCTGGAGTACTACCCGGAGGACATCCTGAATCTGCTCGCCCCGCTGCAGCGGGGCGACGCCGAGGTGGTGTACGGGGTGCGCACTTTTGGCGCCTCCACCGCCCATTCCTTCTGGTTTGTCATTGGCAACAAGGTGAACACATTTACCGCCAATGCGGTGTTCAACACCTGGATCAGCGATCTGCACACCTGCCTCAAGCTGATGCCGCTGGATCTGTTCCGGCAACTGCCGGTACGCGAGAACGGCTTCGGGCTGGACACCGAGATCACCGCCCTGCTGCTGGCCCGCGGGTACCGCCCGTACGAGGTGCCGATCAACTACAAGGCGCGCAGCCGGGAAGAGGGCAAGAAGCTCACCTGGGGTGACGGCGTCGAATCGACCTGGATTCTATTCCGGGTCCGGGTCCGGGAAGGTCTCCGCAAGCGGCGCGCCCGCCAGCATGCCGCCCGGGGGCCGGCCTAGGCGGTCCGGCGTTTTACTGCGCCGTCGCTGCCAGTAGCGGATGTGGCCGCCGCACCGCACCAGCGCCGGCTTACCCAGCCCGGGCAGCCAGCACTTTGATCCGCAGAACTGTCAGGCCACGAATGGCTGGCCGGAATCGCTGGTCATCGGGCGGCCGGCCGCCTGCCAGCCATGCATGCCGTCGGCCACGTTATGTGCCTGCCAGCCGGCTCCGGCCAGGGCCCGTGCGGCATAACCGGACCGGTGACCGGTCCGGCAGATCACATACACCGCACGGTCCCGGGCGACCTCACCAGCCCGGGCACTGAGCTGGCCAAGCGGGATGTGCAGCGCGCCCGGCACGTGACCGGCCGCCCACTCGTCGTGCTCGCGCACATCCAGCAGGAAGGCGCCGTCCGGAACCTGGGCCGCGGGCACCTGGCTGAGCGCATCAGTCATCGCTGGCTCCCGCATGCCGGCCTGATCACGATCCGTCCCGCTGGTCCGGCGTGGCGGCGTCGGCGGATGCCGCCCCCGGGTCCGGCGCATCCTCGCGCCAGGCCGGGCCGGGGGACACCTTGCGCAGCTGCTTGTTCATCGAGCGCAGCAGGAAGAACAGGGCCAGCCCCATCCCGGCCACGACCAGGAACCCCAGTGTCCCGGACACCACGTTGCCCAGCGAACTGGCCGATCCGGCGGCCAGGTTGGTCACAGGCACACCCTCTCCCGCACCCCGGCGAACAAGTCGTCCTCTGGCAGTTCAGTATCCACCACCGACCTGGCCAGGTGATAATCCTCGGTCGGCCAGGCCGCCTGCTGCACGGGCAGCGGACAGCCGAACCAGGGTCCGTCCGGGTCGACCTGGGTGGCGTGGGCGAGCAGCGCCTGATCCCGCAGGCCGAAATACTCCCCGCACTGGACCCGGGTGGTGATCTCCAGCTCGGGCCTGGTCTCCGTCGGCTCTTCCCACCGCTTGAACCACTCCGCGTACGGTGACTCCAGCCCGCGCCGCTCCATTTCCTCGTGCAGCGCGGTGAACCTGGCCCGGTGGAAGCTGACGAAGTAGTAGAGCTTGAGCGGCTGCCACGGCTCACCAATGCCGGGGTAGCGGTCCGGGTCCGCGGCCGCCTCAAACGCCGCCACCGCCACCCGGTGGGTCATCACGTGATCGGGATGCGGATAGCCGCCATCGGTGTCATAGGTCATGATCACGTGCGGACGGAACTCCCGCACGGCGCGGACCAGCGGCTCCGCCGCGACGGACAGTTCCTGCCGCGCGAAACACCCCGCTGGCAGCGGCGGCAGCGGATCGCCTTCGGGCAGGCCGGAATCGGTGAACCCGAGGAATTGCTGCCGCACACCGAGAATCTCGCGCGCCCGGGCCATCTCCTCGCGGCGGATCCGGGGCAGGTTGGCGCGGATCTCGGGCCGGTCCATGGCCTGGTTCAGGATGTCCCCGCGCTCGCCGCCGGTCATGGTCGCGACCAGCACCTCCACCCCGGACCGGGCGTAGGCGGCCATGGTGGCGGCACCCTTGCTCGACTCGTCGTCGGGGTGCGCGTGCACGGCCATCAGCCGCAGCGGGGCAGCCGCCTGGCTGGTGGCCACGGCACCATCGTCGGGCAGGGCTGGCACAGTTCCTCCTCTGGAGCATGATCATCTGCCGGCCCACGTTCCCGGGCGCCGGCAGGCTACGGCAACAACACGCTGGTGAGGCGGCCTCATTCCCGCCCGGGGCGGCCGCCGTCACCGGGCCGGCTATTGACGGATGCGTGGCATGCGTTAAGCCTGGGTAGCCTCAATGAATTACCCAGCAGGAGCCATCCGGCTCCCCGCGGACCCTCTCGTCCGCGTTTGCCGCCAAGGAGTACCCGTGACCGAGACACGCGACGACCACGTCACCTGGCTCACCCAGGAGGCCTACGACCGGCTGAAGGCGGAGCTCGATCATCTCTCCGGGCCGGGGCGTGTGGAGATCGCGAAGAAGATCGAGGCCGCCCGGGCAGAGGGCGACCTGCGTGAGAATGGCGGCTACCACGCCGCCAAGGAGGAGCAGGGCAAGCAGGAGGCCCGGATCAACCAGATCCAGCACATCCTGCAGAACGCCAAGGTCGGCGAGCCGCCACGGACCGACGGGGTGGTCGGCCCGGGGATGACCGTGACGGTCCGGTTCGACGGCGACGACGACGAGGTCACCTTCCTGCTGGCCTCCCGCGAGGAAAGCGGCTCGCCGATCGACGTGTATTCCCCCCGCTCACCGCTGGGCAACGCCATCTCCGGCAAGAAAGTCGGCGAGACTGCCACCTACACGATGCCCAACGGCCGCGCCGCCACGGTCGAGATTCTCGAAGCCGTGCCGTACGGGGAATTCTGACCAAAGACCGGACCGGGCCCGGCGCATGCGCCGGGCCCTCCGTGTCTGGCCGGTCAGCTCACCAGCTCGGCGGTGGGCTGCTGCTCGGGTGCTGCCCGACCGCGCAGCGGCACTTCCTTGATCAGCCAGGCGAGCACGAACACCACCAGCGCGGCCGGCACAGCCCACCAGAACACGCCCTGTACCGCATAGGTGATCGCGGCGAACACCTCGTGCTGGATGGCCGCGGGCAGGTGGGTGAGCTCGACCGGGTTGAGGCTCTCCCCGCCCCCGGTGGCCAGGTGAACCCCGGGCAGGCTGGCGCTCAGCTGGCTGGTCAGCCGGTGCGCGAAGATCGCGCCAAACGCACTGACCCCGATCGACCCGCCGATCTGCTGGAAGAACGTCCGGGAACTGCTGGCCACGCCGATGTCGCGCGGCGCCACGCTGTTCTGCGCGACCAGGGTGGTGATCTGCATGAGGAAGCCCATGCCGACCCCCAGCACGACGAAGTACAGGCCGCTGGTGACCAGCGAGGTGTCCAGGCTGAGCCCGGTCAGCAGGTACATGGCGACGGCCATGACCCCGCTGCCGATGATCGGCAGCGCCTTGTAGCGGCCGGTGCGGGTGGTCACCTGCCCCGCGATCAAGGTGGTCACGGTGGAACCGAGCATCAGCGGGATCAGCATCAGCCCGCTGGCGGTCGCCGACAGGTGCTGCACCGTCTGCTGATACAGCGGCAGGAAGGTGAGCGCGCCGAACATGGCCAGGCCCAGCAGGAAGCTCATGCCGGCGATCAGCGAGAAATTCCGGTTGCGGAACACGTGCAGCGGCAGCACCGGCTCGGCGGCCCTGGTCTCGGTGTAGAGGAAGGCGGCGGTCGCGATGACCGCCAGCGCGCCCAGCCCCAGGATCGGTGCCGACCGCCACGGGTACTGGGAGCCACCCCAGGTGGTCAGCAGCACGACCGAGGCGGCGGCCACCGCGAGCAGCGCTGCCCCCAGGTAGTCGATCTTGTGCTTGACCTTGTGGCGGGGCAGGTGCAGCGTGAGGAACAGGTAGATCAGCGCGGCCCCGCCGACCGGCATGTTGATGTAGAAGATCCAGCGCCAGGACAGGCTGTCGGTGATGTAGCCGCCGACCAGCGGGCCGGCGATCATGGCCAGGCTCATCGCCGCCATCATGTAGCCCATGTACTGGCCCCGCTCCCGCGGCGAGACCAGGTCGCCGATGGTCGCGATCGCACCCACCAGCAGGCCGCCGGCACCCAGCCCCTGCAGTGCGCGGAACACGATGAGCTGGTCCATCGACTGGGCGAGCCCGGACAGCGCGGACCCGATCAGGAAGATCACGATGGCCGCCATCAGCAGCCGCTTGCGGCCGTACTGGTCGCCCAGCTTCCCGTACAGCGGGGTGGTCACGGTGGAGGCGAGCACGTAGGCGGTCACCACCCAGGACAGGTGCGTCACCCCGCCCAGGTCGCCGACGATGCGCGGCAGCGCGGTGGATACCACGAGCTGGTCGAGCATGGCGAGCATGATCGCGAGCAGCAGGCCAGGAAGGACGATCAGGACTTCCCGGCGGGGCCCGCTGGGCACCTCCGGGATGACGGCTGACGTGTCCTGTGCCATGTCGGTACTCCCCTCCGCCGGCGCTACGCCGGGAATCCGCCGGGCCGGGCGGCCGTGCTGCGGCCGTGCGCTCGTCCCGTCCGGCTGTGCCTGGATAACCGGGGCTGGCACGCTGCGCCGCTGGCGCCTTGCGCCTACTTGCCGACCGGTCAGTATGTCCCTAAGATTGAGGTTAGACCGTCAACTAACCGGTCGTCAAGTAAGTAACCGCATACGGAGGACGGGGCAGCCATGGAGGAGTCGCTGGGCCGGGGCCGGGCCCGCGGCCGGAGCCGCAGCCGGGGCGCCAGCCAGGCCCGCGGTGAGGCGCGCCAGGCCCGCGGTGAGGCGCGCCAGGCGCGCGGCGGGGCCAGGGCGCGCGGCCGTGGCCCGCTCCCGCGCGGCGGCACCCGGGAACGGATCCAGGCCATCGCGCTGGAACTGTTCGCCGAACAGGGTTACGACAAGACCTCGCTGCGGGAGATCGCGGAGGGCCTCGGCGTCACCAAGGCGGCGCTGTATTACCACTTCAACTCCAAAGAGGACATCGTCCGCAGCTTCACCGAGGACTACCGGGCCGAACTCGACGAGGTCATCAGCTGGGGGGCGGGCCAGCCACCCGGCCCGGCGACCCGGGCCGCGATCCTGGCCCGCTACGCCGACATCGTGGACCGGCGGCTGCCGGTGATCAGGTTCATGGAGCAGAACCAGGCCGCGCTGCACAGCCTGATGTCCGACGACGCGTCACGGAAGAAAATGTTCCGCGCCCAGTTCATGAGCCTGTGCGACCTGCTGTCACCGCCCGGGTCGCCGCTGGCCGACCGGGTCCGCGCGGCCATGGCGGTGGTCTCGGTCGGCATGAGCTCGCTGCTGTTCGCGCAGGAGGCGGGCAGCCCGGCGGAATTGCACGCGACCGTGCTCGGCGTCGCCTGCGAACTGGCTGGCGCGGATCCGGGTCTGGCCCCGGCCGCGGCCGGGGCCAGTGCGGGCTACTCCGCGCCCCAGTAGCGGTCGGCGGCAAACAGCAGCGCGGCGGCCCCGACCAGCCCCGCGCTCTGGCCCAGCGCGGCCGGCACCACCCGCACGTCGCGGGCGAAATCCAGCCCCACGTACCGGCGCAGCGTCTCCTCCAGCGGGTCGAGCAGCAATGAGCCGGCCTGGACCAGGCCGCCCCCCACCGCCACCACCTCCAGGTCGCACAGGTGGGTCGCGGACGCGATGCCGATGCCGAGTGCGTGCCCCGCGCGGCGCATCGCCGCCAGCGCGACCGGGTGGCCCTGCGCGGCGTCATCGGCCAGATCCCGGGCGCTGGCATCGGCCTGGCCCGGCCGCCAGCCCTGGGATTGCGCCCAGGCGGCCAGCGCCGGGCCACGGGCGATCGCCTCCACACAGCCCCGGCCGCCGCACACGCAGGCCGGCCCCTCCGGGTCGACCACCACATGCCCGACATGCCCGGCGTTCCCGGTCGCCCCGTTGATCAGCCGCCCGTCCAGCACCAGGCCGCCACCCACGCCCGTGGACACCACCATGCCGAGCAGGTTCCGGCGTCCCCGGCCGGCCCCGCGCCAGTGCTCCCCGGCGGCCAGGCAGATCGCGTCGTTATGCAGCCGGACCGGCAGCCCGGGGAACCGCTGCCGCAGCCGGTCACGCAGCGGGAAATCCCGCCAGGCGGGAATGTTCAGCGGCGACACCCGCCCGGCCGGCCATTCCATCGGGCCGCCGCACCCGCAGCCCACCCCGGCCAGCCCGGCCACCGGATCCGCATGGGCGTCCGCCAGGATGCGGGTGACCAGCGCGTCCAGGGTCCGCCAGAGCTGCTCGCCATCCAGCTCATGGGGGGTTGCCGTCTGCGACCACGAGATGACCCGGCCACCGGGTTCGACCAGCCCGGCCGCGAACTTGGTACCGCCGACGTCGATAGCCAGCGCGGGGAGCTCAGCTGCCATGTCTGTCCTCCTGTGCCGGTCCCCCACCCCGGCCAGCCCTGCGAGTCGCAAAGCCGGCCGGCCTGGACATAGTGTCGAATGGTGCACTCATACAGCCAGGCCCATAGCCACGCCAGTCCTCCCGCCCGCCCGGCGGACACCACGCTGGGCGACCTGCGCGCGAGCGGCCATGAGTATCTGACCGTCAAAGACGAGCTCCGGCGCAACCTGCTGGCCCGGATGCGGGCCGGCGAGAACCGTTTCCCCGGCATCATCGGCTTCGGCCAGACCGTGCTCCCCCATCTTGAGCGAGCCCTGCTGGCCGGGCACGACACGATCCTGCTGGGTGAACGCGGCCAGGGCAAGACTCGCCTGATCAGGACGCTGCCCGAGCTACTGGACGAATGGACGCCGGCTGTCACCGGGTGTGAGATCAACGACCATCCATTCGCGCCGGCCTGCGCCCGCTGCCGGCGGCTGTCCACCGAGCGGGGTGACGCCCTGCCGGTGAGCTGGCGGCACCGGAGTGAGCGGTACGGGGAGAAACTGGCCACCCCGGATACCAGCGTGGGCGACCTGATCGGCGATGTCGACCCGGTCAAGGTCGCCGAGGGCCGCACCCTCGGCGACCCGGAGACCATCCACTTCGGGCTGGTACCGCGCACCAACCGCGGCGTGTTCTGCCTGAATGAGCTGCCCGACCTGGCAGAGCGGATCCAGGTCTCGCTGCTGAACGTGCTGGAGGAGCGGGACATCGCGGTCCGCGGCTACGCGCTCCGGCTGCCGCTGGATCTGGTGCTGGTAGCGAGTGCGAACCCGGAGGACTACACCAACCGGGGCCGGATCATCACCCCGCTGAAGGACCGGTTCGGGGCCGAGATCCGCACTCACTACCCGATGACGCTGGACGATGAGCTCGCCCTCATCCGGCAGGAAGCCGAGCTCGCCTGGCGGGGGGCTGACCAGGGCGCGGCCCTGCCCGACCATCTGATCGAGGTCATCGCCCGGTTCACCCGGCTGGTGCGCGCCTCGCCCGCGATCGACTCCCGCTCGGGGGTGTCGGCCCGGTTCGCGATCGCTGGCGCCGAGTCCGCCGCCGCATCGGCGGTGCGCCGGGCCGCCCTGGCCGGCGAGCCGCAGCCGGTGGCCCGGATCTGCGACCTGCCCGCCACCGTGAGCACGCTGCGCGGCAAGGTCGAGTTCGAGGTCAGCGAGGAGGGCCGGGAGGATGAGGTGCTGGAGCACCTGCTGCGCCGGGCCACCAATGAGACCTTCCGCGCCCACCTGGGCAGCGCCGATCTGTCCGGCCTGCTGGCCACTTTCGAGGCAGGCGGCACGGTGGAATCCGGCGACCTGGTCCCGGCGGCTGCGCTGCTGGCCCGGGTCGGTGAGGTGCCGGGCCTGGCACGGATCATGCACCGGCTGGGCATGGACGGGAACGAGTCGCCCGGTCATGCGGCTGCGGCGATCGAGTTCGCGCTGGAAGGGCTGTACCTGATGCGGCGGCTGTCCAAGGACACGGTCGACGGCGGGACGGTTTACCGGACGTGACCGCGGCCCACCGGCGGGCGCCCCGCCTCCCCCGGGCTGGCCAGGGCGCGGGCCGCGAGCCAGCGCAGAAAGGAGGCGGGCGTGCCGGGTTACCGCTACGGCGCCTATCACGACGGGCCTGACCCGCTGGCACCGCCCTACGACGCCGGCGGGGCGCTGGACGAGCTCGGCGATGCGGTACTGGCCGGGTCCGATCCCGGCACCGCGCTGCGCGACCTGCTGCGGCGGGGCCTGCGGGGCGGGCGCGGCCTGGACGATCTGCTGCGCCAGGTGCGGGAGCAGCGGCGGGAGATCCGGCGCCGGGGCCGCCTGGACGGCATCCTCGAGCAGGCCCGGGCGCTGCTGGACACCGCGATCGGGCAGGAGCGGGCGGAGCTGTTCCCCGACCCGTCCGACGACGCCCGGATGCGGGAAGCGGAACTGGACTCGCTGCCCGATGACACCGCGCAGGCCATCCAGCGGCTGGCGGACTACGACTGGCGCTCGGCGGCCGCGGCGGCCACCTTCGGCCAGCTGCGGGATCTGCTCCGGCGGCAGGTCCTGGACAGCCAGTTCCAGGGCATGAAGGACGTGCTGGCGAACCCCGACCCGGAGGCGCTGCGCCGGGTCAGCGAGATGCTGGCCGAGCTCAACGCGATGCTGGCGGCGGATGCGCGCGGCGAGCACACTCAGGCCGACTTCGACGCGTTCATGCAGCGCTATGGCGACATGTTCCCCGATGCCCCGGCCAATCTGGAGGAACTGGTCGACGCCCTGGTCCGCCGGGCTATGGCGGCCCAGCGGCTGATGTCCTCGCTCAGCGCGGAGCAGCGGGAGGAGCTGGCCGGGCTGATGCAGCAGGCGCTGGCCGATGCCGGCCTGGCCGGGCAGATGGATGAGCTGGCCAGCGCGCTGCGGGCGCGCCGGCCGGAGCTGGATATGGGCGGCTGGCCGGGCGAGCGGATGACCGGCGATACCCCGCTCGACCTGGCTGACGCGACCACCGCCTTGGCCGATCTCGCCGACCTGGCCGAACTGGAGGCGGCGCTGGGCCAGGAGTATCCCGGCGCCCGGCTGGACGACATCGACGAGGCAGCGGTCCGGCGGGCACTTGGCCGGGCGGCGGTGGACGACATGGCGGCGCTGCGCCGGACCGAGCAGGAACTGGAGCGGCAGGGATACCTGCAGCGCAACGCCGGGAAACTGGAGCTCACACCGAAGGCGGTGCGGCGGCTCGGAGAGACCGCGCTCCGCCGGGTGTTCGCCGACCTGCCCGAGGGCGGGTCCGGGGATCACGAGCAGCCCGACGCCGGGCAGGCGGGCGAGTACACCGGTGCCACCCGGCCCTGGCAGTTCGGCGACGAGCAGTCCATCGACGCGGCCGCGACCGTGCGCAACGCGCTGCTGCGGGACGCCGCCGCGTTCGGGCGCCAGCCCGGCCAGGACCCGCATCACTGGGAGGGTGACCCGCCGCGGGTGCGGCTGGCGGCCGAGGATTTCGAGGTCGGCGAGACCGAGCGGCGGACCTGTGCCGCGGTGTGCCTGCTGGTGGACCTGTCCTACTCGATGGCGATCCGGGGTACCTGGGGCGTGGCCAAGCAAACCGCGCTGGCCCTGCACGCGCTGGTGCGCAGCCGGTTCCCGCAGGACTCCATCCAGGTGATCGGCTTCTCCAACTATGCGCGGGAACTGCGGGAGACCGATCTGGCCGGCCTGGGCTGGGACATGGTGCAGGGCACCAACCTGCACCACGCGCTGGTGCTGGCGGGGCGTTACCTGGACCGGCGGCCGGAGCATGACCCGGTGGTGCTCATCGTCACCGATGGCGAGCCCACCGCCCACCTGCGGCGGGATGGCTCGTCCTGGTTCGACTGGCCGCCGGCCCCGGAGACCCTGGAACTCACCCTGGCCGAGGTGGACAAGATGACCCGCCGCCGCGCCACGCTCAACATCTTCATGCTGGTGGACGACGAGCGGCTGACTGCCTTCGTGGATGAGGTGGCCCGCCGCAATGGCGGCCGGGTACTCCGCGCCCAGCCGGAACGGCTCGGCGAGTTTGTGGTGAAGGACTTCCTGCGCACGCGGCGGGCGGGGAAGCGATAGGGTGGGTTAAGCATTTTGCGGCATCGCCACGCGCGTTCCCTTTCTCGTAGTAGCGTTCGGCAGTCATAGCTGATGACCGGGCCGGACCAGCGGCAGGCGGAACGAGGCCCGGCATCAATCCAAGGAGGACCACGTGAGTTCTGTCAGCGACGCTGGCGTGCAGTCCGGCAGCAGGCGCCCGATTGCCATTGTGTTGGCGATCATCGGCGCGCTGTTCATCATTCTCGGCATTGTCTACCTGGCCGTACCGGCCGGGTCGCTGCCGAGCATCCTCGGCCACACCCACCCGGTCAACGGCCACCACCAGGTGCGCATGGCCGTCTCGTTCGTGCTCGGCGTGATCCTGCTGGCGGCGGCCTGGTTCGTCAACCGCGGCGGCAAGTCCGCGCAATCCTCGCGGTAACCCGGCAACCCCGCCCGGGCGCTGACCGGCCGCAGCCGCGGCCGCCGGGACCCGCCTGCCGGAAGGCGATCCCCTGGCACTGCCGTGCCAGGGGATTTGTCGTTCCGGGCACTCCCGATCATGACCGCCGTGACCACTAAGATCGCCTCATGTCGTTCACCGACCGGCTGGTGCTCTCGGTGCACATCGCCTTCGTGATCTTCACCATCGGGCCGGTCACCGCCGCGATCATGTCCACCCCCCGGGCCATCCGGACCCGCAACGCCGGCCTGCTCCGCTACCTGGTGCGCACGACCCGCATCTTTGCCGCCGCCTCGCTGGGCATTCTGGTCTTCGGCCTCATCCTCGGGGAGAGCGAGGGGGACCTGAGCAAGGCCTGGCTGACGGTGTCGACGACGCTGTTCGCCGTCGCGCTGGTGCTGCTGGTCCTGATCATGCGGGACCAGCGGCGGGCGCTCGCCGCGCTGACTACGGCCGCCCAGGACCGCGGTGCCCCCCAGCAGGGCGGCGGCACGCAGCCGCCCGCCGTGGCCGGGACCGCAACCGCGGCGGGCGGTGAACAGCAGGCCGTGGCCAGCAGCGGCGGGGCGGCGGCGGTGGCGACCGTGGAGCGGGGCCGCATCGCCTCGCTGGGCGGCATCGTCGGCCTGATCTGGCTGGCCATCCTGGTGCTGATGGTCTGGCAGCCGTGACCGGCGGCCGGCCGGTCAGCCCGGCAGGGCCTGCCGCAAATCCTCGAGCAGGTCGTCGGCGGACTCGATGCCGACCGAGAGCCGGATCAGGTCAGGCGGCACCGCCAGCGCCGATCCGGCGGCCGACGCGTGGGTCATCCGGGCGGGCAGCTCGATCAGCGACTCCACCCCGCCGAGCGACTCGCCGAGGGTGAACAGCCGGGTCCGCGCGCACACCGCCAGCGCCGCCGCCTCGCCGCCGCGGACCGTGAACGACACCATGCCGCCGAAGCCGCGCATCTGCTTGGCCGCCAGCTCGTGGCCAGGGTGGCCCGGCAGCCCTGGGTAGAGCACCCAGGGCACGGCCGGATGGCCGGCCAGCGCGGCCGCGATCCGGGAGGCGTTGTGCGTATGCCGGTCCATCCGGACCGCCAGCGTGCGGATGCCGCGCAGGGTCAGCCAGGCATCGAACGGGCCCGCCACCGCACCGGTCGCGTTCTGCAGGAACGCGAGCTGCTCGCCGAGGCCGGGATCGGTCACCACCACCGCCCCGCCGATCACATCGGAATGGCCACCGAGGTACTTGGTGGTGGAGTGGATCACCGCGTCGGCACCGAGTGCGAGCGGATTCTGCAGGTACGGCGAGGCGAACGTGTTGTCCACCACCAGCAGCGCCCCCGTTTCCCGGCACAGCTGGGCGAGCGCCGCGATGTCGACCACCGACAGCAGCGGGTTGGTCGGCGTCTCGGCCCATACCAGCCGGGCCGGTTGCTCGGCCAGGGCCAGCCGGACGGCGGCCAGGTCGGTGAGCGGGACCGGGCGGTAGCTCAGCTGCCAGCCGGCGAAGACCTTGTCGAACAGCCGGAAGGTGCCGCCGTAGGCGTCGTGCGGGATGAGCACATGGTCACCGGGCTGGCACAGGACGCGCACCAGGCAGTCCTCAGCGGCCATGCCCGAGGCGAAGGCAAGCGCCCGGCGGCCGCCCTCCAGCGCCGCCAGGCAGGTCTCCAGCGCGGCCCGGGTGGGGTTCGCGGTGCGCGAGTACTCATATCCCGCCCGCACCCCGCCGACCCCGTCCTGGGCGTAGGTGGACACCTGGTAGATGGGTGGGACAACCGCGCCGGTCTGCGGATCCGGGTCCTGCCCGGCGTGGATCGCCTGGGTCTCGAAGCCGGTCATGCGCCGCTCCCAGCCAGGAAGCCGAGCACGTCCTGGCGGGTGATCATGGCCGCGGGCCTGCCGTCCACCAGCACCACCGCCGCTCCGGCTTTCTCCAGCGCGTCCACCGCCCGGCCGACCAGCTCGCCGGAGCCGACCATCGGCAGCGGCGCGGACATGTGCTGGCCGACCCGGTCGGCGGGGGTTGCCCGGCCGGACACCAGCGCGTCGAGCAGGTCGCTCTCCACCACCGAGCCAACGACCTCCGCTGCCATCACCGGCGGCTCCGCCTTCATCACCGGCAGCTGGGAGACGTTGTACTCACGCAGGATGCCGATCGCGGCGGCCACGGTCTCGTCCGGGTGGGTGTGCACGAACTCAGGCAGCCCCGGCTGCTTGTGCCCGAGCACGTCGCCGATCTTGGGCTCGGTGGTCGGCGCGGTCAGGAACCCGTAGTCGGCCATCCACTCGTCGTTGAATATCTTCGCCAGGTAGCCACGGCCACCGTCGGGCAGCAAGACCACGATGACGTCGTCCGGCGCGGCCGTGGCCGCGACCCCCAGCGCGGCGACCACGGCCAGCCCGCACGAGCCACCGACCAGCAGCGCCTCCTCCCGGGCCAGCCGCCGGGTCATCCGGAACGAGTCCGCGTCGCTGACCGCGATCACGTCGTCGCAGATGGCCGGGTCGAAGGTGGCCGGCCATATGTCCTCCCCCACGCCTTCCACCAGGTACGGGCGGCCGCTCCCGCCGGAGTACACCGAGCCCTCCGGGTCCGCGCCGATCACCTTCACCCGGCCGCCAGATGCCTCCTTCAGGAAGCGGCCGGCGCCGGTGATCGTGCCGCCGGTGCCGATCCCGGCCACGAAGTGGCTGACCCGCCCATCGGTCTGCGCCCAGATCTCTGGCCCGGTGGAGTGGTAGTGGGAGGCCGGGTTCTCCGGGTTGGCGTACTGGTCGGGCTTCCAGCCGCCGGAGGTCTGCGCGGCCAGCCTGGTCGACACCGAGTAGTAGGAGTCGGGATGTTCCGGCGAGACTGTGCCCGGGCAGACCACCACCTCGGCCCCGTAGGCGCGGAGCACGCTGATCTTGTCCTGGCCGACCTTGTCCGGGCAGACGAACAGGCAGCGGTACCCCTTCTCGGCGGCCACGATCGCCAGCCCGACACCGGTGTTCCCGGACGTCGGCTCGATGATGGTGCCGCCGGGGCGGAGCGCGCCGGAGGCTTCGGCCGCCTCCACCATCCGCAGCGCTATCCGGTCCTTCACCGAGCCGCCGGGGTTGAAGTACTCGACCTTGGCCAGCACGTCGGGGGCCCGCCCGGGCGGCGCCAGCCCACGTGTCACCGCGTGCAGCCGGACCAGCGGCGTGTCGCCGACCAGCTCGATCAGGGAGTCATGTACCCGCATCGCCCAGCCTCCAGAGCCCGGCCCAGCCTGCCGCGCCGGTGCGGCCGCCCCGCCGGGCCCTCTCCGACCGAAGCGTACGCTGCATACGGGTAGTACCCCGGCCCCCGATCACCCGACCACGCGAGGGAGCGTGCCATGACCGAGGCAGTCATCGTCGCCACCGCCCGCTCACCGATCGGGCGGGCGTTCAAGGGATCGCTGACCACCGTCCGGCCGGACGACCTCACCTGCCAGATGGTGCGCACGGCGCTGGCCAAGCTGCCGCAGCTGGACCCGGCCGACATCGGCGATCTGATCCTCGGCTGCGGCCTGCCCGGCGGCGAGCAGGGCTTCAACATGGGCAGGGTGGTGGCGGTCATGCTCGGCTTCGACCACCTGCCAGGCACCACGCTCAGCCGCTACTGCTCGTCCTCGCTGCAGACCACCCGGATGGCGTTCCACGCCATCAAGGCCGGTGAGGGTGACGCGTTCATCTCGGCCGGGGTGGAGTGCGTGAGCCGGTTCGGCAAGGGCAGCAGTGACAGCTGGCCGGACACCCATAACCCGGTTTTTGCCGAGGCGGAGGCCCGGACGCAGGCCCGGTCCGGTGCGGGCAGCGAGGCCTGGCACGACCCCCGTGCCGACGACGCCGTGCCGGACATCTACATCGCCATGGGCCAGACCGCCGAGAACGTCGCGCAGCTGCGCGGGATCAGCCGGGCCGAGCAGGACGAGTTCGGGGTCCGGTCGCAGAACCTGGCCGAGAAGGCCCTTGCCAATGGGTTCTGGCAGCGCGACATCTCGCCCGCCACCATGCCCGACGGGACGGTGGTCGACGCCGACGACGGCCCCCGGCCCGGGACCACCCTGGACAAGGTGGCCGGGCTGCCGCCGGTATTCCGCCCGGACGGGACGGTGACGGCCGGGAACTGCTGCCCGCTGAACGATGGTGCCGCCGCGGTGGTGGTCATGAGCGACCGGAAGGCCGCCGATCTGGGCATCACGCCGCTGGCGCGGATCGTCGCCACCGGGCTGTCGGCGCTGTCGCCGGAGATCATGGGGCTGGGGCCGGTGGAGGCCTCCCGGCAGGCGCTGGCCCGGGCCGGCATGACCATCGACGACATCGACCTGGTCGAGATCAATGAGGCGTTCGCGGCCCAGGTCATCCCGTCCTACCGGGATCTGACCATCGACATCGACAAGCTGAACGTCAATGGCGGTGCCATCGCGGTCGGCCATCCCTTCGGCATGACCGGCGCCAGGATCACCAGCACCCTGCTGAATAGCCTGCAGTTCCACGACAAGACATTCGGCCTGGAAACCATGTGCGTCGGCGGCGGCCAGGGCATGGCGATGATCGTGGAGCGGCTGTCCTGACCGGCGGAATGCCCGCGCCAGCTCTCCCTGGCGGCGGTGCCGCCGGGCCACTTCCGTCCCGGCTTGCCCGGGGTGAACGCCCGGGTGGATAGGAGCCGGCGGCTATATTACGGAAAGCTAACGGCAGGGGGTTGTCAGGGGCGTGCGCGTAGTGCACTCTCGACAGCAAGGAGCCGGCCGGCCAGGAGGTGCCCGTGGCAATGAACCACTCCCCGGAGACGCACAAGAACTTGATCGCGCGCATCCCGTCCGTCACCGGGAAAGACCTGGTTGAGTGGTTCAGAAGCCTGGAATCCGGCCCCGCGTTCCTCCGCTGTGAAGAGCGCGCCCACTGGCTGTCCGACGAGCACGGCCTCTCCAACGGGTACGCCCGCGCCATCGTGCACGAGTACGAGCGGCAGCGCCGCACCCGCCTCAACTTCGCCTGACGATGGATCTGGACACCGCCCGCGAGTTCCTGCATGCCCATCACCGGGCGGTGCTGGCTACCTTCCGCCGCGACGGGCGGCCCCAGCTGTCCCCGGTCCTGTGCGCCTGCGACGAGAAGGGGCGGGTGCTGATCAGCACCCGTGAAACGGCGGTCAAGACGCGCAACCTGCGGCGTGACCCGCGGGTGTCGCTGTGTGTCATGAATGACGGCTTCTTCGGCGGCTGGGTGCAGGTCGATGGCGGGGCGGAGATCATCTCCCTGCCCGGTGCCATGGACCTGCTCGTCGACTACTACCGCCGGATCTCCGGCGAGCACCCCGACTGGGATGACTACCGGTCAGCGATGGCGCGCGAGCGCCGGGTCGCGGTCCGGGTCACCCTCACCCGGGCCGGCCCCGGCCTGAGCGGCTGACCGCCGCGCCAGCGCCGCCCGCCGGGCCGCCCCGGCAGACTGGTGACTCACCGTGCAGTCCACGCGTGACCTGCGCACCGCGCCGGAAACGGGGATTAACTATTGATCAAAGAGCCAGTTACCCGACCGTGATCAACGGCAGTTCCTGAATGGTGGTTTATCTGCCAGCCCGTCCGGCCCCCGCGGCCGCCGCGGGCCGCGCTGCCGGCGGCGGCGGCCCCGGTGCCGTACCCGGCCAGATCTTCGCAGTTCAAAGGGTAGACACCAGCGCTGTGCAGGTGCCCCCGGTCGGGGTCGAACCGACACTGGGGACCCTTTTAGGGGGCCGGCCTCTTCCGTTGGGCTACGGGGGCGCGACAAGGATACCCCGGCGGGGCCGGATAATTCGAGGGCCCGGCAATGGCAGGAGAGATATTTTTTCCGGCGTGCGGATATGCAATTCCTGGAAGAGCGCCGAATGCGGAGTGTAACGACTTTACCTTTTCCTAGAGGTATTGTTTACAGAGAGTAGTTGCAGCGACACGATACCGGCGGCGGCGCTCAAGCCTGCCGCGCCAGCGCCGAAGCCCGGCGGAAGATGGCATCGAGCATGGCCGGTGTCACCCGGCCGGTAAACGTGTTCTGCTGGCTGGGGTGGTAGCAGCCGACGAGCATCAGCTCGCGGTCCGGGGCATGGTGGCCAGCCGGCCCCGGCCGGGCCCCGGTGCCGTAGGCGGCGTGCCCCAGCCGGGCCTCGGCACCGTGGCCGAAGGCGGGCCGGGGCCGGGGCAGTTCGAAGCCGGCCGAGCGCAGCACCGGCCACATCGCCTGCCAGGCGAAACCGCCCAGGCAGACGACGACCCGGACCGATTCCGCCACCAGTGCGTACTCGGCGGCCAGCCAGGGCGCACAGGTATCGCGCTCGGTCACCGTCGGCTTGTTCACCGGCGGCGCGCAGCGCACGGCGGCGGCCATCCGGGTACCGATGAGCCGCTGCCCGTCACCGGCCGCGACCGAGGTTGGCTGGGTGGCCAGCCCGCACCGGTGCAGCGAGGCAAACAGGACGTCGCCGCTGCGGTCCCCGGTGAAGATCCGGCCAGTCCGGTTGCCGCCATGCGCCGCCGGGGCCAGGCCGACGATCAGCAGCCGCGGCCGCTCGTCACCCCAGCCCGGCACGGGCCGGCCCCAGTAGGCCTCGGTCCGCGACGAGGGCCGCTTGCCCGCCGCCACCCGTTGCCGCCACTCGACCAGCCGCGGGCACGCCCGGCAGACCGACTGCCGGGCCATCAGCTCGGCCAGTGAGCCCGCGCCCACCGCCAGCGCACGCACCTCCGCGGCATCACCGGCGGCCGGGGTGGCGGGCGTGGCCGGGTCGCCCGGCCAGCCGCTGCCCGGTGGCACTGGCCCGGCGGGCGTCTCAGGCACGGCCATCGGCACCGCCGGCCGCCAGCGACCAGGCGATGCCGTCCAGAATGTCGTGCTCGCTGACCAGCACCTCGCCGAACCCGAACCGGTCCATGATCGCTGTCAGCACCAGCGCACCGCCGGCGATCACGTCCACCCGGCCCGGGTGCATCACCGCCAGCCGTGCCCGGTCGGCCTGCGGCAGGGCGAGCAGCCTGGCCGTCTGCTCGCGGACCTGGCCCACCCCGATCCGGGAGTGGTGAATCCGCTCGGCGTCGTAACCGTCCAGCCCGAGCGCCAGCGCGGCCACGGTTGTCACCGACCCGGCCAGGCCGACCAGCGTGCGGGCCCCGGTGACCGGGATTTTCGCAGCCACTAGGTCCAGCGCCGCGTCGATATCGGCGCGGGCGGCCGCCACCTCCGCCGGGGCCGGCGGGTCGCCGTGCAGATGACGCTCGGTCATCCGGACGCAGCCGATGTCCACTGACACCGCTGCGGTCACCCGCGCCGGATCTCCGAGCACGAGCTCGGTCGAGCCGCCGCCGATATCGGCGACCAGGTACGGCGGACGGTCCTGGCCCGGCCCGGCGGCCAGTTCCAGGGTCGCGCCGAGGAACGACAGCCGTGCCTCCTCCTCGCCGCTGAGCACCTCGGGGGCGATGCCCAGCACCCCGCGGACCCCGGCCACGAAGTCGGCCGCGTTGGCGGCGTCCCGGGTAGCGCTGGTCGCCACCATCCGTACCGCCCTGGCACCGGCCGCGGCCACGATGCCCGCGTAGCCAGTCAGTGCCTGCAGTGTCCGGTGCAGCGCGTCCTCCGCCAGCCGCCCGGTGGCATCCACTCCCTGCCCGAGCCGGACGATCTCCATCCGCCGGTCCACCTCGGATAGCGTGCCGCCCCGCCGGTCCACATCGGCCACCAGCAGCCGCAGCGAGTTGGTGCCGCAGTCGATCGCGGCGACTCTCATTGCCCGGCGGGCCCTCACCGGGGGCCGCGATCCAGGCACGGCCCAGCCTGCCACCAGGGCCCGGCCGCTGCCGCTGCCTCCCGGCCGAGCGGATTCGCCCCGGGCACCGCGAGCTCGTGTGCCACCAGCGCATGCAGGCACTTGACCCGGTCCGGCATCCCGCCGGCGCTCTGGGCACCAGGTGGCAGTGGCTCCACGCCGGCGGCGCGCGCCGCCGCGTCCCGGCGGGCCAGGTAGTCCCGGTGAGCGGCGAGATAGGCCCGGCGCAGCCCGGCATCGGCTGCCAGCCGCTGCCGGAACTGGCGCATCATCCCGGCCGCTTCCAGCCCGCTGACCGCAGCCACCGCCCGTGGGCAGGTGAGGTAGTACAGCGTCGGGAACGGCGAGCCGCCGGGCAGCCGCGGGGCGGTCTCCACCACGTCCGGCAGCCCGCACGGGCAGCGGTGGGCCACCCGGCGGACGGCCCGCGGGCGGCGCCCCAACTGGCGCTCGACCACCGCCAGGTCGGCCGCCGCCGGTTCCTGCTCTGCCCTCGCCGCGGCGGCCGCCTCACCAGCGGTCACTGCGGCTTGGTCCGGTCCGCCTGCTGCACCGAGTGCCATAGTCGTTCGTACCACGATGTGCCCGCTACCAGCGGGGTCTGGCCGCCCTGCCGCTGGCCGGGGCCAATGACGACGTAGCAGGTCTGGCCGGTCAGGCAGAAGTGCAGCCGGTCCTCCGCGAGCTGCTCGATGTAGGCGGGGTTGCCGAGCCGCTGCTGCTCGCCCTGCAGGTCCCGCAGCTGGGTGAGCATCGCCTGCCGCTGTGCCAGCAGCCCGTCGATCTGGCGAACCTGGGCGATGTACTCGCGCACCGGGTAGGCCAGGCTCAGCGCGATCGCGCAGATCACCACGGCCAGCACCGCCGCCCGGCTGGTGAGCCGCGGCCGGTCGGCTGGCGGTGGCCGCCTGCGGTCGCCCATTACGGCCCTGGCCGCGTCCGCGGAAAGGCGGCCCGGCCGGCGTACCCGGCGGCGTCGTCGAGCAGTTCCTCGATCCGCAGCAGCTGGTTGTACTTGGCTACCCGCTCAGTCCGGGCCGGGGCCCCGGTCTTGAGCTGGCCGCAGTTGGTTGCCACCGCGAGGTCGGCGATGGTGGTGTCCTCGGTCTCGCCCGACCGGTGGCTGATCATGCAGGCGAACCCGCTGCGCTGGGCGAGGGTGACCGCGTCCAGGGTCTCGGTGATGGTGCCGATCTGGTTCAGCTTGACCAGCAGCGCGTTCGCGGCTCGCTCGGCGATCCCGCGCCGGAGCCGGTCCGGATTGGTGACGAAGATGTCGTCGCCGACGATCTGCACCCGGTCGCCGAGGTCGGCGGTGAGCGCGGTCCAGGCGGCCCAGTCCTCTTCGGCGAGCGGGTCTTCCAGCGAGACGATGGGGTAGGCGTCCAGCCACTCCGCGTACAGCGCGGTCATCTCCCCGGCGGTGCGTGCTGCACCCTCGAAGCGGTAGCCGCCGTCGGCGCGGAACTCGGTCGCCGCCGCGTCGATGGCCAGCGCGATGTCCGCGCCCGGGGTGAACCCGGCCTTGCTGATGGCCTCCACGATCAGATCCAGCGCCGCCCGGTTGTGCGGCAGGTCGGGGGCGAAGCCGCCCTCGTCACCCACCCCGGTGGCCAGGCCGTGCTGCTTGAGCACGGCCTTCAGCGCGTGGTAGGTCTCCGCCCCCCAGCGCAGGGCCTCCGCGAACGTGGCCGCCCCGACCGGGGCGATCATGAACTCCTGGATGTCGACGCTGTTGTCGGCGTGGGCACCGCCGTTGAGGATGTTCATCATGGGAACGGGCAGGACGTGGGCGTTCGGGCCGCCCAGGTAGCGGAACAGGGGCAGGTTCGCTGACGCTGCGGCGGCTTTGGCCACGGCCATGCTGATGGCGACGATCGCGTTCGCACCCAGCCGCGACTTGTCCGCGGTCCGGTCCAGGTCGATCATCGCCTGGTCGATCCGGCGCTGGTCATCGGCGTCGAAGCCGAGCAGCGTCTCCTCGATCTCATCGCTGACCAGCGCGACCGCCCGGGTGACGCCCTTCCCGCCGTAGTCCTGGCCACCGTCGCGCAGTTCCACCGCCTCGGCTGCGCCGGTGGACGCGCCGCTGGGCGCCGCCGCCCGGCCGACAGCGCCGTCATCGAGTTCCACCTCCGCCTCCAGCGTGGGATTCCCCCGCGAATCGAGGATCTGCCGGGCGAAGACGGCTTCGATGGCGGCCACGCGCGCTCCAGGTGCATTCGTCCAGGTGTCGCTTACGGAGCCTAATCGAGCACCCCTCCGCCCGCGCACCGGCCACGCCGTGCCGCCGCCAGCCCGCCAGCCGGCGGCATCCGGGCCGCCGGCAGCATGATCACGGCTCCTGGCCGGCCCATCTGCTGACGGGATTCCGCGATCATGGAAACGCCGCGGGCCGGCGACTGGCTGTGCGGCTGGCTAGCCTCGGCTCGTGCGCTCCCAGGCGCGGACCCGGCCGCGGTAGGCGCGGGCGGCGGCACGCAGTTCCAGCTCGGGATCAAGCCCGGCCGCCCGCGACCGCGCGACCAGCGCGAACAGCTCTGCGCCCAGCTCGCTGACCGGCTGCTCCGCTGGACCGGCCGCCAGGTCGGCCAGGCCAGCAGGTGCGCCGGCCCCTTCGGCCCGGCGCTGCAGCTGGGCCGCCAGGGTCAGCGCGGGCTGCCCGAACGGCACCGAATCCAGCGCCGAGCCGGGCTCACCGCCGGCCGCGGCCCGCTCGGCCGCCTTGATGGTGTCCCAGTTGCTGATGACCTCGTCCGCCCCGGACACCGTGACGTCGCCAAACACGTGCGGGTGCCGCCGGACCAGCTTGGCCACTATCCCCTCGGCCACGTCATCGATGGTGAAACCGGTGCCATCGGCCCGGTCGGCCGCGATCCTGGCCTGGAACACCACCTGCAGCAGCAGGTCTCCGAGCTCGTCCCGCAGCGCCGCCGGCTCACCGCTCTCCAGCGCGTCCAGCACCTCGTAGCACTCCTCCAGCAGGTACGGCGCCAGCGACTCATGCGTCTGCTTGCGGTCCCACGGGCAGGAGATCCGCAGCGTGGCCATGACCTCCACCAGCCGCAGCAGCGCCGTCCCCGGTACCGCGGGCTGGCCGGGCGGGCCCGCGGTCACTGCCGGGCCGCCGCGCCAGGGATACGGCCTAGCACGGCGGGGTCAGCTGCGGCGCCGCCGACGGCGAGGGCGCCCCGCCGGCCGGGGCGGACAGCCCGGAAACCGCCGGGATGACCGCGAGCTGGCCATAGTCCAGCCGGCCGAACTGCGGGTTGATCCGGATGGCCAGGCTCTTGGCGGCGCGGCACTGGGCGGCGCCGAGCTGGCGGCCGAGGATGGCCAGCGCCGCCTGCGACGTCGGCAGCTGGCCGCCGTTCAGCCTGCGCACCAGGGCCAGCTCGATCGCCTGGTAACGGCTGAGCTGGGGCAGCAGGTCGGGCGGCAGCCCGTTGGCCACCAGCAGGCCGTCCGTGCTGGTCTGGTTCTGCCGGGCCTGGGCGTTGACGGCCGCCTGTACTGCCTCGGTTTCTGCCCGGGTCACCGTGATGTGGTTGCGCGCCGCCATCTCGTCCCGGACCCGGAACCTGACCAGCCACCCCAGCACCTGCTGCGGCGCCTGGGAGAGCGGGAACTGCAGCCGGATCGCGCCGTTGGCGCGGTGATAGGCGGCCGTGAGGTCATTCACCTGGCTGGTCAAAGTGGCGGACGAGATCCCCTGGCTGCCGACGATCGCCGCCGACCCCATCTGGATGTGGCCGCAGCCGGTCACCCCGGCCAGCACGGCCAGCACCGCGGCGGTCACTGTCATCGAAGTGCGGAGCACGACGGGATCCCTTCTCATGCGTCCGGTCCGGCCGGGGCCACCGCGGGCTGCCCGGTCTCCCCGAACACGTCCGCGACCAGCTGCGCGCACCAGGCGAGCAGTTCGGCATCACGGAGCAGCGGCGCGCCCAGTGGGGCCGAGGGCTGGCGCTCGGGCACGGCCCGCGGCACCGGTACGAGCATGGTACGCACCGCCGGCTTGAGCACGGTCTTCGGGTACAGCCGCTGCACCCGCACCTGCCGCGAATCGGGCAGGTCCACCGGGGCGAACCGGATGTGCGTGCCCTGCTGGGCGATGTCGGTCAGCCCGGCCCGGCGGGCCTGCGCGCGCAGCCGCGCCACCGCCAGCAGGCCGAGCACCGGCTCTGGCGGCGGGCCGTACCGGTCGGCGAGCTCGGCGTGCACGGCGGCGATGTCGCCGTCGGAGTCGATCGCGGCGATGGCCGTGTATGCCTCCAGCCGCAGCCGCTCACCAGGCACGTACTCGTGCGGGATGTGTGCGTTGACCGGCAGTTCCACCCGGACTTCCGGCCGTTCGGCAGGCCCGGAGTCGCGCAGCTCGCTGACCGCCTCGCCGATCATCCGCACGTACAGGTCGAACCCGACCCCGGCGATGTGCCCGGACTGCTCGCCACCGAGCAGGTTCCCGGCACCGCGGATCTCCAGATCCTTCAGCGCCACATACATGCCGGCGCCGGCCTCGGTGTGCTGGGCGATGGTGGCCAGCCGCTCGTGCGCGGTCTCGGTCAGCTCCCGCTCCGGCGGGAACAGGAAGTAGGCGTAGGCACGCTCGGTGCCACGGCCGACCCGGCCGCGCAGCTGGTGCAGCTGGGCCAGCCCGTAGGCATCGGCGCGGTCCACGACCAGCGTGTTGGCGTTCGGGATGTCCAGCCCGGACTCGACGATGGTGGTGGATACCAGTACGTCGTGCTCGCGGTCCAGGAACTGGCTCATGATCCGTTCCAGCCGGTGCTCGTTCATCTGCCCGTGCGCGGCCACCACCCGGGCCTCGGGCACCAGCTCGGCGATCCGGGCGGCGGCCTTGCCGATGCTGGCCACCCGGTTGTGCACGATGAACGTCTGGCCGTCGCGCAGCAGCTCGCGCCGGATGGCCGCGGCGATCTGCTTCTCGTCGTACGGCCCGACCAGGGTGAGCACCGGGTGCCGCTCCTCCGGCGGGGTGAGGATGGTGGACATCTCCCGGATCCCCGCCACCCCCATCTCCAGCGTGCGCGGGATCGGGGTGGCCGACATGGCCAGCACGTCCACCTCGGTGCGCAGCCGCTTGAGGTACTCCTTGTGCTCGACCCCGAACCGCTGCTCTTCGTCCAGGATGACCAGCCCGAGCCGGGCGAACCTGGTTTCCGGGGACAGCAGCCGGTGGGTCCCGATCACCACGTCCACGGTCCCGTCGGCCAGGCCGGCCAGCGTGGCTGCCACCTCCGCGTCAGACTGGAACCGCGACAGCGGCCGCACCACCACCGGGAACGGTGCATAACGTTCACTGAACGTGGTGTGGTGCTGCGAGGCGAGCAGGGTGGTCGGCACCAGCACGGCCACCTGGGTGCCATCCTGCACCGCCTTGAAGGCCGCCCGGACCGCGATCTCGGTCTTGCCGTAGCCGACGTCGCCGCAGATCAGCCGGTCCATCGGCACCGGGCGTTCCATGTCCGCCTTGACCTCGTCGATGGCGGCGAGCTGGTCGGTGGTCTCCACATACGGGAAGGCGTCCTCCAGTTCCCGCTGCCACGGCGTGTCCGGGCCGAACGCGCGCCCGGCCGAGGCCATCCGCGCGGAGTACAGCCGGATCAGCTCCGAGGCGATCTGCCGCACCGCCTTGCGCGCCCGGCCCTTGGTCTTGGCCCAGTCCGCGCCGCCGAGCCGGTGCAGGGCCGGCGTCTCACCGCCGACATAGCGGGTGACCTGGTCGAGCTGGTCGGTCGGCACATACAGCCGGTCCGGCGGCTGCCCGCGCTTGGCCGGCGCGTACTCGATGACCAGATACTCCCGGGTGGCTCCCTGCACCGTGCGGCTGGTCATCTCCAGGTAGCGGCCCACCCCGTGCTGCTCGTGCACGACGTAGTCACCGGTGCTGAGCTGGAGCGGGTCGATGCCGCCGCGGCGGCGGCTGGGCATGCGCCGGCTGTCCCGGCTGCCGGACCGCTGGCCGGCCAGGTCCGCCTCGCAGATGACCGCCAGCCCGGCCGCCTCCCAGCTGAAGCCGTGGCTGATCAGCCCGGTGGCAACGTACGGGACGCCCGGTTCCGGTGGCTCATCGAGGTCGCCCAGCCGGGCCCCGAGGCCGTCCGCGCGCAGCAGCTCGGCCAGCCGCTGCGCAGGCCCGTGCCCCTCGGTGACCAGCACCACCCGCCACTGGCCGGCCAGCCAGCGGCGCACGTCCGCGAGCGCCCGGCCGGTATCGCCGCGGTATCCCTCGGCCGGGACCGCGGTGATGCCGAACGTCTGCCGCCCGCCGTCGTCCCGGTCCGTGCCACCCGGGCCGTCCCGGCCGGCCGCACCCGGTGCGGCCACCTCCCCGTCCCCGGCCAGCGCGCCCGGGCTGGCGAACGGGGTGATCGTCCACCACGGCTGCCCCAGCCGGTCAGCGGTGGCACGGACCTCAGTGATCGACCGGAAGGCAGAGCCGCCAAGGTCGATCGGGACCTGGCCGCCGGCCGCCGCGTTCACCCAGGACGCGGCCAGGAACTCCTGGCTGGTGCGGACCAGGTCGGCCGCCCTGGCGCGGATCCGCTCGGGGTCGCAGGCGAGCACGGCGGCGCCCGGGGGCAGGCAATCGAGCAGCAGTTCCATCCGGCCGGCCAGC
>Ga0318552_10000062_pt1 | contig 27064 bp, 29 predicted proteins | sample GRESIP082b2f20_FD_203516 | JGI IMG/M metagenome (GOLD analysis project Ga0318552, IMG submission 203516) | Tropical soil microbial communities from Luquillo Experimental Forest, Puerto Rico - GRE.SIPMG.082b2f20 | ecosystem: Environmental > Terrestrial > Soil > Tropical forest > Bulk soil...
GCAGGAGACTGCCGCGTTGGTCCGCCTGGCCGACCTGGGCGCCGTGACCTGGCGGGCGGACGGCGAAGTCCGCTGGACCGCGGCGATGCCCGTCGCGGCGGCGCTGGCGGCCTCGGAGGCGGAGACGCAGCGCGAGGACGAGGTGGAGCGCACCCGGCTGACAATGATGCGCCGCTACGCCGACCACACTGCCTGCCGGCGGTCGTTCCTGCTCTCATACTTCGGCCAGGACTACCCCGGACCGTGCGGGAACTGCGACAACGACCTGGCGCACACCGAGCCCGCGCCAGCCGAGTTCCCGTTCGCGGTGGGCGCGCGCGTCGTGAGCGAGCGGTGGGGCGAGGGCACCGTGCAGCGTTACGACGGCGACCACGTTACGGTGCTGTTCGACGAACACGGCTACCGCGAGCTGTTCGTGCCGGTCGTGCTGCAGCGCGGCCTGCTCCAGCCCGCCCCGGCCAGCGGATGACCGCCGGAACGGCTCAGCCCATCCGGCCGGTGACGTAGGCCTCGGTGCGCTTATCCCGGGGATCCTCGAAGATCTGCCTGGTCGGGCCGTACTCGATCAGCACGCCCGTGCGAGTGTCGCTCTCGGGGTTGACCCGCACGGAGAAGAACGCGGTACGGTCGCTGACCCGGGTGGCCTGCTGCATGTTGTGGGCGACGATCACGATCGTGTACGGGCCGACCGGATCGTGGCGGGTTTGCCCTGGTGGGCGGGCTCGGCGTGGTATCCGGCGTACGATTCCGTGACCGGCCCGGCACGAGCTGGGCGGACCCGCCACGGGCCGGGCGGATCGGAGCACCTCATGGACGACGAAGCGAGATCGGTGCTGATCACCGGCGCATCGGCGGGCATCGGCCGGGCCTGCGCCGAGACGCTGCAGGCGGCCGGGTGGGCGGTCACCGGGGCCAGCCGGCGGGGCACGGTCCCGGCCCGCTGCACGGGGCTGGTCATGGACGTCGACGACGACGAATCGGTCCGCGCTGGCGTCGCGGGCGTGCTGGAACGGCGCGGCCGGATCGACGCGCTGGTCGCCGCCGCCGGGTGGGGCCTGGCCGGCGCCGTGGAGCAGTGCTCGGTCGCCGAGGCCCAGGCCCAGCTGGAGACCAATTTCTGGGGCTGTGTCCGCGTGGTGCAGCAGGTCCTGCCCGCCATGCGGGCCCGCGGCGGCGGGCGCATCGTGCTGCTGAGCTCGATCGGCGGCCTGATCGCCATTCCGTACCAGGCCTTCTACACCGCCAGCAAGTTTGCCCTGGAGGGTTACGGTGAGGCTCTTGCTTACGAGGTCGCGCCCTTCGGCGTCCAGGTGACGCTGGTCGAGCCCGGCAACATCAAGACAGACTTCACCGCCAGCCGCCGCACGCCGGCCAGCGCGGCCGGCCCGCCCTACGGTCCGGCCTTCGCCAAGGCCCTGGGCGTGATGGAGCGCGATGAGGCCAACGGCGCGCCCGCCGCTGAGGTGGCCGTCGTGGTGCGGCGAGTCCTCGAAGCCACGCGCCCGCCGCGCAGGGTGTCGGCGGGCAAGCCGATCGAGCGCATGGGCCTGGTGGCCAAGCGGCTCCTGCCCTTCCGCGTCTTCCAGGCCGCGGCCAGGGGCCCCCTCGGGGTCTGACCGCATTCGCGGCCAGACCCGTGTGCACCGGCCGTTAGGGCAGCTTCTCGGACACCGCCACCCGGCTCTGCCTGCCAGAGGCGGACAGCGCCCGGTGGGCTCACTCCGATGCGCTGGCGGCCGGGCCGGCGGCGCCGAACGCCTCGCCCAGGCTGGTCAGGTCCAGGGGGAGCCGTTCACGGGCGGGCCCCGGCTCCAGGAACGGGCGCATGGCCTCGAGGGCGACCAGGATCTCGCGCCCGACCTCGTGGGCGGAGCGCATCGCGTCCACGGAGACTAGGATCCCCCGGTCGCGGTACCACGCGAGGATGGGCGCCGTCACCTCGTAGTAAAGGGCCAGGCGCTGGGCGATGACCTCCGCAGTGTCGTCGGAGCGATGCTCGAGCGCGGCCCGGGCCAGCAGCCGGCGCATGAGCTCGGCGTCGTCGGCCTGCAGGTGCAGCGCCACATCCGCGGTCATGCCGAGCTCAAGGCCGATCTCGTAGGCCGCGCGGGCCTGCGCCATGTTCCGCGGGATCCCGTCCAGGACGTACCCGCCGCCGGCGGCCCTGGCGGCGATCATCGCCTCGCGCACCATGTCGAGCACGATCCGGGCGGGCACCAGTTCGCCGCGGTCGAGATACTCCTGAACGGCCTGGCCCAGGGCGGTCTGCCGCGCCACGTGATCGCGTAGCAGCTCGCCGGTGGCGATGTGCGGGATGTCGAAGTGCGCGGCGATCAGCGCGCCCTGAGTTCCCTTGCCCGCGCCCGGGGGCGCGATCATCAGTATCCGCATGCTGGATCTCCTCAAGGTCATCATCCCGCGCGCCTGCCGCCCGGGTCGATAGCCCGCCCGACGGCGGCGTCCGCCGGTATGTGCAACCGTCTAGTTGCGCCTTAGCGGGCTCATGTGCAACCATAGAGTTGCGCATAAACAGGAGACCCTCACCGAGGAGCAGCATGAGCGTCCAGCCAGAGTCCGCGTCCCCGGCGCCGCCGGCTCCCGGCTCCGCCGTGACGAGGCCCGGGACGGCCGCGACGGCCGCCGCGCTGACCGCGACGCTCGGGCTGGCCGCCGCATCCTGGGCCGTCACGGTCCGGCAGATGAACGGGATGGACATGGGGGTGGCGACCAAGCTCGGCTCGTTCGCGTTCTTTGCCGCCCTGTGGGCGTGGATGATGGCGGCGATGATGCTGCCGGGCGCGGCCCCGGCGGTGGTCAGGCGCGCCCAGGCCGGCGGCGTGCGCGCGGTGCCGCTGTTCGTCGGGTCGTACCTGGTGGTCTGGGCCCTGCTGGGCGTCGTGGTGTACGCCCTGTACCGGCCGCACGGGGCGGTGGCAGCCGGCTCGGTCGCGATCGCGGCCGGCGTCTACGAGCTCACGCCGCTCAAGCGGTACCTTCGCCAGCGCTGCCGCGAGAGCGCCCGCTCCGGATTCGGATTCGGGCTGTGCTGCGTCGGATCGAGCATCGGGCTGATGGCGCTGCTGGTGGCGTTGGGCGTCATGAGCATTACCTGGATGGTGGTGATCACCGTGCTGGCCCTCGGGCAGAAGCTGCTGCCCGCGAAGGCCGCCATCGACGTGCCGCTGGCGCTGGCGATCATCGGGCTGGGAATCCTGATCGTCGTCGCGCCCGCGTCGGTTCCCGGGCTCACGCCGCCGATGTGAGCATCGCCGGCGGCGCGGGCCAGGCCAGGCTGTTGTGACACAAGGAGGAGAGGAACCATGACCGATCACAAGACCGGGACGCGCGAGGAGTGGCTGGCTGCCCGGCTGGAGCTGCTGGAGGCCGAGAAGGCGCTGACGCGGCGCAGCGACGAACTGGCGCGGCGGCGGCAGGAGCTGCCCTGGGTCCGGGTCGACAAGCAGTACCAGTTCGAGACCGACGAGGGCACGGCGTCGCTGGCCGATCTGTTCGCGGGACGCTCGCAGTTGCTCACCTACCACTTCATGTTCGGGCCCGACTACACCGCGGGGTGCCCGTCCTGCTCGGCGATCGCCGACGGCTTCAACGGCTCGGTCGTCCACCTCGCCCACCACGACGTCACGCTCTGCGCGGTGTCGCGGGCTCCGCTAGCGAAGATCCAGGAGTATCAGCAACGGATGGGGTGGAGCTTCCCCTGGGCGTCCTCCTACGGCAGCGACTTCAACTTCGACTTCGGGGTGGCGCACACCAGACAGGAGTGGGAAGCGGGATCCGTCGCGTACAACTTCGGTGCCGAGGACCTGCGGCCGGCGGCCGACCAGAAGAGTTCCCTCGACGCCTTCAGCCAGTCGATCGTCGGCACGGACTGGGAGACCTTCCGGCGTGAAGGGCCCGGCGTGAGCGCGTTCGCCCTCGAGGACGGTGTCGTCTACCACACCTACTCGGCGTACGCGCGCGGGCTCGACGGCCTGTGGGGCATGTACCAGTGGCTCGATCGCGCGCCGCGCGGCCGCAACGAAGCCGGCTTCTGGTGGCGCCGCCACGACGAGTATGACGGCCGGTGACGCGTGCGGCCGTCCGTCCAGTGGATGCACAACCTGTAGGCCTGGGCCCGGGCCAGACCCCCGGCAGTTGCCTTCCAGCCGACAGGAACCTGCTGTCGCGCCAGCCATCCGCGACCCGATGATGAGAGCTGACGATGCGGCATCCGGCGGTGCGAAGGGAGCTGCGAGATGACGGCAGACCTGCCGGAGATCCGGCGCGTGGGCGGGTACATCGGCGCGGAAATCCGCGGGCTGGACCTGGCCCGCGACTACCCGGACGCCACCTACGCCGCGGTCCGGCGGGCGTGGGCCGAGCAGGGCGTCATCTTCTTCCGGGACCAGTTCCTCGACGAGGAGCAGCGGGAGCGCTTCGCCCTGCGTTTCGGCCCGATCCGGACCAAGCAGCAGCTGCGCAAGGAGCCGGATCAGACGCGTAACGTCGGGGAGAGCTGGCACGTCGACATGACCTGCTTCGACGAGCCGCCGCTGGGCACCATGCTGTTCGCCGAGGAGTGCCCGGCCTACGGCGGCGACACCATGTTCGCGGGGATGGCGCCGGCTTACGCGGCGCTGTCCGAAGGCCTCAGGCGCACCCTGCTCGGCCTGCGTGCGGTCCACGCCAACGTGCGCAAGCTCGGCCTCAGTTACGAGCAGACCTCGCCGCCGGAGCCGTCGATCGCGGAGTACGACGCGGCGGAAGGCCCGGTGCATCCGGTCGTCACCCGCCATCCCGAGACCGGGAAGCTGGTGCTCTACGTCAACCCGGAGTACACCACCCGCTTCGAGGGCTGGACCCGGCGGGAGAGCCTCGGGCTGCTCCGCTACCTGTTCGACCACGGCGGCCAGGCGGAGTTCGTGACCAGATTCACCTGGCGGCCCGGGTCGGTCGCGTTCTGGGACAACCGCCAGGTGTGGCACATGGCCGTCAACGACTACCACGGGATGCGCCGGGTGATGAACCGGATCCTGCTGCACGGATCACCGCCGGTGCCGGCCGAGGTGCCCGCGCCCGAGGCGGCCCTGGCCGGGTAGGCCGCGCCCCGGCGGCCGCGATCCGCGGCCTGGTCAGGGCACTAGGCTCAGGCGGGTGAAGCGCGCGATCGATGTGCCGCCGTTCGATGAGCTGGCCGACCCGCGGGTCCTGGCCGGCCTCGCGGCCGCCGCGGAGGAGCGAGGCTGGGACGGCTTTTTCATCTGGGATCACATCGTGTACCGCGCGCCGGTGCGGGCCGTGGCCGATCCGTGGGTGTCACTCGCGGCGGTGGCGTGCGCCACGAGCAGGCTGCGGATCGGGACGCTGGTCACCCCGCTGTCGCGCCGGCGCGTGCACAAGGTGGCCAGGGAGACGGTCACCCTGGACCTGCTGAGCTCGGGCCGCCTCACCCTCGGGGTGGGCCTCGGCAGCGCGCGCAACGGCGAACTCGAGCCGTTCGGGGAGGTTGCCGACCCGCGTGAGCGGGCCCGGCGGCTCGACCAGGGTCTCGACGATTTGGTCAGGTACTGGGGCGGCGAGTTCGAGCCGGTTCCCGTGCAGCGCCCGAGGATCCCGGTATGGGTGGCGGCGGAGTGGCCGCACCGGCGGCCGGTGCGGCGGGCGCTGCGGTGGGACGGGCTGTTTCCCATCAGCCTGCCGGGCCCCGAGGCGCTGGCCGAGGTGACCAGGGAGGTCCGTGAATCGCGCCCGGCCGGCGACCCGTTCGACGTGATCGTGGACATCCCGCCAGGTGAGGACCCCGTTCCGTGGGCGCGGGCCGGCGCGACCTGGACCGTCACCGATTTCGGCACGCACCCCACCCAGGCCGAGGTACGCGAGGTCATCGACGCGGGCCCGGACTGACCGCCCGGTCGAGTTCCGCGACGGTCAAACCGGCACCAACGCGCTGGCCATCGCCGTGAGCGACCTGGGCACCTCGCGCGCTAGCTGGCGCTTGCCCGTCGGCCCCGCCAGGAATTTGCGGTCGTGACAAGGTGATCGCCGCAAAGCAGGCCGAGCTGCCCGGCCGGGGGCGGGCGTCACCGTTCAGGGAATATCAAGAGGATTCGTCGGGCTCCCAGTCGATGCCGTGCCCGCCGAGCCACCGGCGCTCCCGGGCGGCAAGACCGCCCGGGCCGGCCGGGGATGCCGCGACCGTGCCCGCCTCAACGCCGCCCGTCCCTCCGACGTGAGCGGCCCATTCGTCGCCGGGGTCGAGCACGATCTTCTCGAACGCGGGCGGGCGGCGCAGCCGCAGCCGCCTGCTGCACCGGGTGCACGACCACTCCTCGACACCGCGCTCCAGCGTTCTCGTCCGCGTCATCTCGTGCGCGACGGCCATGTGCCTAGCTTCGCACGCCGAGCCGGGAGGCAGCAGCGGCGTATCCGCCGCCCCGGGCCAGAGTTCTGGGTAAGTCCAGGTATCTGCCGGCCCCACGCTCGGCTCCGTATAGGCAGCCACCGGGCTCACCGGCGCCGGGATGGGGGGTGGATAAATGTACCGAAAGGCCGGCTATCACCGGCCTAACCGTACATTTACGGCCCGCGCCGGGAGCCCGGGGCGCAGAGCGGGGCCGTTTTGACAGACGATGCCGCGCGACGACATCGGACGAAGGAGTGGTAATGCTTCAATCAGGGTCCCTGCAGACCACGATGACCGATTCTGGCCTGTCCGGCTACCTGGACGGCCAGGTGACGGGCATGGACGTGCTGGACCCCACCGAGGGCAACGAGAGGACCTCGCTGCTCGAAGACGACGACGAGTTCGACGTTCAGCTGACCTGGCAGCTGACCGGCAGCTCGACGCCGGTCGTCGGCGGCACCTGGATCGTCGCGCTGTACAGCGACGACATCGACGGGGTCGGCCCGATGACCGGGCTCATCGCCGGGCCCGCGATCATCCCGATCGTGGGCGGTGTCAGCCCGCTGACGTTCCAGCACACGTTCAGGGTCCCTCCGCCTACGCCCAAGGTGGGCATCTACCGGCTGACCGCGACCATCTGCCACTCGCCGACCGGAGACCCGAACAAGCTCTCGGAGATGTTCGGGTACGCGGAGTCCACTCCGATCAACATCCGGCACGCGGTGGTGGAGACCAGCTGACCGCGGCGGCTGGCGTCTTCACTCCGGCGGTTACCAGACCCGGCGGGCCGCCAGCTATCTCGGGGAGCAGGCCCCCGCTGAACCCGGCCGGTCAGCGTCCTGCCTCGGGCGGCGTCCCGGGGAACAGCGCGATCGACGCGGTATAGGCGTGCAAGAAGTTCTGCCCGCCCACGGGCCCGAGCTCGCCGGCGCAGAAGAATCCCGCGGCCGGCATCCCGCCCAGCATCTTCGCGAGCAGGCCGGCGTCGTGGTCGGGCTCGGGGAACAGCCGCGATCCGCGGCCGTTGCAGGTGAACAGCAGCGCCCCGCCCGCGCGGTGTCCGCCGGCCGTGGCGGCTTCCCGCTCCAGGGTGCGCCGCAGGTCCTGGTCCGCTGATTCGGCGTCGCGGACATGGAACTGCACCGTCTGGCCCACCTCCACCTCGTCGCCCACGACGATGGCCCCGGACTCGGGGTCGGCGCCGACCACGCCGCGGATCAGGAAGTCACCCTGGCGCCGCTCGGCCTGGTACTCGTTGATGACCATCCCTACCTGCAAGCCCTGGGCCAGCAGTTCCCGGTCCCGGCCGGGCAGCGCCGCGGCCAGCTCCTGCAGGCGCGCCAGCGGCGCCTGCCCGCCCAGTTCGTAGATCACGTTGCTCTCGGCCTCGGTGACCGTGTAGGGGTCACCGACCGGGCGGCATCCCTGCGACACCAGCAGGCGGGCCTCGGCTTGCGGCAGGCACGCGCCGACCGCGCCGTGCGTCAGCACCCGGCCGTCGAGGAACAGCCGGCTCTGCCGCAGGGCCAGCCCGCCGCTGGCCAGCCCGCCCATCACCAGCGCCCCGGGCACGCTGGAGTTCAGGTGGGCCAGCAGGCCGTCGGCCGGGAACGTGAGCGGGTCGCAGATCATCAGGTGAACCCCGGCCGGCCCCGGCTGGAACCGGTAACCGCCGTATGCTCCCCCGCTGCGCGTCCGGACGAACTCCATGGCGAACGTCTCGACCGGGCCCAGGTCCGCGGCCAGCCACAACGAGACCGCTGGCTCGGACTCGACCTCGCGAGCGCCACCGGTCACCGCCTCCGCCACGCAGCCGATGAGGGGCAGCGGGCCGGCCTCCCGGACGACCGCCGCGACCAGGGCCTCCGCCCGGCCGAGGAAATGGGCGGACGCGAACAGCACCGCGAACGACGGCGGCCGGTCCCCCAGCGACGCGCGAGCCTCCCCGGCGGCCCGGCGCCCCGCCTCTGCCGGGTCCGCGGCGAGCACCAGCGCTGCTCCCGCCTTCACAGGCCCAGGTTACGCGGGGATGCGCCTGTTCACCGGCCTGCTGGCCAGCGGGTCCGGGCCCACTGTTAACAATCTTGTCAGCGCAGCCGCGGGCGTGATTGGCTGGTGGATACGCTCGGGGCGGCGACCGGGAGGGCAGACATGGCAGGACGCGAGAAGCTGCTCGACCCCACCGGGGACGGCGACCGCGCCGAGGACACCACCCTCACCCCCCGGCTGCGCAGCGTCCGCGGGCTGACCGTCGGCCTGCTGGAGAACACCAAGCCGAACTCGGCCGCGCTGCTGGCGGCCGTCGCGCGGGAGTTGCAGCGCGCGCACGGCCTGCGGGCGTCGGTCATGTTCACCAAGAGCTATTTCGGCACGCCGGCCGAGGAGAGCCTGATCCAGCGGATTCTGCACAACTGCGACTTCGCGGTGGCGGGCATCGGTGATTGAGGCTCGTGCAGCGCGGCCAGTTTGGCCGACGGGATCCTGCTGGAGCGGGCCGGGGTGCCCGCGGTGAGCATCTGCACGGGCAGTTTCCTGCTGCCGGCGCAGGCCATGGCGCGGGCCTACGGGTTCGGGGGATTCGAGTTCGCCACCGTGCCGCACCCGATCGCCAGCCTGGACAGCCAGCAGATCGAGGCGCGGGCGCGGGACGTGCTGCCCGAGGTGCTGCGGATCCTCGGCCTGGAGTCCTGAGTGGAAGCCGCTGCCTCCATGCCATCGGGGGAGACGACTACGCAGAACGACACTCCGCTGGCCGACCCCGCCGAGATCCGCCGCGCGATGGAGTACTACGCCGACCGGGGCTGGACCGATGGCCTGCCCGTGGTGCCGGTCACCGAGTCCTACCTCGCCGAGTTCCTGGCCACCACCAGCCGTGACCCGGACGAGGTGCTGATGCCGATGCCGCAGCTGAACCGGCAGTGCACGGTGCGGCTGGCGGCCATCAACGCGGCCCTGGCCGGCTGCCGGCCGGACTACTTCCCGGTCGTGCTGGCCGCCTGGGAGTCGCTCACCCGGGAGGAGTACGCCACCCGCGGGATCTGGCAGAGCACCACGGGGACCGCGCCGCTGCTGATCGTGAACGGCCCGGTACGCAAGCGGATCGGCCTGAACAGCCAGGGCAACGTGTTCGGCTCAGGCTTCCGGGCGAACGCCACGATCGGCCGGGCCATCCGCCTGGGCGCCATCAACGCGCTCGGCCTCCGGCCGCACCAGCTCGACCAGGCCACCCAGGGCACCCCGGCGAAGTACACCGCGTGCATCGCGGAGAACGAGGAAGAAAGCCCGTGGCCGCCGCTGCACGCGCAGTTCGGCCTCGACCCGTCCGACAGCGCGGTGACCGCGATGATCATCAGGTCGTGCATCCACATCGAGGCCCGGCACACCACGGTGCCCGAGCAGCTCGCGCTGGACATCACCGGCACCATCTCCCGGACCGGGGCGCTCATCCACGAGACGATCAGCGCCCTCGTGGTCCTCAGCCCCGAGCACGCCCGCCTGTTCTCCCGGGCCGGCTGGGGTCAGGCCGACCTGAGCGAGTTCATCTACACCCGCGCCGTGCACAGCCGCGCCGAGCTCGCGGCCGTGGGCAAGGACGCCATCGCCCGGCAGACCCGCTGGCGGCTGCCGGCCGATCACCCGGACGCCGTGCCGGACCAAGCCCAGGCCAGCGGGACCCCCGATGTCGTCCGGGTGCTGAACTCGGCCGGTGCCGTGCTGGTGGTGGTGGCCGGCGCCAACAATGCAGGCGTCTCCGCGGTCATCGAGACCTTCGGCCCGCGCGGCGGCCCGCCCGCCGTGGTCCGGGTCGCGGACCCGGACATGAAGCAATCAGAACGATCGGGGAACACGACATGAGCGCCGGTAGCACGCAGCCCGATGCCGCATCGCCGGGGACGCCCCAGACTCTCGACCATGCCCTGCAACGGTTCCGCGACGTGCTGGCCGCCGACGGATATGACCTCCGGTGGTCGGTGACCGCGCAGGACAAGGTGGTCGTGGAGATCCAGGCAGGCCCGGAGGCGTGCGCCGACTGCCTGGTCCCGCTGCCGGTCATGGAGGCGATCATGTCCGATGCCCTGGCCCCGACCCCGTACGCGCTCGACCACATCGTGCTGCCGGCGAAAGAATAAACCACCCTCGCGCCCCCAGAAGCACTGGGTGGGCCGCAATCGAAGACGCCATGAACAAGGCCACGGCCGCCGACCGAGCGCTCGAACAAGCCATCCGCGACGACCTCAATAAGGAATCCGACGGCACGGTGCCCGACAGCGCGTAGTCAGCCCAGCCGTCATCCGGGCGGCCAAGCGCCTTCATGACCGCGAGGATCCGCGCCTGCTCCTCCCCGCTGACCCGGCAGCCTCCTAGAACGCCTCGTAGTCCACGGCCAGCTCGACGTAACCGCATTGATCTCTCTGCGGCCCGCCTCGGAGACAGTGACCGCGCGGCCCTTCTTGGGTTGTTGTGCAGTCTGCCCACCGACCACGGCCAAGTCTGGGCGGATTGCCGCACTAAAGCACCCTCTCTCCTGGTTGACATTACTAGCGGCCAGCCGCACTGACCGGTGCGGCTGGCCGCCACGTAGGCCTCGCAGGCCGCCGTTCTCCTCGACCTGCTGACTGGCTGCGTCGCGCGCACATGCCGCTGAGGGGTCGGTATGTGCGCGCCACGGGGCTCATCAGAACCCAAACCGGGCCCGCATGCGTCCCAACGGTGCGCGGGCCCGTAGGTATCGGAGGAATAGCGAGGAATAGCTATGCCTGAATTGACCGCACGTACCGAGCGGGGCGTGGTGGGCACCGTGACGCTCCACAACGGGAAGCTCACCGCCTCAACTCCCGGCGTGCAAGAGATCGTCGATGCCCGGCTGCGGCGCTACCGGACCCCGCAGGCCGCCTTCTGGTCGCTCTACGACTGGTCGGACGGCTACCTGACGTTCAGGAACGGCGGGGCAAAGTCATGAGTGACCCCGCGAGGTGACGCCATGATCGGCGTCCTCCTCTTCCTCGGGGTCATCTCTGCTCCATGATGGCCGTCTGGTCGTTCCGCGAGCGGGCCCGCAACCCGCGCCCGCCCGCTCGGTGCGCCCGCTCGGGCAGGGCGCGACGCTCGGCGGCTGACCGGTCCCGGGCTGGCGCTCGGCTCAGCCGGCGGGTGAGGCCGGGCTGGTGCCGAGGTAACGCAGCACCGCGAGAACCCGGCGGTTGCCCGTGTCCCCCGGGTACAGCCCGAGCTTGGCGAAGATCGAGTTGATGTGCTTGCTCACCGCGCTGTCGGTGATCACGAGGGTCGCGCCGATCTCGGCGTTGGACCGGCCCTCGGCCATGAGCGCCAGCACGTCACGTTCCCGCTGGGTCAGCGCGGCCAGCGGGTCCCCGCCCCGGCGCGCCAAGAGCTGGGCTACCACCTCGGGGTCCAGGGCGGTGCCGCCCGCGGCGACCCGGCGCAGCGCGTCGAGGAACTCGGCCACGTCCGCCACCCGGTCCTTGAGCAGGTAGCCGATGCTGCTGGTGTTCGCCGACAGCAGGTCGGCGGCGTACCGTTCCTCCACGTACTGCGACAGCACGAGGATGGCGATGTCCGGCCACTGGCTGCGGATCACCAGCGCGGCGCGGATGCCCTCGTCGGTGTGGGTGGGGGGCATCCGGACGTCGGCGATCACCACGTCGGGCTGTTCCCGTTCGACCGCGGTCAGCAGCTCGGTGCCATTACCCGCGGTGGCCGCGACCTCGAACCCGGCGCTTTCCAGCAGCTTGGTGAGGCCGGCCAGCAGCAGCACTGAGTCCTCGCCGATCACCACCCGGGACGGGCCCGGCCCGGCCGTCCCCGGGTTCTCTGTCACGGCCTCCACGCTACGCCCGCCGCGCCTCACTCGGCGCGCAGCGCCGCGGCCGGCCGGGCGCGCGCGGCCCAGCCGGCCGGGAGCAGCGCCCCGGCCTCCGCGATGACCAGCGCCGCCAGGGACAGCAGCGCGAGCCGGGACGGCGGGAAGACCTGGGTGAGGCTGGCCGGCACGCCCGTGTGGGCGGTGCCGGCCATGGCCCGCACGGTGGCCGTGTTCAGCGCGACCGCGGCCGGCGCCGCGATCGCCGCGGCCACGACCGCGGGGCCGGCAATCCAGCACGTCACCATCGTGAGCATCTGGCCGGGCCGCATGCCGAGCGCCTTGAAGATGCCCAGGTCGTGCACGCGGTCACGGGTGGTCATCAGGACCGTGTTCAGCACGCCGAGGCCCGCGGCGACCGCGACCATCAGCGCCAGCAGGCCGACCAGGGTGGAGGCGACCGAGTAGAAGTTGCCGGTGTGCGGGGCAGTCGCCGCCCACGGGCTGCGGCTGCCGAGCGCGGCGTTGACCGCCTGGATGTAGCCGTCCGGGCTGGTGCCGGGCCGCAGTCCCACGTCCCATCGCTGCAGGTTCTGGCTGGTGGCCACGCCGGGCAGGGTCCGGGCGCTGGCGTACATCCGGGGCTCGCCGGACGGCTGGAAGACCTCTCCGGCGATGCGCACGCTGACCTGCGCGGTGCCGGTGTTCACGGTCGCGGTGTCGCCGACGGCCAGCCCGCTCTGGTTCAGGAACGCGGTGTTGACGTCCACCTGGCCGGGCGCGTCGTACCAGTGGCCGGCGATCAGGCTGTAACCGGTCCACGAGGCATCGCCGCCGAACGCCCACGCCAGGACGTTCTGCGCGACGCCGGGGACCTTGACCTCGGCGGTATACACCGCGACGTCGTGCCGCGTGCCCGGCTGGGCGCGCAGCGCGGCGGGCACCGCGGCATCCTGCGCCATGGTCGGCAACTGCCCGGGGCCGCCGCCCGGCCCGAACTGCTGGACCTGTACCGGGACCGTGCCGGACAGCGACTGGGCTTGCGCGGCCCGGCTCAGCGAGGAACTCAGCCCGAACGCGAAGATCACCGCGGTGGCGCCGAACGCGACCGCCGCGAGCGTCACCATGGTGCGCGCGGGCCGGGCGAACGGCGCGGCCAGCCCGAGTTCGGCCGGGCGCGGCAGGTGCAGCCGCGCGGCGAGCCGGTGCGCGGCGTACCCGCGGCCGGCCCGGGGGGGCGCGCCCGGCGGCGATCGCCTCCGCGGCCGACAGCCGGCCCGCGCGCAGCGCCGGCCCGAGCGCGGCGAGCATAGTGAGGGCGAGCATCGCGGCGGGCGCGGCGGCCGTGGCCCACCACGGGACCTGCTGGCTGCCGACGCCGTAGGCGCCGGCCGAGTTGCGCAGCACCGGGATCGCGAGCACGTTTCCCGCCACCGCCCCGGCCACGCACCCGGCCAGGGCGGGCCAGCCGACCCGGCTCAGGTAGACCGCCACCACCTGGGCCGGGGTCAGGCCGATGCTCTTCAGCACGCCGATCCGGTAGTAGCCCGCGACCACCGCGCCGCTGACCACGTTGCCCACGATGAGCACCGCCATGGCCAGGCCGATCAGCGCGAACGCCACCACGAACGGCTCCATGATCGCCCCGTTGCCGGCCGCCTCGTTCTCCGCCGCGAGCCACGAACTCGCGCCCGCTACCGCCCCCGCGGGTAGCGCCCGGCTGATCGTGGCCACGTCCGCGCGGACCTGGGCGTAGCTGCCCGCGGCGGTAAAGGAGTAGAGCATCTGCTCGGTGGTCGGCGTCCCCGGCGCCTGCAGCGCGGTGATCTCGCCGGGAGCGACCCAGCCGTCGGCGGTGTTGGTGATTGAGTTGGCGAAGCCGACCACGGTGAGGGACGGCTTCCCGGGCACGCCGGTGACCGCCAGGGTGCTGCCGGTCACCGGGCCCCCGCCGCCCGGGAAGCCGTTCAGCACCACCTGGCCGGGGCCGGTCGGCCAGTGGCCGGCGTTCAGTACGAGGTCATCGACCGGCCCGCCGGGCGTGGGGCGCCCGGCCAGGGTGAGCTGGCCGAACGGCTGCCCGCCCAGCTGGACCTGGACGGTGGCCTCGGGGAACGGCCCGGCGGCTGCGGTGACGTCGGGCCGGGTGCGGGTGGCAGCCAGCTCCGCATGGCTGGCGCGCGCCGTGTTCACGGTGACCGCCACGTCTGCGCCGTGCTGGGCGGCGAACGCCTGCTGGAACGGCCCGTTGGTGACGGAGAGCAACGCGAGGCCGAGCGTGGCCGACGCGGTGGAAACCAGCAGCACCGTGCCGATCACCACCGCCTGGACCTTGTGCCGCAGCACCCCGCCGGCGGCGGTCCGGACCGCGCCGATCCCGCTCGTTCTACTGTCCGCTCGCCTCCGGCGGTGCAGCTCGCTCATGCCGGCACCGCCGCGGTCTCGGCCACGACCTGCCCGTCCACCAGCGCTACCGTCCGGGCTGCGTACCGCTGCGCCAGGGCCGGGTCGTGGGTGACCAGCACCAGCGTCTGCCCCGCGGCGTTGAGCTCGCGGAGCAGCCGGCCGATCTCCTGCCCGGTCGCGGTGTCCAGCGCCCCGGTCGGCTCGTCGGCCAGCAGCAGCTCCGGGGAGTTCACCAGCGCCCGCGCGATCGCCACCCGCTGCCGCTGCCCGCCCGACAGCCGCGCGGGGTAGGCGTCGCGGTGCGGCTCGATGCCCATCCGCTCCAGCAGCTCGCGGGCCAGCGCCCGGGCCCGCCGCCGGGACGCCCCGGCGAGCTGGGCGGGCAGCAGCACGTTGTCTTCCACGGTGAGGTCATCGAGCAGGTTGAAGAACTGGAAGATGATCCCGATGTGGCGGGCGCGGAACCTGGCCAGCGCGCCCTCGCCGAGGGTGTCGATCCGCTGGCCGGCCACGGTCACGGTGCCGGTGGTGGGCCGGTCCAGCCCGGCAATGAGGTTGAGCAGCGTGGACTTCCCGCTGCCCGACGGGCCCATGATGGCCACCACCTCCCCGGCCGCCACGTCCAGGCTGACGTCCGCCACGGCGGCCGGGGCGCCGGGCTGGTAGGTCTTGGTCACGCCGTCCAGCCGCACGCTGTGCTCTGTCATCGGTCCTCTCCGGTACGGACTTGGTCGGCCGGGCCGCCCGCCCGCGGCCGGGCAGGCGAGCCGGGTTAACCGGAACGCCCGGCCGCGTTCGCCAGCATGGCCCACCCGGGCGGTCGCGCGCAGTGGGCCAGAGCCCCGAATGGGGGGTGCAGCTAGCACCACCCCCAAAGGTGGACTTCACTGCATGGGCCAGGCCCGGCCCGGGCGTTTACCGTAGGACTCGTGACCACCACCCTGGTATCGGATCGCCGGGCACCGGCCCGGCGGTACCGCCGCGTCCCGTGGTCACCGCACGCCTGGGGCCAGGCCCTCTACCTGGCCGGCGGCATCCCGGCGCAACTCGTCCCGCTGTTCATCGTGCTGGGCCCGCTCATCGCGTTCCACCCGAGACCGGCGGCGGCGGTGCTGGCCATCCTGGTGCTCGTGTTCCTGATATTCCTCGCGGTGCCGGCGTTCACCGGGATACAGCGCCACCGGCTGCGGGCCACCGCCGGGGTGGTGATACCGCCGCAGCCGGCCATCGAGCACCGGCTGAGCCAGCCGGGAATCGTACAAACCGGCCGCTCGCCGGCGACCTGGCGGCAGCTCGGTTACCACCTGCTGGCCGGCCCGGCGCTGGCCGCGGCCGCGATCGCCGCCGTCGGAACCTGGCTCGCGGGCATCATGCTCACGCTGGTGTACGCCTACGCATGGAACCTGTCCCCGGGGAGCCTGCTCTGGCGCGGGCAGTCGCCGTCAGGGGGCGGCAGCCTCCCGCGGCTTGGCCTCCCGGTGGACGCGTACCTGACCGTCGGCGGGATCGCGCTGCTGGCCGCCGCGCCGTGGCTGACCGCCGGCGTCGCCGCGCTGGACGCCACGGTCGCCCAGACGCTACTGGGCCCGAGCCGCGCCGAGGAACTGGAACACCGCGTGGAGCACCTGACCCAGACCCGGGCCGGCGCGGTCGACGCGGCCGACGCCGAGCGGCGCCGTCTGGAGCGCGACCTGCACGACGGCACCCAGCAGCGGCTGGTCTCCCTGGCCATGAACCTGGGCATGGCCCGGGCCCAGGCCGCGACCGCCGACGAGGCGCATCAGGCCATCGCGGAAGCTCACGAGGAGGCCAAGGCCGCCCTCACCGAACTGCGGAACCTGATCCGCGGCCTGCACCCGGCGGTGCTCGAGGACCGCGGCCTGGACGCGGCGCTGTCCGGCGTGGTGGCGCGGATGCCGATCCCGGTGCGGCTGACCGTGGACCTGCCCCGCCGCCCGTCGCCGGTGATCGAGGCGGTCGCCTACTTCATGGTCTCCGAGGCCCTGGCCAACATCGCCAAGCACGCCCAGGCCAGCCAGGCGGAGGTGTTCGTGCACCGCGCCAACGACCGCCTGCACGTCATCATCAGCGACGACGGTGTAGGCGGCGCCGACCCGGCCCTCGGCACCGGCCTGGCCGGCCTGGCCAAGCGCGCCTCCTCGGTCGACGGGACCTTCGAGATCGCCAGCCCGCCCGGCGGGCCCACCCTGCTCACCGCGGACCTGCCATGCGCGCGGTAGCCGCGCCCGGCCGCTGGGTCTGGGGCCTCTCCGGCCTGGTCACCGCCGCCGTGCTCGCGATCCCTGGCGCCCGCCTCATCGCCACCGCCGGAGACCCCTGGCCCGCACCGAATCCGATCCGCGCGATGACCAGGACGGTCATCGTGCCGCAGCCGGTCACCCGCCTGGACGTGCAAACCTACGGCACGCCGGTGCAGGTGACGGCCGGGCCCGTGCGCCTCGTCCAGGTCACCGAGACGATCACGTGGGACCCGCAGGGCGGCTGGCCGCCCTCCGTGACGCAGTCGGTGTCCGGCGGTCGCCTGACCTTGGCCGACCCGGTGTGCAACGCCAATGACAACTGCGGGGTCAGCTTCGCGGTGACCGTGCCCCGGGGCGTCGCCGTCACCGTGGCCACCGAGGGCGCGCCGATAGCTGTGTCGGGGGCCGCCGGGGCGAACCTGGACTCTAACGGCGGGCCGGTACGCGCCGCCGGAACCGACGGCGCGCTGAACGTCACCACCGAAGGCGGCCCGCTGGAGGTGGACGGCCTCACCGGACCGCTGTACGCCGACACCGGCGGCGGGCCGCTGCTGGCGCGGGGCGTCGCCGCCACTACGGCCACGGTCCTCACGGGCGGCGGCCAGGCGCTGGTCGGGCTCACCGCGGCACCGGACACCGTGACGGTCAACACCGAAGGCGGCCCAGGAACGCTGGCCGTGCCGGGCGGCCCGTACGCGCTGACCGCGAACAGCGATGGCGGCCCGCAGCTGGTGGGGATCGCCACCAACCCCGCCGCCAGCCGCACGATCACGATCAACACCGGCGGCGGTCCCCTGCAGATCGAGCCGGCCACCCACGGCGCGCCCGCCCCGCCCGCGGCTCCAGGGGTTCCAGGATCCGGGAATGGGTAGCGCGGGGCGGCCCTAGGGGGTCGTCCCCCGAGCCACGCTGTTCAGCTCCGGGCGGCGACCGGGGCGATGTGCGGGACCACGCCCATCTCGGCCAGCTGGTGCAGTGCGCCAATGACGCTGAGCAGGTGCGCGCGCATGGTCTGCTCCGCGACCTCCGGGTCCCCCGACGTCACCGCCTCGATGATCGCCATATGCTCCTTGACGCCCTGCGCCATCCGGCCCGGCAGCAAGGCGACGTGGAACTGATAGCGCACGCTCTTGTAACGCAGCCGCTCCAGCATCCCGGCCACCGTCTGCTGCTGCGCGATCTCCCGCACCCTCAGGTGCACGTGCTGGCTGGTCGCGTTGTAGGTCACGACGTCGCCCTTGCGGGCCGCCTCGGTCATCTTCTTGCCCGTGGCCCGCAGCTCGCGGTGGTCGGCCCGGGTCGCGGCGGCCGCCGCCTTCGCCGCGCACAGCCCCTCCAGCACCGCCCGCGCCTCGGTGATCTCGATGGCCTCCTGCAGCGTCACCGGCGCCACCCACGCACCCCGGTTGCGCTCGCGCGAGACCAGGCCCTCGTTGCTGAGCAGCACCAGCGCCTCGCGCACCGCGCCCCGCGACGTCGCGTACCGGCTCGCCAGCTCCGTCTCCACCAGCCGCTGTCCCGGGGTCAGCTCGCCGTGGAAGATCGCCATCCGCAGGGTGTCGAGCAGGCTCACCGTCTCGGGCAGGTGCTGTGGTATCTGCGGCACGTTCAACCAGGCCTCCCCCTGGAGAAGGAGTTGGCGTCCTGCCACCTCGTCGCGGGCAGGCCGTAGCCCCTTTTGACGATATCGGCAACAAGATGCCGGACAATATTGTGTCATCCCCGGTCTAACCGCCCGTCAGCGCGATGGCCGGGCCGTTCAAGCCGGTCACCGGATGACGAGCACGTGGTCGCGGCGGGGGACCAGTTCCCCGATCACCGGCGCTCCGGGCAGTTCCCCGGCTACCAGCAGCCCGCCGGAGGTCTGCGCGTCGGCGAGCAGCAGCAGGTCCTGCTGGCTGGCGGTGCCGGGATCGGTGTGCGGCAGCACCCAGTCCAGGTTGCGGCGGCTGCCGCCGGGGATGTACCCGGCGGCCGCCGCGGCCGCGGCGCCCTCGATCAGCGGTACCGCCGCTGAGTCGATGACCGCGGTGACCCCGCTGGCGCGGGCCAGCTTGAACAGGTGGCCGAGCAGGCCGAACCCGGTCACGTCGGTGGCACAGCTGATCCCGGCGGCCAGGGCCTGGCGGCTGGCGTGATCGTTCAGGGTGGTCATCACCTGTACCGCGGCCGCGCTGAGATGGCCAGTGGCCTTGTGCCAGGCGTTGAGCACGCCGGTGCCGACCGGCTTGGTCAAGCACAGCGGCAGCCCGGGCCGCCCGGCGTCGATCCGCAGCAGCCGGGCCGGGTCGGCGGTCCCGGTCACCGCCATGCCGTATTTGGGCTCCGGGTCGTCGATGCTGTGCCCGCCCGCGACCAGGCAGCCCGCCGCGCGGCCGGTGTCCAGGCCGCCGCGCAGCACTTCGGCGGCTAGCCCGGTCGGCAGCTTGTCCCGGGGCCAGCCCAGCAGGTTCAGCGCGACCAGCGGCTCGCCGCCCATCGCGTAGATGTCCGACAAGGCGTTGGTAGCGGCGATGCGCCCGAACGTGTAGGCGTCGTCCACGACCGGGGTGAAGAAGTCGGCCGTGACCACTACAGCCAGAACCGGGCTGACCCGCACCACGGCGCCATCGTCGCCGTGCTCGACCCCCACAACCAGATCGGTGCCCGGGCCGTCCGGGACGAGGGCCGCGATGGTCTCCTCCAGCTCCCCGGGCGGGATCTTGCAAGCGCAGCCGCCGCCGCGCGCATACTGGGTCAGCCGGAACACCCCTGGATCGGTCACACTGCCAGAATCTAGTGCCTCGCACGCCAGGCCCCATGGCCACCAGGCCCGCCCGCCGACCGGGATGGCGGCCGTCGTACAAGCGCAGGTAGCCTCGGCGGCGGAGGCGTCCGGGTGCCTGGTGGCCCCCCCGGTCTTCAAAACCGGTGGGCGGCGTTTTCGCGTCGCCGGCGGGTTCGATTCCCGTCCGCCTCCGCAAGACCCTCGGGTCGTCTCCTCCGGGCTGACGCCGTAGGGTCGCGGTTGTGGACCCGCGCCGTCACGTGCCGAGGACCGACGTGGTGCTGGCCGATCCGCGCCTGGTCGCGGCGCGGGAGGTGCTGGGCGCCGGGCTGGTCAAGGCGGCCGTGGCCCGCGCCCAGGAACTGGCCCGGTCGGGAGCCATCAGCCCGGCGGGGGTGGCCGACGCCGCGGCCGCCTCGCTGCCGCCGGCCGCCGCCACCCTGACCCCGGTGATCAACGCGACCGGCGTGATCGTGCACACCAATCTCGGCCGGGCGCCGCTGTCGGCGGCCGCGCGGGCCGCGGTGGCCGCCGCGGCGGGCTACACCGACGTGGAGTTCGACCTGGTCTCGGGCCAGCGCGGGCGCCGCGGCGCGGGCGCGCTGGGCGCCCTGGCCCGGGCGGTCCCGTCGGCCGGCGCCGTGCACGTGGTCAACAACAACGCCGCCGCGCTGGTCCTGGCGGCCACCGCGCTGGCCGCGGGACGCGAGATCATCGTCAGCCGCGGTGAGCTGATCGAGATCGGCGACGGGTTCCGGCTGCCTGACCTGCTGGCCTCCACCGGCGCCCGGATCCGCGAGGTGGGCACCACCAACCGCACCGTGCTGGCTGACTACCAGCGGGCGGCCGAGCCGGACACCGGGTTCATCTTGAAGGTGCACCCGTCCAATTACCGGGTCGAGGGATTCACGGCGTCGGTCAGCGTGGCCGAGCTCGCCCGCCTCGGGGTGCTGGTGGTGGGCGACATCGGGTCGGGCCTGCTGGCGCCGAGCCCGGTCCTGCCCGATGAGCCCGACGCCGATTCCTGGCTGCGGGCGGGCGCCGGGCTGGTCACGGCCAGCGGGGACAAGCTGCTGGGCGGGCCGCAGGCGGGCCTGCTGCTCGGCGCGGCGGACACGGTCACCCTCCTGGCGCGCCATCCGCTGGCCCGGGCGCTGCGGGTGGACAAGCTGACCCTGGCCGCCCTGGAGGCGACGCTGGCCGGCCCCTCTCCGCCGGTCACCCAGGCTCTGACGGCCACCGCGCCGTCGGTCCGGGAACGCGCCGAGGCCCTGGCGGCGCAACTGGCCGACGCGGGCGTCGATTGCCGGGTGGTGCCGTCCGACGCCGCGGCCGGGGGCGGCGGCGGGCCCGGCGTGAGCCTGCCCAGCGCCGCGCTGTCGTTGCCCGAACAGCTGGCGCCCGGCCTGCGGTGCGGCCCGGCGGTGCGCCGCGGCGGCGTGCCCGCGGTGATCGGCCGGATCGAGCGCGGCCGGCTCCTGCTCGACCTGCGCGCCGTCGCGCCGACCGACGACGAGCGGCTGGTCGCGGCGGTGCTCGCCACCACGGCCCGCGGCGGCGCCGCGCCCGCGGCCCCGCCGGGCGCGGAGTAGGCCGTGCACGTCGTCGCCACCGCCGGCCATGTGGACCACGGGAAGTCGATGCTGGTGCGCGCGCTGACCGGGATGGAGCCGGATCGCTGGGAAGCCGAGCGGCGCCGGGGCATGACCATCGACCTGGGTTTCGCGTGGATGACGCTGCCGTCCGGGGGCCAGGTCGCGTTCGTCGACGTGCCCGGGCACGAGCGGTTCGTCACCAACATGCTGGCCGGCGCGGGCCCGGTGCCCGCGGTGATGTTCGTGGTCGCCGCGGACGGGGGCTGGAAGCCCCAGTCGGCCGAGCACCTGGCGGCCATCGACGCCCTAGGCATCCGCCACGGGATCCTGGTGATCACGCGCGCCGACCTGGCCGACCCGGCACCCGCGCGGCGGCAGGCCCTGCTCCAGATCGCCGGCACCAGCCTCGGCCAGGGCGCCGGGCCAGAAGCCGTGGCGGTCAGCGCGGTCACCGGCCAGGGCCTCCCCGACCTGATCGCCGCGCTCGCCCGGCTCGCGGCGCGGCTGCCCGCGCCCGACCCGCGCGGGGATGTCCGCCTGTGGCTGGACCGGGTGTTCGCCATCAAGGGCAGCGGGACCGTGGTCACCGGGACCCTGCCGGCCGGGACCGTGCGTACCGGTGATGAGCTGGTGCTCACCCCGTCCCTGCGCCCGCTGCGGGTCAGGGGCGTGCAGTCGCTCGGCACGCCGGCCGACCAGGTCAGCGGCGTGGCCCGGGTGGCCCTGAACCTGCGCGGCGTGAGCACCCGGGAGCTGGGCCGCGGCATGGCCCTGATCCGGGCCGGCCGCTGGACGGTCACCAGCGTGATCGACGTCCGGCTGGCCCGGCGTCCGGCGGAGCACCGGCCGCCGCACGGCCCGATGCGGCCGGCCGGCCCGGTCCGGCCCGGCCCGGTGCGGCTGCCGTCCCGGCTCGCGATGCACATCGGCTCGGCCCGCACCGTGGCCAGGGTCCGAACGCTGGGGGGCCGTTTCGCCCGGCTGAGCCTGGACCGCCCGCTGCCGCTGCACATCGGCGACCGGGTGCTGCTGCGCGACCCGGGCGCGGCCGCCGGGCAGGCCAGCGGGCGGCCGGTCTTCGGCGCGACCGTGATCGATGTCTCGCCGCCGCGGCTGCGCGGCACGGGTGCCGCCGCGGCCGCCGAGCAGGAACTGAGCTCGTGGTCCGAGCCCCCGGCCACACCCGATTTGCTGCGCCGCCACCTCCTGCTGCGGGCCAGCCAGGCCTCGGCCATGGGCCTGCGCGACCTGCCACCGCCGGTCAGCGGCGAATGGCTGGCCGACCCCGCGCACTGGGATCGGTTGCGCCGGCTCCTGGACGCGGCGGTCGCCGCGCACGCGACACGCGATCCGCTCGCCCCCGGCCTGCCGCTGGAAGCGGCCCGGGCCGAGCTGGACCTGCCCGACCGCGCCCTGGTCGAGGCCCTCGCCGCCGATCCCCCGGTCGGCCGCGCCGGCGAGATGCTCCACGCGAGCGGCGGGTACCTGAGCCGTGACCGCCCCGGCGGAACCGGGCCGCCGGGCACCGGCGGCACCACGGAGCTGTTCGGCCAGGCCGGCCTGCCGCCGCAGGTAGCTGACGCGGTCCGGGCGGTACGGGCCGACCTGGCGGCCGCCCCGTTCCGCGCGCCGGACGCCGGACGGCTGCGCGAGCTGGGGCTCGACGCGCGGGCCGCCGCGGCGGCGGAGCGCGCCGGCCTGCTGCGCCGCCTGCCCGGCCTGGTGATCCTGGCCCCCGACGCGGCCGACCGGGCGGCGCGGATCCTGGCCGGGCTGCCGCAACCGTTCACGGCGGCCGAGGCCAGGCAGGCCCTGCAGACGACGCGCCGGGTCGTGATCCCGCTCCTGGAGTGGCTGGACCGGGAAGGCATCACCCGGCGGCTGGCCGACGACCGGAGAACCATGCGCGAGCCGCGAGGTTCCTGAGCCCGGCCACTCAGTTGCCGGCCTTGACGCACCGCCATGCCGACGTCCGGCCCGCCGCCGGCCACCGGCTGGCGGGGCCGCGGCACGGCCGGGGAGACTGGGAGGGACACGCCGGGCGGGCCGCGCCCGCGGGATTCACCGGAAGGAGGCCGGGGTGAACACCACCGGAACGGCCGCGGGCCGGGATGCCACGAGCCGGGATGACGCGGCCCGGGAAGTCGCGGCGCGCATGGCCGCCGCGGCGGCCGCCTGGCTCGACGCGCTCGAGCCGGCGCAGCGCGCGGTGGCCACCGGCGGCGCGCCGAGCCCTGACGGCGAGTCGGACGCCGAGCGCAGGCGCTGGTTCTACACCCCCACCGACCACGGCGGCCTGACGCTCGGCGCACAGCGGCCAGGCCAGCAGCGCCTGGCCCACCAGCTGGTCGCTTCCGGGCTCTCCACCGCCGGGTACGTCACCGTCGCCACTATCATCGGGCTGGACAACGTGCTCGATCAGGTCGAGGGCTGGTCCGTCGACTGGGGCCGCGAGCGGGGCCGTGACCCTGGCCTCTACTACCTGCGGGTATTCGGCGAGCCGGGCGGCGCGGCGCCGTGGGGCTGGCGCTTTGGCGGCCACCACGTCTCGCTGAACAACCTGGTCGTCGACGGCATGGTCCGCTCGACGACCCCGTGCTTCCTCGGCGCCGACCCGGCGGTCTCGCCGCTGCTGGGGCCCGCGCCGCTGCGCCCGCTGGCGGGAGCCGAGGACCTGGCCCGTGAGCTGGTCCGGTCGCTCGACCCCGGGCGGGCCGCCCGCGCGACCCTGCTCGACCGGGCGCCGGCAGACATCATCGGCGGCAACCGGGCGTCTCTGGCGGACGGCGACCGGATGCTGTACCTCCGTGACGTGTGGCGCGCGCCGTTCACCGAGCCGGACCTCGCCGAGAGGGTGGCCCGGATGGACGCCGCCGCCGAGCAGGCCTCCGGCTACGATGCCGACGACTACCGGCAGCTTGCCCTGACCGCCGCCCCGAAGGGCCTGCCGGCCCGGGAACTCGACCTAGGGCAGCGGAAACAGCTGCGCGCGCTGCTGGCCACCTACCTGGGGCGGGTCCCGGACGGCCTGTCGCCGCAGGCCGGCTATGAGGACGACGGCGTGCTGGACGCGGTCCACGTGGCCTGGGCCGGGCCCATCGAACCAGGCCGGCCGTGCTACTACCGGCTGCAGGGCCCGGGATTGCTCATCGAGTACGACAACACCCAGCGCCAGGCGAACCACGCCCATTCGGTGTGGCGTGACCCCGCGGCTGACTTCGGCTACGACGCCCTCGGGGCGCACCTGGCGGCGCATCACCTCTAGCTGCCGCGGCGCTACTGCCGGGCGGTGACCGTCAGTTTCTGCAGTTCTCCCGTGCGCGGGCTGAACGTCACCGTGACCAGGTCACCGACCGTAACCATCTGGTAGAGGTGCGATGGGGAGAAAATCCACGCGCGCTGCCCGTCGTCGATCACGGCGCGCCGGGCGATCCCGCTGCCCTCGGTGTCCTCCACTTCCTCCTGCCAGCGAGCGATGACCTGGCCGTCGAACGTCGCGGTCTTCGGCATCGCAGAGCGGCGGCTGACCGTGCCCATGCCCTGCGCGGCGAGGACGACGGCCACCGCCACCATGGCCAGCGTCACCGGGACCAGGAAGATGGTATTGATGGTCATCAGCACGGCCACGACGGTCATCGCGAGCGTGATCCCGGCAAAGCTGAACATCATGCCGGGCTCGGGTCCGCCGGAGCCCAGGCCCTCGCTCGGCTCGGGGGTGACCTGACGCCAGGTTCCCGAGAACGATGACCAGATCTCGGCGGGGCACTTGCTGGTCTCCGGCGGCGGCCCGGCCGCGGTCCCGGTGGTCCGGCCCGCCCGGCGCGGCGGTCTGCCTGCGGGCGTGCCCGGTACTGCGCCCGCCGCGACCGCGAAGGCGTGCCGTTCGAGCGACGCCTGGTCCAGGCCACGGGGGAAGGGCCCGGCCGCGGCCAGGACGGCCCGCTCACGCTCCCACTGGGCGGCCAGCGCGGCGCCCGCAGCGGTCAGCACGTCCGCGCCCCAGGCCTCCAGCACCTTGGCCACGGGGAACCAGGAGAGGAACCCGATGAACACGGCTTCGCCGACGCTGACGTGCCATACCAGATGGGGCACGAACCCAACCAGGAACGCGATCAGGATGGAGATCACGAACAGGAAGAGGATGCCCGCCGGCCTGGCCCACAGGTTCTTCCGGGAGATCCCGAGGCGCCTGCCCTCGGCGAGCAGCTTGTCCCGGAACGGCTTCCAGATGCCGTCCACATCCAGGCCGCAGGCCCCGGCGAGCGCCGCAAGCGGCGCGCCGTTGGCACCCGCGAGCCGGGCCCGCACGTCGCGCAGGACCTGCTGTTCGTAGTCGGCCAGGCCGTCCACGACGGGCGGCCTGGTCAGCGTGACCCGCAGCCCGTCCGGCCCGCCGCTGATGCCGAGGAAGCCGCGGGCGGCCAGGTCGAGAATGGTCGCCTCATACGACGCCACCCCTGGGTGGCATTCGGTCAATACGAGATCAACCAGCGCCGGCCGTACATCTGACATCTGCGCGCCTCCCCGTTTACATGAACCACGCGAGCGGGACCGATGTCGTTCGGCCGGGGCGTGGAACTCGTCGTGCCAGCCGACGGTACGGACCCGCGGCTGAGCGTGGGCGGCTACCGGTTTCCCCTAGGGGGATGGCCGCCGGGCGGAAGGCCGGATAATTCATGGGCTATCCGTCTGAAGGGCTGGCAATGACCATTAACCGACGAAACCCCCGCGCTTTACTCGTGACCCTCGTCTGCACCCTGGCCGCGACCGCGTCAGCGCTGGCGTTGGCCCCCCCGGCCAGCGCGCACCCGGGGTCGCGGGTCGTCCGCATCGTGAGCCTCACGGACCCGCAACTTCCCGAGAGCATCACGCTCGACCGCCACGGCGACATCTACCTCTCGCTGAACCCGCTGAGGGAGATCCTGAAGATCGCTCCCGACGGGGCGCAATCGACGTTCGCCACCATCCCGGCCGGAACCGCGTCGCTGGGAGTCCGGCTGGACGCCCACGGGAACGCCTACCTCGCCGTGGTGGGCAGCGGGATCTGGCGCGTCCCGGCCGACGGCGGCGCCCCGGCCCTGTTCGCCCCGCTACCCGGCGTTCCGAACGGCCTGGCGTTCGACCGACGCGGCAACCTGTACGTGTCAGAGTCGCTGGGTGGCGTGATCTACCGCATCTCCCGCAACGGGTCCGTCACGGCCTGGTCGGCCAGCCCGCTGTTGAAGGGCACCACCGGCCCCGGGCCGTGCGGCGTCGTGCACCCCTCAGGGCTGCCGCTCGGCGCGAACGGGATCGCCTTCAACGCCCGCGGCACCGCCATGTTCGTGAACAACACCACGCTCGGGACGGTCGTCCGCATCCCGGTGAAGCGGGACGGCCGGGCCGGACCCGCCGGCGTGTACGCGGGCCCGGCCTGCGTGCTGTGGGGCGCCGACGGCATGGCCCTGGACATCCGGGACAACGTCTACGTGGCCGCGAACGCCGAACGTGACATCGTGCGCGTCGGTCCCGGCGGCAGGCTCCGGGTACTCGCGTCCTTCGCCGCGGGTGACCCGCTGTTCTCGCCGTCGGACATCGCCTTCGGCACCGTCCGCGGCGACCGGACGGAGATCTTCATCTCCGACTTCGCCAAGTTCACCGGAGGGGCGGGCGCCGGGGTCGTGAAGATGAACGTGTGCCTCCCCGGACTGCCGCTGCCCTGATGCCGGATCGCGCCTTGGCGCGCCGACTTGAAACAGAACACCCTGGTGGCGCGGCCGTTGTCAGTAGGTTGGCCCTGTGGGGGGCGGAGCGGTCACGGGTCGGCGCGGCGCC
>Ga0318552_10000063_pt1 | contig 27051 bp, 21 predicted proteins | sample GRESIP082b2f20_FD_203516 | JGI IMG/M metagenome (GOLD analysis project Ga0318552, IMG submission 203516) | Tropical soil microbial communities from Luquillo Experimental Forest, Puerto Rico - GRE.SIPMG.082b2f20 | ecosystem: Environmental > Terrestrial > Soil > Tropical forest > Bulk soil...
CCTCGACCAGGCGCTCGGACAGCGCGGCGAGCATCGGCCCCGAGATCGCGTTCATGCGCTCGGGGCGGTTCAGCGTCAGCGTCGCGATCGGCCCGTCCTTCTCGTACAGGAGCTCGTCCATGCCCTGCACTGTACCAGTCGCCTGCCGCGCGCGCGGCGTGTACTTTCGCTCTAGTTTCGTGTAGGCTCCGACCATGGCCCGCTACCGAGAGCCGCTCCGCGGCCGGGGCACGCAGGCCGCACCCCCGAACCGCTTCGAGAGCGCGGCATTCGCGCCGGACCCCGACGAAGGCTTCGACGACGAGCTGGCTCCCGACCCGCGCACGCAGTTCCTGCGCGACGCCTCGCGCAGCGCGCTCTCGCACAACGACAGCCCCGACGTCGGCTTCGACGTCAGCATCAACCCGTACCGGGGCTGCGAGCACGGCTGCGTCTACTGTCTGTCGCCCGAGACGCCGGTGCTTCATTCCGACATGTCCTGGCGGCCGCTCGGCGAAGTGCGGATCGGCGACGTGCTGGTCGGCTTCGAAGAGCTGCCGGTGCCGCGCAGCACGCGAAAGCTTCGTCCCGCCGTGGTGGAACGGGTGTGGTGGTCGCAGAGGGAGACGCTGCGTCTCGAGACCCGCCATGGCCAGGTCGTCGCCACGGCGGAGCACCGCTGGCTCCTGGCGCGCAACTTCCGCTGGCGGCGCACGGAGCAGCTCGACACAGAGAAGTGTCTGCGCCGGATCCCCGTCGACGCGGGGCCGCGCTTCGACGAGGACTACCGCGCGGGATATCTCGCCGGGCTCTCGCTCGGCGACGGCACGTTCCGCTACCGACCCGGCTGGCGCAGCGACAAGCTCGGCTTTCCCGCCGCGTACTGGCGCGTGGCGCTCGCCGACCGCGAGCCGCTCGACCGCACCGTCGAATACCTGGAGAGCTTCGGCTTGCAGGGCGGGATCCGTAGGTTCGACGGAGGCCCCGCATCCCGGAGGCCGATGTCGAAGGTCGAGATCCGCTCTCTGGGAGCGCTCGCGCTGCTCGACAAGATCCTCCACGTCGAACGCACGAGCGCGAGCTACCGCCGGGGATTCCTGGCGGGGTTCTTCGACGCGGAGGGCCACGCGGGCAGCTCGCTGCGCATCTCCCAGGTGGATCTCGGAGTGCTCGAGCGCGTACGGCGCTACGGAGCTTCGCTCGGGTTCGAGCTCCGGCTCGAGCGCCAGGAAGGCCGCGCCAGCACGCTGCGGCTGGTCGGCTCGACGGCCGAGCGCATGCGCTTCTTCGCTGCGGTCCGTCCGGCGATCCGGCGGAAGCTCGAATCAGTGTTCGGGCGCGAGCCCGCTTGGGTGCCGGAGCCGATCGATGCAATCGAGCGCGCAGGAGCGCGGGACGTCGTCGACATCCAGACCTCGACAGGGACGTTCTTCGCAGCCGGGATGGCCACGCACAACTGCTACGCACGGCCCACCCACGAGTACCTCGGCTTCTCGGCCGGGCTCGACTTCGAGACAAAGATCGTGGTGAAGCACGAGCTGCCGGAGCTGTTGCGCGGGGCGCTCTCGCGGCCGAGCTGGCGGCCGCAGGTGATCGGGATCTCCGGCGTCACCGACGCCTGGCAGCCGGTCGAGCGCAAGCTGCGGCTCACGCGCCGCGCGCTCGAGGTGCTGGCCGACTTCCGCAACCCCTGTTCGGCGATCACCAAGAGCCGGCTGGTGGCGCGCGACGTCGACGTGTTCCAGGAGCTCGCCCGACACCAGGCGGTGTCGGTGAGCCTGTCGCTCACCTCGCTCGATCCCGACCTGGCGCGCAAGATGGAGCCGCGGGCCGCGCAGCCGCGCCCGCGGCTCGCCGCGGTCGAGGCGCTGGCGCGCGCGGGCGTCCCGGTGGGCGTGAACCTGGGGCCGATCGTGCCGGGGCTGACCGACCACGAGATCCCCGCGCTGGTGGCGGCCGCGGCCGGCGCGGGTGCGCGCTGGGTCGGCTGGCTCCTGCTGCGCCTGCCGTTCGCGGTGAAGGACCTGTTCTCCGCCTGGCTCGCCGACCACTACCCCGACCGGCGCGAGAAGGTGCTGCACCGGATCCAGGCGGTGCGTGGAGGAGCGCTCAACGCGACCCAGTTCGGTGTCCGTCACCGCGGCGTCGGCATCTTCGCCGAGCAGATCGGCGAGCTGGTGGCCCTGGCGCGCCGGCGCCACGGCCTGGACGCGCACGGGCCCTCGCTCTCCACCACCGCGTTCCGCCGCCCCGGCGGCGCGCAGCTGCCGCTGCTCTAGCGCCTGCGCAGCTCAGCCGGCGGCGTTCGAAGCGATGCTCGGCGCCGCCTCGGCCTCGTCGCGGCGCAACAGCGACGTCGCGACGCCGGGGCGCAGGATCGAGTACAGCGCGGGCACCAGCGTCACCGCCGCGAGCATGTTGATCACCATCAGCACGATCAAGAGCTGCGCCATCTCGGCCTGGAAGCGCAGGTTCGAGAACACCCAGAAGCCGATCCCGCCGACCACGGTCGTGCCGGTGAAGGTGACCGCCATGCCGGTGGTGCGGACCGCCGTGCGGATCGCCTCGTCGAGATCGCGGCGCACGGCCATCTCCTGGCGGATGCGGTCGACGATGTAGATGGCGTAGTCGACGCCGACGCCCACGCCCACGGCCTGCACCGGCAGCGTGTTGATGTTCAGGCCGACGCCGCGCACCGCCATGTAGGCGAGCGAGAACAGCGTCGCCGTCGCCAGCTGCAGGAAGATGATCCCGCCGCTGGTCGCGGAGCGGTAGGTGCTGGAGTGCAGCACGAAGATCACGAACAGGATCAGCGAGATGTTCGCGAGGTGGCCGCGCTCGACCTCGTCGTTCACCGCCGCGAGCGTGCCGATGGTGCCGCCGGCGAGGATGAGCTGCACGCCGCGCGTCCACGACTCGGTCGGCTGGTAGGTCGGCGCCGAGCCCATCGCCTTCTGGTCGTCGACCAGCAGGTCGCGCGTGTTCACCGCCACCGCGCGGATGCGCAGCTCGTCGTTCTGGAACCACTGGTCGACGGCGTGCACGTCCCAGTTCTCGAGCCGCGCCGGCCAGATGAAGGTGTGGCCGGGCTTCACCGACTTCGCCTCCTTGGCGTACTTCGCGAGCGCGCGCTTGTGGAAGTCGTCGATCCAGGGCGGCAGGCCGTCCTTCGCGGTGGTCTTCACCTCGAACGGGACGTAGTGCGACTCCTCGCGCCGCAGCACCTCGAGCGTGTGCGCGCGCGGCGGCAGGAGCGGCCCGATCATGTAGTAGGCGAAGTCCTTGACCCGCTCGGGATTCCAGAACGGCGCGCCCGGCGCGGCGTGGTTCTGCTCGAGCCGGATCGCGATCGCGCCCATCGGGTTCTTCTGGATGAAGTCCTCGGCGACGGAGACGGCGCGCCGGATGGTCGGGCCCTTGTGGTCCTTGTAGAAGGCGGTGAGCTGCGCGGCGCGCCCGTTGTTGGTGATGATCGACGAGAGCGCGCCGGGCGGGCTGTTGAAGCGCAAGAAGATCAGGATCGCGCGCGCGGCTTCGGGGATCATCTCCTGCTTGGGCTCGCCGTAGCGGAAGGTGCGGTTGGCGACGCGCACCAACGGCACCGGCGAGAGCACCGCCACCGCGCCGCTGTCGCGGCGCAGCGCGCGCTCGAGGTCCTGCATCTTGTTCAGCACCTCCTGCTCGCCCACCGACTCGTCTCGGTCGCCCTCGGCGTACACCACGAAGTTGTCGGCGCCGCCGAACTTCTCGCCGATCTTCCCGATCGCGACGTTGAACGGGTGATTCGGCCAGAACAGCGGGATGCCCGGCCGCGCCTCGCCGATCGTCGACCAGGCCGCGACCGCCGCCGCCGAGCCGGCGAACAACAGTACGAAGATCCCCACCACCACCCAGCGCCCGGTGCGGTCCGTGACGAGCTCCGCGAGCCAGTTCACGGTGCGGCTCACCAGCGCGGGCGTGTAGTGGTGGAAGTCCCTGGGCGCGGGCAGGAGGCAGATCAGGACCGGGTGGAGGATCTCGACCGTGACCACGATCGACGCGACCCAGAAGGCGCCGAACATGCCGAGGTCGCGCATCTGCGGGATCGTGGTCACCAGGATCACCAGCAGCCCGGCGACGTCGGTGAGGATGCCGAGCGTCCCCGGCACGATCAGCTCGCCCATCGCGATGGCGGCGGCCTCGAGCTTGGCGCGCTTCGCGTCGCCGTAGAGCGGGAACAGCCGCTCGTAGTCCTCGAAGAAGCGCTCCGCCATCTGCACCGTATGCGAGACGGCGCGCGCGGTGATCAGCATCGGGATCACCAGCACCAGCGGGTCGAACACGATCCCCACCCAGCCGGTGAAGCCGATGCCCCAGATCACCGTCGCCAGCGCCGCGATCATCGGGATCAGCACGCCGTGCCAGCGCCGGAAGTAGAGCCAGAGCAGCAGGAAGATCACCACCGTCGCACCGATCACGGAGAGGCCGATCTCCCAGAAGTGCGCGAGCAGGTAGCCGACCGCGAGCGGCGCGCCGGTGATGTACAGGTGGTGGTGCTCGTCCTGCTCGCGCTGCTGCAGCGCCATCAGGTGGTCGAAGACGGCGCGGTAGATCTCCAGGTTAGACAGCCGGTCGGTGACGAAGCCGGCGCTGATCAGCGCTGCCTTCTCGTCGCTCGAGACGAGCAGCCGCTTCGATTCGTCGGGCATGAGCTCGTTCACCCGGCGGTGGATCTCGTCGGCCTTGGCCTGCGTCTCGGGCGGGTTCTCCATCAAGAGCTCTGCCGCGAGCGTGCCGTCCTTCTCCATCTGCACCACGCGCGTCGACAGGTGCGTGAGCGAGCGGACGGTGTCGTGGTTCACCGGGTACGGCGGGAAGCGCCGGTCGAGGATCGCGGTGATCTCCTGGCGCGTCTTCCCGCCCGCCTTCTGCAGCCGTTCGCGCTCGGCCTTGCGCTCGTCCAGCCGCGCGTCGTAGTCCCAGCCGTCGAGCGACTTCGTGATCTCGGCGATCTTCTGCAGGCTCTCGGGCGTGTAGATCGTGCCTTCGTCGACCGTGTACAGGATCACCACCGGCGTCGAGTTCCCGAACTCGCCGGTGAACTTGGCCTGGGCGTGGATGAACGGGTGGTCCGGCAGCTGCGCGCGCGCGTCGCTCCCCACCCGCACTTGCGGCCCCGGCAGCGGATGCCCGAGCCCGGTCGAGATCGCGTTCAGCGTCGGGTACAGGAAGAAGGCGGTGGACAGCACCAAGAGGAGTGCGATCGGAACGCGCTGGCGCACCACGAAGTGACCGAAGCGGGTGGTCGCGCGCTCCTTCATCCGCACACCTCGAGCACGCGGCCGCCGCCGTGCAATGCGATCTCTGCGAACTCGGCGCGCCCCGTGCCGTGCTGGAACACGCTGGTGGCGATCAGCCAGGCCGCGACCACGCGCCGCGGCGGCTCGCCGATCGCGCGCCGGTAGTCTGCCTGGACGCTGCGCCGCTCGTCCTGCCACTCGCCCAGGCCGGCCGGGCCGGAGCGCACCACCAGGTGCGTCTCGCGCGGGGTCCACTGCGGGATCGGGCAGGCGAAGTGCGTCTCGGGCGCGAGCGCGGCGCTCCAGAGCCAGGACAGGTCGCGCCCGTTCTCGAACTCGAGCGCCAGCGACAGGTAGTCGTGACACAGAAGAGTGTCTTCCGGCGCGCGGGACGGCAGCTCTTCGATCTTCCAGCGCCAGCGCAGCTCGGTGTCGGCCTCGAGCGCGAAGTCGAGCGGCCGGCGCAGGATCGCGACGTCGTCCTCGGAGCGGCACTCGATCGACGGCCGGCCGCCGCCGCGGCGCATCCGGAACGTCTCGCTCTGGCCGAGGAACCAGAGGTAGCTCCAGCCCGCGGGCCGGACCGCGGGCGCTGCGCAGCGCGCGAGCTCCTCCGCAAAGAGTGACTCGTCCGGCGCCGCGCGCTGGAGCGCTTCCAGCCCGCCCTTGGCCTCGCCCCGCCAGCGGATCACCAGTGCGTCGATCGCGCCGCGCTGGGCGGCGTATGCCTCGACCGGTGTCCCCAGCGTGCCGTCCGGCGTCTTCCACTCGCCCGCGAGGATCGCGAGCTCGAGCGCACCGTCGCGCTCGGCCCGGAAGGTCTGGGTGTCGCGCGTACCCGTCCAGATCGGGCCGCGGCCGCCGACCCGGCTCCACAGCGCGTAGCGCGGCCGGAACACCAGGTTGGCGGCTTCGGAGGCGACGATGCGGCCCTCGGCGAGCACCGAGACCTCGTCTCCCTTGGCGAGCTGCACTCCGCTGTCGGTCCAGGGCGGGACATCTCCCGGCATGCGCACTATGCGCGCCTCGGCGATCGCCGCGCGCAGCGCGGGGGCCAGCGCGGCCGACAGCCGCACCCAGCGCTCCGCCCAAGGCAGTCCACCGGCCACGATCCCCTCCCGCGCACAGGTCCGCGCGCAGCGCCGCACCCTAACCGGACGGTCGCTTTCGAGTCCAGTCCCGTGACGCGGCGACCGCTAGAGCACGAGCTCGGCGATCTTGCGCAGGGTCTGCGGATCCTGGCCCTGCACCAGGAGCGTCGTCACGGGCGTTCCCTTCCACGCCTGCAGCCGATCGCGGATGCGCTCGGCGGAGCCCACCAGCGAGATCTCGTCGGCGAAGGCGTCAGGCACCGCGGCGATCGCCTCGCCCCGCTTGCCCGCGAAGAACAGCTCCTGGATGCGGTCCGCCTCGGCCTCGAAGCCCATCCGCGCCATCAGCTCCTTGTGGAAGTTGTGCTGCCTGGCGCCCATGCCGCCGATGTAGAAGCCGAGCATCGCCTTGACCGGCGCCAGCCCCGCGGCCAGATCGTCGGTGACGTTCACCGCCAGGCCCTGCACGATCTGGAAGCCCGGCTTCGCGCGCGCGAGCGACTCCGCGTAGACCTCGGGCCGGAACGGCGAGTAGTAGAGCGGCAGCCAGCCGTCGCAGATCTCGGCCGCGAGCGCCACGTTCTTCGGGCCCTCGGCGCCCAGGTAGATCGGCAGGTCGGCGCGCAGCGGGTGGACGATCGAGCGCAGCGGCTTGCCGACGCCCCAGGCGCCCGCGCCGGTGTAGGGCAGCGGGTAGTGCGGACCCGCGTTGGTCACCGGCGCGTCGCGCCGCAGCACCTGCCGCACGATCGACACGTACTCGCGCGTGCGCGCAATCGGCTTGTCGAACGGCTGGCCGTACCAGCCCTCCACCACCTGCGGCCCCGACACGCCGAGCCCCAGGATCACGCGGCCCTGCGACAGGTGGTCGAGCGTGAGCGCGTGCATCGCGGTCGAGGTCGGCGTGCGCGCGGAGATCTGCACGATGCCGGTCGCGAGCTTGATCCGGGTGGTGTGTGCGCCGATCCAGGCCAGCGGCGTGAACGCGTCCGAGCCCCACGCCTCCGCGGTCCACACCGAGTCGAAGCCCAGCCGCTCCGCCTCCTGCGCCAGTGCGACGTGGTTCGCGGGCGGCTGCGCCTGCCAGTAGCCGAGCTGCAATCCCAGCTTCATCGGCGCCATCTTACGGGAAGCCGCGGCGATTGCGCGGCCGCGCTGAAACGTGTTCTAATTTCTCCATGCGCCGCACTCCCCTGGCGAGCGTCGCGCCCGAGGGCGCCTCGCCCGCTCCGAAGCTCGTCGCCAGCCAGCTGCGGCGCATGCGCCGCATCGTCGACGCGGCGGTCGAGCTCGCCGAGCAGGGCGGCTTCGAGGCGGTGCGGCTGCGCGACGTCGCCGAGCGTTCCGACGTCGCCCTCGGCACGCTCTACAAGTACTTCCGCAGCAAGGAAGACATCCTGTTGTTCGCCTTCGACGAGGGGGTGACCCGGCTCGAGCAGAGCCTCGCCGCCCGGCCCGCCGTCGGCGAGGGGCCGCTCGAGCGGGTGAGCGCGTTCTTCCGCCGCGCCACGCGCGGGCTGTTGCGCAATCCCGACCTCGGCAGCGCCTTGATCCGCGCGATGTCGGGCAGCGACCGCGAGACCGCGGTGCAGATCGCTGCGTCGAACCGGCGCATCGCGCGCATGATCGTGGCGTCGCTGCGCGGCGGCTCGGAGCTGCTGCTGGCGCCGCTCGAGAAGTTCCAGCCCAGCGCGGACGAGTTCGAGCTCGCGGACGCGCTCACCGGCGTCTGGTTCGCGGCGCTGATCGGCTGGGTGATCGGAGCCGAGCCGGACTCCGCGGCGATCTCGCGCAAGATGCGCAGCGCCGCGCGGCTGGTGCTGGAGGGACCGCGCTTCTACTCCGCGAGTCCTGGCGAACGGGAGGGCTGAGCTTGCCGCAGACGAGTGCCGAGCACGACGCGCCGCTCACCGCGCGACACCATCTCGAGTACGCCTACCGCCGCTCCGTCGGACCGGTGCTGGGGCGCTTCTTCGCCGAGCTGCGCGAGCGCCGGATCGTGGGCGTGCGCACGCGCGCGGGCCGCGTGCTGGTTCCGCCCGCGGAGTACGACCCCGACACGGGCGACGCGACGGCCGACGACTTCGTCCCGGTGGGTCCCGGCGGGACCGTGAAGAGCTTCAGCTGGGTGACGGCGCCGCGCGCGAAGCAGCCGCTCCCCCACCCGTTCGCCTACGCGCTGATCCAGCTCGACGGCGCCGACACGGCGCTCTTGCACGCGGTCGACGCGAAGAGCGAGTCGCGCATGCGCATCGGCCTGCGCGTGCGGCCCCGCTGGCGCGACGAGACCCGCGGCGAGATCACCGACCTCGCCTGCTTCGAGCCCGAGGCCTGAGCGATGGAGCTGGTGAAGAGCATCGTGACTCCGGTCGTGCTCGATTACGACTACGTGACCGGCCGCGCGCAGAGCCGCTTCCTGCGCGGGATCGCCGAGGGCCGCATCCTCGGCCAGCGCTGCATCGAGTGCCGCCGCGTCTACGTGCCTTCGCGCGGCGCCTGCCCGCGCTGCGCGGTGCCGACCGAAGAGGAGATCCAGCTTCCCGACAAGGGCACCGTCACCACCTTCTGCATCGTGCGCGTGCCGTCGGAGAACCTGTCGTTCAAGCCGCCCTACGCGTGCGTGGCGGTGCTGCTCGACGGCGCGAACATCCCGTTCAACCACGTGATGCAGGAGTGCGCGCTCGAGGACGTGCACATGGGCATGCGCGTGCAGGCGGTGTGGGCGCCAAAGGCCGAGCTCGGGCCGTCGATGTCGAGCATCCGCTACTTCAAGCCGATCGCCGAGCCCGACGCCGACTACGACTCCTACAAGGAGCACCTGTGATGCGCGAGGTGGCGATCGTCTCGTTCGCGCAGTCCGCCCGCGCCCGCGAGCTGCGCAACGAGATCGAGATCCTGATGCCGGTGGTGCGCGAGGCGGTGGAGCGCTCGGGCCTGCCGCGCACCGAGATCGGCTTCACCTGCTCGGGCTCGAGCGACTACCTCCAGGGGCAGAGCTTCGCCTTCGTCGGCGCGCTCGACGCCGTCGGCGCCTGGCCGCCGATCAAGGAGTCTCACGTCGAGATGGACGGCGCCTGGGCGCTGTACGAGGCCTGGATCAAGATCCAGACCGGCGACGTCGACTCGGCGCTGGTCTACTCCTTCGGCAAGTCGTCGCCGGGCGACCTGCCGGAGGTGCTCGCGCTCCAGCTCGATCCGTACACCATGACGCCGCTCTGGCCCGACGCGCACAGCCTGGCCGCGATCCAGGCGCGCGCGTTCCTGGCCGCGACCGGAAAGAGCGAGCGCGATCTCGCGGCCGTCGCCGCGCGCAGCCGGCGCAGTGCGATCGGCAACCCGCACGCCGTGGTGTCGGGCGAGTTCGAGGTGGAAAAGCTGCTGGCCGAGCCCTACGTCGCTTCGCCGCTGCGCGCCCACGACCTGCCGCCGGTCGCCGACGGGGCCTCGGCGCTGGTGATGGTGGCGGGCGAGCGCGCGCGCAAGCTGTGCGAGCGGCCGGTGTGGATCCGCGGCATCGACACGCGCATCGAGCCGCAGGGGCTGGGCGTCCGCGACCTGGCGCGCTCGGCCTCGACCGAGATCGCCGCCGTGAAGGCGGGCGTGCACAAGGGCCGCGTGGATCTCGCCGAGCTGCACGCGCCCTATTCGCACCAGGAGCTGATCCTGCGCGCCGCGCTGGGACTCGGCGAAGGCGTCCTGATCAACCCCTCGGGCGGAGCGCTGGCCGGCCACCCGTTCATGGCGGCCGGGCTGGTGCGGATCGGCGAGGCCGCGGCGCGCCTGCAGGCACGTGCCGGCGATCGCGCGGTCGCGCACGCCACGCAGGGCCCGTGCCTGCAGCAGAACCTGGTGTGCGTGCTGGAGGGCGACTGATGGGCGAGCGCAGCGCGGTGATCGGCATCGGTCAGACCAAGTACGACGCGAAGCGCATCGAAGTGTCGATGCCCGGGCTGTGCCGCGAGGCGGCGCTGCGCGCGCTCGAGGACGCGGACCTGTCCTGGGGCGACATCGACGCCGTGGTGGTGGGCAAGGCGCCGGACATGTTCGAGGGCGTGATGATGCCCGAGCTGTTCCTCGCCGACGCGCTCGGCGCCGCGGGCAAGCCGCTGATCCGGGTGCACACCGCCGGCAGCGTGGGCGGCTCCACCGGAATCGTCGCGTCGTCGCTGGTCGAGTCGGGCGCGTTCGAGCGCGTGCTCTGCGTCGCGTTCGAAAAGCAGTCCGAGTCGAACGCGATGTGGGCGCTCACCGTCTCGACACCGTTCAGTGTCGCCGTGGTCGCCGGCGCGGGCGGCTACTTCGCGCCGCTGATCCGCGCCTACATCCGCCGTTCCGGGGCACCCGAGGACACCGGCATCCGGGTGGCGGTGAAGGACCGCCAGAACGCGCTCAAGAACCCCTACGCGCACGTGAAGATCCCGGGGGTGAGCTTCGAGCAGGTGATGGCCTCGCCGATGCTGTGGGATCCGGTGCGCTATCTCGAGACCTGCCCATCGTCGGACGGCGCCTGCGCGATGATCTTCGCCAGCGAGTCCAAGGCGGCGAAGTCGCCGGGGAAGCCGGCCTGGGTGCACGCGACCGCGATGCGCTCCGAGCCCACCATGTTCTCGGGCCGCGACCAGGTGAACCCGCTCGCGGGCCGCATGAACGCGAAGGACCTCTACGCCAAGGCCGGCATCCACAACCCGCGCAAGGAGATCGACTGCGCGGAGATCTACGTGCCGTTCAGCTGGTTCGAGCCCATGTGGATGGAGACGATGGGCTTCGCCGAGGAGGGCCAGGGCTGGAAGATGACCTACGAGGGCGCGACGGCGCTCGACGGGGACCTGCCGGTGAACATGTCGGGCGGGGTGCTCTCGTCGAACCCGATCGGCGCCTCGGGCCTGATCCGCTTCGCCGAGGCGGCGATGCAGGTGCGCGGACAGGCCGGCGAGCACCAGGTCGACGGCGTGCACAAGGCGCTCGGCCACGCCTACGGCGGCGGCTCGCAGTACTTCTCCACCTACATCGTCGCCGACCACAAGCCATGACTGACGGGAACCGTCGCGGCGAAGCCGCGGCACCCTACTTCGCTCGGCTACGCCCCGCTGCGCGCTTCGCTTGCTTGGAGGGGAAATAAACGAATGGCCGCTCTCGGCTTCTGGAACTTCGCCCAGCAGGATCCGTCGAAATTGGCGCTCGCGGCGCCGGACGGACGCGAGTGGACGCGCGGCGAGCTGTTCGCGCTGCAGAACCAGATCGCGCACGCCCTGCGCGCCGCAGGCCTGGCCAAGGGCGACGTGGTGGCGGTCGCCATGCCCAACTGCGCCGAGTTCCTGGCGGTGAACCTGGCCTGCGCACAGTCGGGCTGGTACCTGGTGCCGCTGAACTGGCACCTCGCCCCCGGCGAGATCGCCTACATCCTGCAGGACAGCGAGGCCAAGGCCTTCATCGCCAGCGACCGCGTCGCCGACACCTGCCGCGTGGCGGCGGACTCGATCGGCTTCCCGTCGACGCATCGCTTCGCGCTGGGGCAGATCCCGGGCTTCCGTCCGTTCGCGGAGCTCGTGCGCGGCCAGCCCGCGACGCTCCCCGCCGATCGCGCGGCCGGCGCGGTGATGAACTACACCTCGGGCACGACCGGCAAGCCCAAGGGCGTGCGCCGGCCCCTCGCGCCGCTCGACCCGGACACGGTCGCGACGCTGTTCACCGGCTTCCTCGGCATGTTCGGGATCAAGCCCGAGGACGGCAACGTCCACATCGTGGGCTCGCCGCTCTACCACACCGCGGTGCTGGTGTTCTGCTCCGCGTCGATGAACATGGGCCATCCGGTCGTGCTGATGGACAAGTGGACGCCCGAAGACTCACTGCGGCTGATCGAGAAGTACCGCGTCACCACCAGTCACATGGTGCCCACCCAGTTCCACCGCATGCTCGCGCTCCCGCCCGACGTGCGCGCGAAGTACGACTGCAGCTCGACGCGCACCATGGTGCACGCGGCAGCGCCCTGCCCGCCCGACGTGAAGCGCCGCATGCTCGACTGGTGGGGCGACTCGATCTTCGAGTACTACGCGGCCACCGAGGGCGGCGGAACGCTGGTGACGCCGCAGGAGTGGCGCCGCTTCCCCGGCACCGTCGGCAAGGCGTGGCCCGGCGCCGAGATCAAGATCTTCGCCGACGACGAGAAGGAAGTCCCCACCGGTCAGCAGGGCACCGTCTACATGCGGCTCGGCCAGGCCGACTTCGAGTACCACAAGGACAAGGAGAAGACGCGCAAGAACCGCATCGGGAACTACTTTACCGTCGGCGACGTCGGCTACCTGAACGACGAAGGCTACCTGTTCCTGTGCGACCGCAAGATCGACATGATCATCTCGGGCGGCGCCAACATCTATCCCGCCGAGATCGAGAACGTGCTGCTCGCGCACCCCAAGGTCGGCGACGTGGCCGTGTTCGGCATCCCGAACGAGGACTGGGGCGAGGAGGTGAAGGCGGTGATCGAGCCCGCGGCGGGCATCGAGCCCGGGCCGGCGCTCGCGGCCGAGATCCTCGCCTTCTGCGCGGACAAGCTGGCGAAGTTCAAGACCCCGAAGACGGTCGACTTCCTGGCCGAGCTGCCGCGCGACCCCAACGGCAAGCTGTACAAGCGCAAGCTGCGCGACCCGTACTGGGCCAACCGCGAGCGGGCCATCTGACGTGCCCAGGCGGCGTTCCGACGAGCTGATCGAGATCGAGCAGCTGCTCTACCGCTACGCGCGCGCGATCGACGCCAAGGACTGGAAGGCGCTGGAGACGGTGTTCACGCCCGACGCGCGCATCCACTACGCGGTCGAGCGCGGCGCCGAGCTGGGCGCCGGGGAGCTCGGCGCGTGGCTGGCGCGCGCGATGCGGATCTTCAAGGTCACCCAGCACGTGGTGACGAACCCGCTGATCGAGCTGGCGAACGACGACACCGCACGGTGTACGTCCTACCTCACCGCGACCCACCTGCAGGCGCGGCTCGACGGGAAGCTGGTGCGCACCACCGAGGGCAGCCGCTACGTCGACACCCTGGTGCGCGGGCACGACGGCTGGCGCATCGCCTCGCGCAAGCTCGAGCGCGTCTGGGTCGACGGCGAGTACCTGGGGCCGGACGCGGTCCAGCTGTTCGACTAGCTCGAGCGCGCGCGACGGCTGCGCTGGCGCGCGGCGGGCGCGCGCTCCGCGGAAGCCTGCGGCTTGCGCTTCAGCTCGGCGACCAGGTCGAAGGATCACGCCCTTCCACATCGCGCGGGCGGGTTCGCGCGCAGATGTTCCACCGCTTCGTACAATTTCACGCGCGTGCTCCTGGCGCCGCGTCGAGGCGCGGGACGCTCGAGCCATCTCCGCCGCTGCAGCAAGACTCCTGCCGACGCCTTCGCCGCGCCGGCGGCACGCCGCCTGCAGATCGATCCGTGCGCATGCCGCTCCGCGACTATCGAGGCAAGCGGAACTTCGAGCGCACGCCGGAGCCGCGCGGCGCGCAGCGGCGGCGCCGCGCGCGCAGCGGGCTGCGCTTCACCGTGCAGAAGCACGCCGCGCGCAGCCTCCACTACGACTTCCGCCTGGAGCACGGGGGTGTGCTGTGGAGCTGGGCGGTCCCGAAGGGACCGAGCCTCGACCCGCGGGTGAAGCGGCTGGCGGTACAGGTCGAGGACCACCCGCTCGAGTACGGGAGCTTCGAAGGCACGATTCCGCAGGGCGAGTACGGCGGCGGATCGGTGTTGGTCTGGGATACCGGAAAGTGGCAGCCCGAGGGCGACGCGGAGCAGGGGCGCGCGCGCGGGCGGCTCGACTTCACGCTCGACGGCGAGAAGCTGCGCGGCCGCTGGCACCTGGTGCGCACGCGTCCGCGCCGCGGCAACGCGGATGGTCGAACCTGGCTCTTGATCAAGGGCCGCGACCAAGAGGCGCGGAACGAGGCGGGGCGCGGCGCGCTTCAGCGGCGCGCAGAGGTCGCCCCGGAACAGCCCGCAGAGACGGAGAAGAACGCAGTGCGCATTGCGCTCACCCATCCCGACCGGGTCCTCTTCGAAGACGCCTCCATCACCAAGCGCGGTCTCGCCGACTACTACGCCGCGGTCGCCGACTGGATGCTGCCGCATCTCGCGGGGCGGCCGCTCACGCTGCTGCGCTGTCCGGAAGGCGCGGGCAAGGGCGGCTTCTTCCAGAAGCACAAGACGCGCGGCCAGCCCGAGGCGATCCACGGCGTCGACGTGCGCGAGCGCAGCGGCGTGCGCACCTACATGACGGTGGTCGACGCCGCGGGCCTCGGCGCGCTGGTGCAGCTGGGCGCGCTCGAGATCCACACCTGGGGGGCGCGCGCCCCCGACCTGCTCCACCCCGATCTGCTCACCTTCGACCTCGATCCGGATCCGAGCGTGCCCTGGGCCCATACGGTCGAGGCCGCGCGCGAGCTGCGCGAGCTGCTCGGGGAGCTGGGGCTCGCGAGCTTCGCCAAGACCACCGGCGGCAAGGGGCTCCATCTGGTCGTCCCGATCGAGCCGCGCGCGAGCTGGGACGAGGCGCGCGAGTTCGCGCGCGCTGCGGTGGAGACGCTGGTCGCGCGCTCACCCGAGCGGTACCTCGCGAAGGCGTCGAAGAAAGCTCGGCGCGGCAAGATCTTTCTCGACTACCTGCGCAACGCGCAGGGGGCGACCGCAGTGTGCCCGTACTCGACGCGCGCGCAGCCGGGCGCGCCGGTGGCGACGCCGATCGCGTGGAGCGAGCTCGGCCCGCGCCTGGACCCGCGCAAGTTCGACCCCCGCAGCGTGCTGCGCCGGCTGGCGCAGCTGGGCCAGGACCCCTGGGAGGGCTACACCAGGCTGCGTCAGACCCTGCCGCGGTAGCGGGTGGGGAACTCGGCGAGCACGCCGAAGCCCACCGCCACCAGCACCGGTCCCACGAACATGCCCACCAGGCCCAGCCCGGCCAGGCCGCCCAGCACGCCGAAGAACACCAGGACGAACGGGATCTGCGTGGGCCCGCTGATCAGCCAGGGGCGCAGCACGTTGTCGATGCTGGTGATCAGCACGCCGCACCACAGCGCGAGCCCGGCCGCGCCGAAGATCGCGCCCTGCGCCCACAGCCAGCCGCAGGCCACGAGCCAGATCAGCGCGGCTCCGCCAGGCAGGAAGGAGGCCAGCACGGTGGTGAAGCCGAAGAACACCGGCGACGGCACGCCGAAGATCCAGAAGCCCACTCCGGCCATCGTGCCCTGGGCCAGTGCGGTGCCGACCAGCCCGAAGACCACCGCCCGCACGATCGCCCCGACCTTGTCCACGAGCTGCGCGTCGTCGCTGGGCAGGAGCAGCGAGCCCAGCCGCCGCGCCGTCGCGCCGACGCGCTCGCCGTCGAGGTAGAGCGCGAACAGCACGAACACGGTGATCAGGAAGTCGAGCACGTTGCGCGCGATGCCGCTGCCCAGCGCCACCGCCCACTGCGAGCCGGTCTCGCCGTAGCGCGACACCCACTCGCCCAACGCAGCCGGCCCGAACAGCGGGCTCTCGCGCAGCTCCGCGGCCCGGCGGGCGAGCCAAGGCGTGTCGATCACCCAGGCAGGAGGCGTCGCACCCGCTTCCACCCAGTGCTTCACGCGGTCGGCGACCACCGAGGCTTCGCTCGCGAACGCCAGCAACAGCGAGGCCACCGGCACCGCGATCGCCAGCGCGAACAGCAGCGTGAACAGCACCGCGCTGAGCCGCGGGCGGCGGCTCCAGTCGCGCACGCGGGCGAACAGCGGCCAGCTGACGTAGGCCACGATCGCGGCCCACACGCCGGGGACGATGAAGGGGTGCAGCACCCAGAGCGTGGCGGCGAGCAGGGCGAGGCCGACCAGCACGCGCGCGACGATCAGGCCCGGACGCGTCTCCCCCCGATCCATTCGCCGAGTATCTCCCAGTTCAAGGCGGACCGGGAGCCGGGGCGAAAGGGGCCGAAGCGAGACAGAACGCCGCTTCGGTCGGACGTCGTTTCGTGAGCGCCGAGCTCCGCTTCTGCCCGGCAAAGGGTGCCCCCCCGGGCTACCCTGATTCTCATGCGAGTACTGGTGGTCGAGGACGAGATCCGGGTCCGCAGCTTCGTGGAGCGCGGCTTGCGCGAGGCGGGTTTCGCGGTCGATTCGGCGGTCGACGGAGACGAGGGTCTGCGCCTGGGACTGGTGAACCCCTACGACGCGATCGTGCTGGATCTGATGCTGCCCCGGCGCGACGGCCTGTCGGTGCTGCGCGAGCTGCGCGGCGGCGGCCGCGCCACGCCGGTGCTGGTGCTGTCGGCGCGCGACGAGATCGACGACCGGGTGCGCGGCCTGGACGCCGGCGCCGACGACTACCTGCCCAAACCGTTCGCTTTCGCCGAGCTGCTCGCGCGGGTGCGGGCGCTGCTGCGCCGCGGCACTGCCCGGCCCAGCGTGCTGGAAGTGGGCGATCTGCGGGTCGACCTACTGGCGCGGCGCGCCGAGCGGGCGGGGTCGAAGCTCGACCTGACTCAGAAGGAGTTCGCGCTGCTCGAGTATCTCGCCCGCCACGCGGGCGAAGTCGTCACGCGCACCATGATCTCCGAGCACGTCTGGGACATGAACTTCGACAGCTTCTCGAACGTGATCGACGTGTACATCCGGTACCTGCGGCGCAAGATCGACGAACCGTTCGAGAAGAAGCTGATCCACACCCGCCGTGGGGTCGGCTACATGCTCGCCGCGACGCCGTGAACCGCAGCATCCGGCTGCGCATCGCGCTGGCCGTGGTCAGCGTGATCGTGACCCTGGTCGCATTGCAGATCTTCTACGTGCTGGGCCGCTTCCAGCACAGCCTGCGCGAAGAAGCCGACGAGCAGCTGCAGGACTACGTCCAGGACCTCGCCTTCATCGTGGATACGCAGCGGCTCAACGAGTGGATCGACCAGGAGACGCGCGTGCACCGCGGCGAGGACGTCGCCTTCGTCGAGATCCGCGACGAGAACGACCAGGTGGTCGCGCGCAGCGGCAACGTGCGCAAGTCCGGCTTCCCCGCGGCGCCACGGCCGGGGCGGGCCGGCGCGCCGGTCTATTTCGAGTACGTGCGAGGCAGTGGGCAGCACGTGCGCGCGCTCGAGACCTCGGTCGGCCCGTGGCGCGTGCGCGTGGGCACGAGCCTCGAGGAGATGCGGCGGCGCTACGCCTCGCTGCGCAAGAACCTCGCGACGTCGCTGGTGCTGATCGCCCTGCTCGGCGGGCTCGCCGCCTACCTGGTGGCGGCGCGGGCGCTGGTGCCGGTGGCGCGGATCGCCGCGCAGGCGCGCGCGCTCGGCGATCTGCCCGACGGCACGCTGCCGCGCACCGGCTCGGGCGACGAGATCGACCGGCTGGCGGCGGTGCTCAACGACCTGTTGATGCGCATCCGCGCCGAGGTGCTGCGCGTGCGCCGGCTCACCGCCGATGCAGCGCACGCGCTGCGCACGCCGCTCACCGCGCTGCGCGGCCATCTCGAGCTGATCGCCTCCCACGAGCGCGGGTCGAGCGAGCCGCTCGGCACCGCGATCGAGCAGGTCGACGAGCTCACTCGCTTCGTGAATCGGCTGCTCCTGCTCGAGAAACTCGAAGCGGGACAGGGGGAGTCATTCGCGCGCGAGCGCTTCGACCTGCTCGCCAAGACCCGGCCGCTGGTCGAGCACCTGCAGGTGGTGGCGGAGGAACGCGGCGTCGATCTCGAGTGCCAGGGCGAGAGCGTCGAGGTCGAGGCCGACCCCAGCCAGATCCACCAGGCGATCCTGAACCTGCTCGACAACGCGCTGCGCCACACGCCGCGCGGCGGCAAGGTGGTCGTGGACGTGCGCGAGCGCGACGGCGCCGCCGAGCTCGCCGTGAGCGACTCCGGGCGCGGGCTCGCCGCCGACCAGCTCGAGCGGGTGTTCGAGCGCTACTACTCTACCCGCGCGGGCGACGGCGCGGGCACCGGCCTCGGGCTGCCGATCGCGCGCGCGATCGCGCGCAGCTTCGGAGGCGACGTCTCCGCCACCTCGCCGGGCGGCGCGCGCTTCGTGCTGCGACTCCCTCTCACCCGTCCTGCGGCGATGGATGCAGGAATCTAATCGGATCTCATTACGGGTTAATCCACGGGCCCCGTCCCGCAGGAACGGCTTAGTCTGATGAGAACTAACTCATGAGACTTTCTGGCTTCAACCCGACAAGGGGACATGGCAACTTGCCGACGGAGTCGAGACGAACCCGCGTCGACAGGGGTTGATCCGGGCGGTCGCGCGAGCGGAGGCGGCGTGCGCTGGGGAAGAATTCTGTTGCTGGTCGGGCTCCTGGCCCCGCGGCTTGGCGCCGCGGATCCCGCAGAGCCGCTGACGCTCGAGCAGGCGCTTCAGGAGGCCCGCCGCGCGAATGCCGCCCTGCCGGTTGCGCGCTTCCAGGCGGAGCAGGCCGACGCCGCGGTGCGCGAGGCGCAGGGCCTCCGGCTGCCGTCGCTGGCGTTCGACGGCGACGTGCATGGCGGAACCCCCCGGCGCTACGCGAGCTTCGATGCGCGCACCCAGCTGGTGGCCCAGGTGCCGGTGTTCGACCGCCGGCTCGGCGCGAACGTGAACCAGAGCCTGGCGGCGGCCGACGCCGCGCGCGCGGGCTTCCGCCGCGCTGAGCTCGACCTCGACCGCGACGTGCGCGGGCGCTTCGCGGAGTGCCTGGAGGCCGAGCGCGAGATCGCATTCCGGCAAGCCGGCCAGCGCCGGCTCGAGACCTACCTCTCGATCATCGGCGCGCGGCGCGCCAGTGGACAGGGCCTGGCCTCGGACCGCTCCAAGACGCAGGTCCGCCTGGGCGAAGGCGAAGCTGCGATCGCGGACGCGGAGCGGCGCTTCGACGAGGCGCGGCTCGAGCTGAACGATTTGATGGGCCGCCCGCTCGACGGCCCGCTCGCGCTCGTGCCCCCGGCGCCGCCGTCGGCGCTCCCGGCGCCGCTGGCGGCCGAGCCCTGGCTGCTGACGCCCGAGGTGATCGAGGCGGACGCCGGCGCGGCGGAGGCGGGAGCCGAGCTGGAGAAGGTGCGGGCCGATCGCTGGCCGACGGTCTCGCTGCTCGCGAACGCCGGCGGTCAACCGGTGCTGGGCAACTCCGACGTGGCGCTCCTGAACAACGGCGAGGGCTGGGGCGCCGAGTTCGTGCTGCTGTTCAACCTGCCGCTCTGGGACGCCGGCGTCTACCGCAGCCGCGTGGCTCAGGCCGACCTGGCGCAGCGGGCTGCGAAGCAGAACGTGACGGCGACACAGCGCGGTGTCAGGCTGGAGTGGCAGCGCGCGGCGGCGCGGCTGCGCAACCTCCTGCACGAGGTCGAGGTGCGGCTGCACACGATCGAGACCGCGCGCGATTCGTACCTGCAGGCGGAGAGCCTGTACCGCGGCGGCGCCGGCACGGCCCTGGACGTGCTGGAGGCGTACGACGCCTGGACCAACTCCAACCAGGCGCACGCCGACGCCGAGCTGCGCTACCGCCTGGCCGAGGCGGACCTGCTGCGCTGGGGGACGCAGTGAGGCGGGCGCTCGTCTGCGCCGCGCTGCTCGCCGCGGCCTGCAACGTCGGGTCGAGCGAGGAGACGCCCTCGCCGGACCAGATCGCGGTCACGCCCGTGCGCGCCGCGGAGGTCACGCGCGGCTCGGTCACCGTCACTGTCGCGGGCCCGGGCCGGACGCAGGCGCTGCGCCAGGTCCACGTGCGCGCGCCGTTCACCGGCCAGCTGGTCGAGCTCCGCGTGAACGACGGCGACTCGCTGCGCGCGGGCGCTCCCGTCGGCGCGGTGGTGTCGCAGAACAGCCATGCGGCGCTGGAAGGTGCCCGGGCCATGGTCGCGACCGCGCGCACGCCCGAGGAGAAGGCCGACGCCGCGCGCGCGCTGGAGCTGGCGCAGGGGGCGCTGGTTCGGCAGGTGCTGCGCACGCCGGCTGCAGGGGTCGTGCTCTCGCACAAGGCGAACGCGGGCGACTTCGTCTCGGAGGGCGAGGAGATCGCGACGCTCGCCGACGCCAACTCGATCGCGTTCGTGGCGCAGCTCGGCCAGAGCGACCTGCGCGAGATCCGCCCCGGCGCCGCGGCCTCGGTCGAGCTCGCGGCCTACGGCAAGGAACTCGCGGGCGTGGTGCACGGGGCGCTGCCCGACGCGTCCAGCGAAAACCTGAGCGTGCCGGTGCGCATCGACTTCGCGAACCCGCCGCGCGACGTCGGAGTCGGCTTGTTCGGCACGGTGCGCATCGCGGTCGCCGAGCACCGCGACGTGCTGATGGTCCCGCAGTCCGCGCTGCTGCGCGACGACGTGAGCGGCGTGTCCCGCGTGGCGGTGATCGCCCCCGACGGCGCCGTCCACTGGGTGGTGGTGAAGCCCGGAGCATCGGCGCACGACCTCGTCGAAGTGGAAGCGCCCGCGCTCGAGGCGGGCTCGCGCGTGGTCGTGTCGGGACAGATGGGACTCCCCGAAGGCGCCCGGGTCCGGGTGGAGTCGTAGCGTGCCCGGCGGCCTGCGGCGCCGGGCGGGCGCGGTGTTCGCCCTGCTCGCCCTGCTCGTGGTCGCCGGCATCGAATCGGCACGGCAGCTCCCGGCCGCGATCTTCCCGTCGGTCACCTTCCCGCTGGTGAAGGTCATCGCCGAGGTCGGCGAAGAGCGCGCCGCACGGATGATGCCGATGGTGACGCGTCCGCTGGAGGAGGCGATCCGCCGCGTGCCCGGCGTGGAGCGCGTGCTGTCCACCACCTCGCGCGGCAGCGCCGAGCTCACCGCGCAGTTCGCCTGGAACACCGACATGAACGCCGCGCTGCAGCGGGTCGAGGCCGAGACCGGGCGGATCGACCAGGAGCTGCCCGCCGACGCCCGGCTCGACGTCGAGTGGATGAACACCGCGGTGATGCCGATCGAGGGCTATGCGCTCAGCTCCGACTCGCTGTCGCAGTCCGAGCTGTGGGAGCTGGCCGAGTACACGCTGAAGCCCGCGCTGCTGCGCATCGCCGGCGTGTCGGAGATCCAGATCCAGGGCGGCCGGCGCCGCGAGTTCCAGGTCCGGCTCGATCCCGCCGCACTGCAGGGGCGGGCGCTCTCCGCCGGCGACGTGGTCAACGCGATCCGCGAGAACCACAAAGAGCTCTCCGCCGGCTTCACCGAACGCAACCACGAGCTGTACCTCGCGCTGGTCGACGGCCGCGTCGACGGGCTCGAGCGGCTGGCGCGCATCTCGGTGCCGGTCGCCTCGGGCCCGCCCGCAACGCTCGCCGAGCTGGGCGAGCTGCGCGTCGCGGACCAGGTCTCCTACGTCCGCACCACCGCGGACGCGAGCGAAGCGGTGCTGCTGAACGTGCTCCGCCAGCCGGCGGCGAACACGCTCGCGATCGCCAGCGCGATCCAGACGCTGTTGCGCACGCATCCCGAGCTGATCCCGCCCGGCGTGCGCTTCAGCACCTTCTACGACCAGGCGGCGTTCGTGCGCGACTCGCTGCGCGGCGCCCGCGACGCGCTGTTGATCGGCGTGGCGCTGGCGGCGCTGGTCCTGCTCGCGTTCCTGCGCCGGGTGCGGCTGACCCTGGTCGCGGTCGCGGCCATCCCGATCACGGTCTCGATCGTCGGGATCGCGCTGGCCGTGGCGGGCGAGACGATCAACCTCATGACACTGGCGGGTGTCGCCGCCGCGCTCGGCCTGATCGCGGACGACGCGATCGTGGTGGTCGAGGAGCTGGAGCACGGCAGCACGGTGCGCCAGCTCCTGCCCGCGCTGCTCGGCTCGAGCCTGTCCACCACCGTGATCCTGCTGCCGTTCTGCCTGGTGCCCGGCGTGGTCGGCGCGTTCTTCCGGCCGCTGGCGCTGACGATGGCGCTGGCGCTCGGCGTCTCCTTCGCGGTCGCGAGCGTGGCGGTGCCGCTCGCCGTGGAGCTGTTCGGCGGGCAGGCACCCGCGCGCGACGGCGGTGCGGTGCGCGGGATGGCGCAGCGGGTGGCGCGCGGGCACGAGGCAGTGGCGCGCTTCGCCGTCTCGCACGGCTGGGCCGCGGGTCTGGCGGTGCTGCTGTTGATCGCGGCCGCCGCCGCGATCTACCGCGGCGTCGGCAGCGACTTCCTGCCGGAGATGGACGAGGGCTCGATCGTGCTCGACTACTGGACGCCGCCGGGCACGTCGCTCACCGACACCGACGCGATGTTGCGCCAGGTCGAGAAGGAGATCCTCTCCTTCGCCGAGGTGGTGAGCTATTCGCGCCGGACCGGGACGCAGCTCGGCTTCTTCATCACCGAGCCGAACCGCGGCGACTACGTGATCAACCTGAAGCCGCGCTCGCAGCGCCGCCCGATCGACGAGGTGATCGAAGACCTGCGCACGCACCTCGCGGCCGCGGAGCCCGCGCTGCACACCGATTTCGGCCAGCTGCTCGAGGACGCGATCGGCGACCTCACCGGCGGTACGCCGCAGCCGATCGACGTGAAGATCTTCGGCAGCGACGTGCGCGAGCTCGAGGCGACGGCGCGACAGGTGGCCCAGATCCTCGAGGGCGTGCGCGGCGTCGACGACGTCTTCGACGGCATCGTGGTGGCGGGGCCCGCGCTGGAGATGCGCGTGAACCCCGAGGCTGCGGCGCGCTACGGGCTGACCGCGACGTCGCTCCACGCCGAGGTCGAGCCGGCGATCTTCGGCACCGTGCTCGAGCCCGTGCGCGTGGGCGACCGCGTGTACGACCTGCGCGTGCTCTCGCATGGCGGCCCGGGTGAGCTCGGCGATCTGCCGGTCCGCGCCGGCGGCGCGCTCTTGCGCCTGCGCGACGTCGCGAGCGTCTCCACCGGTCCGCCGGAGACCGAGATCCAGCGCGAGGACCTGAAGACCTTCGTCGGTGTGACCGCCCGGCTGAGCGGGCGCGACCTCGGTGGCGCGATGTCCGAGATCCGCAGACGGATCGAGCGCGAGCTGGTGCGGCCGCCCGGCACGTCGATCGCGTACGGCGGCCAGTTCGAGCAGCAGCAGCGCTCGTTCCGCGATCTGTCGCTGGTGCTGCTGTCGAGCCTGGCGCTGGTCGCGATCCTGGTGTTGTTCCAGTTCGGAGACTGGCGCGCGGCGTTGGCGACCGTCGCCTGTGCGCTGGCCTCGCTCGCCGGGAGCCTGCTGGCGCTCCTGGTCGCGGGCATGACGCTCAACGTCTCCAGCTACGTGGGCGCGATCATGATGGTCGGGATCGTGGGCGAGAACGCGATCTTCGTGATCCACGAGGCGCAGCGCGCGCGCGCGGCGGGCGCGTCGCCCGACGAGGCCTGGCTCGGCGCCTCGGCGCGGCGGCTGCGGCCGGTCGCGATGACGAGCCTCGCCACGGTGTTCGCGCTGGCGCCGCTCGCGCTGGCGCTGGGCCAGGGCGCGCAGCTGATGCAGCCGCTCGCGGTCGCGGTGATCGGCGGCTTCGCGCTCTCGGCGCCGCTGGTGCTGTGGGTGCTGCCGGGCCTGTGCCGCTGGCTGGAGCGCTAGCGGCCGGCGCCAAGCGCGGCACCGAGCGCCGCGATGCTTTCGCGCAGCTTGCGCGGGCCACGCCCGCGCAGCAGCGGAAGCGCCCGCGCGACGCGCTCGAGCGCGCGGAAGCGGCCGACCGCGCCGAGCGCCGCGACCCGCTCGAGGCGTTCGCGCTCGGGGTAGCCCGCCACGAGCCGGAGCAGCAGCCGCTGGGCGCGCGCGGCGGCGCAGCGCTGCAGCGACGCTACGAAGCCGGCGATCTCGACGTCGACCAGCTGCGCGACCCGACGTCGATCGGTGTAGGCGTACTCGAAGTCGAGGTAGACGAGCTCCCCCGCGCGCTCGATCAGGTGGGCGAAGCCGGGATGCGCGTGGACCAGGCCGGGCTCCGCCAGCGCCTCGGCCAGCGCGTGGCGGCGGCTCCACTCCGCGGCGAAGCGCGCGAGCGGGCCGGCGAGCTGGTCCTCGGGCGCGTCGCGCAGGCGGACGTCCGCGCTCTGCCCTTCGATCCGCTCGATCACGAGAAACGGCTCCGCGATCGGCTCCGGCAGCGGCAGCGCGAGCACCGCGGGCACCGCGAACCCGTGCGCGCGCCACAGCTCCAGCAGCCGGGCCTCGGTGTCGCGCCGCTGCTCCGCGCCGAGCCCGGTCTTGCCCACCAGGAAGCGATGGCCGAACTCGCGCAGCGCGGTGGGCAGCCGCGGGCGCTTGCGGCCGTAGAGCTTCAGCACCACCTCGCGGCCGGCGATCCGAGCCGACACCACCTGGTGTCGGCCGTCGCCGCGCGCGGAGCGCGCCAGCAGCACGCCCTCGATTCCGCCCACGCGCACGCGGCCGTCCTCGCCAGCGCTCATCCGCGGCCGAGCAGCGTCCCCAACCGCGCGGCGATGCGGTACTTGGAGGACGGCTTCTGCGCGCGCTCGCGGAACGCCAGGTCTAGCCGCCGCCCTGCGCGCACGAACGGGTTGGGGTCGGCGAACGCGAACTCGTGGGTGTAGGACAGGAGCTCGCGGCCGGGATACGACGCCACCGTCTCGGCGAGGAACGCTTCGAACTCGTCGCCGACGGTGCGCGCCATCGACTTCAGGTAGCAGAGGATCTCGCGTGCGACGACCTCGCGCACGCGCCGGCGCGAGCGGAAGCAGGTCTCGAAGTCGAAGAACAGGAACTCGTCGCCGACGATCATCACGTGCTTGAGGTCGCCGTTCTCGTGCACGAAGCGCGGCTCGCGCCGTTCCACCGCGAGCCGATGCCGCCTGTGCCAGACCGGGAGGAACCGCCGCCAGGTCGCCAGCCGCTCGGCCAGCGGCACGCTCCGCTCCGCGAAGTAGTGCACGAAGCGCGGCGCGTCGACCCACTCGAACAGCGCGTGCCCGTCGGGCGGAAGACCTTCCACCAGCGCGTCGTACACTCCGAACACCCGGAAGCCGGCGTCGCGCCACAGCCGGATGCAGTCCAGCTCGGTGCGGCGGCGCGACCACGGCATGACGGCAGTCTGGTTGGCGAGGAGCAGGTTGCCCGCGCTCTTCAGCGCGTAGCGCGCGAGCGAGAGGCTGCCGTAGTACAGCTTCAGCACCGCGAAGCGGCCATCGAACGGGACCTTGTACAGGTAGTTCCCGTTCTTGTGCAGCAGATATTTCTCGAGGTCGTCGAAGCGCAGCAGCGTCGGCCCGGCCGGCATGCGCCGATTACAGCAAAACCCCGGACACCGTGCTCGTGATCACCCACAGCTCGGAGCCGAGCCACGCTTCGACGTGACACTCTTCGGCGTCGGGCGGCGCGCGCAGCAACGCCGCGGCGGCGAGCTTCGCGTCCACCGTGCGGCCGGCGCAGACCAGCTCGAGCCGCGCCTCGCGCGGCGCGCGCACCGTGACGCCGTCTCCGGTGCGCACCGCCGCGAAGCGCTCGACCCGCTCGAGGCCTTCGAACGCGACGTAGCTGCGGCCGGCGCGCAGCGCCTCGAGCACGCCGCGCGGGCTGCGCTCGCGGGCCAGCACGTGCGTGGTCACCAGCCGGAACACGTCGCGGTAGCGGTCGAGCGTGCCGCCGAGCGGACCGAGCAGGCGGAACTTCGCGTGCGCGTCGGCGCCGGCGACGAGCGCACGCACGCCGCGAATCCGCCCGAGGCGCTCCAGGTTCGCGCTCGGGGTCCGCAACAGCGCGCGCAGGCCCAACGGCGCCGGCAGCAGGAGCTCGCCGAGCGCGAGCCGGACCGGCACCTCCAGCGCGACCGCATGCAGGTTCACGATCTCGATCCCGTCCGGGGCCGCGCGCTCGTACAGCGCGGGGTCGGAGAGCTGCGAGCTCTCGAAGTGCGCGACGATCGCGACGCCGCGCCGGCGGTGGATCTCGTCCACCAGCTCCGCGGGGTCCTGGGGCAGGCCGCGGCTCGAGCCCACGCCGAGCGCGAGCATCGACGCGCCCGCCGAACGGGCCTCCCACCCCGGGATCAGCATCACGCCCTCGACCATGCCGCGCGCGGGCGTGAACTCGGCGCGCAGCGGGTGCTCGGTGAACGCGACGAAGGCGAGATCGGCGGCGTGCGCGCCGTCCACGACCTCGCCGATCGATCCGCGGCTGTCGTGCGAAACCCGGGTGTGGACGTGCACGGCACCGCGCAGGTCGAGGTACTCCCCGCTCTCGATCTCGGGAGCTCCGAGCGGCGCGCCGCTCGGAAACGGCAGGGCCGCGCACGCGGCCAGCCACGCGCTCGACGCGAGCCCCACTGCTGCGCGAGTCGCGGCGCTCCCCCTCATCGACGCGAAACATAGCCGCCCGTCTTTCGCCTGGCGCAGCCGCCGGAGTGGGGGCAGAGCGCCCTACTTCCTCCGAGACCCGGGGTGTAGCATCAAGGCGCGCCCAAAACGGGCTGCGGAGGTGCCATGCGTCGAGGGGTTGTGATCGCGTTTGCAGTTCTGGGACTGTCCGCCTGTGGGCAGAAGGAGAGCGGAAGCTCGGGCCCGGTGGATGCGCCGGCCGCGCCGCCCGCCGCTGCCAAGCCGGAAGCGGCCGCTCCGGCCCCGGCGGAGAATCCCCCGCCGGTCAGCGCGCCCGCCCAGCAGGATTCGAAGAGCTGCCTGGATCTGGTCGGAGCCGGGAGCTTCGCCCAGGCGATTCCCGTCTGTGAGGCCGCAATCCAGGCCGACCCGGCCAACCAGCAGCTGAAGTCGGCGCTCGACACGGCCAAGAACAAGGCCGCGGAGATGTCGGGGAACGCGGCGAGCGCAGCCGAAGGCGCGGCGCAAGGTGCGGCGGGCGATGCCGCGGAC
>Ga0318552_10000070_pt1 | contig 26081 bp, 30 predicted proteins | sample GRESIP082b2f20_FD_203516 | JGI IMG/M metagenome (GOLD analysis project Ga0318552, IMG submission 203516) | Tropical soil microbial communities from Luquillo Experimental Forest, Puerto Rico - GRE.SIPMG.082b2f20 | ecosystem: Environmental > Terrestrial > Soil > Tropical forest > Bulk soil...
CCGGTCTTCGGATCGCGGGTCCAGCTGAGCTCCCGGCTCGGTCTCGATCTGCGGCGGCGTCCTCCGGCTACCGGATTCTGCTGTCCGACACATTGGCACCACTCGGTCGGACGGCGTACTACGGCAACGGCCTCGCCGGTGAAAGCTGCGGACCCGATTGCGTCATACACGGGGTTCTCCGCGTACAACGTTCGGACGAACTTCGCGGCATCACTACTCTTCGGGAACGTGAGGACCACTGTTGCGGCCACCTGTTCCTCCTTTCCTCGGAACATAGACATAATACCAGATCAGGCGCGGTCCCTGGAAGCGGTGCGATTACGGCCAGAGCCACATTCCGGTCTCCTCAGCATCGAGGAGGAAGTCCCGCCATCTAGCTCTTCATTCCGGCTCGATGTCACGCTGCACCGAGAACGACTCGGTTGCAGCCGCCGTGTCGGCGAGCGGCGGCCACGTCGACGGATCGCCGTCCGCATTCCGTGCACCGACGACCCGCAGTACCTGCGTTAGCACCCAGCCGCCGGATGAGTGGTCGTAGCGTACCTCGATGCTATCGAGATCGCAGTCGAAGCACGTTCCCGCCGGGTACTGCTTGGCCCGCGGGTCCGGTCCGGTAAAGGTAACTGCGGTGTGAATGACGTTGAACGGCATAGCTTCCTCCTGGGTGATGATGCAGTAGTGCGGTAGCCACTCACCGCAAACGCATATGCGTTCTGGATGCGGTGGCCAGTTCTCTCTAATCGCCACTCGGGACCACCTCGACCGAGTAGTCCGGATCGTGGCTCAAGCTAACCTGCGAGTACTTCGCGAGGTGTCGCGGATCGGCAACGCGCCTCTGTGCGATTCGCTTGGCCGTCCTAACGGTTTGAACGGTGGGCGTCACGCCCCTGCGGTACTCCATTGCGACAATGCGCTTCTGCGTGTCCTCATCGCCTCCTTGAATTGCGTGGCATAGGTCCTTGACCCGGCACATCGGACAGCCCTGCCACTCGAAGTTCGGGATCAGCGTCGGGCTGTGCGCTGCCTCCATTGCGACCGAGCGGGCATCGGTCCACCACCGCGACATAGCGCGCCGGGAAATCGGCACGCGGAAACGGGTCGTGAATGCGTTTTCGGGTGAGCGGTCCCGGGCCTTAAGCCGGTTGAGGATGTCCAGGTACTGATTCGGTACCTTGCCGTCATGCGCCAGCTCAACCGCTTCACGGTAGATATCGTAGGTCGTGTCGATCCACTTGCGGCTGACGTCACCGGACTTTAGGATCTGCGGGATTGTCGGATCCTTCTTGCGAATGCCGTCATAGAGCCCGTAGTTCACGGGGTGCCCGGTCAGGATCGACAGCGCACACGCATATCCGTAGAGCTGGTGATTGAACCGCCAGTTCTTCTTGTCGGGCCGGCGTGAGTAGGTCTTGCACTCCAGCGGAACGGGGTTGCCGTCCGTATCCAGCACCACTTCGTCGATGGTGCCGATCAGCCAGATATCGTAGTCCTTCACGAGCGGCACGCGGAAGGTCAATTCCGAGGCGATGTGCTCGAATGGCTTTATCGGGTTCTTGAGCCCGAAGCGACCGTAGTAGGTCTGGATAAGCCGGAGCACCATCATCATCTGGTCCGTACGGAGCTGGCGCTCTTCGTTGCTCGGCAGCGTTCCTACCGCTGCGAGATAGCGGCGGTCGTATTCTTCACCCGAAAGCGCGAAGAATTCCCGGCACGCCTCTTCGGGATCCGTTCCGTGCGTTGAGTGCATCGCGCGGACGTAGTGGAACGCGCTCCCGATATGCAGCGCGGGGGCCGGAGGCCCGATCCGCTGCAACGAGCGACGATTCGCGGAGGTGATGTCCCACATTCTCCGACATCTGAGGTACGAGTTGAGCTCGTTAACCGTGATGTCGAACGAGACGCTGCCGTTAACTCGGCGACTTATCGGCGGTCGCGGTTGCCAGTTTGGCGGTAGAACGATCTCGGATTTAGCCATTCGCGGTCTCCCTCGGCGTTTGCCCGGCCCGGGGTCTCTCCCTGCGAGCTTCCGCCTTTCGCTAGATGCTCCACAGCCCCCGGGCCGGGTTAAGGGCAGTATATAACAGGCCTGGGATTCTGGTCAAGGCCGATCACTCCGAACGCGGCATAGAGCCAGTTTCGATCGCCCCGGCGAACCACGCCAGCATCAGTCCTTCTACATCGTTGATCACGCCTTCGCCATCCTGCAGTATCGCCGGAAAGCGATGAGCGAAGCGCTCGGCCCAGTGCCGCGCGTCGTGATCGCCGATCAGATCGGTGTCGTTCTCGGTTGCATGCTCAAGATCGGCCATCGGATTCTCCTATTCTATCGGTTCGACCTGTCCGTCCATCATGCGGGTCGGCGGCCACGCGGACCAGAGTTCGAGCATTACCGTGTCGCCGAGCGCACAGCAGATTGCGCCGTGTTCCTCCACCGTTTGCTTCATCGCTTCGTTTAGCTCAGCCGGATCGGCGGTCATCTCTCCTTCGGACCAGCGCGATAGCATGTCTACCGCCACACCGATTCCGTTTGCGCCTTGCAGCGGACACGGAGCCCAGTGCCGTGGACACCACTGGCCGTTCTCCGGCCAGCCGACCTGCTGGTCCGCCCACGAAATGAACTGGTCGAAGTACTCTTCCGGCGTCATCGTGCCTCCCTTACTAGTACTTCCCACGTTCCCGTTACGCCGACAACTTCAAGCGACGCGCCTTCGGTACCGACTTCTACCTCCGGGACGCCACCGAGGTCCCGTGCCTCGTCCGGCGAAACCTGAATCTTGCCGGCCATTAGATCGGCGATCCAGCGGGCAATCTGGTACGCCTCTTCGGGATTAGCCATCGATCTCCTCCAGGAACTCGCGAAGCGCTTCTTCGATTCCGATACCTCGGTTTAGCGCAATACGCCGTACCCGCATGTCGAATGAGCGACGCGCATAGAACCAGTAGGCAAGCACCGGTCTACCCTGCCCGCGTCGGTATAGCCGGTGATACGCCTGTGCGTTGTCCTCGGAGAGATAGTGCTGCTCAACGAAGCCAATCTGGTTCCCGATCTGCAACCCGTCGAGTCCTTCTTTCGTGGACGCGATTGTCGCGACCAGCACGGCGTTCGGGTTGCGGCGATATCCGCGGAGGGCCTGTTGCCGGTCTTTTTCGGCAACACTTCCGTCAATATAGAACACCGGGCGACCCTGCTTCCGGGCGAGGCTCTCAATGGACCGAGCGCTCCGCCGATACCAGGCGAGCAAGAACCACCTCCCGGGGTGGTCCGACAGTACTTCTCCTACCGCATCCAGTTTGGCTAGCAGGGACACCGACCGGAGAGCACGGATCATTGCGCTTGACGAGAAGAGCGGCTCATCGGTAACGGGGTCACGGTAGTCGCGCTTGATCGTCCGGTGCCGCTTGTGCGCTGCCGAGTCGAGTTGCACGGGCACTTCGATGTGCCGCACCTCCAGATCCCGTAGAGCCGGAATCGACTGCCAGCCACGTCGTATGCTATAGCGGGATAGCTGCTTATGGAATCGCTCCGGGTCCCGTACCTTACCGATGTGCAGGCCGTACGGCGTGAGCGTGCAGTAGCACGTGTCCTGCGCGAAGCGGTCACGCGAGGTATATCGATACGGATTGCACATCGCCAAGAACGGCCAGACGTCGGAGGCGTCCTTGACAATCGGCGTACCGGTGAGCCACCAGACCGGGGTGCGCATATGCGACGAGCGCGTCTTAGTGCGCAGCCACTTGACCGCCTTGTACGCACCACCCTCTACCGATCTGCGCCGTCTCTTCCCCCCGCGCCTCAAGCGGTGCGATTCGTCAAACGAGTACGCCTCGAACTCGGCGTCAAGCAGGTAGGGGCGGTACCTATCGGTAGTCCACATCTCGTAGCTGACTACGCGGAACGCCGTGTCCGCGAAGACGGCATCGATGCGCTCATGCGGTGAGCTTCCACGCGGGGTGGCCGATATCTCGGACGCCGGAACGCCCCAGAGCTGCAACTGGTCGACCCACTGCGGAACGAGGTGAGCTGGCGCCGTTATGAGCGCAGGGAAACGGTCGAGACGTAGATGAGCGTTGATCGCCACGGCGGTCTTCCCAGATAAAGAGCCCGGGACATCGAAGCAACCGTATGTCGTGTTTGCGATAACGCGATCAACGGCGGTTACCTGGTGTTCGTCGAGCTGCACGGCGTCCCTCCCTTCGTGTTGTGGTGCGTATCGCCCCAGTGCTGGTTATGTCCTTTACCGACACCCGGCTTTCGTTCGAGTTTCACCCGGCGTGCGCCGCTCCGCCCTCAGGCTCGGACGGCGGAAGGGGAACCTCTTCGACCGGGGGTTGTACCGGTGCGGGGGTCGGAGGCGGCAACTGCGGGAGATATAGATCGGGCCGATGCGTGTGCGGAGCGAACCACGCTGCAATGGTGGCCAGTAGCCACGCAAGAACGAACGGTAGCTGGCTCTGCAGGTCCGAGGGCAGGTTGTTCTTAACGCCGGGTATATAGTACACGACCGCCCACGCGGCATAACCGGCGAGGATTGTCACGAACGACCCGACTCCGGTCTTCGTCTCGATCAGTGAGTTGGTCTGCATCGGTTCTTCCTATTCGGCGTGGAATCGGCAAATCGCCAATCCGGGTTGTACCGGCCGGCGAAAGATACGGGCATTTATCCCCGTGCTCGGGGCATATGCCATCTCTATTGCGCATGTCTTTCCCTCGTAAAGATGCCGGTAGGCCGGCACCCATCGCAATGGATGCCGGCCTACACCGGATTAGTGGAAGGTCACTCCTCCCACTCGTCCTCGTCCTCCTCGTCGTCCTCATCGCCCTCTTCGAGCTCGGACTCGTCCTCGGCGTCCTCCGCCTCGTCCTCGTCCTCCTCGTCATCGGCGTCTTCCTCGTCCTCGTCGTCCTCCTCGAGGTCCTCATCGGAGTCCTCGGTCATCTCGGCCTCATCCTCGGCCTCGAGGTCGTCCTCGTCCTCCTCGTCCTCGAGGTCCTCATCCTCAAGGTCTTCGGCCTCGGCCTCCTCGCCGGCCTTCGCGGCCTTGGCGGCCTCGCGCTCGCGCTGCTTCCGCGTCTTGCGGACGCGCTTCTCGGGCTTGGCCTTCTGCAGGAAGTCCGAGGACACGCGGCGGGTGTACTGGTCCTCGGGGGCCAGTTCCTCGCCACCCTTGGTGGTGAGCACGGTGACGGTGATGAGGTTGCGTCCCCGCACTTCCTCCATGCTCTCGACCCGGACCTGGCACCCGTAGTAGGACGCACGGGTGAGGTACCAGGTACTGCCCTTCTTGAAGCGCTTGCGGAGGCCGCCAAGATCCACCTTCCTGGCCTCGGCCCTCGCGGTGCGCTTCTCGGCGGCCTGCTCCTTGAGCTTGGCGAAGGCCGCGTCGCGCTTGGCCTTCTTGGCCGCGGCCTTCTCTTCCTCGGTGGGCTCGGCCGGAGCAGTGGACTTGGTCGACCTCCGCGTGGTCTTGGCGGCGGTACCGGTCTTGGCCGCGGGACGGGTGGTCCGCTTGGCCGGGCCAGTGGCCGCGGTCTCCTTCGCTGCGGGCTTCGCGGCCGTGGTCCGGCGGCGAGTGGCGGTACCGGTCTTGGCCGCGCCGGTCTTCGCGGCGGGCTTCGCGGCTGCGGTGCTGCGCTTCTGAAGCGCCATAACTGTTGCCTCCTCGGCATCGTTGCTGCGGTGCGACCCGGTGTGGTCGCGCCATGGGTACACAGTACCCGATTTGCCTGGCCCTGTCAACCCGGGCCAGGGGCTTTAGGAGCGATGCGCCCTTCGCATCGCGCTGCGCGCCTGTCGCAATAGCCCTTCGGCCTGCGCTAGGCGGATTGCGGGATCGGTCTCTTCGGTGTCCTCCAGGAAGGCGGTGATCCGGCGTTCCGTTACCCGGGTTGTACCGGCCGCTCGGTGCGCCTGTTGCTCATCGGTCATTCCGGCATCGCGATTCGCTTTGTACCGGGCGATCGGATCGTCAGGCGTTCCCGCCCGCTCCGGTACGGAGCGCATTGCGGGCGGTCGCCGAACACCGGGGCAGTAGAACCACACGCGCTGCGCCAGGTACATATGTGCGCCGTGGGTCTCGTGCATCTTCTCGGGGCATCGTTGCTTCTGGACATCGTCCGGCTTCGGGAGGTTCGTCCAGTGCGAGACGCCTATCCGGAACATGTCGTCCATCGGTGCCTCGAGAAGGAGGGGATACGTGCCGTCCGGCATCCGCCTCCGACCCTTGAGCATCGTGTCCGGGAAGTCCTTCCCAGGCATCGGTCGGATATAGATGGTCAACGGGAACGAGTTGCTGCTGCGGCGCATTACGCGGAAGCGCTGCTTGAAGTAGTCGTTGTACACATGATCGCCGGCCTTCGGTAGGCCCGTGGGCGTGGGCATTATACCTCCTCGATGTAAATCGTGGCGTGGCGCCGGATGAGGCGCAAACGAGCGACCATAAACGGGGTCGCGAGACCGCACGTCAGTGCGATCGCGACGCCCCACCAGATCGCCTCCTTCTTGGACATGTCGTCCTGGACGATGCGGCCGTGCCGTTTCACTGCGGTTTCCTTTCCTCGGGGTCCTTCCGGACCGGCCTCGAGAGGGGGAGGGGAATGCGCACCCGACTGCCGCTAGATCGGTCCCCGGAGCTACCCGGGGAGGTGCTCTTTCGTACTGTCCCTGTGCCTCTCGAGGCCGGACCGCAAGGGCGGGAACTGGCGTCCCCGCGCTTACGGGTTGTACCCGTCCTAGGCGAACGACCGGCGCGCCCACCGGATGCCGAACACAACGGCGAGAACCAGCGCGGTACCGGCGGTGACGTTCGCCACCAGCATCACGTTGTTCACGATGTTGCAGTCGTTCGCTACGGCGTGATCGAACGCCTGCGCCAGCGCGCCGAGCCCGCTGTTGCAAACGCCGTAGGCCTGGTTGATCGAGTGCCCGTTGAACACCGGCAGGGCCGGGATAACGAACTTCACGATGATCGCCACGGCGAGCCAGATGATCCCGCCGATCGGTGCGCCCTTTCGGGTCGCGGTGCTGGTGGTCATTGCGTTCCTTCCCTCACGGAGTACTGTTCCGATGCCGCAAGGCCGGTACCCTGCGTTCGGGTATCGGCCTTGCGGCGCGCCCTCCCACGCTTGCGGGACGCCGTTTGCCAGGCACTGCGACCTGGTATTGCGCTCACCCTCCCGGACGTTATCCTTTGACCCCATCCCGGGCGTGGTGCGAACGGGCGCGCTTGCGGTGTTACTTGGCCTTGCGGGTCGTCCGGCGGGCCGGCCGCTTCGTCACCTGGTGGTCGTGCACGGCCTTCTTCGCAGCGCGCTTGCTAGCGCACACGGTCGAGAGGCCGTTCGGGCCGTCCAACTGCCACAGACCGGACGGGTACTGGCTCGCGATGTACTGTCCGTCCCGCGAGGTCATCACGGCCGGCGTGGTGCCGGGAACGTCGTGCAGCCGAACGGTCCGGGCGGTCTTCTGGGTCTTGGTCGCGGTCATTTTCGTGCCTCTTCCTCGGGTTGTACCGGCCGGCGCTTTACCGGCCCTACGCCGCCGAAAGGCCGGGCCCCTTTCGGGGACACCGGCCTGGCGGACCTGGCTCAGACGTTGTTAAGGTACACGTTGATCGCACCGTTGAGGTGCTCCATCAGCGCTTTGTACTTCTCGACGGGGAGTTCCCGCCGGGCCTCAAAAACGGCGTCGCGCGCCTCCTGGACGTGAACCAGGAAGCCTTCGATGTTCGTGAACTCTGGCATCTTCGTTCCCTCTTTCAGATCAGGCCGTGCACGCGCTTGTAGCACCGGGTGCCCATCATCCGGCGGACCGACTTCGCCTGCCAGATTGCGTGGTTGCACATAACGCACGCCCCGACCTTGATGTTCAGTTCGCGGACTGCGTCGTCATCGGTAACGCGCTCCTCCTCCTTGAGCACCCAGACCATCCGGTAGTCCCGCGCCCAGTCGTGGTGCACGGTCTTACCGTTCGCGGCCAGCCTCGGCGGGCTTTCCACGAGTCGGAATGCGGTGACCCGGTCACTTCCGCGGCGCTTCCGCACCACGTAAATGTTGTCGCCGTGCTGGTAAATGCCAATGCGCGCGGCGCTCATCGACCTACGGGGCACGATGATCTCCGGAACGTCCGGCTCGGCCGCAAATGCGGCCTGCTCCTGCTCGGCCTCCCGCGCCGCGAACTCGTTCTTGAATCCGACCCACTGCCGGTTGAACTCCTCGCCGGCCGGCGCCATTGTCTGACGGCGGTTGTGAACCTCGTCCTCGTAACCGGCCTTGAACGGCCGGCCAAACAGGCCCGTACCGTCCTCGCGCGTGCCCAGCCACCTCCGAACGTCCTTCTTCGTGATCCGGTAGACGTCGTCGCTGTCCTCGTGCTTCGCGATCCGGGTGAGGTACCAGGTGCGCTGCTCCTCGGTCATCTCACGCTCTTCGACCAGGCGCTTGATGAGCCGAATCTGTGCCGGTGACGCAAACGGGTCGTAATCGGCCCTCCGCTGGGCGCTAACCCGGCGGGCCACCTTGGCGTTGTGGCGATCAACCGTCTCGTTGTGCGGAAGGTTGAGGTTGAATGGCATCTCGTGCCGTCCCTTCGTTGCTGCGTGACTCGCACGCGTGACTGCTACCCCTCCAGACTAGCATGCTGGCGCGGTCTCGGCAAGCTGACTTTCGGGCCCCTGAGCTGCCGCGATGCGGGGCTACAACCCTGACGTCCGCGCTCGCAGTCGCTGCTGCGGTTCGCGCCAGCTCAGGCGCGGGTCTCGCAGCACCAGGTACCGCGTCTGAACTGGCGCTTTGCCCGCGGTCTCGAGACGATGTCCACACCCGCGGCACCGGTCCAGTTGCTCACCCTCGAGTCGGATGCGTTGCGTTCCGTGGATACCGCTGGGCGGGCATTCGAAGAAGCGGTCACTGAAACGCCACGGGGTAACCCAGATGCGTTGACCGTCCACCCCGACTACCAGAAGGGTTTCTGGTCCCGCGTGGTGCGGCTGAATGTACCGCGATCCGATCATTAGCGTGTGCGGTACCGTGAGGTTAATGTCGTGCACGGCGCGACCCGCGTGTGCGTTCACCGTTGCCCACCTTTCCTACGGCGGCCCGGCCCGGCCGCGTTGTTCCGTCCCGATAGACCACTACGGTGGAGCGACCTCGATCCACGGCGAAGTCGATCGTGTACCACGTGCCGGACCCTCGCGTCCGCACCTTGAACCCGTACGGGGCGCCAATCATCAGGTCACCGGCGTGGCGTACTATGTCCCGGTCGCGGGCCAGGTAATTGTCCGCGGTCATCACGACGTCAGCGATCTCGAGTGCCTTAGCGGACAGCAGATCCGTTTTCAGTGGCGGGTGCGCGCAGACCGTGACATCGCCGGGCCACCGTTCCTTGACCGCAACGGAGATCTCCTCATCGAAGCCAACGCAGCACCCCTGACACAGGCGGATGCGTCCGTACTTCTCGATTCGACTGCCGACAATCCAGAGCGCTTTCGCGATCTGATCCGGGGTTGCGCCTTCCTTCGTCCCGGTTACGCCGATGTTATACACGGTGAGCGTCGCACGGGTTGTACTGCGGACAGCACGGAACGCCGTCGTCGTCATAGTTCACCGGCGTGTGGTTCTGGTGCTCCCGTAGGTAGCCGTTCCGCGCTAGGTCAGCGCGAATCTTCTCGCGGATCTCGCGCATGTCCGCATACGGGACAAGCGCTGCGAGCACCTGCTTCCACTCACCGACCAGTAGAATCGGTCCGGCGGTTACCTTCGCGGTATCGGGTGCGGGTTCCCGTACCCCTTCCGTTGCTGCTGATGTCATTTGCGCAGCTCCTTTCCTCACTACCCAGTATATCATGCCTGTAATTCTCAGGCAAGCTGAGCCACGGCCGGTACAACCCTGCGGTTTAGGTGGCGTTGCTAATGGGTATGCAGTATATATGCCTACCACCCCTGAAGCGCGGGAGCGAAGTGCGCAATCCGCTCGCGTCCGTACCGCCGTTAAGAGCAAGCGCCGTCGCGAAGGGCTTCCCGCCCCGCGTTCTGATGCGAAAGGTCGCCGCCGGATATACGGCGATGACGCAACCGTTACTGATCCCGCCGAAGTGCTGCTCACCGAGATCCGGCGTACCGCAGGACATGTAGAGTGGCTGCGGGAGCAGATCGAATACGCCGAACCGAAGGCGTTTGTCCGGTCCCTGTGGCTGGTGCGGAGGCAGTCCGGCTATATCAATCCGAAGGAGGTCGATCTAACCTCGTTCTCCGAAGCGGGAGCGCTTTGGGTCGACTTGTACCTCAAGGAACGGCAGCACCTCGCCGCAATCTGCCGTACGGCACTAGCCGCCGGACTGGAGGAACGGCGGGTGCGACTCGCCGAGCGTCAGGCGGAGAACCTCGGGCGCGCTATCCGCGGTATGCTGTACGACCTGGAGATCGACCCCGAGGACGAGCAGGTCCGTGCCACGGTACACCGCTGGCTAATGGCTGCCGCTTCGGGTGAGCCCGTTGAAGCTGAACGGAATCAGGTACTCCCGCTAGAGCTGGAAAAGTGACGAAACCTTGGGAGCAACGGTTTAAGCTGCGCCATTAGTGGGTATCCCCAGGTTGAACAACCGTTTGCCTCCTGACCGCTAAGGACACCGGTGAGTGCTCCGAGCGCGACGGATCTCCACGGAGCTGATCTACTGGCTCAGCTCGAAGCAGATCCGCTTTCGCTGGCAGCGGCGATGTTCCAGCCGCGAACGACAGACTCGTTCGAGAGGTGGGCGCAGCAACGCCTCGGAACGTGGCTGACACCTGCCCAGATCGCGATTAACGACTCGGTAGTCACGCATCGCTATACCGCCGTTCCTAGCTGCCACGCTGCGGGGAAGTCACGATACTCCGCAATGAAGGTCGGTCACTATATCGACTCGCATACGATTGGCAGTGCATTTGTCGTCACCACCGCTCCCACTTCGGCTCAGGTTGAATCGGTGCTCTGGCGCGAGCTCGGAAAGGTACACCGCACGGCAAAGCTCCGGGGGAGACTGACCCGCGCCGGTTATCCGCAGTGGCGCGTGGGTGATGAGCTGGTCGCGTTCGGTAGAAGACCGACTGAGGTAGCGTCGTTCCAGGGCATTCATGCGAAGTTCGTATTGATTGTGCTAGAAGAGGCCGATGGCATTCCCGAGGCACTGTGGATTGCGGCCGACACCCTTGCCTCGTCCGGTCAGGCGCATGTGCTGGCTATCGGGAACCCGGACAGCAGTGATTCGCACTTCGCACAGGTGGTCCGGCCGGGTTCAGGCTGGAACGTGGTACCGATTGACGGACTCCGTACGCCGAACTTCACTAAGCGGGCAGTACGGCAGTTCCCCGAGCTCAAGCAGTACATGATCGATCACGGTATTCCCCCTGCCGACAAGATGGTTGCGCAGACTCCGATGTACGTCCGCCACGAATGGCAGGAGGTACTGCTCTCCCCCGTGTGGGTCGCAGAGCGAATGGAGCGCTGGGGCGTAAAGCGTGTCGTTTCCGAAGACGGTAAGGTACGCTGGCGCGAACCGGCGCTTTGGTGGTCGAAGGTAAGAGGTCGTCCGCCTGAGGAAGGCTCCGAGGGGCTCATACCGTTGAGCTGGCTTGAAGCCGCATTCCGCCGGTGGGACTTGTGGGACGAGGCGGGTCGCCCACGCCCCGAAGGGAGGCTAATCCTCGGGTGCGACGTTGCGGATACCGGCAAGGACGAGACGGTCATTACCCGACGGGTCGGTCCGATCATCATGTCAATGGACCGGATCGGACAGCAGGACACGGAAACGACCGCGCTCCGTCTGGTCGGTGTACTACAGAGCACCCCTGGATCGGTTGCCTGCATTGACGGTAACGGTCTCGGAATCGGGGTCGTCAACCGGGTGAGAGGGTTCCGGTTGCCGGTCTTGTCTTACATCGGCTCGAACAAAGCTGACGGAATCACCGATGCGACCGGGGAGTTCAAGTTCGCGAATACCCGTAGTGCCGCATACTGGCACCTCCGTGAGCTACTCGATCCGGTGAATGGTCCCGGTGACATCGCGATACCGCGGGACGAGGACTTGGCGGCCGATCTGACGGTCCCGCGCTGGAGGGTGAAGCTCGGTGCGGTTATCGCAGTCGAGCCGAAGGATCAGGTCGTTAAGCGGTTGAAGCGTTCCCCGGACTGCGGGGACGCGACGGTGATGACCTTCTGGCCCGATAGCAGTGCGCAGGCCAGAAGCCGGGTGATCGAGTATTCCTCCTCTAGCGATTCGCTGGACGATTGGTCGTCCGACCGGCTGGTGCGTCCGCCGCAAAGGCGCCCGGGTCATCGCCGTCGTATTGAAGAGCTCATTACCGGTACGCAACGTACCCTTCGTGGAGATACCCACGTGAACGTACACGAATACGAAGTAAACGGCGGGTGGGATACCGAGTGGTAGACGGAACGAACGGCTCCGCCCCTCCGACCCCTAAGCGGAAGCCGAGTACTCCGCAGGACATTCTCGATCGGCTGCCGAATCTTTCCCGCAAGCAGCGGAACCAGCTGCTGCAGGGTGAGTCCGGTACCGCGTTTGACCTCTATACCAGAATGTTCGTTGCGTTCCGAGACGGTGACGTTTTCGAGACCGGGGAGTGGAAGGCACGCGACCTGGATCAGATGCTCAGGCGAGACGGTGATGCCGTCATGCTCGAGAACGCACTGACCCTACCGCTGCGAGCGGCGAACTATACCTTCGAGAAGGCGAAGGGGGATACCGGGGAGCTCGATCTAATCAATTCGCAGATTATGACGCCACCGGAAGCCGGTGGTATGAGCCCCGACTTCCAGACCATCATCGGTCAGATGTCCGGAGCGTCGTACTACCGTAAGGCGTTCTTCGAGAAGGAGTACGACTTCGACGGTGAGAGCCTGGTCACCCTGCGCAAGCTCGCCTGGCGGCCGCCTAGTACCTGCGAGATCAAGCGCGATGAGCATACCGCACGCTTTGACGGATTCCGGCAGCGAGCGTGGTGGTTCTCCTCCGATCCGAAGACGAAGCAGCAGTTCGGCAAGAACTGGGACGGCTATATTGACATTCCTCGGCTGCGTGCTTTCGTGTTCATTCACGGGGTGCATCGGAATCCGTTGCTCGGTACCTCGGATATGGACATTATCTACTGGGCGTACAAGCAGAAGCAGAAGATCCTGTTCCTCTGGTTCCAGTTCCTCGAGCAGCAGTCCTTGCCGAAGATCGCCGCCTACGGCCCGGACCCAGAGTCAGCCAATCAAATCGCCGATGCAATTGCGTCGATGAAAGCATCCGGGGTGGCGGGCTTCCAGCGTCCGCCGCAGGGTGCCAAGCTATTCGATGTGATCGCCAGCTCCGGGTCCGGCGCACAGCAATTCCAAGCCGCGCTGCAGTTCCTCCAGTCCTATCAGAGCCGCAGCATCCTGGCCGGATTCCTCGAGCTCGGCAATGCGGCTGCGTTGGGGCGGGGTAGCTATGCCCTCTCCGAGTCCCAATCGGAGTTCTTCCTGCAGCACCGGGAAGCCGTTAAGAAGGAGATGTGCGCCCAGTTTACCCGTGACGTGGTTGCACCGTTGTGCGTGCTGAACAAGTGGGGCTCCGATGCGGCAATACCGCGAATGGTCGCCGCACCCCTTTCGCAGACGGACTCGGCGCAGATCATCTCGGTGCTCACCTCCGGGATGGTTGCGCCGCAGATGAATATCCCGTACGAGTTCCTCGACCTAGTGGCCGAGAAGGTCGGTACGATCTTCGATCTTCCCATCGACCAGGTACAGCAGATTATGGCGGGTGCGGCTAAGTTCCGGCAACAGCAAGCAGCTCAGAAGTCCGCACTGGGCGCCTCGCCGATGGGACAGGGCGCCGCGACAATCGGTGCCGCCGCACAGACGGCCTCGCGAATGGCGTCAATGGCCGGAGCCGGACAGAATCCGCTGGCGCGGGGGAGGGCAGCATGACCACCCCGCAAACTCAGCAGCCGCAGGCACCGCAACAGCCGCAGCAGTCGAATACCGCTCTCGTGGCGGTAGTCGCTACCGTTCTGGCGGCTCAACTGCTACCTAGCTTCGGCCTTCCCGCGCTAACGCCACTCCTGGTTCCCGATCGCAATCCGCGAGGGATCGCAGCTCTCCGGGTGGCGCTTGACACTACGGAGGCCTATCCGGACGTTCCGATGCAGGGTACGGGTGCAGCGCAGGCGGAGATGGTCCGGGTAAATACTCTCCGCCGCGCTGCTTACGTGGTTAATTCGATGATGCGCCTCCGGACCGCGATTGACGCCGCAATGGCGCAGGGCGAAAGCCTCGCGGAGGCGGAGCAAGAGGTGCGAAACAACGAGGCGGTCTACTTCCGACAGCACGTTGTCGCTGCCGGTAACCGAATGGCGGCTGCCAGCAAGATCGACAGCCTCGCGATGCAGTACGGTCCGACGCTGGGCTGGTACGCCGCAAACGATAAACGAACGACTCCCGAATGCCGAGCAGCTGACGGCAGCAATTTCTCGGCGCTGTCCCCTCCCGCGATCGGTTGGCCGGGGGTCGTGCATATGAACTGCCGGTGCCAGCCCGGTCCACCGCACAGGAATGCGGAGATGCTGCTATGACACGCACTATCGATTTGGTCGGTCCGAAGGGGTACTCACACGGCTGGGTCTTCCACGGCGTACCCGGAGTCACCTCGCACTCCGATCTGTTGAAGATGCGCACGGAAGCTAGGGCCGCACATCCGCAGGGACATCCGGAACGGCTTAAGGCCGAACGCGCCGTACGCGAGTCCCGCAAGCTGAAAGGCGCTACCGCAAAAGCGACGGGCGACCGGGGCGAACCGACCCGTGCGATGCGCCAGAGTCGTGGGTCGCAGTCGCGGGAATCGTCCGAGCAGCTCGGTGCGTCAAGCATTGCTGCGTATAAGCGCCGACGTAACGCCGAGGAAACTAAGCGTGAGCAGCGAGCGCGGGATCTCCTCGAGGGCAACTTCCGTTCCGGTGAAGGGGAGATGCTCACCGGACAGCCGGCCCTGAAGCGCGGTCGTGGCGTGACAACGCAAACGCTGGCGGATGAGGAGTCGAAGCGACAGCACGAAGCGATGTATAGGAAGTATCCCGGTCTATCGTGGGACAGCTTCGAGCAGAATTCCGTTGAGCAGGGTAACCGGGAAGGGTCCGGTGAGTATCACCGAGAGGTGCTACGACAGGCCCGAGCGCAGCTGGAAGAGCGGCAAGCTAAGCCGGAGCACGTCAATCGCACCGTGCGGGCAAGGGGACGGACCAGAGCGCAGATCGCCGAGCAGCGAACGTTCCGGCAGACGAATCCCGGTGAAAGCCCGAATCCGCTGCAGCGTCGATTTACTTCGAGTGGCGGATCGCAGGCCATCGGAACGACCACCACAAATACGTCGCAGATTGCGAACGAGCTCCTCCGCATTCAAAAGGAGCAGGGTACGCCGGCAGCGCAGGCCGCACTTATGGACGTGATGGGACAGATGCTAGGTGGCGGACGTCGCAGAGGCCGGAGGCGCAGCTTCTCGCGCGTTGCGCTATCCGCCGAGACGCCCGCACTGGTTGCGACCCCCGCGCCGCTCGGTAAGCCCGGCGGTCCGGGTCTCTATAACCTCAAGGGCGCCAAGCTGCCGAACTACATCGAGAACATGCGGAACGCACTGATGCGCGGCGGGATGCAGGAAGGGCGAGCTACCGCTACTGCGATCTCTCGGTGCAAGGTGCTCGCGCTGACGTCAAAGCATCCCGAAGTTAAGGCGGCAGCGGCGGCCGCAATCGCTGAGCTGAAAGCGACGGCCGCCCGAGCAAAGGCGGTACACGGTCATTCGCAGGAGCGGAGAGCCGTTGAGCTGTTTAACCAGTTCCACCTCCCCGCGGGGGCCGGAGGCGGCCGGTTCACGACAAAGGCAGGCGCGGGAGGCGCAGCTTCCGCTAGGCCGAAGTCGACAGCGCGACCGGGTGCGCAGAAGGGTCCGAAGTTCGGTCCCGGTGGTCAGAATCTCACCGCTCGGGCGCAGCAGAAAGCCGCACTGCTTAAGCAAGCCGCTCAGCTTCGCAAGGTGATCGCATCGGAGCAGGTGACTCTCGGCGGTCTCGTTTCCCAGCGAAGCGCGCTGCAGGTTAGCGTCGGCGGGTCGAAAGCGAAAGGTACGACCAAGGCGAAGAAGGCGACCAAGACCGCTACCGCAAAGTCGAAGACCACGACAAAGACCGCCGCGGGTAAGACCACTGCGAGGAAGACCACGCAGGCCGCGGCAAAGAAGGCAGCGATCGTAAACCAGATCGGACAGCTTGGAGTTCGGATTTCGCAGCTGCAGAATACCATTGCGGGACAGCAGGTGCATGTGCGACAACTGGTAGCGAAAGCGAGATCACTGTGACCTCAGGGAAAAGGGTCTTGTCCCTGGCGTGGGATCCTCAGGAGCACCCGCGTGTACCCGGACACCATAAGGGCGGGGGCGAGTTCACTAAGGCCGCACGTGCATTGTCGGAGGCGACAGGTCGATCTCCTACGTCCTTTGTGCATCCAAGTACCGGACACGTGATGTACGGAGCCGAATCAGGTGATACGTTCGAGGAGCTCCTGCGGACCAAGGGCGCATCGATCATCCGAAAGCACTTCGGCCCGCAAAATCCGATGGTGCGTATCTCGGGAGCCAAAGGAGCCGGAGTCTCGGGCGGGATGGGTGCCCGCAATACCCCGCTCGATTTCCGGCTCGATAACAAGTACGGCGGTGAGCTCAAGACCCTGCACTCCGAGGGCAAGAATATGCGCATCGCGATGAAGACCGAGGAGCGCGATCGCAAGGTAGCCGAGGCCGCAAAGCACGGGTGGACTCCGGTGATCATCGTCCAGGTAGTCGATCCGAAGACCAATACGGTACACCTGTATGCACACGAGGGAACGTTCGAGTCGAAGCGCGTTCGGTACATGAACTACATCGGCTCGTATAATTACTCGCAGTCCGACTTCCGGAAAGCGCAGCAGGCGACGGGTCACTGGGACAAGCGAACCGCGAGATTGGAGGCGCAACGTGCCGGCAGCGGAGGATCCACAAGAGCTGCTACCCGGGCAGCAAGACGAACAGCCCGATCCGGGTGACACCGTTATCGAGCTGAACGCGGACGGGGTTCCGATCATCTATACGGAACCGGAAAGGGGCCCCCGTGGCCAAAGATATCGCAGTAGCATCCGAGCGGCTGGAGGTAGCAGTGACACTGGGACTGGCTGAAGTGGCCGGAATCCATACCAACTTCACGGTGCGGAAGTACGACGAAGAGATGGCGCGCTGGGCGATGGACCGGGTGCGCCCGGGCGAGGAGCTGACGGATGCGATATTCCGTGATCTCGGTATCGCTCCCTACGAAGAGAAGACCGATTTCGACTGCAACCTGGTCGTGCAGAACGGCTGGGTCGCACTACTCGGCGGTGTTGCGGGCACCACGATGTCACCGAAGTTCGGTGCCGCTAACGGTCGGATCGGAGTCGGAACCTCGGCGACGGCGGCGGCCTATAGCCAGACCACGCTAGTCGGCGACACCGGTGCGGCGAGTACCACGTCGTACTTCAAGCTGGTCTCTGGCGCTCCCGCGATCTCCACTGGTTCGTCACCGCCAACCCTGGTCTTCACGGCGGCATTCGGTGGTGCGGTTGCGAACTTCGCGTGGGCGGAGTTCGGTAGCGACGCGGGAACGGCCGATTCCGTCTCGAACGCGACTACCGGTGGTACCTTCTTCAACCGTGGCGTCAGCGCGCAGGGTACGAAGGCCTCCGGCCAGGTCTGGACGGCTACCGAGACCCTGCAGTTCGGCTTCCCGTCCGGTTCAGGTACGGTGAGCTAACCCGTGAGCGGCTACCAGCCGGTCGGCAGCGAGGTTCTGTACTCCAGCTACGCGCAGGCTACTACGTCGGTGCCGGCTGCCGCGGCTGCCACGATTACCGCGGGTATGCCACCGATCGTCGTTCCAGCCGGATACATGAAGAACGTCGGCTCGTGGTCAAGCTCACTGCGGCTGGTAGTCGGCGGAACGATGACGGTTACGGCCACGATTCCTACCTGGCTGTGGGGTCTGGCGGCAGCGGTCGCGACCACTTCGGCACCGGCTTTCTCGGCGTCCACGCCGCTCGGTGTATCGGCAGCAGCCGCGCCACCGTCAGCGGTTACGGCGGTGTGGTTCACGGCGGTCTATGATATCGGCTTGCGGGCCATTGCGCTCGGTGCGGCCTCCACGCTCGTAACGGTTGCCCAGATCCAGTCGGTCGGGGTCAACGCGGCCGGTGAGGTAACGATTCCGGCGGCCAACACCGCACCGACAATGGCCACGTGGGATACAACGCAGAGTTATGTGCTGTGGCCGTACATCACCCTCGGTGCAGCTACCGCAGGTAACACGGTTACCGTGCACTACGCCAAGCTGTACGGGGAGAACTGACCGCCCCCTGCCAAGGAGGAGGGGGGCTAGCCGATGGCCCCGATGACGGTCACCGCCACGCAGGGCGGCAGCACGGCCAACGGGCTGATCCTGCGGCTCTACGTCCTGACCGGGGCGCTGCCGGTTGCATCGCAGACAGGCGGCACGGCCAGCCTGTTCACTGCCAGCACCACGGTGGCCAGCGCCACGGGCACGATCCAGCAGGCGTCCTCGCGGGTGTACGGCGCGATCATCGGCGCCGGCGGCCAGGCGTTCACCACTGGTGTCGGCGCGGGATCCACGCTCGTGGACACCCCGGTCGGCAACGGCGACTCCTACGGCACGTTCAAGAACCTCACCCCGGCGACCGGGTCACAGAACTACGGGCTGAACTGCGCCGCCAACCAGAACTCCGGGGTGACCTGGCTGGAGGTCCTGGCCGCCGCCACCCTGGCTGAGGACGCCTCCGCGCCCGCGCTGGCGAATGCGTCCTCGGCGGCGGTCACCACGGTCACCACAGCCAGTTTCACCCCGCCCGCCGGGTCGCTGCTGGTCGCGCTGGTGGCCAGCGACGGCGGCGCAGCGGTCACCACGATGACGGTCACCGACAACTTGGGCACCCACCTGAACTGGACCCAGAAGGTGGTCCAGAACCCTACCGGCGGCGACTACGCCGGGGTGTGGATCGCGGACGTGCCCGGGACCGCCGGCGCTATCGATCCGGCCCCGGCGCTCATCCAGCAGCGGGCCTGGCGTACCCGGCGCGGCGGCAGGACGCGGCCCCGGCAGATGCTCATGCCGGCCCCGGCTACAGCTCCGGCGGTAACCGGGATCACGGTGGTGCAGGCAGTCGAGATCAAGGGTGCGATATCCGGATCGTTCGCCAGCCCCGTTACTGCCGGTAACTCGGTGTTCTACTACATCGGTAGTTCTGCCGGAGCAGGTTCGGCCGGAACGTGTTCGGTAGCCTCGGCCACCTTGGGCGGCTCGGAGAGCCTCTCGAAGCAGGTAGCCCAGGATGACGGGGCCAGCGCGTCGGCATCGTGCTCCGAAATCTGGCTACTGGCTTCGGCGACGGGTGGCGAGACCGCCGTCGCGGTGACGGTAACCGGTGGCGTTACCGCCGACACCTACGTCTATGCCGCCGAGGTTTCCGGGTTCAGCGGTACTCCGGTTCTCGATCAGCAGAGCGCCGGCCCGCTGAAAGCCGGGACGACCACCTGGACGACTAACGCTACCGGTACGACTACCGCGGCGAACGAGTTTGTGCTCGGCGGTACGGCGCACGGTCCGAACTCGGCCACGGACACGCTAACCGGACCGGCCAGTCCGTGGGTCAACGGTACCGGCTTCGTGTGGGCCTCCGGGTCGTATCTGGCCGGCTATCGAATAGCGTCAGCTACCGGTACGTTCACCTACTCCGGTACGTCACCGGACTTCGACTACTATACTGCGGTTATCGGTACCTTCCTGGTCGGTGCGGGCACTGCGTCCCCCGCGCTTCCCGATACGGCTGGAGCGGTCGATTCCCTCGCGGTCACCGCAACGGTAGCGGAGTCCGATACTGCCGGCGCAGCGGATTCCATCGCGGTCAGCGCTACAGCTCCTCTTGCGGATACCGCGGGTGCGGTCGATTCGATTGCGGTTGCGGGTGCGATTCCCCTCGCTGAGCGTGCTGGTGCCGTTGACGCGATCGCGGTAGCTGCTACCCTAACCGAATCGGATACGGCGGGTGCCGTTGAGGCCATCGCAGTCAGTGCGACCGCGCCCCTCGCGGACGTAGCGGGTGCTACCGACTCGATTGCGGTAGTGATAAGCGTTCCGGTAACGCTGGGCGATGTTGCGGCGGCCACGGACTCCCTTGCGGTTGTCGTTACGGTGCCCCTTGCGGATACCGCGGGAGCGGCCGAGACTATCACCGAAGCGGTTACCGTTGCCCTAGCGGATACCGCAGCTGCGACTGAGGTGCTGTCCCCTCCCGCGGTATCGGTACCGTTGACGGATACCGCGGGTGCGGCTGACGCGATTGCGATTTCTGCATCGATTACGCTGGCTGATGTCGGTGCCGCGGCTGAGACCACACCGAAGATCCTTTCGGATGCCGCGGGTGCGGTCGATTCCCTCTCGGTGGTGGTCTCGGTACCGTTGTCCGACGTCGCGGGCGCAGCGGATAGCATCTCGGTGGTGTCGGGCCAGCCGATAGCCGTTCAGGATACCGCTGCCGCAGTTGATTCGTTGTCGGTCGTGGTATCGGTACCTCTGACTGAGACCGCGGCCGCAGCAGATACTCTGGCACCTCCCACCGTTACGGTACCACTCCAGGACGTCGCGGCTGCCGCGGATACGATAACGACAGCGCAAACGCATGCCCTGGCTGAGGTCGCCGGCGCGGTCGATTCTCTCTCGGTCACGGTAACGACAGCGCTCTCAGATACCGCGGGAGCGGCAGATACGATTGCACCGACTGTAACGGTGCAATTGGCGGATACGGCGGCTGCGACTGACGCCTTCATTACTTCGCAGGGCACCCCGGTTGCCCTCGGTGACGTTGCCGGCGCAGCTGATAAGATAGCGCTAGCGGCCACCGTACCCCTTTCGGATGCGGCTGGCGCCGTCGATTCGTTGGCGGTAACCGTTACGGTTCCCCTCTCCGATCGCGCTGCAGCGGCGGATGCGATTACCACTGCCCAGGGACAACCGGTTGCGTTCTCGGAGGCAGCCGGTGCGGTGGACTCCCTGTCGGTCGTGGTAACGGTACCGTTGACTGATGTCGGCGCAGCTGCGGATATCTTCTCGGTCGGTGGTGCCGCTTCGGTAGCATTTACGGATACTGCTGCGGCTTCTGACTCCTTTACGGTTACTGCTTCTCCGCACCTCGCGGATTACGCGGCAGCGGTAGATAAACTCTCAGTCGTTGTTACGGTGCCACTTACGGATACGGCAGCGGCCGCTGATGTCGTTTCGATCGGGGCAGCGGTTGCACTGCTGGAACGTGCCGCTGCGGCCGAGCGCTGGGTCGTTGGTCAGGCCGCTCCGGTGGTATCGGCTTCCGGAACCGTCAAGGTTCTCGGAATCAACGGCACCATTACTCCGGTGATCGTCACCGTTTCACTACAGGTCGTTTCGATTAACGGAAGCATTGCGGTTATGCTTCCGAGTTGCACACTGGAGGTGCTCGAATGAGCGGCGAACTCACCTACGTTCCGGTACACGTCCGGCAGGGTGACGATGTGACACTGCAGGCCACGTTGACGGACCCGACTCTACCGTTGGTCGCCGGAAAGCAGCAGCCACTGGATCTGACCGGTCGAACGGTTCAGCTGGTGACCAAACTGTCTCGGGATACTCCCGATACCGATCCGAGCTTCAAGCTCTACTCCGGGTCGGTGCAGAGTCCGTCTACGGCAGGGATATGTACCTTTGCGGTACCGAGTTCTGACACCTCCCAACCGGCCGTTACCTGGTACCGGGTAGAGGTTACGTCCTCCGGAAAGACGGTCACAGCAGTAATCGGACCGTGGGAGGTGGAACCCGCATAGAAAATTGCCCGGAATCGGTTTAGGGTGCGTGCATAATGGGTATGTCCAGGGGTGATCTCCCGATCACCTCTCTGACCACAAGGGCCGGGGTGCGACTTAGCAGGCCGCATTGTACCTTCCCGGCTTGTGGTTGCTTTTACTCCGAGGAAAGCGAGGTGAACGGTGGCCACCGCTACTAAGACCCCACCGCACGAGACAGCCGCTGGAAGGAAGAAGCTCGCAGCGAAGGGTCAAACGGCATACGGGACTAGCTACCCCGTGCCGAATGTGTCCTATTTGAAGAAAGCGCTTAAAGCCGTTGGACGGGTGGCCCCCGGCAAGCGCGCAACGCTGGGCCGGTTCCTCCGAAAGCGAGCGCGGACGCTCGGAGCCACATCGGTCATCAAGGGGTCGTGGGCGGACAATACCCAAGGCGCCAAAGCGATGGCGAATACGATGCGGGAAGCGTTGGAGCTGGCCCGGCAGGGAGGTTACCTCTATGAGGACCTCCACGGTATGCGGGTACTGGAGTTCGTCGGCCCGAAGGGTTACGAACACGGGTGGATATACGTCGGTGGTAAGGGCCTCCCGTCCGTCAAGCCCGGCGAGCACGTCCGCGTCGATCAGATGGCGGGCAAGCAAGAGGGTCAGATCGTCAGCCGCACCGGAGATCGCATAAGCGTCAAGGTTCGCAAGGGGACGCAGGCGGGAAAGACGATCAATGTTCACGCCGGGATGGTCTCGCACAAGTTCGAGGGAAAAGGTGCGCCCCCGATAGCCGAGAAGACGCCAGCGGCAAGTAGCGATCGTGCCGCGCTGGTTGCGCACATGATGGACGTGCACCAGATCCCGTTGGGCGCCACTCGCGGGCGAACGCTGGCCGAACTGCATCAGGACCACCACGTCGATCATCAGTCGGTAATCTCCCGGCAGCGCGGGCTATCGAACCACGACGTGTCGAGTACGCGTCACCGCAAGGCGACCAAGGAAATGGTCGAGAAGCTCGGCGGCGGTAACGCGACACCGGGCGAGAAGAAGACCGCACCCAGCAAGCCCGCGCTCCGTATTGCCGGGCAGCGGATGACCCCGTCACAGGAGAACGCTTTCAACGGTCTCTCGGAGACCAATAAGGACGTCTACGAGGAGCGGCGGCAATCCGGCCTAGGTCACGCCGATGCGATGAAGGGACTGACGCCGAGCTCATCGGGTGTGGCACCACTACCGCCGCACATGCAGAAGAACCTCGATGCGGTCACTCCGGCTCAGAAGAAGTCCGCTGCGGCGAAGCTCGGTGGCGTCAAGAGTTCGCACTATCAGGCGTACATGTCCCGCCGCAGCCACGGGTACTCGCACAAGGAGTCGATGTCCGCCGGCCTCGCAGATCGACAGCAGAAGCCGACCTTCGATAGCCATTCGGACGCCGCGCTGATGGGCTACACGGATCGGAGCAAGTACAACGTTGCTCGGCCTTCGCAGAAGACCTTTGAGCGTGAGGGCGCCGGATCACCGAATGCGCAGCCACCGAGAACGCGCTCGATCGCCAAGGAGCGAATGGCCTCGCCGGAGGGGAAGCAGGCGGCCGCTCGGGTTGCGCCTGCGATGCGCGCACAGGCCGCAACGAAGGAGCCGGTCGGCTCGACCGCGGCACACTCCGAGTTGCTGAAAGCGCGCACCGCCGCTCGCGCTGCCTACCCGCAGGGTCATCCCGAGCGGCTCAAGGCAGAGCGGGCCGTTAGGCAATCTCGTAAAGCGCGCCGGGCGGGCGCGGAGGGTGGCGGCGGGACGCCTAGGGTCCGTGCGGGAACCCCGGGAACGTCCCGTCGTCGCCGTACAGCCGCGCCGGTCGGTGTTACCTCGGCACCCGAGAGGGGTGGCGGTAAGTCAATCGCGCAGCGCCAGGCCGAAGCCGGAACGCTACTGCCCCGGCAGCAAAGGACGTACCGCCAGGCAATGCTCAAGGGCGGGGTCGGGCATGAGCGATCGCTCGGAGTGGCGAAGGAGCGTCCGATCGCCGCACGGGGATCGGCGGGTCGGAAGAAGCAGATCGCCGAAGAGAAGGCAGCGGCACCCGGTCGGGCCGCCGCGCGGGCACGGGTCAAGGCCGCAAACGTGGAGGCGAAGGCGCAGGCCAATCGTCCGATCGTCTCGCAGGAAAGTGCGATCACGACCCTCATCGCGGGGCTCGTTTCCCGTGGCTGGTCGAAGGCGCAGGCGCGTAAGCTCGCCGAGGGTCGCATCCTTCGGGGTGTGGCCATCCCGCAGTACGCACCGGGCAAGAAGGGACCGAGGGCGAAATGACCAGAGAGTTCCGTCCCCCGCGCTACCACGGTGAAGCGATCGAGCTGGGCAACCGGCGTTGGCGGACACAACTGCTACCCTTCCGGACGATCAGCTACAAGGGTCGCGAGCTGGTGTTCGATCGGGCGTATCTCGAGGGCCTCGTCAAAGCGTTCAAGGCGAAGGCGTTCGATCTGGTCCCGTTCCAGTTGGCGCGGGGTGACAACAAGCACACGAATGACCCTGAGCGTTGTCGCGGTGAAATTATCGATCTCGAGCTGGCACCGGACGGCCTTGACCTCATTCTCGAGGCGAATGAGTCCGGGGATGAACTCCTCCGGTCAAACCCGAAGCTCGGGGTTAGTGCCCGGATCTATGAGGAGTACGAGCGCTCGGACGGAAAGAGCTGGCCGCAAGCGCTACAGCACGTTCTCGGGACACTCGATCCGCACATTGCGGGGATGCGGAACTGGAAGGAAGTCGAAGTCCCCGTTGCGCTGTCACAGCAAATCGGTGACGTCGAAGTGGTCGACCTCTCCGATGTGGAATTCGGAGAAGAGGAAGGAGGGACGGACAAGGTGGCATTCTCCAAGGAGGACCGGGCCGCTCTCATCGAGCTGCTGACGAAGGCCCGGAAGGCCAAGGACGACGACGAGATCGCAGCCCTTGTCGATGAGCTCATCGCCGAAGGAGAGGTCGAGGACGAGACCGAACTCTCGGACGAGGAACTCGACAACCTCATCGCTGAGGCCGAAGCAGAGGCGAACGCAGGCCTCGAGACCGAAGCGGAGGAGGGCGATTCCGGCGACGAGGAGGACGAAGCGGACGAGAAGCCGGAGCCCCGGGAGCCCGTTACTCGGAGGCGTGAGCCCGTTGCCGCCAGGAACCGCGGGCGGCGTTCGCGTGAGCTCGAATTGGCGAACGCTCGGCTCGAGGAACAGGGCGACCAGTTGGCGGCGATGCAGGCCAACCTGGACGATCAGTCGTTCATGCGTGAGCGTGACGTGTTCGCCCGGGCCTACGGCATCCCGCCGAAGATCGTGGACCTGGCGCGTCCGCTGCTAGAAGGGTCCGGGCACGTCATCGAGCTTTCCGGCGGTGACGAGGTCGATGCGGGTGCGATCATGCGCCGGGTCCTCACCGAATTCGGCAACCAGATCAAGCTGCTCGACCTGAGCGGTGTGATCGGGTCCGGACTGGAGGACGACGAAGAGATCGAAGAGGCCAAGCAGCACGCGACCGAAACGGCGGAATTCGTCAAGGCCGCGCGCGAGTCCTTTAGCCTCTGATCCGCACAAGCCGCTCAACGCGGAACAACGAAAGGAGGGCCGTAGCCGATGCGCACGAAGTTGAGTCCCGCTGACGTCGCGGCTATTCGTGCGCGGGCCGCTAGCGGTGAGACGTATCGCGCTCTCGGTATACGGTTCGGCGTTGCAACCTCGACGATTCGCAACGTTGTTCGAGGCGTGACGCATCCGCCGGACGGTCCTCCAAGCAAGGAACGGCGTAGACGCCTCGATAAGAGGCTTCGCGAGAAGTACGGAATCTCGTTGCGGGAGTACGAAGCGATCCGTGAGTTCCAGAACGGTCGCTGTGCTCTGTGTAGCGAAGAGGAGGTCGAGACTCGTGAGCTACCCGTGGATCACGACCACGTCAATGGGCTGGTGCGGGGTCTCTTGTGTAGCCTCTGCAATCGCCAGCTCGGATGGGTCGAGCGTATCGGTATAGCAAAGATCAACGCGTACCTTGCGTTCGATCGCACCGACATTAGGGAGAAAGAAGAGGTGAACACGTAGATGCCAGGAGTTGTGCCTTACGTCAGACAGGGTCCGGTCTCGTATCAGGTCGTGTCCACCGTGCTGGGCGGTCAGCTCGTTCAGCCGGATACC
>Ga0318552_10000079_pt1 | contig 25359 bp, 22 predicted proteins | sample GRESIP082b2f20_FD_203516 | JGI IMG/M metagenome (GOLD analysis project Ga0318552, IMG submission 203516) | Tropical soil microbial communities from Luquillo Experimental Forest, Puerto Rico - GRE.SIPMG.082b2f20 | ecosystem: Environmental > Terrestrial > Soil > Tropical forest > Bulk soil...
CCGAGCAGCGTCGGCGCGCGCCGCGCGGACGCCGCGACCTTCGTGTGCTCGGTGCGCGCGGGCGCGGGGCTGATCCCGTTCATCTGCCTCGATCTCGCGGGCGGCGCCAACATCGCCGGCTCCAACGTGCTGGTGGGCGGACCCGGCGGACAGCTCGACCTGCTGACCGCTGCGGGCTACTCGAAGCTCGGCCTGCCGGCGAGCATGACGCCGGGCAACGCGGGCCAGGTGAACACCGAGTTCGGGCTGGCGTTCCACTCCGACAGCGCGTTCCTGCGCGGCATGCAGTCGAAGACGGCGACCACCACGCGCGCGAACGTGAGCGGCGCGATCTTCGCCGCGCGCTCCGACAACGACACGGGCAACAACCCGCACAACCCGATGTACGGCATCGCCAAGGCGGGCGCGGCGGGGGACCTGGTCGTGCTGGTCGGCAACGATCCCTCCGACTCGGGCGGCAACTCGGCGGCTCCGGCGGAGATGATGGACCCGACGCTGCGGCCCACGAAGATCGCGAGCGCGAGCGATGCGACCGGCCTGGTGAACACCGGCCAGCTGGTCTCGCTGCTCAGCCAGAGCCAGGCCGCGCAGGTGGCCAAGGCGGCCGAGGACATCAGCGCGCTGAAGATGACCAAGCTCGCCGAGGACCCGAACCTCGAGGGCCTGGTGCAGTGCGGCTACGTGCAGACCACCGACCTGATCACGCGCTTCGGCAGCCCCGACGTGGTGAACCCGAACCTGGACGCCGACATCGTCGGCGGGGCCAACTCGATCTTCACCAGCGCCGACATGAACCAGTCGAGCTTCCAGCGCACCGCCGCGGTGATGAAGCTCGTGGTCGAAGGCTACGCCGGCGCAGGCACGGTGGAGAACGGCGGCTACGACTACCACGACAGCACCCGCGCCACGGGCGAGGGCCGCGACTTCATCGCGGGCCAGATGATGGGCGCGATGCTCGAGTACGCCGCGCGCAAGGCGCAGCCGCTGATGCTGTACGTGATCACCGACGGGTCGCTCGCCTCGAACGGGACGATCGACAACTCGACCGGCGGGCGCGGCAAGGGCGTCTGGACGGGCGACAACTCGGACACCGCCGCGACCTTCATGATGGTCTACAACCCGGCGGGACGGCCCGCGATGACGCCCGCGGCGGCGCAGCACCAGATCGGCTACTTCCGCCCCGACGGCTCGGTCGAGACCGCCGCCAGCGCGGTGGCGAACAACGTGACGCTGCTGGCTGAGGCCGTGGTGCTGAACTACCTCGCGCTGCACAACCGCGTGGGCGACTTCGCCAGCGTGCTGCCGATGAACGGCCTGGGCGGGGCGCTGGACGCGCTCACGGCGTTCGCGCCTATTCGTTAGCGGGGCCCGGCCGGGCGAAGCCCGGCCACCCGCTCTTCGCTCGCCTGCGGCTCGCTGCGCGCCTCGCGCCTGCGGCGCTCGGCTTGCGGCCCTATCCTCCTGGCCGATGAGGCTCGGGCTGGTTGCTGCACTCGTTGTCGTCTTCGCCGCGCCTGTGCGCGGCGAAGACCTTTCGCTGAACTTCAGCGATTCGCCGCCTCTGGCGGTGGTGCAGGCGATTGCGCAGGCGACGGGGACTCGCTTCGTCACGGATTCGGCGATGCGGGGGTCGCTGACGATCGCGCTCGAGGACAAGGTGAGCCCCGCCGAGGCGCTCGAGGTGCTGAACGCGGCGCTGCTCACGGTGGGCTACGCACCGGTGCCGTCGCCCGCGGGCGGCTATGTGATCGTGCCGATCGAGTCGGCGAAGGCGGCGGCGCCCTGGATCCACCGCTCGGTGTCGGACTCGTCCGAGCGCATGGTGACGACGCTGGTGCGGCTGCATGCGGCGAACGCCGAGGAGCTGGCCAAGCAGCTCGCGCCAGGCGATCGCTCCAGCCTGGTGGTCGCGTACCCGCCCACCAACAGCGTGATCATCGCCGCCGCCGAGGACCGCATCGCGCACCTGCTCGACCTGCTGCGCGCGCTCGACCAGGCCGCTGCCACGACTCTCGAAGTGCTGCCGCTGCGCTGGGCGGACGCGACGACGGTGGCGCAGCAGCTGGCGATCCGCTTCGACGACAAGGGCGACTCGCGGCCGCAGCTGCCGTTCAAGGTGGTGCCCGATCCGCGCACCAACTCGCTCGTCGTGGGCGGCGCTCCAGCGCGCATCGCGGAGGTGCGCAAGTACGTCGAGCTGGTCGACGTGCCGCGGCGCTCCAAGAGCCGTATCCACGTCGTGCGCATCGTGAACGTGGACGCGCAGGACCTCGCGGCGCAGCTCGGCAACCTCTCGCTCGACGAGACCCGTCCCGGCGGCGGCGCGGGCGCGAGGACGTCGGCCGTCGCCGCGCCGCCGCTGCCGGGCGTCCCGGCGGGCGCGGGGACGAGCGGGACCGTGGGCGCGAACCTCAAGGGCAAGAGCTTCACCGTCACTGCCGATCCGCCGACGAACTCGCTGCTCGTGGTGAGCGATCCCGACACCTTCGGAGTGCTGGCCGACACGATCGCCGAGCTCGACCGCATTCCGCCGCGAATCGCGATCGAGGCGCAGGTCATGCTGTTCCAGAGCACCCACGAGGTCGACCTCGGCTTCGACGCGCTGCTGCCCGTGCTGGTGCCGCAGAACGCCGGCGAGGCGGTGGCGTTCGCGGCGCTGGGCAACCCGGCGCCGCTGATCGCGAGCGAAGCCACGCAGGTGATTCCGTTCGTGGTGCGCTTCGCGCGCCAGCCGCTGATCGTGCCGATCACCGGGCCCGACGGGAAGCCCACCACGGCGGTGATCCCGCAGGGCGCGGCGCAGATCACCGCCTCGGAGGGCGACGCATCGATGAAGCAGCTGGCCGCGCCGTTCCTGCTCGCCGCCAACGGCCAGGAGCAGCACATCTTCGCGGGCGAGAACGTCCCCCTGCCGGTCAGCGCGAGCAACACCACGGGCACGGTGCCGGGCACCTCCAGCACCACGACCCCGGGCAGCGTGTCGAACAACTTCACCATCGACACGCAGATCCAGCGCCAGGACGTCGGCGTCGACTTGCGCGTGAAGCCGATCGCGCTGGCGGAGCACCTGACCGCGATGGAGGTGCAGATCACCATCTCCTCGGTCGGCGCGTCCACCAACCCGGCGGAGGGGAGCCAGCAGGGACCGACGCTGACCCAGATCAAGCTCGACGCGCACGGGCGCGTCGACGACGGGTCGGTGGTGCTGCTCGCGAGCGCGCCGCTGGACAAGGGCACCGTGACCGAGGCGAACGTGCCCTGGGTCAGCGACATCCCGGTGTTCGGCTGGCTGTTCAGGAACACCCAGGACCAGCTGAACAAGCAGCGCCTGGTGATCACGCTGCAGGCCACCGAGCTGCACTCGCCGTCCGAAGAGCGCTCCGAGCAGATGGAGCAGAACCTGGCCTTCGAGCGGCGCAACCTGCGCATGCAGCCGCTGCGGGCGATCGCGACCGAGCCCTACGCGCTGCTGGTCGCGACGCGTGCCACGCGCGAGGAGGCCGAGGCCCTGCTGCCAGAGATCAGCGACCTGCCCGGCACGCCGACCGTGATCCAGTGGCGCGACGGCGACAGCGACCGCTTCGACGTCTATCTGATCGGCTTCCCCGAGATCGGGCCGCTCGCGAAGGAGTCACAGACGCTGCGCCAGCGCGGCTTCATGCCGCGCTTCGAGATCGTGTCGGAGCCGCGTACCTAGGCGGGCGCGGGAGCCGGCGCGCCGGCCTGGCGCTCCTGGCGCTCCTCGAACGCGCGGTGCAGGCCGACGACTTCGTCGAGGCAGCGCAGCAGCCGCCCGTAGATGCGCAGGCGCAGCGCCTCGAGCACCGCGTAGCCGAGCAGCGCGCAGATGGTCGAGATCAGCGCCAGCCCGAGCGCGCCGAGCTCGAGCGGCGTGCCCTGGATGTGCTTCGAGACCATCAGCACCAGCATGCCGACGGCGTTGCCGGTGAGGCCGACCGGCGGCAGCAGGTTGGCGTACATGCCGATCGGGCGGGAGTAGTTCGACTCGTACTCGTGCACCACGAACTGCTTGGTCGCGTCGACGACGAAGTCGGCCGAGACCTCGCGCGCCTCCTTCGAGCGCAGCGACTTGGTCAGCACCCGCAGCATCAGCAGCGCCAGCGAGTCACCCGGGTCCTTGGGCCCGTACTGCAGCACCTTCTCGAGCCCCGCGCGCGACACGTAGCGCGTGGCCCGGCGCGCGCGCAGCGCCAGCGCGAGGCCGCGCCAGAACGGCACGCAGATCGCCATGAGCGAGAACACGCTCATGCACGCGACCATGGTCATCTGACTCGAGGGTAGGTTCATGCGCTTTCCTTCGCGTGGAAAGGCTCAGGCGCCTTCGCGCAGGAGCTTGATCGCCTTGCCGAGGGGGCTCTCGGAGCCCAGCGGATAGTGCACGAGCATGTCGTCGCGGCCCTTGTAGCGGGCGGCGACCTCGTCGAGCGTCTTCTTGGCGCGGCTGGTGTCGTTCATGCGGATCAGCACGTCTGCCTTGGCCAGGCGCAGATCGGCGTCCAGCCCCCACAGCTCCGGGTGGCGGCTCTGCCACTCGCCGTCGAGCAGGGGGTCGAGGTGCATGTTCATGTACGAGTCGATGAACAGCCCCAGGGCGTTCGTGGTCGCGCGGTCGCCGCGCTGCTGCGCGTCGCGCAGCGAGGTGCGGAAGTGCACCAGGTCCTTGTACATCCGGGTCATGTTCTCGCGGCGCTGGTCCAGGGTCGGGCCGCCGGTGGGCGCGTTCTCCTCGGCCGACTTCTCGGCCTTGCCGAAGTCGTGCGGCAGGAACGTCTTCGAGGCGCAGCCGGGGAGCAGCGCGAGCGCGCCGCACAGCGCGAGCCGGCGGAGTGACTGGCTCATCCCTGCTTCTCCTTCGCTTCCGCCGCCGAGCGCAGCTCGTGGTACATGCGGCGCAAGAGCGTGTGGACCGGGTGGTCGCGCCGCGTGCGCAGCTCCTCGGCCAGGCCGTCGGTCGCGAGCGTCTCCTTGTACAGCGGCAGCGCGCGCGTGCGCGCCGCGATTTGCTGCTCCAGCCGCCCGAGCTGTGCCTTGGCGTCAGCCAGCGCCTGTGCGGCGTCGGCCAGGTCGCTCGTGCTCGCGGCGTCGCCCGCGTCGCCGTCGGCCGCGGCGGCCGGCACGTCGGCCTTCCGCGACTTGCGGATCTGCTCGACCTTCTGCGTCAGCCGGGCGACCTCGCGCTCGGCGTCCTTGCGCTTGTTCTCGAGCCCGGAGAGCTCGTGCTCGAGGTCGGGAATCCGCGTGCTCTCGGCGAAGCCCATGTACAGCACGACCTCGCTGTCGGCGAGCGCGCGGCGCACGCGGGCGATGCGGTCGGCGTCGGGCTCCTTCTGCTGGATCCAGCTGTCGATCGCGCGCGAGCGCACCACGTGCTCGGCGATCGGGCGCACCAGCGCCGCGTACTCGCTCTGCTGGCCGTGCCGGCCCAGCGCGGCAGTGATCGCCGGCCAGAGCTCGCGGTCGAACGGGAACAGCATCAGCGCCGCGCGGTAGCGCTCGGTGCCGATGCGCACCTCGCCCGGCGTCGGCTGCTGCGCGTACGAGAGCAGCGCGCTGCCCACGCCCTTGGCCGCCTCGAACGCCGCGAAGTAGGCCGAGTCGGGCAGCGCCTCCTGGCCGTCCTCGGTCGCGTACTGGTGGAAGAAGGTGAGGTAGCGGCCGTACACCCGGGCGCCGTTGCGCGCCATCTCGTCGGCGCGCGCCGGCTGCTTCACGCTCTGCGACAGGTAGTAGTCGCCGACGTTCAGGCTGGTCTCCTGGATCTCCTCCCACAGCCGCTGCATCGCGTCGAGATACTGCTCGCGCGGCACGTTCTGGTAGCCCAAACTCTGCCAGTTGCCGCCCATCTGCGCGCGCAGGGTGGCGTAGACGCCGATCGCGCCCTCGATCGAGAACGGCATGTCGATCTCGGCGTCGACGCCGAGACGCTGCCGGGCGGCGTAGAGCTCGCCGATCTCGCGCAGCACGCGCGTGTACACCGCGCATTGGCCCTCGACGGTGCCGGCGCGCTTGAACGCCACCTCGTAGGCGCCGGTCGCGCTGCGCAGCGCGCGCAGCGTCTCGTCGGACAGGCCCGACTTCGCCAGCTGCCCGCGCGCGGTCTCGTGCTGCTTGCCGGCCTCGAGCAGCGCCAGCGTGAAGGTGAGGCTGCCGCCGTCGGACTCGGCGCCGTTCAGCCGCTCGACGATCCGCTCCAGGTACGCGCGCGACGAGGCTGCGGCCGGGATCACGTCGGGGTACGCACCGACGCGGTTGTCGTAGAGCATGCGCACGATCGCGCCCAGCGGATCGAGCTCGCGGTCGACGCCCTTCTCCTGGCTGCGCAGCACGATCAAGCGCGCGATGTTCTCGTACACGTACGGCAGCGCCGCGACGAAGCCCGAGTTCGGCGAGTCACTGAGCGAGAGCGTGTCGAGCGTCGCGTAGGTAGCCTCGATCGGGACCACCACCGTGAGCCAGAGGTCGAAGACCTCCGACACGAAGTCGCCCGCGTTGCCGCGCTCGAGCGCCCGGTGCGCGAGGATGTAGTGGTACCAGTAGCTGTTCTCGTGCCGGTCCAGCCGGTGCTGCAGCTCGCGGATGGTCTTCGCGCTGGTCTCGAGCGCGTCGGTCGAGCCGCTCTGCAGGTAGATCAGCAGGTAGGCGATCGCCTTGCGCCGGGTCTGGTTCTCGGCGTCGTTGCCCTCGCCCTCGTGCGGCGCCAGCGTGCCGAAGTAGTCGGTCGCGTAGCGGTCGAGGGAGATCCCCGCCTCGTTGCCGTAGCCCTTGAGCCGGTCTCCCAGCGAATGGGCGTCGGCCGACGAGTAGACGTAGGCGTAGTCGAGATAGCCCGACCAGACCGGTGACTCGGTGCCCGCATGCGACGTTCGCGCCCACAGCGCGAGCGTGAGCGCCAGTCCGATCGCGGTGCGCAACCTGTTCATCGGGCCCCCCCCGACCTGCGAAGGCAGCTGAGCGCGAAGGACAGCTCCGCGCAGCGATCGCCTTCGGCGCGCCCCGGCGCGCGCTCGATCCACATCAGAAACGCGTTCAGATTCTTGGTCTCGACGAAGAAGTAGTGTCCGGCCGAGCTCGCACACTCCTCACGATTTCCAACGGCTCCGAGCACCTGTTGCTTGAGATCGTCCTCGAGCCGATCGGTGCGGCACGCCGCCAGCGAGCCCAGCGGCACGCCGCGCAGCTTCTGGTTCGGCTCGGCGCGCGCAGCCTGCGTCGGCGGCGCAGTCACTCCGGGTCGGCTGTAGTCGCGCGTGTCGGTCGCGGACGCGGCGGCGGGTGAGTTGGCGCGATCGGCCGAGATCCCGGGCATGGCGAGCCCCTTCGTCGGCGGCGGGCGCCGCGCCACCACCGGCGCGGAGGGGGACGGCACCGAGGAGCGCGCCAGCGTCGACGACGGCGCGACGTCGGCGACGTTGTCCGGCGCGGGCGCGGCAGGCGCGGCGAGCACCGGGCGTACGATCGGAACGGGCGCAGCCTGCTTCGGACCCGGCACACCGGGCGGCAGGCTCGCCACCCGCGCGGGCGGAGCGGCGGGAGCCGGCGCCGACGGCGCAGTCACTGCGTCGATCGAGACCTTCGGCGCGCTCGGTCGCGCGGCGGGCTTCTCCGCGAGCGCCACCGGCTTCCACTGCGTGCGCGTGTCGGGCTGTGAGGCCTCGGCCACGACGGGCGCGGGCTTGGGCGCGTCGATCTGGACCGGCGGCGGGCGGCGCGCGGGCGGAGGCGGCTGCACGGGCGGCGCTTCCGTGCGCGGCGGCGGCGCGATCGGCGCCTGCTTCCACATCGGGACCGGCTCGGGCGCGACCGGCGGCGGGATCACGGGCTTCGGCTTCGGAGGTGGCTCGCGATGCTTCGGCGGCTCGGCCTTGTGCACCACCGGCGGCGGCTTCGGAGGCGGCTCGGCCTTGGCCACCACTACCGGCTCGGGCTTCGGTTCGGGCTCGGGCGGCGGCGGCTCGGGCAGCGGCTGCAGCACCTGCTCCGGCTCGGGAGCCGGCGGCGGCGGCTCGGGCGGCGGCACGTCCCGGAGCTCGACGATCTGGATCTCGCTCGGCGGCTCCTCCGGGGGCTGGATCGCGCGCAGCAGCGCGAACACCGTGAGTCCGCCGATCAGCACCGTCGCAGCGCCGCTCGTCGCGTTGGGCAGGAGCGACGGCGAGACCTCCCAGCGCACCTGCCGCGCGTCGATGCAGAGTCGCGCGGCGCCATGGCCGTAGCGGCGGCGGATCGCGCTGGTGGTCACTTCTCGTCCGAGATCCGCTCGATCGCGGCGCGGCGGTTGCTCGGCCAGATCTCCTCGATCATGCCCACCGCGAGCAGGAGGTCCTCGCTGCGCGAGTCGGCGTGGGGCGCCAGCAGCGGCCGGTCGAGGCCCTCCGAGCGCAGCCGCGTCAGCCGCGGCCGGAGCTCGTCCTTGCCGATGCGCGCAGGCGCGCCCGTCGGCGTCAGGATCTCGAAGGGCTGCTGTCCGTCACCCGGCGGAAAGACGCGGAGCTGCGCACCCTGGTACGTCGCCGCCATCGGCTGCGCGCCCGCGTCGTTGCCGATCTTCGGCACCACGATCTCGCCCAGATCGATGCTCTTGGCGCTGTCGGGCGTGCCCAGCTGCGTCATCGCGAGCAGGATCAGGAAGGCGAGGTCGACGAAGGAGAACAGCCACGCGGGCGTGTCGGAATGCGAGCCGGCCACGGGTCTCTACAGCGACCGCTTGCGCTGAAAACCGCGTGATGGGCGTCACAAAATCGGGGTGGGCGCTAGTGGCCCCCGCGGCGGCGGCCGCCTCGAGAGCCGCGGCGGCGGCCCCGGGAACGCTTGCGGCGCGCGCCGCTCGGGTCGATCGGCCCGCCGTCGGGCACGGCGGGCGCCGCCGGGTGTGTCGCCGAGTGACTCTGGTGACTGGGGTGACTCGGCTGACTCTGGGGCCGGCCCTCGTCGCTCGGCGCTCGCATCTCGGCTTCGCGGAGCACGCGCAGCAGCTCTTCGCCGAAGTGCTGCGTCCACCAGGTCTTCACCGGCCCGAGCGCCCGCAGCTCGTCGAGCGTGCGCGGCTGCACCGCCGCGACTTCCTCGAGCGACGCGTTCGGGCAGAACACGCCGGGATCGAGCCCGAGCTCGCGCGCGCGCAGGGCGCGCCAGCGCTTCAGCTCCTCGAGCCGCGCCTCGCCGCGGCGGTCGAGGCGGCGCCGGCCGTTCTGCGCCGCCTTGCGCTCCAGCGGGGGATGCTCGGGGCCCTCGAGCCCGCGGTGCACCGCATCGACAACGTCCTGCCCGAGCCGGCGCAGCACCAGGTCGGTGATGCCGCGGCGCTTGGCCAGCGCGCGGCGCGAGAGCGGCGGGTTCTGCGCCAGGTCGAGCAGCGTGCCGTTGCCCATCACCTTGAACGGAGGCCGATCGCTGTCGCGCGCGCGCTTGTCGCGCAAGAGAAAGAGCTCGCGCAGCACCGCCAGCGCGCGGGGCGAGAGCTTGCGCGCACCTTTGATCCGCAGGTAGCCCTGCTGGTCGAACTCGCGCTCGGGCCAGCTGCGCTGCTCGAGCCCGGTGAACTCTGCCTGGGCCCAGCTCCGCCGGCCCAGCGCCTCGAGCTCACGCTCCAGGATCTGCGACAGCTCGACCAGGTAGCGCACGTCCGCCGCGGCGTAGTCGATCTGCACGTCGCGCAGCGGCCGGCGGGACCAGTCGGTGCGCTGCTGGTCCTTCGACAGGCGCACGTCGAAGTGGCGCTCGACCAGCGCCCCGTAGCCCACCGCCGGATAGCCCAGCAGCTGGGCCGAGATCATCGTGTCGAACAGGTTCCGCAGCCGCAGCCCGGAGTGGCGGTTGAGCACGAACAGGTCGTACTCGGCCGCGTGAAACACCTTGCGGATCGAGGGGTTGGAGAGCACGGGAGCGAGCGCGTCGAAGGCGCTGGCCGGCACCGCCAGCGGGTCGATCAGGAACGTCCCGCACGAGGCGCTGATCTGGACCAGGCAGAGCTTGTCGAAGTAGTGGAAGAAGGAGTCCGCCTCGGTGTCGACGGCGATCACCTTCTCCAGGGCGAGCTTTTCGGCGAGCTCTTCGACCTCCGCGATCGTCTGGATGAACGGGTACTCGGCCATGAGCCGGCCTGGGGCTCCTTGCGGGGGATCGACCGTCCGGAACACGCGAATTCGGGGCGCGATCGGAGGGAGGCCCGCGACCCAGGCGCCGCGCGATTCTAACCGGAGCGGCGACTGCGGCCAGTGCCGGGCGGCGATTTTCCGAGCAGCTCCTCGAGCTGGTCCTCCAGGCGCTCGTGGGCCGCGAAGCTCTCGAGGAACGCCGCGAAGACGGCGCGGGCGGCCTCGGCGTGGCCCAGCTCGAGGTGCGCGGCCACCTGCTCCAGGTCCCGCCGGATGCCGATGTGGGCGACCCGCAAGCTCTTGATCGGGCCGCCCTGCGAGGGCGCGCGCTTCTCGGCCGCGGGGAACACGAAGTCCTCCTCGCGCACCAGGTGGGCGAGCAGGAGCTCGCGGTAGCCGGTGAAGGAGCGCGCCGCCCGCGCCGCCGAGCCCTGCTCGAGCGCGCGCGAGGTCTCCTTGGCCAGCGCCTCGAGCTTCTCTCCGCCCTCGCGCCAGCCCTCGAGCGTCCCCTGCGCCCTGACCGCCCTCTTCCGGGAGCGAGCCGCCATCCTGGCGCGGATCTTAGCCGATGGCGACCCTTTCCCGTCGTGCGCGCCCCGCTCGCCCTCGTCTTCGCGCTCTGCGCCGCGCTCTCCTGCGCGTCGCCGCCGCAGCTGCCGCCGCCTCCGACCACGGCGCTGGCGTGGCGCAGCTGCGGCGGAGGCTTCGTCTGCGCGGAGCTCTCGGTGCCGCTGGACCACGCGCTGCCGAAGGGCCCGAGGATCACGCTCGCCGTCGCGCGGCTGCCGGCCGATCCGGCGGCGCCGCGCATCGGCACGCTGGTCGTGAACCCGGGCGGCCCGGGCGTCTCGGCGATCGACTATCTGCGCTGGTCGTGGCCGCGCATGGCCGAGGCCGTGCGCGGGCGCTTCGACCTGGTGGCCTTCGACACGCGCGGCACCGGCCGCTCGACGCCGCTCGACTGCCATGGCGCGTTCGCCGAGCTCATGGCGCAGGATCCCGCACCCGCCGACGACGCCTCGTGGGAGCGCGCCGTCGCCGCGAGCCGCGCGCTCGCCCGGGAGTGCGTCGAGAAGTTCGGCGCATTGCTCCCCTACATGGGCAGCGCGGACAACGCGCGGGACCTCGACTGGCTGCGCGCTGCGCTCGGCGAGGAGCAGATCTCGTTCCTCGGCTACTCGTACGGCACGGCGCTGGGCGCGGCCTACCTCACGCTCTACCCCGAGCGCGTGCGCGCGTTGGTGCTCGACGGCTCGATCGACCCGAGCTTCGACCTCGAGCAATTTGCTCGCGAGCAGGCCGTCGCGGTGGAGAACGCGCTCGCGGCCTACGACGCCAAGGCACAGAGCAAGGGCTGGCACGGCACCGACGCGCTCGACGCCGCGTTCGCGCGCGCGAAGACCAAGAGCACCGTGCTCTACGCGGCCGCCGAGGGTCTGTCGTCGCCGCCCGGCGGCTGGCACGACCTGGCCGACGCGCTCGGGCGCGAGCAGCTGGGCGACTCGAGCGGGCTCGACGACCTCGCCACGCGCTACTTCGGGCTGCGGCCCGACGGCAGCCGCGAGCTCTCGGTCGAGGCGCAGCTCGCCACGCTCTGTGCGGATCAACACCGCATGGTGTCGGTCGACGCTTACCGCGCGGCGCTGCCAGAGCTCGCGGCGGCATCGCCGCACTTCGGCCCTGGCAACCTGCTCTCGCACCTGCCGTGCGCGTTCTGGCCGCCCCCGGCGAGCGCGCTGCCGCGGATCGGCGCGCGCGGCGGGCCGCCGGTGCTGGTGCTGGCGAACAGCGGCGACCCGCTCACGCCGCACCTCTGGGGCGAGCGGCTGGCGGCGCGCTTCCCGCAGGCCACCCGGGTCGACGTCGAGAGCCAGGCGCACACCGCGTACGGCCGCGGCGACGCCTGCGTCGACGGCGTGGTCGAGGGCTACCTGCTCGCGCCTGCGCCGCCGTCGCGCACGCACTGTCCGTAGCCGGAGCGGTCCCTAGCCCAGCGTTCGCACCAGCTCGCTCATCGCGATCCCGAGCACGATGAACGGCGTGAGATAGAGCAGCAGCAGTCCGCCGCGCACCAGGATCGGCTGCTCCAGGTGGAGCATCAGGTAGAACGGCGAGGACACGCCGACGAAGAAGTTGGCGAGCCCCCAGCCGATCTTCCCGCTCACGAACGCGTGGATCGCCATGCTGAGCGCGATGATGGTGTTCAAGAGCAACGCCCCGATCGCCGGCCACATCCAGCGCGCGAACCAGGCGTGCACAGCGTCCTGCTGCTTGATCGTGAGGTCGTGGCCGAGCCCCTGGCGCAGGCCGTCCTCGAACGAGGCCGCCATCGCGGCGTCCTTCCCGTTCGCCTTCGCGGCTTCGTTCGGATCGACGTGCGTCGGCATCTCGCGCGTCTCCACGTGCGACCGGTACTTCTCGGGGATGTCGTACAGGTCCTGCGTGAAGTGCACGTGGCCCTGGTCGTCCTTGTACTTGTAGGCCTGAGCCCCGGCGCGGCCGGCGGCGAGCGCGAGCCCGACCGCGAGCGCGATCGCCACGGCGACCCTGTCCCTGCGAGCGCGTGTCTCCATGGCAGGAACATCGGCCGCGGGAAGCGGACGCCTTTACCCGTTAGAGTACGGCGCCATGCGCTGGTCGCAGACGTTCATTCCCACGCTCCGGGACGATCCGGCCGACGCCGAGGCCACCAGCCACCGGCTGATGCTGCGCGCGGGCCTGATCCGCCAGCTCGGCGCGGGGATCTACTCGAAGCTTCCGCTCGCCGAGCGGGTCGCGCGCAAGGTCGAGGGCATCGTGCGCGAGGAGATGGCGCGGATCGGCGCGCAGGAGTTCCGCCTGCCCATGCTCCACCCGGCCGAGCCCTGGAAGGAGAGCGGGCGCTGGAGCTCGGTGAAGGAAGAGCTCTTCCGCCTGCGCGACCGCAAGCAGGCCGACATGGCGCTGGCGATGACCGCCGAGGAGATCTTCACCACCATCGCGCGCGACGAGCTGCGCAGCTACCGCCAGCTGCCCCAGATCTGGTACCAGATCGGCGACAAGTTCCGCGACGAGCCGCGGCCCAAGTCCGGCGTGCTGCGCGGCCGCGAGTTCACCATGAAGGACTCGTACTCGTTCGATCTCGACCGCGCCGGCCTCGACGCGTCGTTCGCCAAGCACGCCGAGGCCTACCGCCGGATCTTCTCGCGTTGCGGCGTCGAGATCATCCCGGTCGAGGCCTCGTCGGGCTCGATGGGCGGCAGCGAGTCGGTCGAGTTCATGGCGGTCTGCGACGCCGGCGAGGACTGGATCGTGGTCTGCCCCGGCTGCAACTACGCCGCGAACCTGGAGAAGGCGACCTCGGTGGCGAGCGCGGTCGTCGACCCGCCCGAAGGGCCCGTGCCAGAGAAGTTCGCCACGCCCGGCGTGCGCACGATCGAGGACCTGGTGCGCTTCCCCGGCGGCGCGCCCGCGGAGCGTCAGATCAAGACGCTGGTGTACGTGGTCGACGGCGGGCCGCTCTTGCTGCTGCTCCGCGGCGACCACGAGCTGAACGAGGTGAAGCTCGGCGAGCTGCTCGGCGGCGCACAGGCGCGGCCGGCGCATCCCGAGGAGTGCCGCGCGGCGCTGGGAGCGCTGCCCGGGAGCCTGGGCGCCGTCGGCGTGCGCGGACTGCGCATCGTGGCGGACCAGGCGCTCGAGGGCCGGCGCGAGATGACCACCGGCGCGAACGAGAACGACTTCCACCTGCGACACGTGGACGTGTCGCGCGACATCGCGAATCCCGAGTGGGCCGACCTGCGCAACGCGCGCGCCGGCGACGGCTGCGTCCGCTGCGGCAAGACGCTCGAGCTCAAGAAGACCATCGAGATGGGCCACATCTTCAAGCTCGGCCTCTACTACTCGGAGCCGATGGGCGCGCGCGTGCTCGGCGCCGACGGCAAGGAGACGCCGCTGGTGATGGGCTCGTACGGCATCGGCATCGAGCGCATCATGGCGGCCGCGATCGAGGCCCACCACGACGCGAACGGGATCGTCTGGCCGGCGGCGATCGCGCCGTTCGACGTGGTGCTCTCGACGGTGAAGGCGAGCGACGCCGAGCAGCGCGAGAAGTCGGAGCGGATGTACGCCGAGCTCGCGGCCGCCGGCTTCGAGGTCCTGCTCGACGACCGCGACGAGCGCCCGGGCGTGAAGTTCAAGGACGCCGACCTGGTCGGCATCCCCTTCCGCGTGGTGTTCGGTCCGCGCGCGCTCGCGAAGGGCTGCGTCGAGTTCGTGGTGCGCGCGGGCGGCGAGTCGCGCGAAGTCCCTCTCGCCGACGTGCGCGCCGAGCTCGCGCGCAGGCTGGGCAGGTGACCGCCCCGCTCACGCGGCTCTCGGAAGAGGAGCAGATCTTCCGCGACAGCGTGCGCGCCTTCGCCGACAAAGAGCTGGCGCCGCGCGCGGCCCGGCAGGACGCGCAGGGCCACTACGACCCCGATCTCGTGCCCAAGCTGTTCGAGCTCGGCGTGATGGCGATCGAGACGCCGCAGGAGTGGGGCGGCGCCGGCGGGAGCTTCTTCCTGTCGGTGCTCGCGATCGAAGAGCTCTCGCGCGCCGACGCCGCGGTCGCGGTGCTGGTCGACGCGCAGAACACGCTGGTGGCGAATGCGCTGCTGCGCTTCGCGGCGCCGGAGCTGAAGCAGCGCGTGCTCTCGCGCATGGCGAGCGGTACGGTCGCGTCGTACGCGCTGTCGGAGGCAGGCTCGGGCAGCGACGCCTTCGCGCTGGCCACGCGTGCGGTCGAGGACGGCGACGCCTTCGTGCTCAGCGGCCGCAAGCTGTGGATCACCAACGCCGTCGAGGCCGGCGTGTTCCTGGTCATGGCCAACGCCAACCCCGGCGCCGGCTACCGCGGCATCACCAGCTTCGTGGTCGAGAAGGGCATGCGGGGGTTCTCCGTGGGCCGCAAGGAGGACAAGCTCGGCATCCGCGCGAGCTCCACCTGCGAGCTCGTGCTCGACGGCGTGCGCGTGCCCAGGGCCAACGTGGTCGGCAAGGTCGGCCAGGGCTACAAGATCGCGATCGAGACCCTGAACGAGGGCCGGATCGCGATCGGCGCGCAGATGGTCGGGATCGCGCAGGGCGCGCTCGAGGACGCGCTCGCCTACACCGCCCAGCGCAAGCAGTTCGGCAAAGCGATCGGCGCGTTCCAGGCGGTGCAGTTCCAGCTGGCGCAGCTCGCCACCGAGGTCGAGGCCGCGCGGCTCATGGTCTACAACGCGGCGCGGCTGAAGGACGCGGGCGAGCCCTTCCTCACCCAGGCGGCGATGGCGAAGCTGTTCGCCTCGCAGGTCGCCGAGCGGGTCACCTCCCAGGCGATCGAGCTGTTCGGCGGGGTCGGCTACACGCGCGAGTACCCGGTGGAGAAGCGCTGGCGCGACGCGAAGATCGGCAAGATCTACGAAGGCACCAGCAACATGCAGCTTCAGACCATCGCCAAGCAGATCCAGAAGGGGGAATGAGGGCCTGGCCAACCTGCTCTCGCTGTTGCGGCTCCTGCTCGCCGGCCCACTGGTGCTTGCGGTCGCGCGCGGCTCGGCCGCCGGGGGGCGGCTCGGCGCAACGCTCTTCTGTGTCGCGGTGGCGACCGACCTGGCCGACGGTCCGATCGCGCGGGCGCGCGGCACCGCCAGCGCGCTGGGGCGCGTGCTCGACCACCTGGCGGACTTCACCTTCGTCGATTCGGGGCTCGCGGCCGCCGCGCTGCGCGGGGCCGTGCCGCTGGCGCTGCCGTTGCTGGTGGCGCTCGCGTTCCTGCAGTACGTCGCGGACTCGTACTGGCTGCGGCGCGCGGGCGAGCTGCGCATGAGCTGGCTCGGCCGCTGGAACGGGATCCTCTACTTCGTGCCACTCGCGGGGGCGCTCCTGGTCCAGCTCGGTGCCGCGGCGCTCGCGGCGCCCACGCTGTGGGTCGGCTGGGCGCTGGTGCTGTCGACGGGCCTGTCGATCGCGGACCGCGCGCTCTCGCTCCGCCGCGAGGCGGAGGGCGGAGCGTGAGGCCGGCCGCGCTCGCGCTCGCGCTGGGGCTGCTCGGCGCGGCCTGCGCCACCGCGCCGCCGGCCGAGCCCGCTGCGCCGGCAGCGGCGGCGCGCTCGTCCGCCGAGAGCATCCCGGGCTTCCACGCGCTGACACCGACCGGTGTCGAGGTGGTCTACGACCCGGCGCGCCGGGCCTACGCCGTGCCCTCCGCGTCCGGGACCTGGTGGGTCGACGGCCACTACTACCGCCGCGCCAGCGGAGTCTGGCAGGCGTCGAGCTCGCTCGACGGGCCCTGGCAGGCCTGCCCGCCCGCCGACCTGCCGCTCGGCCTGCGCGACTAGCCCGCCGCGCGCCCCAGCTATCCTGCCGCCATGTTGCGCGTGCTCTTCTCGACGGCGGGGCTGCTCGTGCTCTCGAACCTGTTCATGACCTTCGCCTGGTACGCGCACCTGCGGAACCTGTCGCAGCGGAGCTGGTGGATCGCGGCGCTGGCGAGCTGGTCGATCGCGCTGTTCGAATATCTATTGCAGGTGCCGGCGAACCGCATCGGCTACACCGCGCTGTCGCTGCCGCAGCTGAAGATCCTGCAGGAGGTGATCACGCTGCTCGTGTTCGTGCCCTTCTCGGTGCTCTACATGCAGAACCCGGTGAAGCTCGACTTCCTCTGGTCGGGGCTGTGCATGATGGGCGCGGTCTACTTCATGTTCCGCGGCTGAGGCGTATACTCAGGGCGACCGCCGGAGAACAGGAGGGCAGAAGAGCGGATGGACGTCCAAAAGCTGCTTCGCAATCCCAGGTTCCGACTCGAACGAGGCCCCGCACCCGACCCGGTCCAGGTGAAGCAGTTCCAGGAGCACGCGCCGCCCAACCTGCCCCGCACCTACGTCCGCTTCCTCGAGGCGTGCGACGCCGCTCGCGGCAGGATCCCCTACGACACCGGCTACATCGCGTTCTTCCCGCTCGAGGCCGCGCTCGACCAGAACCGGAAGCACCACGTCGGCGAGAACCTGCCGGGCTTCTTCGCCTTCGGCTCCGACGGCGCCGACGAGCTCTACGTCTTCGACCTGCGCGGCGAGGACGGCGCGCCGGTGTGCTGCGTCTCGGCGAAAGCGACCGGCATCGCCGACGTCTCGCGCATCACCAACAGCTTCTCGGAGTTCCTCGAGGGCATCGTGCTGATGGGCGGAGCTACGTAGCGCGCGCGGGTGGCGGCGTCTCGAACAGCGCTCCGTAGGCGCGGCGCAGGAACAGCAGCCCGATCGCCGCGTTGAAGAACAAGAAGAAGTTGTGCTGGACGAAGCCGAAGATCGAGGCCTGTCCGGCGTAGTTCGAGAACAGCACCACCCACAGCGTCACCGCCACCGCGCGCATCGGCGTCGGCGCCGCCGCCCCGAAGAAGACCACCGGCACGTAGCCCATCATCTGGCGCAGCTCGACCTGGATGCCGAACAGGTGAGCCGCCGCGGTGTAGACCCCGATCGCGGCGAGCATCGCGGGCGCCCGGATCGCCATCAGCGCCAGGTACTGCCACGGCTTCGCCAGCGCGAACGCGCGGAACACGGGCCGCTCGCGCAGCGAGGCGCCGGCCCGGATCCAGCCGCCGAAGAAGGCGATGAAGGCGACGAACACCAGCACCGCGGCGCCCGCGATCCAGGGAATCAGATCGAACTCCGCCGGCAACTCGCTGCGCGCCATGGTGTAGCCGAGCGTGGCCCAGGACAGGAGGTAGTAGACCTCGCAGAACATGATGAACAGCATGCTCGAGCCGACCTCCCAGCCGGGGATGCCGTGGCGGCGATTCATGTAGAGCGCGATCGCGCCCTTGCCGACCTGCTCGTTCACGATCGAGATGATGTAGGCCGAGGCGCGCACCGGCAGCACGTCGAGATAGCGGACCGGCGCGTTGAACCAGTTGATCACGCGCCACAGCACCAGCGTGTCGATCGCCAGGTACAAGAGCGAGTACGGAATCATCAGCGCCAGCCACGGACCCCAGCGCACCGCCGCCACCACCTGCTCCATGTACGTGGCGACGTCGAGGTTCTGGCGGTGCGCGGCGCCGCGCACGTACGAGAACAGGAAGAAGAAGCAAATCCCGGTGACCGCCCAGGGCAGGAGCTTCTGCCACAGCGGGGCGCGCCGGATCGGTCCGTCGGCGGCGCCGTTCACGCCGCCGCCTCGAGCTCGAGCGTGCGCTCGAGCGTGTCGTCGAGCGGGTGGAGCTCGAGCCGCAGCGCCCGCGCGGCCGGCGCAGGGTCGAGCCGCACGTCGTCGAGCATCACGTCGAGCACGTCGGGCGAGAAGCCGGGGCCGAGCCAGCGCTCGCGCAGCCCGCACACGATCCGCAGCGCGGCCGCGGGCACGGGGATGACGCGCGGGGAGCGGCCGCGCAGGCGGGCGCAGCGCGCGATCAGCTCGCGGCGGCGCAGCGACTCGGGGCCGACCAGGTCGAGCACCGCGCCGCGCGCGCAGTCCGGGTCCAGCGCGGCGTTGAGCGCGGCGTCGGCGACGTCGCGCGCATCGGCGGGCTGCTCGAGGTTCTCGCCCCCGTCCAGCAAGAGCGCCAGCGGCCGCTCGCTCTGCCGCGCCAGCGCGTGCGCTCCCAGGCTGTCGCACGCGAGCAGGAGCGGACAACGCACGATGGTGTAGGGGCAGCCACTCTCGCGCACCACCGCCTCGGCCTCGCCCTTGCTGCGGTAGTAGGCGTTCGGCGAGCCCGGGTCGGCGCCGACCGCCGACACCAGCACCAGCTTCTGCGCCCGGCCGCTGGCCGCGGCCGCCGCGATCGCACGCGCAGTGCCCACGTTCGCGCCCGCGTAGCCCTCCTCGCGCGTCGGAACGAGCACTCCGGCCAGGTGGACCACTCCCTGGGCCCCGGTGCACGCCTCGCGCAGGCCCTCCGCGTCGTTCCAGTCGACGCGCCGGACGCTGGTGCGGACGTCGCGCCGCGCGGCGAGCTGCGTCTCCGCGCGCGCCGAGCGCACCAGCGCCACCAGCTCGACGCCGGGCCGGGCGAGCGCGCGCTCCAGCAGCACGCGTCCCAGCGCGCCGTTTGCCCCCGTCACGACGACGCGCGGCATGCTAGACGAAGCGCCCCCGCCCGACGATCGCCCAGACCGCCTCGACCGAGTCCCCGCGCGCCGCGTAGTAGCGGTCGTGCAGGTTGATGGTCGTGTCGCCGTGACTCGGCAGGATCCGGATGCGCTGGCCGGGCGAGACGTCGACGCCCTCGTCGAGCAGCACATGGCCGTGCTCCTCGGAGAGACCGACCACGCGCGCCCCGAGGTCGAGGGCGACCGGCAGCCCGAAGTCGCTCGACAGCGACTTCACGCCCGCGTCGGTCACGACCAGTCTGCCGCGGCGGTGGATCACCGTGGTGTGGAGGCTCAGCGCCAGCTCGAAGTCGCTGCGCACCTCGCGATAGCGGCCGTCCATGAACACGTAGCTGCCCGCCTGGATCTCGGTGACGCCTGGCACGGTGCCGGTGAGGTCGAAGGTGCCGGTGCCGCCCGACGAGACGATCTCGGGCGCGAGGCCGGCCGCGCGCAGCGCGTCCACGTGCGCGCAGAGCGCCGCGGCGGCGGCCTCGGCCAGCTCCTTGCGTTTCGCCGCGTCGGCGACCAGCACCGCGTGGCCCTCGTAGCCCATCACGCCGCGGTACGCGACGCGGCTCGCGCGGAGCCGGCCCGCGAGCGCGACGGTCTGCTCGGCGGTCGAAGTGCCGCAGCGGTGCATGCCCGTGTCGACCTCGACCAGCGCCCCCAGCCGCGGCGCAGGCGAACGCGCGCCGCCGAGCGCCGCGTCCAGCGCGTCGACCTGGTCCGCGCTGTCGACCGCGACCACGAGCTCCGGCAGCACCTGAGCGAGCTCGATCAGCCGCGCGAGCTTCGCCCCGCCCACCAGCTGGTTCGCGATCAGCACGCTCGCGCGGACTCCGCCCGCGGCCAGGGCCTCGGCCTCGCCCAGCTTGGCGCAGGTGATCCCGATCGCTCCGGCGGCGAGCTGTCGCTGCGCGACCTCGACACACTTCGGCGTCTTCCAGTGCGGGCGCAGCTTTGCGCGCTTGTCGGCGAAGAAGCGGCTCATCGCTGCGACGTTGCGCTCCATGCGCTCGAGATCCACGACCAGTGCGGGTGTGTCGATCTCGGCCACGCGCATGCCTCATGCTAGCATGGCCACCGTGATCGCGAAGATCGTGTACGCGGTCGCGGGGGTAGCGCTCGCGTTCTCGCTGGTCGGATTGCGCCGCGCGTCGAACGACATCCAGCGCTCGAGCACGGTGCTGGCCGGCGGTGTCCCCGCGGTGGTGTGGGAGCCGACCGCGCCCGTCGGGTTCGGCGCGCCCGCCTCGTTCGACCCGCCGGTGCCCGTCGTGATCCTGTGTCACGGCTTCGCCGGCGACAGCGCGATGATGAGCTCGCTGGCGCGGCGCATCGCCCACGCGGGCTACGCCGTGATCGCGATCGAGTTCCACGGCCACGGCGAGAACCGCAATCCCTTCAGCTTCTCGCTCGACGGAGCGGAGCTGCGCGCCGACATCGACGCCGCACTCCTGTTCGCGCGCACGCAGCCGCGCTTCGACGGCGAGCGCATCGCGCTGGCCGGCCACTCGATGGGCGCGTTCGCGGTTGTCTCGCACGCCGCGCACGACCCAGGCGTCGCGGCGGTGGTCGCAATCTCGGGCGGCGCGCCCAGCGGTCCGTTCACCCCGCCCAACACGCTCGCGATCTGGGCCGCCGGCGATCCGCCCGGCCTGCGCAAGCTCGAGCGCGAGATGGCGGCGAAGCAGGCGGGGCTCGAGCAGCTGGTCGAAGACAAGACCTACGGCGAGGCGGCGCGCGGCACCGCGGTGCGCATGACCGAGGTGCCGGGCGTCGACCACGTCACCATCCTGTACTCGGCCGAGGCCGCGCGGCGCATCGTCGACTGGCTGGGCGAGACACTCGGGCCCGGTCACGGGACGCCCGAGACTCCCGGGCCCGATCCGCGGCTTCCGTTCGTGTTCGCGGGCCTGGCCGCCGCGGTCGTGCTCGCCGGCGGGCTGCCGCGGCTACTGGCGCCGCTCGCGCCGCGCATGGGGCTCGCCCCCGTGCCGAAGCCCCACGTGCCGCTGGCGCTGCTGTTGCTGTCGCTCGCCGCGGCGGTGCTGATCCAGTCGGGAGCCGACTCACTCGCGACCCGCGGGATCTTCTCGTTCGTGCCGCTCACCGCGGGACGCGAGCTGTTCGAGTTCTTCGCGCTCACCGGCGTGATCCTGCTCGCCCTCGGCGCCCGGGTCCGCGCCGTCTCGGCGGATGGTCTCTCGGACGCGCGCACCTGGCTCACCGCGGGCGCGCTCTTCACCGCGATCTACGGCGTGTTCGGCACGCTGGGGCTGCCGTTCTGGGACGTCTTTCCGGCGCCTCACCGGCTGCTCTGGGCGTTCGTCGCAACCGCGCTCTTCCTGCCCTACTTCGGCGCGAGCGAGTGTCTCCTCCGCGGCGCCGGCCACACCGGCTTCTGGCTGCCCGCCGTCGGAAAGCTGCTCACCCTGGCCGTGATCGCAGCGGCGTGTCTCACCGGGTTCCTGCCGTTCGTGATCATCCTCGGGATCGCGGCGATCGCGCTCAACTTCGTGCTGTTCGAGATCGTCGCGATCCGCATCGGCCGGCGCATGCCGGGTCCGTGGATCGCGGCGCTGTTCCAGGCCGCGTTCACCGGCTTCGCGTTCGCGGCGATCTTCCCCTACGAGGGCTGACTCACCCTTCGGGGCTCTCTTGGTCGAGCCAGCGCAGCAGCGGGCGCAGCGGCGGCTGTCCGTCGTGGTTCCAGTCGAGCGGCGGAAGCTGCATGCGGCCCAGCGGACAGAGCCGCGAGACGCCAGCGGCGGCTGCGAGCTCGGCCAGACGCGGGCGCTCGATGCCGAAGCCCGCGTGGCCGATGCACGAGAGCTGCGGTGCGAGCGGCCCGCAGAACCCGCCGAGTGACTCGAGGTCGGGGACCGGCACGATCGAGACGAAGCGGAAGATCCCCGGGGGCGGACGCACGTCGCCCGACTCGAGCGCCACGGTCCAGGTCGACGCGCCCGCGGCCATCTCGAGCCGCGTTCCCTCGCGCACCGCCGCGCGCGCGCGCAGCTCGACCAGCTCGGCGGCCTCCGCCGTGTCGAGCCGGCCGCGGGGCAGCTCCTCCTCGAGCTCCTCGAGCGCGCTCGCCAGCGCACGCGCCAGCTCCGCCGCGCGCCCTCGCGGCGAATCGACGCAGAGCGCCCACGAAGGCGAGAGGCAGCCGCGGCCGTCCCAGAGCGCGGCGTCGAGCGCCAGCCGGCGTGCCGCGACGAGCGGCTCGACGGCGGGACCGACCGCCGCCAGCGAGAGCTTGTGGCCGTAGCCGAGGAAGGGGCGCGCTCCGACGCGCACCCGGATCGCGGCGATCGTGGCGTCGCTGCCGTGCGCGACCACGGCGTCGGCCTCGTCGAGCGCCTTGGCGTCGCCGCCCACCGCGAGCGCGGCGCCGACCGCTGGATCGGTGCGCGCGAGTGACTCGGCGAACAGCCGGGCCGAGAGCGGATCGGCCGACGACGGCTTCGCGTACACGGCGGAGCCGGCCAGCAGCGGCAGCGCCAGCGCCGAGAACGCCGCCGTCGGGATCGAGCCGGCCAGCCACACTGCGGTGACGGGCGGCACCCAGCAGGGGTCGGCGAGCTCGCGCGCGCGCAGCGCGCTGAGCGCGTGCTCGGTCCAGCCCGCGAGTGCGAGCTCGATGCCGCGCTCGATCACCGGCGGCGAGTAGATGCCGTGGTCGCGGGAGAGTTGCGCGCGCTCGGAGGAGTGCGGCGCGGCCCAGCGCGCGAAGGTCTCCGCCAGCGCGCGCGTCACCCGCTGCGGCTCGAGCGCCCCGCGCGCGCCCGCCAGCTCGACCAGCTCTCTCACGGCGTCCCCAGCAGCGCGTCGGCGGCGAGGGAGCAGCCGCGCGCCTCGGCGCCGCGCAGCCGGCCGAGCACGCGGAAGCCGGAGCCTTCCATCTCGCCGAGGTCCGAGGTCTGCACCGCGAGCACCGAGCCCACGTTTGCGAGGTCGTAGTGCACGAGCACGCCCGCCTCTCCCGCAGCGACGTCGAGTCCGCTGGTCGGATCGACGGCGCGCGTGCGTACCCAGGGGGGAACGCGCTTGACGTCGCTCGGCACGCCGGTCCGCAGCGTCGGCTCGTAGAACTGGCTCGCCAGCTCGCACATCCCGTACTGGTTCACGATCCGCGCGCGCGGCACACCGAGCGCCGCGGCGATCGCGTCGTGCAGCTCTTCGCGCCCGAGCTCGCGCGAGCGGCCCTTGAAGCCGCCGGTCTCCATCACGCGCGTGCCCGCGGGCAGCGCGAGCCCGCGCCCGCGCTCCGCCAGCCGGTCCAACAGGTGCACGAACGCGAACGCCGTGCCGACCAGCGCGAGCGGATCGCGCGTACCGGCGAGCTCGGCGATCGCGGCGTCGGGATCCCAGCCGTCCGTTCCCACCAGAAAGCGGCTCGCGGGCGTGCCCATGCGAGCGACCGCGCGCGAGAACATGTACGAGAGCGACGAGTCGGGAGCGTCCTCCGCGGAAGGGGCGAGCACCGCGAAGCGGATCCGCTCCAGGTCGGGGCAGACGAAGGCGCGGAAGGTCGCCTCGAGCGAGGCGTCGTAGAGCGCGAGGTCGTCGAGCTCGAGCGCGCCCCGCGCCGCCGTGGAGCTCCCGCTGGTGCGGAAGGTGCGCACCGTCGCGCTCGGCGGGAAGATCGCGAGCCGCGCCTCCTTGAACGCGCCCGTCGGCACGGCGGGGATGTCGCGCCAGTGGCGCACGCCGCGCGGGTCGCGGCCGAACGCCGCGCACAGCTTGCGGTACGCCGCGCCGCTCTCCCACTGCAGCCGGAACAGCGCGAGCGCGAGACGTTCGAAGCGCTCCTCCGAGGGTTTCGCGTCGAGGCCCTCGGCGATCCAGGCCAGGAGCACGCGCTCGATCTCCGCACGAGTCACCGCAGCAGCTCCCCGAGCTGGTCCGCGAAGGCGTCGCAGAGCGGCTCTGCAATGCCGAGCGCGGGCGTGAGCGCCAGCGTGCGGTTGTCCGGGCCCTCGCCGAGCGCGATCCAGCCCGCACGCAGGAGCTTCCCGCCGAGCTCGCGCGCGTAGGCGGCGTCGTCGAGCTCGACCGCGACCAATAGCCCCCGCCCGCGCAGCGCGCGCACGCGCGCGCTGCCGCCCAGCTGCTTCCCCAGCCGCGCCAGCCAGCGGGCGCCCAGCTCGTCTGCGCGGCGCAAGAGCGACTCGCTCTCGAGCGTCCGCAGCACCGCCAGCGCGGCAGCGCAGCCGAGCGGATTGCCGAGATGGGTGCTGGTGTGCAGCGCCTCCCCGCGCGACGCCGGCCAGCGCCGCATCACCTCGGGTCGGCCCGCGCAGGCCGAGATCGGAAAGCCCCCGCCCAGCGCCTTGCCGAGCGCCACCACGTCGGGCAGCACGCCCTCGTGCTCGCAGGCGAGCCAGCGGCCGGTGCGACCCAGTCCGGTGTAGACCTCGTCCGCGACGAGCAGCGCGCCGACCTCGTCGGCGATCGCGCGCAGCTCGGCCACGAATCCGCGCGGCGGGAACACCAGTCCGCCGCGGCCCTGGATCGGCTCGAACAGGATCGCCCCCACGTCGCCCGCGCGCGCGGCGCGACGCGCGGCCTCGGCGTCTCCGTAGGGAACGAAGCGCGTCTGTCCTGCGAGCCGCGCCAGGAACGGACGGCGGAAGTCGTCGCGCCAGGTCGCGTCGAGCGCGCCCAGCCCGAGACCGTGGTACGCGCCCTCGAACGCGATCACCGCGGGCTTGCCGGTGGCCACGAGTGCAGTCTTCAGCGCCGACTCGACCGCGTCGGAGCCCGAGCTCGACAGGATCGCGCAGCCGAGCGGGCGCGGGAGCACGCGCTGGAGCGCCTCGAGCAGCTCGACCTTCCGCTCCGCGGGGAACACGTCGCCGAGCGCGTGCACGAGCTGGGCTGCCTGCGTCTGCAGCGCCGCGACCAGCGCCGGGTGCCCGTAGCCGAGCACCGCCGCGCCGAAGCCGGCGGCGAGGTCCACGAAGCGGTTCCCGTCGACGTCGAACAGGTTCGCGCCTGCGCCGCGGGCGAACACCAGCGGCGCGGGCGGCCCCTGGAAGGTGACCTCGGGGCACTCGCTCTGCGCGAGCCGCACCGCCAAAGCGCGCGACCGTGGTCCCGGCACTTCGGTGGCGATGCGCGGCAGCTCCTGGCCGGTCACG
>Ga0318552_10000092_pt1 | contig 23712 bp, 17 predicted proteins | sample GRESIP082b2f20_FD_203516 | JGI IMG/M metagenome (GOLD analysis project Ga0318552, IMG submission 203516) | Tropical soil microbial communities from Luquillo Experimental Forest, Puerto Rico - GRE.SIPMG.082b2f20 | ecosystem: Environmental > Terrestrial > Soil > Tropical forest > Bulk soil...
CTATCCCGCCGCCAGCAGGACACGCTGGCGGCGGGATAGTGGCGGCGCCACGCTGGTGGCCGTGCCGTCAGCACCGGGATCCTGGTAGGCCTGATCCAGGTCGTCGCCGGTCTCCGCGGCCTGGCGGGACCGGCGGCCGGCGTCCCAGGCCAGGCACACCGCGGCGATCATCATGAGCAGTCCGTCCAGTGGTTTGCCGGACGCGGCAGTGAAGGCCGCGATCAGCAGCAGGATGATCACCACTGGCATGCGCAAGCCCACCAGCAACGCGATCGCGTGCCCGGACCTGGTCCGGGTCGCCTCCTGGTCCCGCATACCCGGACCTGAGTGGGTCACGAGCACAAGCTAGCGCCGCCCATCCCGCGGTGGGAAGCCTGTTCCGGCCGGGCGCGGGCCGCTACCGGCGGCCGGCCGCGAAAGGTGCCGCGGCCGGGGAAGGCCCGAACCAGGCCGCCGCCCGAAGATCTGGGGCGCTGGCCGGACCCGGCTGCTCATCCGCACCACCGAGCGGTGGAGACAGCCGCTGGGCAGGCGTGACTACCCGTCGGAGGTTGCTAGCGTCCTTCCATGGCACCGCGCCGCCGCCCACCGGCGATGGTCATCGCCGCAGCCGTCACCGCTGCGGTGCTGCTGGCGGCCGGCATCGCGCTCGGGGTGGCGCTGGCCCGCCCCGAGCCACTGACAATACGCAACCTGCGCATCGCCGTCGTGGACGGACCGCGCGACAACCAGCGGGTGGTCCTCGACGCGAGCTTCTTCCTGCCCCCCGGGACGGCCAAGGTGCCCGCCATCCTGCTGGCCCACGGCTTCGGGGAGACCAAGTACGCGGTCCAGCCGGAGGCCGAATCCCTGGCCCGGGCCGGGTTCGCGGTGCTGACCTGGTCCGCCCGCGGCTTCGGCGCTTCCACCGGCCAGATCGGGCTGAATTCGCCCGACTACGAGGTCAAGGACGTCGAGCAACTCGTCAGCTGGCTCGCCCGGCAGCCGCGGGTGCGGCTGGACCGCCCGGGCGACCCGCGGGTCGGCATCGCCGGGGAATCCTACGGTGGCGGGATCGCGCTGCTCGCCGCCGCCTACGATCACCGGATCGACGCGGTCGTCGCCCAGAGCACCTGGAACAACCTGGCCGCGGCCCTGTTCCCGAACGGCGCCGGCGGGGGCCCGGCCGGCGGGGTGTTCAAGCGGCAGTGGGCCGGCCTGCTGTTCACCCAGGGCTCGGCCGGGTTCGGTGCCAGCGCTGGCGGCGCCCTGCCGTTCCAGGCCGGTACCAGCCAGCCAGGCGGCGCCGGGCCCGCCGCCGCCCTGCCGCCCGCCGGGGCGGCCCGGTCCGCCCTGTGTGGCCGGTTCCAGCCCCAGATATGTGCCACCTACCAGCAGATCGCCACCACCGGCCAGGCCACCCCGCAGGCCATCTCACTGCTGCTGCGATCCAGCCCGGCCAGCGTCGCGGGCCGGATGCGCGCCCCCACCCTGCTGCTCCAGGGCGAAAACGACTCGCTGTTCGGCATGGACCAGGCCAACGCCAACTACCAGGCCATCCGCCGTAACGGTGGCCCGGTGAACATGGTCTGGTTCGCCGGCGGGCATGATGGCGGCGACCAGGAGACAACCCGGATCAACGCGCTCACCGCGCAGTGGCTCAGCCACTGGCTGGCCCCGGGCGTCACCGGGCAGGCCGCTACCGGGCAGCCCGGGTTCGCGGTGACCCGGGTACTCGGCTTCGACCCATCCAGCGACCAGGCCTCGCTCGGCATCGCCACCGCCGCGAGTTACCCGGGGCTGGCCGGGACCACCCGGAGACTGGTCCGGCTCACCGGCCCGCCGCAGGCGATCGTCAGCCCGGCCGGCGGTGCCCCCGCCTCCATCTCGGTGTTCCCCGGCCTCGGCCCGCTCGGTGCGCCCGGGCTCACCTTCGACATGCCGGGCCAGAGCGCCGCCTTCACCTCTGCGCCACTGGCCAGCCCGCTGCAGCTGACCGGCTCCCCGGTGGTCCGGATCCGGGTTTCCGGCGCACCGGCGGTGACCCTGTTCGCCAAGATCTACGACGTCGACCAGGCGGGCAACGCCACTTTGCCCAGCCAGCTGGTATCGCCGGTGCGGGTCACCGGCGCGCAGCGCGGCCGGGTGGTCAGCGTGGCGCTGGCTGGGCTCGACTACGCCTTCGCGGCCGGCCACCGGCTCCGGCTGGTGCTGACCACCACCGACTTCGCCTACGCCAGCACGGCCGGGCCCGCCGTCTACCGGGTGGCGCTGGCCGGGCCGGGCGTGACCATGCCCGAGGACCCGGCGCTGACCGTGGTCACCGGTGGGGTGCCCTGGTGGGTGTGGGCAGCGCCGGCTGCCGCGCTCGTGGCTGCCGCGCTGATCCTGCTGTCCGGCTGGGCGCGCGACCGCGGCGGCTCCGTGCCGGAACTCGCCGGCGTGCCACTGGAGATCACCGGCCTGACCAAGCGGTTCCGGGATGGCCAGCTGGCGGTGGATGACCTGTCGCTGCGGGTGGAACGCGGCCAGATCCTCGGCCTGCTGGGGCCCAACGGCGCGGGCAAGACCACCACCTTGCGCGCGCTGATGGGGCTGCTGCATCCGCAGGCGGGCACGATCACCATCTTCGGCCGCCGGGTGCACCCGGGATCGCCCGCGCTGTCGCGGCTCGGCTCGTTCGTGGAGGGCCCGGGTTTCCTGCCGCACCTGTCCGGGCGGGACAACCTCGACCTGTACTGGCGGGCCACCGGCCGCCCGTCCGGTGCCGCGTGCCTGCCGGAGGTACTGGCGGTAGCCGGCCTCGGTGCCGCCATCGACCGGAAGGTGCGGACCTACTCGCGCGGGATGAGCCAGCGGCTCGCCATCGCGCAGGCCATGCTCGGCATGCCCGATCTGCTGGTGCTGGACGAGCCGATGAACGGCCTGGACCCACCGCAGATCCGGGAGATGCGCGACGTCCTGCTCCGGTATGCGGCCGGCGGCCGGACCGTCATCTTGTCCAGCCACCTGCTCGGTGAGGTGGAGCAGACCTGCAGCCATGTGGTTGTCATGCACCAGGGCCGGCGGCTGGCGGCCGGCCCGGTCGCCGAGATCATCGGGGAGGCGGGGGCGCTGCTGGTCGGCACGCCCGAGCCGGCCCGGGCGGTGGCCGCGCTGCGGGCAATGGACGGGATCGACGGGGCAGAGGTGCATGCCGACGGCGTGCTGGTCCACCACGACGGCGTGCCACCGTCCGCGGTGGTGGCGGCGCTGGTGGCGGCGGGTGTGCCGGTGGACCGGGTCGGCCCGAGCCGCCGGCTGGAGGACGCCTTCCTCTCGCTCATCGCGGAGCAGCCAGGCGACGGCCAGGAGCCGCCGCCAGCCGGCCCGGTGACCCAACCCGCCGGGAACGGCATGACCAGCAAGCAGGGGGCGGCATGACGGCCAGCGCGTACCCGGCCGCGACGGGTTACAACCCGCACCGGACACTGCCATACCGGGTGGAGATGGTCCGGCAGCTACGGCGGCGGCGGACCATGGTGGCCTTTGGCATCCTGCTGGTGCTGCCCTGGATTCTGGTCGGCGCGTTCGAACTGGGCGGATCGCCGCCACCTGGCAACAGCCCGCCCGGGCTGGTCGACCTGGCCACCTCGGGCGGGCTCAACTTCGCTGCCTTCAGTTTTTTCGCCTCGGCGGGCTTCCTGCTGGTCGTCGCCGTGGCGCTGTTCTGCGGGGACACCGTCGCCAGCGAGGCGAGCTGGTCGTCGCTGCGCTACCTGCTGGCGGCCCCGGTGCCGCGGGCCCGGCTGCTGCGGCAGAAACTGGCGGCCGGGCTCACCTACGCCACGGTGGCCGTGCTGAGCTTCCCGGCCATGTCGCTGCTCGCGGGCACGGTGGCGTTCGGCTGGCACCCGCTGCGGTTGCCCGCCACCGGGATCGAGATGCCCTACGGCACCGCGCTCGCCCGGATGGGCATCGTGCTGGTGTACGTCCTGATCACCGAGCTGGTGGTGGCCGGGCTGGCGTTCCTGCTGTCGGTCAGCACCGACTCGCCGCTGGGCGCGGTCGGCGGTGCGGTGGGCCTGGTCATCGTCAGCAACATCCTGGACGCGGTCACCGCACTCGGCTCGTGGCGGGAAATCCTGCCGACCCACTGGCAGTTCGCCTGGCTGGACGCATTCTCTGCGCAGCTCTCCTGGGGCGGCATGGTGGAGGGCGCCGCGGTGTCGGTTTCCTACGCGCTTGTCCTGTTCGCGCTGGCGTTCCGGCATTTCCGCCGCAAGGACATCGTTTCCTGACCAGCCGGCCGCCTCTGGCGCCGTTCCCGCAGCTGAGTTAGCCGGGTTGCGGCCTGCCGCTCGCCCGGGTGCGGTGCGGCTGGCTAGCCGCCGGTGCTCCTCCCGGTGTGCCCGCGGGCGCGCCGCCAGGCGGCTTCGGCCTCCCCGATCGGGGTCGATGGCGGGCCCTGCACGAACGGCCAGATCTCCTCCGCGATGGCCCGCCAGTCGGCGGTGGCGGTCAGCTCTCCCAGCAGGGCGAACAGGCCCAGGTTGATGCGCTGCAGGATCACATAGGAGCGCGGGATGCTGACGTATTCCGCCACCGGGCTGCGCAGGTCGAAGAACCGCCGGACCACGGTGGAGGCGTAGTCGCCGGTGATGGTCAGCCGGCCTGGCTTGCGGATGGTCTGGTAGAACACGGCCAGGTGGTCCACGATCGTGTCGGTGCTCAGCGGCGCGCCGGGGCGCAGGAAACCCGCATCTTCCAGGCTGGCCCGGAACGCCTCCGCGTCGTTCTCCACGCATAGCTTGCGGGCCATGTTCATGAGCGGCTGCAGTTCGGCCATGGTGAAGTGCTTGACCAGGCCGAAGTCGAGGAAGGTGACCCGCCCGCCACCGTGGAACAGGTAGTTGCCCGGGTGCGGGTCGCCGTTGAACGCGTGCACCTCGTACAGGCTGCGGAACACGAACCGGTAGATCGTCTCCGCGGCCAGGTCCTTTTCCCGCTGGGACCAGCCGGTGAGCTCGGCGAAGCGGGCACCGGCGGACAGTTCGCTGGTGACGACCCGCCGGGCGGACAGCTCGCCGACGATCTCCGGGATGTGAATCGTCGGGTGGCCACGGAAGTAGGCAGCCGCCAGCCGCTGGTTGCCGGCTTCCCGCCGGTAGTCGAGTTCCTCCAGCACCCGGTCCCGCAGCTCGCCGATCAGCGCGTCCACGTCCTGGCTGGGCGCGGTCACCCGAAGCATCCGGCGCAGCAGCGAGACGTTCGCCAGATCGGCCGCCATGGTCTCGGCGATCCCGGGGTACTGCACCTTCACCGCCACCGCCCGGCCATCGTGCGTGATCGCCCGGTGCACCTGCCCGATCGACGCGGCGGCGATCGGCTCGGCGTCCCAGCGGGCGAAGGCCCGGTCCGGCGGCAAGCCCAGTTCCTCCCGTATCACCTGAGCGGCCAGCCCGGGACTCATCGGCGGGACGCTGTCCTGCAGCCGGGACAGGGTGCGGCGCACCGCCGGCGACAGGCCTTCGTCCACGTAGCTGGCCATCTGGCCGATCTTCATCAGGACGCCCTTCATCGCCCCCAGCGTGTCGGCGACGTCCTCCGCGGTCTGCAGCGCCAGGTCGTTGCGCAGCTGCTGGCGTTCGGCGCCGGCCGCGGCAAACAGCCGGGGCGCGCTGCTGGCGTAGCGGAGGCCGCCGCGAGCCGCCAGCTGGAGCGCGGCCAGTCCCCGGCCGGCCCGCAGCGGTCCCAGCCGGCGCCGCAGCGCCAGCGCCGCCGCAGCGGCGGCCAGCCCGACGAGCCCCACCCCGCCGAGGAGCTTCTTCATGCCCGCCGTCATCGGCGCGCTGCGGACCGCATGCGCAGGGCGATCCGCTGGCGGGCTTCGAGCACGCCGGGCTCACCGAGGAAGACCGCGTCGAGCACACCCAGCGCCTGCCGGATCTCCAGCCGGCGGGCAGGGGTCAGCGGCGGCTGCGCCGGGAAGCCATACAGCTCGCGAGCCCAGTGCGGCAGCGAGCCGGTCGCGCCCGCACGGATATCAAGCCAGATGCCCGCGATCTCGCTGTCCAGGCCGGGGGGATCGAGCAGGTACCCGGCCGATTCGGCGGCCGCGGGCGTGCACCGCAGGTCGGGCCGTACCGACGCGAGATACTGCCGCAGGGCAGCGAGGCTGGCCGGGGCCATCCCAGCGGGGACACCGACCAGTTCGGCGGCCACGGTCATCTCGGCCACATACCGGTCGGCCGCGGCGGGCGGCAGTGCCGTCCCGAACAGCTCGCAGGCGACCACCAGCGAGTCGACGAACGTGGCGTGCACCCACAGCAGCAGGGCCGGGTCGCTGGCCGCGTACGGGCGGCCGGTCACCGGGTCGGTGCCGCGGACATGCTCGTGGATTCGCCGTACCCGGGCTGCGGCCCGTTCCGCCGCTGCCCGCTCGCCAAAGTTCACCGTGGCCAGATACGCCGAGGTGGCCGCAAGCCTGCCCACCGGGTCCCGGCGCCAGCCACTGTGCTGGTCCACCCCGGCCATCGCCAGCGGGTGCAGTGCTTGCAGCAGCAGCGCCCGCAGCCCGGCTACGGTCGAGGACAGATCGGTGGCGACCCGCCAGCTGACACTGCCCGGCCCGAAGAAGCCGTCGTCGGCGGCGCCGTCGGGCACGGCCGATACGTAGGCCGCCGCCGACCGGGCGACCAGGTCCGATGCGTCCGCATGCGGTTCCACCGCCACTCTCCCAACCTACCCATCGCCCGCCCTGCCCCGTCCCGCCCCCAGATCCGGACCTGGGCGCGGTCAGTCGTGGCAGCCCGTGTCGCCCCGGTCCCGGCAGGATCAGTGAGAGGGCAGCGGGAGCGGGAGCTAGCCGCTGGCCAGGGGGAGGCCGGACGGCCCGGCGTGGCTGAAGTCGTCGTCGACCGCGACAACGTCGCGGCCATGGGCGGCAAGCATGGACGCGGCCACCGTGGAGCGGTAGCCCGCCCCGCAGTGCACCCACACCTCGCCGGGCGGCAGGTCGGCCAGCCGGGCGGGCAGTTCGTGCAGCGGGATGTGCACGCTCCCGGCGATGTAGCTCTCCGCGCGTTCCAGCCGCCGCCGGACATCCAGCACGATCATCTTCCCGCCCGGCGCGGCCAGGGCGGCGGCGAGGTCACCGAACTTCACCAGCCGCAGCGATGCCAGCCCGCCCGGGCCGGCCCAGTCGCCGGGCCCGCCGGTAGCGGCGGCGGCGGGCCGGTCGATGCCAATCCGGACCAGTTCCCGCTGCGCCCGGGCGACCTGGCCGGCCGACTCGCCCAGCAGTGTCACCGGGGTACCCCACGGAATCAGCCAGCCCAGGTAGCTTGTGAAGCTGTCCTCCAGCGGGAAGCTAAACGTGCCGGCCACATGGCTGGCCGCGAACGCCACCCGGCTGCGCAGATCTACCACCCATTCGCCGGCTGCCAGCCGGCGGCGGATGTCTTCCGGATGAGCCGGCCGGGGCGGCGACAGGTCGGGCCCGGCCGGGCCGGCCCGGTTGACCGGGGCCATGTGCACGTAGTAAGCCGGCCAGGCGTCCAGCCCGGCCAGCAGCGACTCCACGAACGCTGGCTCGTCCAGCGTGAGCGCGGGGTTGGCCCGCTTCTCCTGGCCGATGGTGGAGGATGCCAGCCCGGCCCCGGCCCCGGCGGCGGGCTGGCCCGCCGCGCAGAAGCTGCCGAAACCATGGGTGGGGAACACGGCCGCGGCATCGGGCAGGTCACGCGCGAGCCGGCGGGCGGACGCCCACTGCGCGTGGGTCAGTGCCGTGGTGTGGTCCGGGCCGAGCAGGTCGGTGCGCCCGGTGGCGCCAAACAGCAGCGACCCGCCGGTGAAGACGGCGGCCACCGCGTCACCGTCCGCCACCGCGTAGGCCAGGTGGCTGAACGTGTGCCCGGGGGTGGCCAGCACCCGGATAGTCATGCGGTCGCTGACATCCAGCTGGTCGCCGTCGGTCACCGGGGTCCGGTCGAACGTCACCGGATCATCGCCACTGACCAGGTAGGCCGCGCCGGTCACGCGGGCCAGCGCGAGCCCACCGGTGACGTAGTCGTTGTGCAGGTGCGTCTCGGCCACGTGGGTGATGCGGACTCCGGCCTGCCCGGCCAGGGCCAGCATCCGGTCGATGTCCCGCTGCGGGTCGATCACCAGCGCGCGGTCGCCATCATGCACCAGGTAACTGCGATCACCCAGGGCTGGGGTCTCGACCGCGAGCACGTCTACCATTGCTGACTTCCTTCCGGGGGATCGCCCCCGGCCAATGTACGCCCGGCCGGGCATGCTGGTGGGAGACGCTGGTGACAGCCAGGCGCGCCGATGGCCCTGGCCGCTGCCGGGGCGGCCAGGCGATGGACGGAGGTTCGCCGGATGGAGGGGCGGTGGCAGTTCTGGATTGACCGCGGCGGCACCTTCACCGACGTGGTTGGCCGGCGGCCGGACGGCACGCTGGCCGTCCACAAGCTGCTGTCGGAGAACCCAGGCCGCTACCGCGATCCGGCGGTGGCAGGCATCCGCCAGCTGCTGTCGGTCCCGGACGGGCAGGCCATCCCGGCCGAGCTGATCGGCGCCGTCCGGCTCGGTACCACGGTGGCCACGAACGCTCTGCTGGAGCGGAAGGGCGAGCCGACGGTGCTGGTCATCACGGCCGGGTTCGCGGACGCGTTGCGGATCGGGTACCAGGACCGCCCAGCGATCTTCGCACGGCAGATCATCCGCCCGGAGCTGATCTACCAGCGGGTGATCGAGGCAGCCGAGCGGGTCGGCGCGGACGGCGAAGTGGTCGTCCCGCTGGATGAGGATGCGGTCACCCAGGAGCTGCGGGCCGCCTACGCCGACGGGTTCCGCGCGGTCGCGGTGGTGTGCATGCACGGCTACCGCTACCCGGCACACGAGGCGCGGATCGGCGAGATCGCCCGCCACCTGGGCTTCCGGCAGGTGTCGGCGTCGCATGCCACCAGCCCCCTGATGAAGCTGGTCTCGCGTGGTGAGACCACCTGCGTGGACGCCTACCTGTCGCCAGTCATCGCCCGCTACGTGGACCAGGTTGCCGCCGACCTGCCCGGGGTCCGGCTTCAGTTCATGCAGTCGAACGGCGGCCTCACCGGCGCGCACAGCTTCCGCGGCAAGGACGCAATCCTGTCCGGCCCGGCCGGGGGCATCGTGGGGATGGCCCGCACCGCGCGGGAGGCCGGCTTTCAGCAGGTGATCGGCTTCGACATGGGCGGTACCTCCACCGACGTATCGCACTTCGCAGGGGAGTTCGAGCGGCAGTACGAGACGCAGGTGGCGGGGGTGCGGCTGCGCGCGCCGATGCTGAGCATTCACACCGTCGCGGCCGGGGGCGGCTCCGTGCTGCATTTCGATGGCAGCCGCTACCGGGTTGGCCCCGATTCGGCCGGGGCAGACCCGGGCCCGGCCGCCTACCGGCGAGGCGGCCCGCTGACCGTGACCGACGCCAATGTCATGCTCGGCCGGGTGCAGCCGGGGCACTTCCCCGCGGTGTTCGGGCCGGGCGGTGACCAGCCACTGGACGCCGGTGCCGTTGCCAGCCGGTTCGCCGCACTGGCCCGGCAGATCGGCGGGGCGACTGGCACTGTGCCGTCCCCGGAGCAGGTGGCGGCCGGGTTCCTTGACATCGCCGTGGCCAACATGGCGAACGCGATCAAGAAGATCTCCGTGCAGCGGGGCTATGACGTGACGCGGTACGTGCTGGCCACGTTCGGCGGCGCGGGCGGGCAGCACGCCTGCGCGGTCGCCGACGCGCTGGGCATCGGCCAGGTGCTCATCCACCCGCTGGCCGGGGTGCTGTCCGCATACGGGATGGGACTGGCCGATCTGACCGCCATGCGCGAGCGCGCGGTGGAGGCACCGCTGGCCGCCGCGAGCCTGCCCGGGCTGGCGAAGCTGGCGCGGGAACTGGCGGATGACGCGATCGCCGGGCTGGCCGCGCAGGGCCAGGGGCCGGGCGGGCTGAGCATCACCCGCCAGGCCCACCTGCGTTATGAGGGCACCGACACCGCGCTGGCCGTGCCGCTCGGCCCGGTGCCGGAGATGATCGCCGCCTTCGAGCACGGCTACCGGCAGCATTTCTCCTTCCTGATGCCCGACAAGACGATCATGGTGGAAGCGGTGTCGGTGGAGGTTGCGGCGGGGCCCGAGCCGTCCGTGCTGGCTGGGCCGGCCGGGGTCACGGCCACGCCGGGTGGGGACGGGCCGGGCGGCGCGGCCGGCCAGGCAGCGTCCGCCCGGCTGCATGCCGCCGGGGAATGGGTGGCGGCGCCGCTCGCCCGGCGGTCCGGCCTGCGTCCGGGTGACCGGCTGACCGGGCCTGCCCTCATCGTGGAGGACTTCGCGACCACCGTGGTGGAGCCGGGCTGGCAGGCGGAGCTGACCGCGCGCGGGGATCTGCTGCTCTCCCGGGTGACCGCGCGGCCGGACCGGCTGGCCGTGCCGACCCGGGTGGATCCGGTGATGCTGGAGATCTTCAGCAACCTGTTCATGTCGGTGGCCGAGCAGATGGGCGAGCGGCTGCGGGCGACCGCGCACTCGGTCAACATCAAGGAGCGGCTCGACTTTTCCTGTGCCCTGTTCGACGCGGCCGGCGCGCTGATCGCGAACGCGCCGCACATCCCCGTCCACCTGGGCTCGATGGGTGAGAGCATCAAGATCATCGCGGCGCGGAACGCGGGCCGGATGCGGCCGGGCGACGTCTACGTGCTCAACGATCCCTACCACGGCGGCACCCATCTGCCCGACGTCACGGTGGTCACCCCGGTGTTCGGCGAGGACGGCGGGCAAATCCTGTTCTTCGTCGCGTCCCGGGGGCATCACGCCGAGATCGGCGGGATCACTCCCGGATCGATGCCGGCGTTCAGCACCCGGGTGGAGGAGGAGGGGGTGCTGATCGACAACTGGCTGCTGGTGCGGGACGGGCGGCTGCGCGAGGCGGAGACGCTGGGCCTGCTCGCCTCGGCCGCCTACCCGTCCCGCAACCCGCGGGTGAACCTGGCCGACCTGCGGGCGCAGATCGCCGCCAACGCCAAGGGAGTGGCCGAGCTGCGCCGGATGACCGGCCACTTCGGGCTGGCCGTGGTGCACGCCTACATGTGCCATGTGCAGGACAACGCCGAGGAGGCCGTCCGGCGGGTGATCGGTTCGCTGCCCAACGGCGCGTGCGCCTGCGAACTCGACAACGGTGCCGTGATCAAGGTGGCGGTGCGGGTCGACCGGTCAGCGCGGTCGGCGGAGATCGACTTCACCGGCACCTCGCCCCAGCTGCCGGGCAACTTCAACGCCCCGTCCTCGGTGGCGATGGCGGCGGTCCTGTATGTCCTGCGCACGCTGGTCGCCGACGACATCCCGCTCAACTCCGGCTGCCTGAAGCCGGTGCGGGTGATCATCCCGGCGGCGAGCATGCTGGCGCCCGGGTACCCAGCGGCCGTGGCGGCCGGGAACGTGGAAACCTCGCAGGCGATCACCGGTGCCCTGCTCGGCGCGCTCGGGGTGATGGCCGAGGGCTCAGGCACCATGAACAACGTCACCATCGGTAACGCCAGGTACCAGTACTACGAGACGGTGGCCAGCGGATCGGGGGCAGGGGACGGTTTCGACGGCACCGACGTGGTGCAGACGCACATGACCAACTCCCGGCTGACCGACCCGGAAGTGCTCGAGTGGCGCTACCCGGTGCGGCTGGAACGGTACGCGGTCCGTCCCGGCAGCGGCGGCGGCGGCCGCTGGCGCGGCGGCAACGGCGGCCGGCGGGAGATCCGGTTTCTGCAGCCGATGACGGTGACCACGCTGGCCAGCCACCGGCGGGTGCCGCCGTACGGGATGGCGGGCGGTTCGCCTGGCGCTCTCGGACGGCACTGGCTCGAACGGGCCGACGGCACGGTCACCGGCATGGCGGGCTGTGACTCGGCGCAGGCTGGGGCGGGCGACCTGTTCGTGCTCGAGACGCCCGGTGGCGGCGGCTACGGGACACCGGGGGACGAGGCCGGCGGCAGCTAGCAGGGTGACTGCCGGCGGTCCGGCTGGGACCGCCGGTACCACTAGTCAGCCGGGTGCGCGGGCGGACAGGAAGATCACCAGCGGGCGGTAGGGCTCCATGACCGGCCGGACCACCTCGGCGGCAGCGGCGGCGAACTCCTGGGCGCGCTGCTCGCCGAGGGCATCGAGCCAGCCGGCGAAGACCGGGTGCCCGAGCCGGTAGCTGACCAGCTGTTCTGGCTCACTGACACCGACGTCCACCGCCCGTTCATCAGCGTGCACCCTGTCCAGGCCGGCGGCGCTGGCCGCGGCGGCCATGCCTGCCTGGCTGCCCAGCAGCGGGATGGCGGTGGTCTTCAGCGCGCCGTACCAGTCCGGCGCCTGCCAGCCCCAGCTGGCCGCCAGGATGTCGATCCGGTCCCGGACGCTGGTGCGGTTGCCGTTGCTGAATACTGCGGCGAGCACTGCGCCGTCCGGGCGGGTGACCCGGGCGAGCTCGCTGAGCCCGGCCACTGGCTCGGCCAGGTGGTTGAGCACGAACGCCGCTACCGCGTGGTCGACCGAGCCACCGGCCAGCGGGAGGGCCCGGATGTCCGCCACCACGCAGGGCGGCCGGGTGGCGGCGGACCATGCCAGCATGCCGGCGGACAGGTCAGCCGCCAGTACCGCCGCGCGCTCGGCGGTGAGCGCGGAACTAGCGGCTCCCGTCCCCGCGCCGGCGTCCAGCACGGTGCGGCCCGCCAGCGGGTAGGGGCTCATCGCTACCAGTTCCGCGGCGATCGGGCGGTACACCAGCTCGGCGCCCAGTGCCCAGCGGCGGCCGGAGTGTGCGTAGAAGTCGGCGGTCATCCGCCGGGGCCTGCCGCAGCCGGTCCTGGCCCGGATGCGTCAGCGGGAACCGCACCGCCGCCGCTGGCCGACGGCGCTAGCCGCGGCCGGGCTGTCCCGGGCGGCGAGGTGACCGGCAGGCCCGCCGCCCGCCACGCCCGGAAGCCGCCGATCAGGTCGGTGGCCCGGTGCAGGCCCAGGGACTGGAGTGACGCCGCCGCCAGTGATGAGGAGAATCCCTCGTCGCAGCACACGATCCAGGCCACCGCATGGTCGGTCGCCTCGGGTACCCGGGCCGGGCTGGCCGGGTCGCAGCGCCATTCCAGGTGGTTGCGCTCAACCACGACGGCGCCGGGAATGTCCCCGTCCGCCCGCCGCTGCCACTCCGGCCGGGTGTCGACCAGGATCGCGCCCCGCTGGATCGCCCGCATCGCCTCCGCCGGGCTCAGCCGGCAGAGTCCGGACCTGGCTTCGGCCAGCAGCTCGGCGACTGTTCGCGGCTGCGCGGTGCCCGGCACCTGCTCATCATTTGCCCGCATTGCGGCCCCCCCCACCCAGACCAGGCCTATGCGGGAAGATTCTATGGCCGCGCGGCAGGCCGGGATGGCCGACACTGGGATCATGACCAGAATCCATACCGCCGCCGCGCCCGCGGTGGTGCTGGCCGGCGTGCGGCTGGAACTGCTCGACCGCGCCCGCGTTTATGCCTGCGGGATCACCCCGTACGACGTCACGCATCTCGGTCATGCCGCCACCTTCACCTGGGTCGACACCCTCGTCCGCACGCTCCGTTTCCTTGGCGTCGAGCCGGAGGTGTGCCGCAATGTGACCGATGTGGACGATGTGCTCGACGCGGCGGCGGGCCGGGCCGGGGCAGCTTACGACACCTTCGCCGCGATCCAGCAGTTCCAGTTCGACCGGGACATGGCGGCACTGAACGTCCGTTCCCCCGATCATGAGCCGCGCGCCCACCGTTACGTGGAGCAGGTGATGCGGCTGGCGGCCGGGCTGGTGGACACCGGCGCGGCGTACGCCCGGGACGGGAGCGTCTTTCTCCGGGGCGGGGACGTGGCCAGCCGGGCCGGGCTGGACCGGGTGGCGGCCCTGCGCCTGTCGCGCGAATTCGCTGGCCGGCCAGAAGACCCGGCCAAGGTCGACCCGCTGGATGTGGCCGTCTGGCAGGCCAGCGAGCCGGGCCATCCCGCGTGGGATTCCCCCTGGGGGCCGGGCCGCCCGGGCTGGCACGCCGAGTGCGCGGCGATGGCGATGTCGGTGTTCGGCCCGGCGGTGGACGTGCACGCCGGCGGCGCCGACTTGCGCTACCCGCACCACGCCTACCACGCGGCGATGGCCGAGGCTTTCACCGGCGTCCGTCCGTACGCGCGGGCCTGGCTGCATGTGGGCACGGTCACCATCGACGGCGCCAAAATGGCCAAGTCGGCCGGGAATCTGGTACTGCTCGACGAGTTGCTGGCCGGCCACCCGGCGGCCGCGGTCCGGCTGATGATCCTGGACCGGCCGTGGGCGGAAAGCTGGGACTACCACCCGGGGCTGCTGGCGGCGGCACAGGCCAGGCTGGACAGCCTCTACCGGGCGGCCGCCCGGACCGGGTCAGCCGAGCCGGCCGCGCTGGCCGAACTGGCCCGGCTGCTGGCCCTCGACCTCGACGTTCCAGCCGCGCTGGATGTGGCGATCGACAGCGGCGGCGGGCCGGCCCGCACCCTGGCCGCCATCCTCGGGCTCACCTGACCTGGCCCGCGGCCGGCCTTTGCCCAGGCCGGCCCCCGGGTGGCAGGGCCAGCGAACTGCATATCTGGGCCTGCCGCTACGCCGTCGCGCAGGTTTATCCTGCGCGGAGAATCGGTCACCGGAAGGATGGCGCGGTGACGTGCCCGCTGCAGCGGGCGGGGCGGGAAGGCGGCGGCGATGGGATCTGCTGGCGATGGCAGCGGCACTGCTGCTGCGGGTGCCCCGGCTGGGACGGGCCGCGAAGCGGCTGGCGATGCCGCGGTCGCCGGGGAGCCCCCTGCAGCTGGGGAGCACCCGGTGGCCGGGGAGCATCCGGTGGCTGGGGCGGGTCCCGCGTCCGGGAACCCGCCTCCGGGTATGGATGTGGATGGCAGCTGGGCCATCTGCTGCTCGGGTGGCGGGATCCGGTCCGCGTCGTTCTGCCTGGGCGCGCTGCAGCGGCTGCAGTTGACCGGGCTGCTGCCGCGGGCCGCGATGATCACCAGCGTGTCCGGGGGGAGCTACATCACGGCAGCCCGGGCGCTGGTCGCGCACGGGCTGGAGAAGTTCGGCGCGGCGCGCGCCGTGCCGGGTGTCCCGGTGCCGGGCGTCACCGGACCGGGTGGCACGGGACCGGGCCGGGCTGCCGCGCCGGCACCGGCGCCCGCTTATGCCCCGGGCTCCCCGGAGGAGCAGCACCTGCGGGACAACACCCACTACATCGTCCCCGACCCGACGATCCTGCTGCTCGGGCTTCTCTCGGTAGTGGTGGGGATGGTCTTCACCCTCCTGCTGGTGATCACCCCGCTGTTCGCGGCCGCACATGCCTGGGGCTGGCTGCTGCGTGGGCAGGGGGTACTCTGCCCGGGTTCGGCGCCTGGGTGCACCGGCCCGGGGCCGTGGACTGCGTCGGTCACCGCCTGGTGGTGGTGGCTGGCACCGGCCATTCTGGGCGGGCTGACCGTCCTCGCCTTCTGCTGGTGGTGGCTGGCCCTGGTGCCGGGCAGGCCGCGCCGGCGCGACCTCCACCAGCCCGGAGGACCCGGGGCCGGCCAGCCCGATCTCGGCCAGACGCCCGGCCGTGATCACAGCCAGTCGCTGGCCAGCCTGGTCGGCTGGGGGGTGGTGATCACCACCGCGGTGACAGTGTCGATGCTGGTGGTCCCGCCGCTGCTGGCCTGGCTGTCCCGGCTCTCCCCGGGCCCGCTCAAGACGCTCGCCGACAACCTCGGCTTCACGGCCGGCCACGCCTGGACACCCGCCGCACTGGCGGGGGCATTCACGGCGGTGCTGGCCATCAGCGCATCCGTCCGGGGCAAGCTCCAGCAGTGGCACGTGCTGACTACCCCGGGCCAGACCCCGTCGGGCTCGCCCACCGCCGGCCGGCCGCCCACCACCGGCACCACCGGCACGGTCGGTACCGCCGGTACCACCGGCACCGCCGGTACCACCGGCACCGCCGGTACCGCCGGTACCGCCGGTACCGTTGGCACCACCGCGAAGCCGGGCCTGCTCGGCCAGATCGGTGACATGATCCGTACCTACCTGCTGCCGTGGCTGGCCAGTGCCGTGATCGTGCTCGGGCTGGTGGTGGCCGGCCTGCGCTGGATCCGGGATGGGGCGGCGGCCGGGTACAGCCCGTCGGTCTCCTGGCAGGTGACCGGTGCCCTGGTGCTGATGCTGATCCTGCGGCTGCTGGTCGATGTCAACCGGATCTCGGTGCATGACTTCTACCGCTGGCGGCTGGCTACCGCCTACGCGGTGATCCGCAGGCCGCCCGGGGCGGCCCCCGGGCGCGGCCGCCGGGGCGCGGCCACCACCTGGGTACAGCGAGCGCCCGGCGTGAGCCTGTCCAGCCTGGCTGGCCAGCAGCCGGTGCCGGTGTTCTGCACCACCGCCAACATCAACGCCGCGCGGCAGGTGCCGGTTGGCCGGGGCGGGCTGTCACTCACCTTCGACCCGGAGCAGGTGATCCTGCGCGGGGAAGGCCCGGTACCCGGGGTCACCGCCCGCACCGCCGACTACGAGACGCTGGTCGGCAAGCAGCGGCTGGCCCTGTTCGATGTGTCGGCGATCAGCGGCGCCGCGGTCTCCCCGCTGATGGGGGCGGCGACCAGGCAGGCGTACCGGATCCTGCTCACCGCCACCAACGTCCGGCTGGGTGTCTGGCTGCCGCACCCGGCCGTCGTCGCCGCCGCCCGCAGCGAGTATGACCGGCAGCGTCAGCAGGGCCGGTTTGACCGGTGGCCGGCCGGGCTGCGGCTGCTGCTGTGGTACATGCTCCCGCACCCCCGGTGGCGGCAGAATCGGGAAAAGTCGGCGCACAGCGAGGCCCGGCTGTGGGCCTTCCTGCTGCGGCTGCGTGACGGCGAAAGCCGGTCCGGCCAGTTCTTTGGCGGGCAGTTCTACCGGCTGCTGCAGCCCACGCTCGGGCTGCTATGGGCGGAAGCGGCGGGCCACACCAGTTACCGGTCGACCTGGATCTGCGTCAGCGACGGCGGCCACTACGACAACCTTGGCCTGGTGGAGGCCCTGTGCCGGGGCGCCAGCAACATCCTGGTTCTCGACGCCAGCGGGGACAAGGTGAACTCCTGGTTCACGCTGGGCGGGTCGATCACCCAGGCGCGGGACGACGCCGGGGTGAACATCAGCCTGGACCCGACCGTGATGTGCCCGTCCGCGCTGCCGCACGCAGGTGAGGTGCACCAGCCGTGGGCCGTTGGCACCTTCCAGAAAGTTGAGGACTGGCCGGCCGGTGGCCCGGTGACCGCGGAAGCCGGCACGATCTGGGTGGTCAAGCTCGGCTGGTGGCGGGGAGCGCCCTGGGACGTGCAGGCCTACGCGCAGGGCCACTCGACCTTCCCCACCGATCCCACCCTGTACCAGCTATTCAACGATGCCGAGTTCGATGCCTACCGGGAACTGGGCATGAACGCGGCAGAGGCAGCGCTGGCGGCGGGCCTGGGCGAGTGACCGGTCAGCTGACCTGGTGCACGTTGAAATGGCTGATGACCCGGTTGCTGACGGTGTAGGTGCCCTGGTAGGTCTTCACCGTGCCATCGGTCTGCAGGGCGGCCACCCGGGCGGTCACCACGTTGCCGGAGACCGACAGGATCGTCACGGTGTCGTGCTGGGTGGTGGCGTAGCCGCCGACGAAACTGGCATAGCTCGACCCGCTGTTGCGGCCGCCCAGCCGCCAGGCGCGCGCGTAATGATGGCCGTTGATCGCGGCATAGTAAGCCTTGACTGTGCCGGCCGGGGTGATCACCGGGGGAGGGGTAGCGGTGGCGCTCCCCGGCGCGCCGCTGCTGTGCGGTGACGGGGTGGCGGTGACGGTGATCAGCACCGGGGCTGGGGTGCCCCCGGTGTGACGGTGCGTGACCAGGTAGGTCACCCCGGCCGCGCCCAGCAGCAGCACCACCAGGATGCTGATCACCCCGGCCGCTACTGCGCCCCCTGGCCGGCGGCGGGGCGGGCCACCGTCACCCGGCGGAGATGCTGGCGGTGGGACCCGGCCCCCCCACCAGGCCACGTCGCCCGGGTCGCCCGGCCCGGGCGCGGGCCGGTAGGGCGGCGGCGGAGGTGGCTGGCCGCCCGCCCGCCGGGGGTCGGTGAAGCGCGGATCGGTGGGCGGCGTGGCGTTGGGGTAACCGGGGCCGCGCGGCAGCACGGTGGGGGGATCCTGGCCAGCGGCCGCGGCTCCGGCGACAGCCCCGGCGGCAGCACCGGCCGCACCCGCCGCGGCCGCCGCGGGCAGGCTGGAACCGGCGGCAGGGGCGGCCGGGCTGGCCGGATCTGCCCGCGTCGGGGGGCTGGCCGCGACGACCCGGGTCGGTGGATGTGGCTCCCCGCCGATCACCACGGCGCCGGGCCCGGACCGGGCCGCGGCCGTCAGTGCCTCGGCGAAGTCGGTGCAGTGCTCGTACCTGTCGGCCTGGGCCTTGGCCAGTGCCCTGGCCAGCACCTGGTCGACCGCGGGTGGCAGGTCGGGGCGGCGCTCGCTGAGCCGGGGCGGCGGCTCGGACAGTTGCGCCGAGATGACAGCCATCCCATTTTCCCGCTTGAACGGCGGCGAGCCGCAGAGCATCTCGAAGCTGGCACAGGCCAGCGCGTACTGGTCGGTGCGGCCATCCAGCGGCTGGCTCCGGATTTGCTCGGGTGCGACGTAGTCGACGGTGCCGAAGAACTGGCCGGTCATGGTCAGCCCGGAGACCGCGGTCGAGGGCTTCGCCAGGCCGAAATCGGACAGGTACAGGTGGTCCGGCCGGCTGGTGCGTGACAGCTCGAGCAGCATGTTCGTCGGCTTGACGTCCCGGTGGACCAGGCCGCGGGCATGCGCGGCGTCCAGCGCCGAGGCCGCCTGCCCGATCAGTGCGGTGGCGCGGGCGACCGGCAGCGGGCCCAGCCGGTCGATCAGCGACCGGACGTCGCCGTCCGGAACGTAGCGCATCGCGAGATACAGCACGCCGTCGGCTTCCCCGGCGTTGAAGACCGGGATGATGTGCGGATGCTCGGTGGCCGCCGCGATCCGCGATTCCTGGATGAACCTGGCCCGGAACAGTTCGTCCCGGGCGAGGTCGGGGGCCAGCACCTTCAGCGCGACCTGGCGGTCGAGGCGGGTGTCGTAGGCCCGGTAGACAACGGCCATGCCGCCCCGGCCGATCTCCTGCTCGCACCGGTAGCCCGCCAGCACCGAGCCGATCGCGAGCCCGCGTGGCAGCGGCGGGAGCTCCTCGCTCATCGCTCCTCCAGCGGCGCCGGCCGGTCCGGTGCGGCGGGGTGCGCCACCCGGCCGTCACGAAATAGTCGGATCGGTGGGGAGAGTCGCAGGGGACAAAGACAGTATCAGTGGTGCAATCCTGGCCGTGTCAACCTATGGCGGGCGGGCCGCCGTGGCGGTCCCCCGCCGTCGACGTCGAGGAGCGAGAATGCGGCTCACCAAGCTCGGTCATGCCTGCGTGCGTCTGGAGAAGGACGGATCCGTGCTGGTCATCGACCCCGGGGCCTTCAGCGGTGACGATGCGCTGACCGGGGCGAACGCGGTTCTCATCACGCATGAGCATTTCGACCACATCGTGCCGGACAGCCTGCGGGCCGCCCTTGCCGCCGACCCGGGGCTGCAGGTGTGGTCGACCGCGGCGGTGGCCAGCCAGTTCCCCGATCTGGTGGCCCGCGTCCACGTGGTGGACCACGGTGACACCTTCACCGCGGCTGGTTTCGGCGTGCACGTGTACGGCTCGGAGCATGCGGTCCTGCACCAGGACATTCCCGTAGTCGCGAACGTCGGGTTCATGATCGACGGTGAGGTCTTCCATCCGGGTGATGCGCTCACCGTGCCGGAGGACCCGGTCCGGACGCTGCTGCTGCCCGCGAGCGCGCCCTGGCTGAAACTAGCGGAGATGATCGACTACGCCCGGGCGGTGGATGCCGGCCGCGGGTACACGATCCACGACGCCCTGTTCAGCGAGACCGGACTGGCGGTGCTGGGCGCCTTCCTCGGCATGGCCACCGGCGCCAGCGGCGGCAGCTTCACTCAGCTCGAGGTCGGCTCCAGCGTCGATCTCTGACCGGGCCGCAGGCCACCGGCTGAAGTTGCCCTTGCCCGCACCGGCGCGAGTGATTGACTCAACGGTATGAGCAAGCAAGGCAGCGGCTCCCCGGCACCGGCGGCCGGAGATCATGCCGAACGGCTGCCGCGGAAGATCTACGAGCGAGAGCTGTACCGCCTGCAGGCCGAACTCGTCAGCCTGCAGGAGTGGGTGCGCGAGCAGCAGGCCCGGATCGTGGTGGTGTTCGAGGGCCGGGACGCCGCCGGCAAGGGCGGCACCATCAAGCGGGTGACCCAGTATCTCAATCCGCGGGTCGCCCGGATCGTCGCCCTGCCCGCGCCGACCGAGCGGGAGCGGACCGAGTGGTACTTCCAGCGCTATATCCAGTACCTGCCCGCGGCCGGGGAGATCGTCCTGTTCGACCGGAGCTGGTACAACCGGGCCGGGGTGGAACGGGTCATGGGTTTTTGCACCCAGCAGGAATACGGGCGGTTCCTGCATCAATGCCCGATTTTCGAGCGGCTGCTGGTGGAGGACGGCATCCTGCTGCGCAAGTACTGGTTTTCGGTCAGCGATGAGGAGCAGGAGCGGCGGCTGCTGTCCCGGGACGAGGACCCGCTCCGGCGCTGGAAACTGTCCGGACTGGACCTGGAGTCGATCTCACACTGGGAGGATTACTCCCGGGCCAAGGACGAGATGTTCGTGCACACCGACATCCCGGAGGCGCCCTGGTATGTGGTGGAAAGTGATGACAAGCGGCGGGCGCGTATCAACATGATCGCCCACCTGCTGTCCAGCATCAGCTACATACCTGTCCAGCGGCCGGTGGTGAAGCTGCCCAAGCGGCAGCCCTCGCAGGGTTACGTCCGCGTCCCCCGGGACCTGCAGACATATGTGCCAGATCACGCGGCGACGCTGACGGGCCGCTGCTGAGGTCCTGCCAGCGCTCCCCGGCTCTGGTCTAATGATCTCCAGCCCACGTCCCCGGGAGGAGCCGCATGCCGGACCTGGCGGACGAGCCGGCCAGCAAACGCGCCCGCCTGCGCGGGGTGGCGGGATCGATCTGGCTGCTGGAGCACGCCCAGGACGCGGTCACCGTCGCGGTCGGGGTGGTGCTGATCGCGCTGGCGGCGGTCCTGGTGGTGGCGGCGCTGGCCGGCTTCGTCAGTTCGGGCCGCCCGCTCGCCATCCGGGCGAGCGGGCTGCTCGACCAGGTGCTGCTGGTACTCATCCTGGTGGAGATCGTGCACACCGTGGTGCTGTCGCTGCGGTCACACCGGCTGGCCGCGCAGCCGTTCATCGTGGTCGGGCTGGTGGCGGTGATCCGGCGGATCCTCGTCCTGCTCAGTACGTACGGGCCGAAGGACAACACCGAGCTCGCCCTGCTGATCGGGATGGTGGTCGTCTTCGTGGCGGGGCTGATCGCGGTCAGCCGGTTCGAGAAACGCGAGGACTGACCGGTTTCGGTGCGGGCAGGGGCGGCCTGCCCGCACCCTGGCCGCGCGCGGGCGGGCTTCTTGCCCGATCGGTTGGCTCATGCCACTATCACCAGAGGTGACCGGCTTGCCGGGCAACCGTGACCGTACCGCCGTGCTCCGGCGGCCCGAACCGGCAGCAGGTGGGAGCGACCGTGATGGCAAGCCCCGGGCCCTGGGCCCGGTGACGGCACCGCCTGCGAGCGACGCCCGCCTGCGCGGCGAGCCGGTGGCTCGCGCCGTCTTCGCGGGCCTGCCCGCACGCTACGACCGGCTCGCCTACCTGCTCTCACTCGGGCAGGACCGGCGCTGGCGCCGCGCCGTGGTGGACCGGACCGCGGCCGGGTCGCCGCGGCTGGTGCTGGACGTGGCCACCGGCCCGGCCGGGATAGCGCTGGCGGTGGCCAGCCGGACTGGCGCGGATGTCGCCGGGGTTGATCTCAATGAGCCGATGCTGCGGGCCGGCCTGGCCCAGGTGCGGCGGCCGCGCCAGCGTGGCCGGGTCGCGCTGGCGGCCGGCCGGGCCGACCAGCTGCCCTTCGCCGGCGCCACCTTCGACGCGGTGACCTTCTCCTACCTGCTGCGGTACGTGCCGGACCCGGCCGCGACCGTCGCCGAGATGGCACGCTGCCTGCGTCCCGGCGGGACCATGGCCAGCCTGGAGTTCGCCGTCCCGGCACCGCCGATCTGGCACGCCGCCTGGTGGTGCTACACCCGGCTGGCGCTGCCGGTGCTGGGCGCGGTCACCGGTGGCCCGGCCTGGTTCGAGGTCGGCCGGTTCCTGGGGCCGAGCATCAGTACCCATTACCAGCGGCATCCGCTGCCTGCGCACGTTGACGCGTGGCGGGCGGCGGGGATGACTGACGTCGGGACCACCCTGATGAGCCTCGGCGGCGGGCTGATCATGTGGGGCCGCAAGGGGGGTTCGTGAGCAGCTCCCCGGAGCGGCCCGCCTTCTACGCGGTCGGCCGCGGCACCGGGGGACCTGGCGACTGGGTGACCCTGCTCCACCCGCCCTACACCCTCTGGCACCTGTCCTACGTGGTGATGGGCGCCGCCGTCATGCCGCCGCTGATCTGGTGGCGGCTGGGCGGCACCGTACTCGCGTTCTTCCTGGCGGTGGGGATCGGCGCGCACGCGCTGGACGAGCTGAAGGGGCGGCCGCTCGGCACCGGCATCAGCAGCACGGTGCTGGCCGTCACTGCCGCCGTCGCCATCGGCTGCGCCATGGTGATGGGCCTGGTCGTGGGCGGGCTGCGGCTGCTGCCGTTCGTGGTGGTGGGCGGGCTGCTGGTGTTTGGTTACAACCTGGAGCTGTTCGGCGGCCTGCTGCACAACGATGTCTGGTTCGCGCTGTCCTGGGGGTCGTTCCCGGCACTGGTGGGCGCGTACGCCCAGCACTGGACCCTGTCCTGGGCGGCAGGGGTGACCGCAGCGGCCGCATTTTTCCTGTCGCTGGGCCAGCGGGCGCTGAGCACACCGGCCCGGACCCTGCGGCGGCGGGTGAGCGGGGTGTCGGTGCGGATCACCTTCACCGACGGCGCGGAACGCCAGCTGGCCCGCGCCGACCTGCTGGCCCCGATCGAACGGGCGCTGCGCTTTTTCGTCTGGGCGACCGGCGCGGTGGCGCTGGCCATGGTGCTCGCCCGATGACGGGACGGTCGTTTGACGCGGTCGTGGTGGGTGCGGGGCCGGCTGGCAGCGTCGCCGCGCTGGTGCTGGCCCAGGCGGGGGCCAGTGTCGCGCTCGTCGACAAGGCAGCCTTTCCGCGCGACAAGGCCTGCGGTGACCTGGTCGGCCCGCGGGGTGTGCAGGTACTGGCCGACCTGGGCCTGACCGTGCCGGACGCGGGGCAGGGGTCTGACCTGCTGGCGGTAGGCCCGTCCGGTCGGGCGAGCCGGCTGCCTGCCTTTCCCGGGCGCAGCTATCCGGGGCACGGCGTGGTGGCGCCGCGGGCCGGCTTCGACCACGCCTTGCGGGAGGCGGCGATCGCTGCCGGGGCGCATCCGGTGCGGGCCCGGATCGCCGCCGTTGAGGCGGCCCATGCAGGCTCGCTGCGCGCGGTCGTCGCCAGCGACGGGCAGCGGCTGGCGGCTGGCGCGGTTATCGGTGCTGATGGGGCGCTCAGCCCGGTCGCCCGGCTGGCCGGGATGCTGCGGCCGGAG